>ENA-OUOU01001607-OUOU01001607.1-human-gut-metagenome-genome-assembly--contig:-NODE-1607-length-11594-cov-9.655429_pt1 | contig 11594 bp, 7 predicted proteins | sample MGYA00237936_ERZ548765 | MGnify/ENA primary metagenome ERZ548765 (study PRJEB26490, sample SAMN05356889) | human gut metagenome | biome: terrestrial biome; feature: human-associated habitat; material...
GACTTTTCGTGAACAAATATCCTGAGTATCACATCATCAACCTCGACAAGTTGACATACGCAGGTAACTTGGCTAACCTCAAGGACATTGAGGACAAGCCTAACTATACTTTCGTTAAGGGTGATATCTGCGATTTCGACCTGATGCTGAAGCTGATGCAGGACTACAAGGTGGATGGCATCATCCATCTCGCTGCCGAGAGTCATGTAGATAGAAGTATCAAGGATCCATTCACTTTCGCTCATACCAACGTGATGGGTACCCTGTCTCTGCTCCAGGCGGCAAAGATTTACTGGGAGAGTCTTCCTGAGGGATATGAGGGCAAGCGTTTCTACCACATCTCTACCGATGAGGTTTATGGTGCATTGCAGATGACTCATCCTGAGGGCATTCCTGCTCCTTTCACCACCAAGGCATCTAGCGATAAGAACCACGAGGCTTACGGCGAGGAGTTCTTCCTGGAGACTACCAAGTACAATCCTCACTCTCCATACTCTGCATCTAAGGCTAGCTCAGACCACTTCGTGCGTGCTTTCCACGATACATACGGTATGCCTACCATCGTGACCAACTGCTCTAACAACTACGGTCCATACCAGTTCCCTGAGAAGTTGATTCCGCTGTTCATCAACAACATCCGTCATCGCAAGCCATTGCCAGTATATGGTAAGGGTGAGAACGTGCGCGACTGGTTGTATGTAGTAGATCATGCCCGTGCCATCGATATGATTTTCCACAAGGGTAAGATTGCCGAGACTTACAACATCGGTGGTTTCAACGAATGGAAGAACATCGATATCATCAAGGTGGTCATCAAGACCGTTGACCGTCTGCTCGGCAGAAAGGAAGGTGAGGATATGGACCTCATCACTTACGTAACAGACAGAAAGGGTCACGATATGCGTTATGCCATCGACTCTCGCAAGCTTCAGAAGGAACTCGGTTGGGAGCCATCACTCCAGTTTGAGGAGGGTATTGAGGAGACCGTAAAATGGTATCTCGATAACCAGGAATGGATGGACAACGTTACCTCTGGCGATTACCAGAAGTACTACGACAACATGTATTCTAACCGTTAATAGACACCCTGTAAGAGCAAAAGCTTTCACTATCCCAAGCTTTTGCTCTTGCGGGGCTTTTTTTGTTTTTCATCGATTAAAATCCCCTAAATATATTATTATTTCTTAATATTTCATTTTTTAGTACTTTGAAAACCCGAAAGTACGAAAAGTTTTTCTATCTTTGCAGCATTTAGAAAGATAAAAGTAATAGATATGAAAAAACAGGTAATTTTCGGCATAGCATTAGCGCTTGCTATTTTGTCATGCCTTCCTATGCAGGGACAGGAAAAAGTGGTTCCTCTGAAATATGGAAACATGGACCACTGGGTAATCAGAAATATCAAAGAGTCGGCTATCATTGGTGGTAATCAGAAAACCATTTATGCCGTAGGACCTAATATGACTATCCATGGCAATACTCCATATACCAATAAGGGTGGGTCTCCTTGGGGCTCATCCAATGTTCTGGCACATGTTTCGGGTATCTACAAAACCAATAATTCTGTTTATCGCGACAGGCACGGCAGTGGCTATTGCGCCAAACTGGAGACTCATATAGAAAAGGTAAAGGTGTTGGGACTTATCAATATCAAGGTACTTGCAGCTGGTTCCCTTTTCCTGGGAAATGTTCGTGAACCGATCACCAGTACCAAGGATGGTCCGAAGGCTATCAACTGGGGTATTCCGTTTACGGCTCGTCCTAAGGCTTTGCGTTTCGATTACAAGACCTCTCTTCCTAATGTTGCCAACCGTATCAAACAGAATGGATTCAGTGGTGCCTCTACTGTGGCTGGAAGAGACCATGCCATCGTGGTGCTCTATCTTCAGAAGCGTCACGAGGATGCCAAGGGTAATATCACAGCCAAGCGAGTGGGTACGATGGTGGTACGATACGGCAAGAGTACGAATGGATGGGTAGAAGATGCAACCTATACCATCCACTATGGTGATATCCGTCACATGGCTGGCTACCATGCCGCAACGATGGGACTCCGTTCTACCGATTATGCCCGCAACAGCAAGGGTAAGAGTGTGCCCGTAAGAGAAGTGGGATGGGCTGCTGCCAATGAAACGCCTACTCATCTCATTCTCCAGTTCTCTTCTTCGGATGGCGGTGCCTATATCGGAACACCAGGCAACACCTTGTGGATAGATAATGTGTCACTGGTATATTAATAATGCGTCACTGGTTTATTAGTAAATGACGAAAATAGAATCAACAGGAAAATATTGACTTTATGAAGCATATTCTAACCATACTTTTTGCAATGATGGCATTGAGCAGCTATGCCTCGGAGCCAATTTCTTCAGATACTCTCTCTTCAGAGAAGGTGGATACAGCCCAGCAGGTCAAGAAATCGTGGATGACGCGATTCCTAGACTACTTCAATGATGCCAACAAGAACAAGCAGCATAAGCGGTTCGACTTCAGCGTAATCGGAGGTCCTCACTATGCTTCTGATACCAAGTTTGGTCTGGGAATGGTGGCTGCAGGACTTTACCGCACCGATCCTAACGATAGCATCTTGCCGCCTTCCAATGTATCGCTTTTCGGTGATGTCAGTTCGGTGGGCTTCTATATGTTGGGTGTTCGGGGTAATCATATAGCTCCTGCCGGTCGTTACCGCATTGATTATCATCTCTATTTCTATTCCTTCCCTTCCGATTTCTGGGGAATCGGTTACGAGATGGGCGATAACGATGACAACAAGAGTGATATGAAGCGTTGGCAGGCTCAGGCAGAAGCCAGTTTTCTGTTCAGGGTAGCCGATAACTTCTATGTGGGACCGATGGCAGCTTACGACTATGTGATAGGCAAGCAGATAGAGCGCCCGGAATTGCTGCAGGGGATGGATAAGCATACCTGGAATGTAGGAGTGGGTGTATCTTTGGTTTATGACAACCGAGATAATCTTACCAATCCGCACCGGGGTATCTATCTGAATCTGAAGCAGATGTTCCGGCCAGAATTTATGGGTAATGATTATGCCTTTAGTACGACTCATTTCCGTTTTGATGCCTATCAGCGACTGGGCAAGGGAACGATTCTTGCCGAGGATTTCGGAGCCAATCTCAATTTCGGCAATCCTTCATGGGGTATGATGGCGGAACTGGGAGGTACCAGTTCGATGCGTGGCTATTACGAGGGCCGCTATCGCGACAAGCATTCCCTGGAGGCTACCGTGGAGTTGCGCCAGCATGTCTGGAAGCGAAATGGTATTGTGGTCTGGGCTGGAGCAGGTACAGTTTTCCCTAAGTTCTCTGCGTTGCGAAGCAGACAGATTCTGCCGAATGCGGGAGTAGGCTATCGCTGGGAGTTCAAGAAGAATGTGAATGTACGATTGGATTATGGATTTGGAAAGTCGGGACAGTCTGGCTTCCTCTTCAATATCAACGAGGCATTTTGATGAGACTTTTTCATGATGCATTCACGATATGCTCATGAATTCTTTTCACGATATGCTCTATATATAATAAGGTGTAGTCTATGAATCATTCTATATGTAATACAATATATAATAAGGTGTCTTCGGGTACCTTCCTTTACTGGTATGCGGTGGTGGCATTGCTGCTGCCCAACATCGCCCTGTGCTTTACCGAAAGATTGTCTTTCAGGGCGGGCGCAGCCAATGTGCTGTTGCCTCTGGCTCTGTATATGTGGTTCTTTTCCGTAGCCAGATGTCCGGGCAAGATGGTATGGTGGGCATTCATCTTCATCTTTTTCGCAGCCTTCCAGCTGGTGTTGCTCTATCTCTTCGGTACAGGAGTGATAGCGGTGGATATGTTCCTGAATCTCGTGACTACCAATCCAGGAGAGGTGATGGAACTGCTGGACAATCTGGTACCTGCCGTGATAGGTGTTTTTGTGATTTATCTTCCCTTGCTCATTCTGGCTGTCATCCATATCAGGAAGAAGCGTCAGTTATCTGTCTCTTTTCAGCATCACGTTCGCAAATGGCTGATGGAGGTGGGGGCTATCGGCCTCTTCTGTCTGCTGGCATGCTATGTGGTGGTGGATGATTACCGGATGCGCAACCAGCTCTATCCTGTCAACGTCTGCTACAATCTCTATCTGGCTTTCGAGCGCAATGCGGCATCGGAGAATTACAAGGAGGCAAGCCGTAACTTCCGGTTTGATGCCCGGAGCGAGCACGATGTGGAAACTCCTGAGGTGTATGTGATGGTAGTGGGAGAGACGGCTCGTGCCCATAACTTCAGTCTCTATGGTTATCCTCGTGATACCAATCCACTGCTCTCCAAAACGCAGGGTATTATGGCTTTCCCTGATGCAACCACGCAGAGCAACACCACCCACAAGAGTGTACCGATGCTTCTGTCGGCTGCTTCGGCAGAGAATTTCCCACGGCTCTTTCATGAGAAAGGCATTCTGGCAGCCTTCAGGGAAGCCGGATTCCATACCGTGTTTATCAGCAACCAGTTGCCCAATCATTCGTTTATCGATTTTCTGGGAGAACAGGCTGATGAGCATTACTTTCTGAAGAAGGAAGAATCTGCCCAGGGCAGTCACTATGATGAGGATTTGTTGCAGAAACTGGATGAGATATTGCCCAAGGCTGATGCTTCCTCGTCTGCCCATTACCGTTATCGCAAGCTCTTCGTCGTTCTTCATACCTATGGTTCTCACTTCAATTATCAGGAGCGTTATCCCCGTAGTTTCGCTTATTTCAAGCCCGATAGCAGGAGTGAGGCAAAGTCGGAGAATCGGCGTGACCTCCTGAATGCCTATGATAATACCATCCGATATACCGATTATATCCTGCATGGTATCATTGAACGTCTGCAGAAATGGGAGGGGATACAGACTAAGACGGATGGGGTATATGGTCAGCCTATATCAGCGATGCTCTATACCAGCGATCATGGAGAGAATATTTTCGATGATGAGCGCTGCCTCTTCCTTCATGCTGCCCCGAAGGCTTCGGATTACGAACTGCATGTGCCTTTCATCATCTGGACTTCTGAAGGCTTCAGTAAACAATATCCGGATATATTGAAGGCATTGGGAGAAAATCGGTCAAAACAGGTACAGAGTAGTCTTTCGGCTTTTCATACCATGTTGGGCATCGGTGGCATTCAGACCCATTATCGTCAGGATGAATACTCGGTGGCAAGTGATAAATATCATCCGGTAAAGTTGCTCTATCTCGATGATCATGACGAGGCAATACCGCAGGAAGATGCCAAGTTTTTGCGTTAAATTCTAAGCCAAAAGGCTTTCTTACAGCAAAATACATGAAAAGAGTTTTCGTAAATATCAATTATTTGCGAAAACTCTTTGTCGTATCTATAATTTGCTGTATCTTTGCACCCGGATTTAGATAATAATAAAAATACAGTTGTTATGGAACCAACTCGAAAAATCGAAAAGGTAGGCATGCGCAATCTCCGTATGGAGGATTATGATCAGCTTGCCAAGTCATTTAGGCGTATTTACGCAGACTCAGATGTATTCTGGACAAAAGAACAGATTAAGAAACTCATTACTATCTTCCCTGAGGGACAGGTGGTTATCATCGTGGATGATAAGATTGTGGGCTGTGCGCTCTCTATCATTGTCAACTATAATATGGTGAAAGGCGACCATACCTATGCTCAGGTGACAGGTAATGAAACCTTCAATACCCACGATCCTAATGGAAACATCCTTTACGGCATCGAGGTGTTTATCCACCCAGACTATCGTGGCCTGCGATTGGCTCGCCGTATGTATGAGTATCGCAAGGAACTCTGCGAGAAGCTCAACCTGAAGGCGATCATGTTTGGTGGTCGTATTCCAAACTATCATAAGTATGCCGACAAGATGCGCCCTAAGGAGTATATCGAGCACGTAAGAAACCGTGAGATTTACGACCCGGTTCTTACCTTCCAGCTTTCCAACGACTTCCACGTTCGCCGTGTCATCCGCAACTATCTTCCTAGTGATGAGGAGAGCGAACACTGCGCCACCCTCTTGCAGTGGGATAACATCTACTATCAGCCACCTACGGATTCTTATGTAGATAGAAAGCCAACCGTGAGAATCGGCTTGGTACAGTGGCAGATGCGTCCATACGCTTCGGTGGACGACCTCTTTGAGCAGGTGGAGTTCTTCGTGGATTCCGTGAGCGACTATAAGAGCGATTTCATCCTCTTCCCAGAGTATTTCAATGCGCCTTTGATGGCGAGATTCAACGATTTGGGTGAGGCACAGAGCATCCGCATGATGGCTCAATATACCGATGAGATTCGTGACCGATTCCGCGAGTTGGCCATCAGCTACAACATCAATATCATCACGGGTAGTATGCCTTATCTCAAGGATGATTCCCTCTACAATGTCGGTTTCCTTTGCCGTAGAGATGGTAGCGTGGATATGTACGAGAAGATTCACGTAACTCCTGATGAGCAGAAGTGCTGGGGATTGAGCGGCGGTAGCCATATCCAGACCTTTGATACTGATTGTGGTAAGATTGGTATCGTGATCTGCTATGATGTGGAGTTCCCTGAACTTTCCCGTCTGATGGCAGAGGATGGTATGCAGATCCTCTTCGTTCCATTTATGACCGATACGCAGAATGCTTACTCTAGAGTGAGAGTCTGTGCCCAGGCACGTGCCATTGAGAACGAATGCTATGTAGCCATTGCAGGTAGTGTGGGTAACCTGCCACGTGTTCACAATATGGATATCCAGTATGCCCAGAGTGCTGTATTCACTCCTTGCGACTTCGCCTTCCCTAACGATGGCAAGCGTTCGGAGGCAACACCGAATACCGAGATGATTCTCGTATCAGATGTTGACTTGAATCTCCTGAATGAGCTTCATACCTACGGTGCCGTTCGAAATCTTCGTGACCGTCGCAAAGATCTCTACGATTTGAAACAGAAGAAGTAAGTTAAGTGAAGAGTGAAGAACGAAGAGTGAAGAATTCAATTGTATTGATACATAGATATATAAAGAATGTATAAGATAGACATCTCGGAGCGCACGCTCCACTTCAAGCAGCCGGCAGGCACGTCTCGTGGCGTATATACCACGAGACACAGTTATTATCTCACCCTTACATCGGATGAATTGCCGGGGGTAGAAGGCGTGGGTGAGTGTGCTACGCTCCCTGATCTCAGTTGCGATGCCAAACCGGAATATGAGATGACCCTTCGGCAGGTGTGCCGGATGGTGGAGCAGATGGGACGCATCCCATACGATATGATTCGTGCCTATCCTAGCATCACCTTCGGATTAGAAACCGCCTTTGCCTCGTTCTTCGATGCAGCAAAGAAGCAGAACTTAAGTGTCTCTGTTCCAGTAGGAATGGAGAACCTGGTAGATCTCTTCGACTCTCCTTTCGGAAAAGGAGAAGAGGGTATCACCATCAACGGACTGGTATGGATGGGTACTTACGAGGAGATGCTGGCACGACTGGAGGAGAAGCTCCAGGCGGGTTTCCATTGTGTGAAACTGAAGATTGGTGCCATTGATTTCTTCAAGGAACTCGATCTCATCAAGCGCATTCGTGATGTCTATACCCAGGAACAGGTAGAACTGAGAGTGGATGCCAATGGTGGTTTTCTGCCAGAGAATGCCATGAGCCAGTTGGAGGCTTTGGCTAAGTATGATATCCATTCCATCGAGCAGCCTATCAAGCAGCATCAGTGGCCCAAGATGGCGCAGCTCTGTAGGGAAACTCCGCTCCCCATCGCCCTGGATGAGGAGTTGATTGGTGTGAATGTCAGAAGTATGAAGGAGGCATTGCTCGATACCATTCGTCCACAGTATATCATCCTGAAGCCTTCGCTCCATGGTGGAATCTATGGTTGCAACGAGTGGATCCAGTTGGCCAGCCAGCGTGGTATTGGCAGTTGGATTACCTCGGCATTGGAGAGTAACATCGGGCTGAATGCCATTGCACATTATGCAGCCAAGGTATATGGTCCGAATGTAGAGATGCCTCAGGGCTTAGGCACCGGTCAGCTCTTTACTGATAATATCCCAATGCCATTGGAAATCCGGGGTGATAAACTCTTTGTTGTAAAATGACTTTGGTAGGATTTTCGTAATAACTTTTAAAGAATTCTCGTAATGACTTTAGAAGATTTCTTTTCTGAATGGAATAACGATAGCGACCGGGTGCTGGTGCATACCAGTGGCTCCACGGGAAAGCCCAAGCCGATGATGGTGGAGAAGAAGCGAATGCTCAACTCCTCCCGCATTACTTGTGATTTTCTGGGATTGAAGCCTGGTGATAGCGCTTTGCTCTGTATGTCGCTTGATTATATCGCAGGTAAGATGGTGGTGGTGCGCAGTATCGAGCGCCATCTCCATCTTATTTCTGTTTCTCCTAGTGGCCATCCGCTGAAGGATATAGATTTGAAAGATGCAAATGGAAAAGATGTAAACGGGGAAATTACTTTTGCTGCCATGGTTCCGATGCAGGTGTATAACACCCTGCAGGTTCCTGAGGAGCGGGAGCGACTTACTCACGTACGTCATCTGATTATCGGAGGTGGAGCCATCGATGCATCCTTGGAAAAGGAACTCCAGGCTCTTCCTGGCAATATCGCTATCTGGAGTACCTACGGCATGACCGAAACCTTATCTCATATCGCCTTGCGAAGAATCAATGGCGCTGAGGCTAGCGAATGGTATCAGCCTTTCGATAGCGTGAAAATCAGTCAGACTGATGAAGGATGTCTGGTGATAGATGCTCCTCTGGTTTGTGCAGAAACCTTGTTAACGAATGATATCGTTGAGATAGAGCCTTATATATATAATAAGGTGGAAAAAACTCGTTTCCGCATCAAGGGCAGGAAAGATAATGTGATCTGCAGTGGCGGTATCAAGATACAGATAGAAGAAGTAGAAGAATTTCTGAAACCTCATTTGGAAAAGCCTTTCATGCTTGCCAAGAAGAAAGATGAGAAGTTTGGAGAAATTGCCGTTCTCTTGTCAGAGGATAAAGGGATAAAAAAAGTAGAGGCGACTATCCGCCGCCTCTTATCTGATCATAAATACTGGATTCCAAGGGAATTCCTTCATGTAGATCATCTTCCGCTTACCGAAACCGGAAAGCCGAAGCGATCTATCCTTCTCTGAAGAAGTCGAGTGCTTCCTTGATTTCTTCTGTTGTAGCGGTCTGATTGATGCGGATATCTCCGATGGCTCCCAGCATGGTGAAGTTGATGATACCATTCTGGTTCTTCTTGTCGTGATGCATCAGCTCTATCAGCTCGTCGTAGTCATCGCAGGTGATATTCAGCGTACCGTAGTTCTCCTTGATGAAGGTCACGGTCTGGCGCATCTTCTCTGTTGGGAATCCTGTCTTTGCCACACTGAGATAAAGCTCAGGAATGAGACCGAATGCCACGGCATAACCATGAAGGATTGGCTTGCGCTTCAGCGCCCAGCTCTCGAAGGCATGACCGAAGGTATGTCCCAGATTCAGTGCCTTGCGGATGCCCTTCTCATGAGGATCCATCTCTACGATGCGCTCCTTCACCTTCACGCTGTCGCCCACCATACGCTGCAACTGCTTCAGGTCTGGGTTGGCAAGGTCGAAGCTTACCAGCTCTTCCCACATCGCCTCGGTAGAAATCAAGCCGTGCTTCAGCATTTCGGCATAGCCCGAACAGATATTCTCGGCATCCAGGGTCTTCAGAAACTCGGTGTCGAGAATTACGAACTTAGAATCGTTGAAAACACCCACCTCATTCTTCAAACCTCCGAAGTTGATGCCGGTCTTTCCACCCACAGATGCATCTACCATCGCCAGCAGGGTAGTAGGAATATTGATGAAGTTGATGCCGCGCTTGAAGGTGCTGGCAGCAAAACCGCCGAGGTCGGTTACCATACCGCCTCCGAGGTTGATCATGCAAGAGTGACGTGAAGCGCCACCTTCCTGCAGTCCCTTCCATACCATCATCAGGCTTTCGATGTCCTTATGACTGTCGCTAGCCGGAATCGTTATCACCTTAGCTTCCTTCATGCAGTAGAATTTCTGCAAAACCGGAAGGCACATTTCCTGTGTGGTAGTATCTGTAAGCACAAACAGCTTGTCGTGCTCACATTCTGAGAGAGCGCTTACCAGTTCGTTCTCCAGATGGGTTGATATGATTACTCTCTGATTCATAACATATATACTTTTAAAAGAAACTGACTTTCAGAGTCACCTTTTGTGGGCAACTCATTGTAAATTCGCTTGCAAAGGTACGTTAAATCAGAGACAAAACAAAATAAAAAGCACTTTTTTATCTATAAAAGTTTAAACCTTGATATATTTTATGCGTCAAAAGAAGCAGAATGCCCCAAAAAGAGCAGCTGTTTTTTACAATTGCGCTTTTATTGGGTCTAATCATATAAGTAAGTCAAATATATAAGTAAGAAATAATAATAACGTCTATAATTAATGAAAAGATCTATTCTGATGATGCTCCTGGTGTTTGTAACCATGGCATCCTTTGCGCAGGATCGCTTGATTACCGGTGTGATTACCGACCGTGATACCAAGGATCCCGTAGAACAGGTAACGATTCAGTTACTCAAGACCGACAGTACCTATGTGTCGGGTGCTCTCAGCAATGAGCAGGGCCTCTTTCATATCAAGGCTCCTGCCAATGGCAAGTATTTACTCAAAATGTCGAGTGTAGGTTACAAGACTACCGTAAAGCGTATCGAGATTTCTGATGACAAGAATCTGGCGATGGGCAATGTGGTTCTCGGTGCTGATGCCATCATGCTGAAGGGTGCCGTGGTTACTGCCATGGCGCAGAAGGTGAACCTGAAGGAGGATACCTTCGTCTATAATTCGGCTGCTTACCGCACACCGGAAGGTTCGGTGGTTGAGGAGCTGGTGAAGCGCCTGCCGGGTGCTGAGGTAAGCGACGATGGTACCATCAAGATTAATGGTAAGGAAGTGAAGAAGATTCTCGTGGATGGCAAGGAGTTTATGACGGGCGATACCAAGACTGCCCTGAAAAACCTGCCTACCAGTATCATCGACAAAATCAAGGCGTACGATGAGAAGAGCGATCTCTCTAAAGTAACCGGTATCGATGATGGTGAGGAACAGACCGTACTCGACTTCGGTGTGAAGAAGGGTATGAACAAGGGTGTGCTTTCCAATATCGACCTGGGTGTGGGCAACAAGAGCCGCTACAATATGCGTGGCATGGGCGCTTATTTTAATGATAACAACCGATTCATGCTCTTTGCCAATGCCAACAATACCAGCGACCGTGGATTCGGCGGTGGTCCTGGCAGAGGATTCTGGGGTGGTGCCAATGGCTTGAATGCCAGCAAGATGATAGCTGCCAACTATAACTATGAGTTGAAGAACAAGTTCAAGTTCAATACTTCCCTCCGCTGGAACCACAGCGATGGCGATGTATGGAGCAGCCGTTCCAGCGAAAACTTCATGGGTAGCAGCAGCTCTTTCAGCAATAGCCTGAGCCAGAGTTTCTCCCGCAGCAACAGCTGGAATGGCAACATCCGATTGGAGTGGATGCCTGATTCCATGACCAATATCCTCTTCCGTCCTT
>ENA-OUOU01001610-OUOU01001610.1-human-gut-metagenome-genome-assembly--contig:-NODE-1610-length-11576-cov-3.864074_pt1 | contig 11576 bp, 10 predicted proteins | sample MGYA00237936_ERZ548765 | MGnify/ENA primary metagenome ERZ548765 (study PRJEB26490, sample SAMN05356889) | human gut metagenome | biome: terrestrial biome; feature: human-associated habitat; material...
GCACGGAAATCGCTCTTGGAGAAGGTGTCAAAATCCACCTGATCTTGGAACAGTGGCTCGATCTCCACATTGGAAAAATCAATTTTTTCGGGGGCTTCGGGAGCCGCCTGAGCAACAGCCGCAGGAGCCGAAACTTCCTTGGAAACCTTCTTGTCAGAGTCCAAAGGCTTCATTGTCGGGAGAAAATCGGTTGTCCTTTCATAAGCTCCCGCCGCTTGTTATATCCTGTCAAATTCAGCATCCTGAAGCAACTCATTTTTCACAACTTGTTATAAGTTCCCTTATGAGTTGTTCCGTTTGATGTAAGTGATGTAAAGTGCTTCACTGTTGGGCTAAAGGGGGATGTCCCTTTTTGTCCTTGCAGATTACTGGCAATTCTTTCTTCTTATATTATGAGGAAAGTAGATCCCCGCCGAAATGAGGTGTTCCGGAACATTATCATGAATGTTTTCCCCATTCACAGGTACCGTTTCAAAGAAGAACGATTTTTACGAAGTCTATGTTTCCACTTTCATTCAGCCAGCTCTCATCACAGTGTACTGCTTCAACTGAGTACACAAAGAAAACGTGGTCTCCTCCTATCTCGATCTCCTGAATCACTTTACATTCCACCGAAGCATGGCATTCGCTGAGTAACGGCGCCCTGACCTTCGTTCCCTCTTTCCATTCAAGACCCGGTATGATAGAACAAAATCGGGTATTTCACACAGCTTTCTTATACTAGGCTCCCATTAAAAGTAGACAAAGCCTACTTTTAATGGCGCGACAGCGCGTCGGAGTCTGCATGAGACGTCTTCTGCGCTTTCAGCGCAGAAGGGCGACGCATTAAGCGGCGTCTTTCCGATAAAAAGTGTCTGCTTTTTTATCGGAAAATAGTATCACACAGTTTATTCCCCGTCTCTGCTGTAATAGGTCAGGGTATATAGGCTGTCCATCAGGTTTACGTTTTCAACCGCCGCTTCCAGCCCCAGGGTGCTTAAATCCACATTGGCAAAGTTCCAGATTGCGGCCACACCATTTTCAGAGGCCTGTTTGGCATAGTCTACCGCTGCGGAGGTCGGAACGGTGAGAATGCAGATTGCCGGCTTATTGTTTTGAATAAAGCTACCGAAATCCTCGGAATTCAGGATGGGAACGCCGTTTATTTTCTGGCCGATTAATTTGGGGTCTACATCAAAACCGGCTAGAATCTGATAGCCGTTTGCAGCCAGGGGCAGATGCTCAAGAAGGGCATGGCCCAGACTGCCGATACCAGCGATAATCACCGTGTGCGTCGCATCGGTGCCTAAAATGGCATGTATGCTGGCGCGCAGACTTTCAATGTTATAGCCATAGCCCTGCATACCGTAGCTGCCGAACTGAGACAGATCCTGCCGGACCTGTGAAGGGGTATTGTTCAGGTGATTGCCGATCACGGCCGAGGACACACGGGTATTCCCCTGTCGCTCAAGCTCGTCCAGGCACCGGAGATAACGGGGAAGCCGACGTATAGTATTGTCAGATATTTTGTTTGTCTTTCTGGTTTTCATAAGCACTCTCTTCAATTTCCCGCAGGGTTTTTCCGTTTGCTCTGGCCAGTGCGGCAAGATCCTCATATTCGCATTTGCTGCGTTTTACGCCGTAACCCTCCGCGCTCTTGATGCGCACTGGTCCGTATTCCGTCTCCGCCGTGCACATTGAACGGCTCAGGTTATACCGGTTGCAGACATACTCCCGAACGCCCAGCGTTGTGGTATTTTTGAAGATGCAGCGCAGCATCTTTTTCCTTTTTTCTTCGCTGCACATGCAGGTCAGCATAACGCCGGGTCTTGATTTCTTCATGCCGATATGGGTGAAGTAGACGTCAAAAGCGCCCAGCGCGAAAAGCTCGTCCATAGCAAAGGACAGTTCCTCCGCCGTCATGTCGTCTATGTTGCATACAAGCTCAATAATCTGTGAGCGTTTGCTTTCGGTTTCGCCCAAAACCGCGCGCACCACATTGGCCACTTCAAAATTCTTTTTTCCCGTTCCGTAGCCCGCTTTGCTCACTTTCAAAACCGGCATGGTTCCATACTCTGATACAAAGTACTTCAACAGCGCTGCCCCTGTGGGGGTACAGAGTTCGCTCTCCACTCGTCCGGAATACATGGGGACGCCACGCAGAATCAGCTCCGTTGCGGGAGCCGGAACTGGCACAATCCCGTGGGCACATTTTACATGGCCGTAGCCCACATTGACAGGAGAGGCCATAACCTTCTCCGGGGTGATCTCATAAAGCAGCTCACATACGCAAAGCACATCCGCTACCGCGTCCAGAGAGCCTACTTCGTGGAAATGGATGTTTTCTATCTCCGCCCCGTGTGCGGTGCTTTCCGCCTGAGCGATAATATCATAGACCGCTTTGGCATCTGCTTTCACCTTTTCCGGGAGGTCAACGGCGTCGATAAACGCCCGGATCTCCTGAATGCCGGTGTGGTGGTGATGGGTATGCTTATGTTCATGGTCGTGTTCATGGTGGTGATGCTCATGCTCCCCTTCTTCCTCGCCGTTGATCAGAACGGAAACATGGGTACCAACAATGCCGCATTTTTTATCGGCCACGGCGGAAACCACTGCTTTTCCATTCAGCACGGCATTCATCCTGCGGATAAAGCCCTCTCTGTCCGGGTGCAGTTCCAACAGGGCCGCCGTCAGCATATCCCCCGCGCAGCCCATTGCGCAGTCTATGTACAGTGTTTTCATTTGCTCTTCTCCCTCGCCTTCAGGTCAATTTTTATCGTTTCGAAATGCTTTAACAGTTCTGTCGTGATTTCTCCGAGCATCTCCTGCGCCCGGCGCTGCTGTTCTTCCGTAAATTGCAGCAGCGCGCCGCCGTCGCGAAGCCGGACGCGAAAGTCCGAAAAGCCCATGGCAAAAAGAACCGCTTCGCTCTCCTCAATGGCCTTGAGCTTTTCCGCCGTGATCTTCTCTCCGGCAGGAATCCGGGTAGCCAGGCAGGCATAGGCCGGTTTATCCCAGGTGAAAAGCCCTGCCTCTTTGGAAAGGCGGCGGACATCGCTTTTCGTCAGTCCACAAATGCGCAGCGGAGACAAAATGTGCTGCTCTTCCAAAACCTTCATGCCCGGCCGGTCGCCGCATTCGTCGCTGGCATTGGTGCCGTCAATCATGGTCTCATATCCGTCGGCAACAGCTGCTGCGCGAATCGCCCCCATGATTCGTTTTTTGCAGAAATAGCAACGATTTCCCGGATTGGCCGTCACCTCGTCATATTGGAGAATGTCTGCATTGACCACGCGAAGCTCAGCCCCCAGCTCGCCGGAAAGCCGGACTGCATCCTCATACTCAAATTCCGGCTGAAACTGAGACTTGACAAGATAGGGTCTTACATCCGCTCCGGCGCTTCTGGCCGCATACAGCAGAAAAGCAGAGTCCGTTCCGCCGGAAAAAGCCAGCGCCGCTTTCGGATGTTCAGCGAAGAATTCATCCAGCTTCATGCTCGATCCCTCAGTCCATGTGGTTAATCATGCTGGCAAGATAGCCCGCACCGAAGCCGTTATCAATGTTGACAACGCTCATTCCGCTGGCACAGGAGTTGAGCATGCTCAGCAGTGCTGCCACGCCGCCGAATGCCGCGCCGTAGCCCACGCTGGTGGGAACGGCGATTACCGGGCAGTCCACGAGGCCGCCCACCACTGAAGGCAGTGCGCCTTCCATACCCGCAACGGCAATAATTACCCGGGCACTCATCACAATGTCCATATGTGACAGCAGTCTATGGATGCCGGACACCCCCACATCGTAAAGACGCAGCACGTCATTGCCCAAAGCCTCAGCCGTCAGCGCAGCCTCCTCGGCCACGGGGATATCGCTGGTGCCCCCGGTAGCAACCAGAATCCGTCCCTTGCCGCTGACCTCAGGCATTTCACCGATGATGCCCACATGGGCCATGCTGTTGTAGTTCAGCGGCAGCTCTCTCTTCACAAATTCGGCCGCTTCTTCGCTCAGACGGGTAATCAGGATGGTTTTCTGCCCGTTATTTACCATGGCCTTCGCAATGCCCAGAATATGCTCCTTGGCCTTCCCTGCGCCGTAAATCACCTCGGGCACGCCCTGACGAATGCCACGGTGAAAATCCACCTTTGCGTATTCGCCGATTTCCTGGAAGGGCTGTATTTTCAGCTTGAGCGCCGCATCATCCGGGCTGATGCTCCCGTCCGCCACATGATTCAAAAGTTCAGTCAATTCATGCTTATCCATCATGTTCTCCTTTATGTGTTCAGAATAAGGGCTCCCTGTATTCGTTATTTTCCATGTTACTTACCGGATTATAGATTCAAGGGGAACTTTTGTTTTCACAGCCCACAGCGGGACCGCTTCTGCCAAAGCTCACCTTTTTGTATGTATTCTTCCTTAATATTCGAAAACGAATTTATGCTGCGACAGCAGCTTTCTTTTTGATCGGAACCAGCATACCGAAGGTGGCAGCGCCAATTACCGTCAGCACAGCGGCGAAGATAAACACGTTCTTCATGCCTGCACCGAAGCTGGAGCTCATGCTGAGGATGGGGGATGCCATGGTTGTGGCAGCAACACCGGTAAACTGGCGTACAAACTGGATAAAGGCCGTTCCAATGGCAATTTCCTGAATCGAAACGCCGGCTTGCAGGGTCATGGTAAAGGCATAGGACTCAACAGACTGGGTCAGGCCGTAGAAGAGGACCAGCACATACATGGCCATTACACTGAGAGTGGGCGAGATGAAAATACTGATGAGAACCAGAGCAATGGCTTCTCCAACAACCGTGATCAGTCCGAAGACAGAATGGCGCTGGGCCTTGACCATGGCAACCAGCAAAATTGCGCCGAATACCGTGGTCATAAAGGAGATAATTGAGGTGGCTGCGCCAGCCTGAGTTGCGGTGGTGCCCATTTCCTGCTGCATGTAGTAAGGGATGTACACATAAAGGCAGGTACTGTTGACCGACATGCAGAACTGCCCTATGGCGCAGCCCATCAGCACTTTGGAGCGCATCATGGACACAGGAAAAATGGCAATGTTTTGGTCTATGTTCTTCTCTGTACGGATAAACAGGACAAACATCACTATCGTAAACAGAACCAGAACCAGCGTGGTCAGGCTCAGCCAGGCAAAACTCTTGCCGCCGAAGGAAAGCACGCCGACAAGGCCGCTGATGGCCAGAACAGAGTAGATGATGCCCTTCACATCCAGCTTTTTGCTGTTGGATTCCTGAAGCATTGTATAGTTGGGGCAGGAAGACACCAGCAGCGCAATGCACACCACAGCCGAAGCGACCAGCAGCCAGAAGCCCCAGCGCCAGGTATAGTTTTCAACCAGCCATCCGGCCAGGAGCGGAACTCCGACGTTGCCCACACCGTAGCCGATGAGTGTAATCAGGTAGCCATATCCGCTCTTTTTGCCGAAAAGCTCGTTGATCATAATCATGACTGCGGCATTAATAAAGCCATAGCCCAGGCCATACAGTGCGCGGGAAACAACCAGCACAAGCATATTGGGGGCTGTTGCGCCCAAAACGTTGGAGAGAAGTCCTATGAGCAGGCCAAAGAGCAGCATGTTGCGGCGTCCCATCCTGTCGATCAGGCGACCGCAGAGCATGCAGGTAACTGCAATGGTAATACCACGAATGGAAAAAATAAGGGAGTAATGCTGCTGTCCGCCCAGATCATTGAGAATGCTTACGGAAGCGGTGCTTAGAATCAGCGTGTCACTGGCAATAAAAAATACCAGAAAGAAGCACAGGGTGAGCGTAATCATCTTCGCCCGGCTAAGCTCAGGAACACCCATTGATTTTTCTTTCATTTTTCACCTCAATTTGAAAGGTTCTTCTTTTGTTTTTGAAATGAGCGCTTGTAACAGATAGTATACCTTTTCCCGTATCCCATGCGAAGTGAATCTTCTGACGTGGAAGCCGATCAGCACCTGAAAATGCATGAATAACGGGAACAATCATTTTTTCGTTTTATGTTTTGTTCGCGCCGACTGATATTATATTATTTACCCAAACGCCTTTGGCAGAAAGGACAATGCCGATTCCGGCCTTCACCAGTTCAAGACAATTGACCAGCAGGTACACCACCGGCAGGGTAAATGCAGTGAACTTCACCAGCAGCCAGGCGGCGGGAATGAACAAAAGCCAGGTGCTTCCGCAGTCGAAAAGACTGGTTATTCTTGTCATTCCACCTGCCCGAAGCAGGAACATGGTGCTTATTGATAAAGACTGTATGGGGATAGCAACAGCAGTGATCAGCAGCATCTGTGTGGCCTGAGTCCGCACCAGCGGCAGCACATTGTAGAGCCTTGGGATAAGCCCGGAAATAGCCGCCAGCAGAATGCTCCCGGCAATGCAGCACACAAAGGAAAGAGCCATCAGTTTGGGACACTCCCCCCGCGCCTTGTCAAATTCCCTGTTGCCCAGAAGATTTCCGGTATAGATTGCGATATAGTTGCCGAAAGACCACATAATCACGACAAACAGGTTGGCAACCGTGGTCACAATGTTCATGGATGCGACGGCCTCAAGTCCCCGGTTGCTGTAAATCTGATTCATCAGAACCTGACCTGCGGACAGCAGCAGCTGGTTAAACAGCAGAGGAAGCCCTCTCAGCACAATGGACCATGTCAGTTCTCCAGGAATATACAGTGATCTGAACAAGCCCTTCAGGAAGGGGAAGCGGTCCGTGTTTCTGTGGGCAGCAACAGAAATGATGCCCAGCTGCACAATGCGTGAAATCACCGTTGCAATTGCTGCACCGGCTACACCCAGTCTGGGGAAACCCAGTTTGCCGAAAATCAGCAGATAGTTGAAGATCAGGTTGGTAAACAGGGCCGCAAAGCTGGCTTTCATCGGTGTCATCGAGTCTTTTCCCAGCCGCAGGGTCATTGCATAAGTTGTGGCCAGGGCAAAGGGCAGCACCTGCCAAAGCATGATTTTCAGATATTCCTTTCCGTATTGCAGGGTAGCCTGAAGGTCTCCCTTACCGGAGCTTATATGCAGGAAGGCGGAGATCAGCTTGTCCTGAAAAAGATACATTACGGCAATGAAAAGCGCCGAAAAGCAGGTGACCATGATGAAGTTGAAGCGAATGGCATGCTGCGCATTTTTATTGTCGTTGTTGCCGATGTACTGAGCAGCAAAAATGTTGGCACCGGCTACACCGCCGTAGATGCACATAGTGAACAGATTGATGAACTGGTTGACGATAGCCACACCAGACATCTGCTCCGTTCCCAGGCTTCCGATCATCATGTTGTCCAGGAGATTGACAAAGCTGGAAACCGTGTCCTGCAAAATCAGCGGAATAGCAAAAGCCAACGCTGCTTTGTAAAACGCCTTTGTGCCGATAATTTTTTTCAACCCACTTGTTAATACCACCGTTAAAACTCCTTTTGCAGAAAACGCTTGCCTTACAGCTCTTTCACCCAGAGACGCCTCAGATCGTAAGCGAAGCAGTCCAGAACATTTCCGCTGATGATAGAAAAAAATGCGCTGCTCTTCCCTTCCGGCTTACCGGACCAAACACCATTAATTTCCAGATGAGACCACTTGGGCTCGATTACGCTTAACCCCTTTTTATATGCGTTTTACCTTCCCAAAAACGCAATTCATTCAGCTTCAGCAACTGCCCCTTATGGAGCAGTTGCTGAAAAAGATAAGAAATTATTCGGCCTCGGTAATACCGTGGGCTTCCACATACTTTGCGTCGACATCCTTGATCTTCTGCAGGCTGGAGGGCATGGTGGCAATGATGGTAAGCACCAGAACGATCACGTAGATCACAGCGCCGATAATGAAGAAGTTGTTGTAGCTCCCTGCAAACTTGACCACAACGGGAGCCAGCATGGCACCGGCAGAGGCGATCATGGAAGACCAGCTGATGGTAACATTGGACTTGTTCTTGCCAAAGAGAGGCAGCATAACATTGGGCCCGAAATAGGCATTGATCTGGCCAACGTTAAAGAAGATTGCCATAGCAAAGGCTGCGGCGTAGCCAAGTCCGGCATAGACAGGATACAGGGCATAGACAACGACACCGAGAACAGCAAAGCCCAGAACCGTTTTGCGGAAACCGATCTTATCGCTGAGGAAGCCGAATACCCAGACAAAGATGGCATTGCACAGAGTGAATACGCCGCCGAGGGTGCCAATCTGCTCCAGGCTCAGGCCCATCTCAGTCCAGATACCGCTGCGGTTGGAGTAGAAGCCGGACTGTGTGATAGCAATGAATGCGGGCAAAACGAGAACGATCCAGAATACGGGCAGCTTGAACAGTTCCTTAATGGGCATTCTAGTCTCATAGACAGCAGTTTCTGCACTGTTTTTGTTATTTTTGGGAGCAAGAAAATGAATGTCAATGGGGCTCATGCCGTAAGCCTCGGGGGGACGGCAGACAAACAGGAGGGTGGACACAACGTGCAGACCGCCGAGAATCAAACCGCTGGCGATTGCAACCGTCTCAAAGCCTGCAATATTGACCATTTTGGCAGCAAGAGGAGAAATAAAGATGGTGATGATGCCTGCGAAAGCACCGGTCAGGCCGACGATGGTTCCGCGACCCACACCGATCCATTTGGAGCCGAGAAGAGCAAAGGGCAGAGAGCCGCAGAAGCTGTTGCTCATACCGACGAGGACATACAGCAGGACCGCCTGCATGGGTGTTTTCACAAAGGCCAGACCACAAAGGCCGAAGATGTAAGAGAATGCGCCAAGCAGAGTGACAATTTTCGGATTGAACTTATCGTAGAGCTGGCCCTGGAATGCTCTGGCAATGACAGCGCCCAGAGAAAGGGTGGTCCAGATCATAGCGATATCCGTGTAGGCGCAGCCCAGCTTCGTCATCAGAGGAACACAGAGAAGGCCGGCCAGGTTTGTCATCAGATAGCTGAAGCCGACGTTGATAACGCATCCGGCGCAGCATAATGAGCCTTTTACAACATTGTTTTTCATATAAGAACTCCTAGCTTTTTTCTGTCGCACAAGATCGTGCTGACTTTATTTTGAGGGGTTGCTGTTTGGTTCAGGAATGGCTGAGGAATCTTGCCGGGTTTGCAACGGTGATGAGCTGGGCTTCTTTTTCATAGCCCATCTCCCTGAGTGCGGGAATGGCAAAGGTGGGGAAACGGGTGTAGCCGTATGCTCCTCCGTAAAAGCCGCCCAGCTTGTTGTACTTATCATGGCCAAACATTATTTTTTCGGCATAGCCTTTTTCCAGAAGCTTTGCCACAACGGCAAGGCGGAAGAAGTCTGCCTCTGCATCGGCGGTCAGGCGCTTGCGCTGGGCGCGGTGGACGGCCGCGTGCAGGCGGCGCTGCCCTGCGGAGAAGAATCCGCAGCGGTGCGCCTGACGGCGAAGATTGACGGCGCAGATTGGGCGCAGGAGGCGGAAATGACCTTCCGCAGCCTGCCGCAGAACGAACTGACCGCCCAGCAGGCAATCAGCCGCTTCGGCGTGGCGTTGGTGCAGGGCGGCGCGGCGGAGTTGGAAACGGTCTGCGGGGAATTGGAGCGCAATCCGGACAACATCGCGGCGCTGGCGCAGCCCGAGGGCGGCAGCCTTGCGGACGTGCTGCGCGCCATGCTGACCGCCTGGCAGGACACCATGCTGGAGGAATTCGGCTCGGAAACGGCGGTATTGATCGCCTTCCCTGAGCGCGATAAGCTCGTTGGGATGGACGAAGCGGCGCTGCGTCAGGCGCTGCTGGGCGCGCTGGGGAGCTTCGTTGACATCCGCATGATCCATGAGCAGCTGGTGGGCACCCAGGTGCTGTTCCTGATTCCCGCGTTTTCGTATCAGGCGGAAGCGCTCTGTGAAATCGCAAAGGAACTGCCCAAATTCAGCTCCGGCGCGGTGATCGCCGCAGAAGAGCTGCCCGCGCACGAGGAAGGACAGGTGCTCTGCGAGGGAAAGCTCGGCATTCAAAGCGTGCTGGAGATGGCGGGCTTTGCCGGTGCGCCGCTCCGTGTCGGCGGGGACGAAGCGTAAAGACGCATTCTTAAAGGAGAAAAACATGAGACTGGATAAATATTTGAAGCTATCGCGCATCATCAAGCGACGCACGGTTGCCAACGAGGCGGCCGACGCAGGCCGCGTGATGGTCAACGGAAAGGTCGCCCGCGCCTCCTACGAGGTCAAGGCGGGGGATGTGATCGAGATTCGCTTCGGCGAAAAGGTGACCAAATACGAGGTTCTGAACGTGCAGGATAACGTCGGCAAGAACGGCGCGGCAGACCTTTACCGGGCGATTCCGTAATGCGCACGGGAAATTATGCCGTGGTGGTCGCGGCGGGGCGCGGCGTGCGCATGGGCGCGGCGGTCAACAAGGTGCTGCTGCCCCTGTGCGGAGAGCCGGTGATCCGCCATGCCGTGCGCGCCTTCTGCGAGGCGGACGAAATCGACGGCGTGGTGGTGGTCGCTTCCGCTGACGAAACGGAGCAGATGCGCGCGGCGCTGTGCGGGCTTGAAAAGGTCTGCGCCATCGTGCCCGGCGGCTCGACCCGGCAGGAATCCGTGAAAAACGGTCTGGATGCGCTGCCGAAAGAGGCGCGCATCGCGCTGGTTCACGACGGCGCGCGCCCGCTGATCTCGCGGGAGCTGATCGCCCGCTGCATCCGGCAGACCGAGGACTGCGGCAGCGCTGTGGTCTGCACGCCCGTGACCGATACCGTTAAGGTGGAAAAAGACGGCTGCGTCGTGCGCACGCTCGACCGGTCGCAGCTGCGCGCGGTGCAAACGCCGCAGTGCTTCTTTGCCGGCGAGCTGAAGGCAGCCTATGAAGCCGCCGCGCGGGACGGCGTTTCCGTGACGGACGATGCGTCGGTCATGGAACATGCCGGGCACAGCGTTCATCTGCTGGAAAGCAGCGAGGTCAACTTCAAGCTCACTACGCCGGAGGATCTGCGCCGCGCGGAGGACATCATCGGGGAGAGAAAGTTTATGCAAAGACTGCCGCGCACCGGCTTTGGCTACGATGTGCACAAGCTCGCGTCCGGCCGCAGGCTCATCCTCTGCGGAAAGGAAATCCCGTGGGAAAAGGGGCTGGACGGTCACAGCGATGCGGACGTCGCGGTGCATGCGCTGATGGACGCGCTGCTGGGCGCGGCGTGCCTGGGCGATATCGGCAGGCTTTATCCCGACAACGATCCTGCCTTTGAAGGTGCGGATTCGATGAAGCTGCTGGCGGACGTGCTGCGGCGCGTAAAGGATGCGGGATATGCTGTCGTTCATGCGGACGTCACCATTGTGGCGCAGAAACCCAAGCTGATGCCCCATATGGACGAGATGCGCCGCAATCTGGAAAACGCGATGCCCGGAGCACAGGTCAACGTCAAGGCCACTACCACCGAGCGCCTTGGCTTTGAGGGGCGCGGAGAGGGCATCTCCGCGCAGGCGGTGGCTACGATATGGTGACGGAGGGGCTGCTGCCGTGGTATGCGGCCAACCGGCGCGACCTGCCCTGGCGGAAGAGCCGCGAGCCTTACGCCGTATGGGTATCGGAAATCATGCTCCAGCAGACGCGCGTCGAGGCGGTGATTCCGTATTACCGGCGCTTTATGCAGGCG
>ENA-OUOU01001613-OUOU01001613.1-human-gut-metagenome-genome-assembly--contig:-NODE-1613-length-11557-cov-3.991480_pt1 | contig 11557 bp, 10 predicted proteins | sample MGYA00237936_ERZ548765 | MGnify/ENA primary metagenome ERZ548765 (study PRJEB26490, sample SAMN05356889) | human gut metagenome | biome: terrestrial biome; feature: human-associated habitat; material...
GCTGTACTCATAGTAAAAGGACGCTCCGTCATCGGCATAGTGGGCCATCGTGAAAGAGGTGCCGCTGATGGGCAGGTAGAACAAAAACGCGATCTGCCGCGCTCCGTAGACCGCCAGACGGCTGTCTGTAGCCAGCGACTCGCACAAGGCGTCCATCTCCTCAAGAAAGGCGGTGCTTTCCTCAGAGTTTTCACCGCCCCGGATGGCTGATTGCAGCAGGTAGCTGCGGGTCAGGGCGGCATCGCTGCCGTCCCCGCTGCGGTCGCAGATAAGCTGCGGCGCAGCGCCGTAGCCGGCTGCCTGCGCGTTGATCCAGTCCACGGCCATCGCGGTGCGCTGCACGGCGGCGGCGCGGTCAAAGTCGTCATAGAAGTCGACGAAAAAGTCCAGCAGCTGCAGCGCCGTCATCCAGTCGGCGAAATAGGTGCGCTCCGGCAGGTAGGAGACGATCTTCTTCGTGTCCCTGCCAGGCGCCATGCCGTCGATGAGGATTTCCCCGGCATCCGGCGTCAGCAGACCGTTTGCCAGCTTGATGAGCGTGCTCTTGCCGCTCCCGTTCGGGCCGAGCAGACCGACGATGCGCCCCGGCTCGACCGCGAGATCCACGCGGTCGAGTGCCGGTTCTGCGCCGTAACTCTTGCACAGCCCTCTGCATTCGAGAATTGCCATGTTTGTTAGTCCTCCTTTGCCTGCTGCAGATCCTGCCGCAGCAGCTCGAGCGCCTGCGCCCGGTCGTAGCCGAGCTGCGCCAGCGCCTGCCAGAATGCGTCGATGCCGGCCTGTGCCAGCCGACGCTTTTCCCGTTCGATGCGCGCGATGTCTTCCGTCACGGTGCGCCCGGCCGTGCGCTGCGTCCGGATGAGCTCCAGACGCTCCAGCTCGGCGAACGCGCGCTGCATCGTGTTCGGGTTCACACCGGCGTCGGCTGCAAATTCCCGCACCGACGGCAGCCTGCCCCCCGGCGGAAACTGACCGAGTATGATCGCGCGGGCGATCTGATCCACGAGCTGCGTGTAGACAGGCGCGTCATTGCGAATGTTCCAGTTCATGGTGCGCCTCCTGTCCGAAATGCGTATCACTGTATTAAGCAATTAAGACAATAGCACAACTGCATCGTGCAGTCAAGCAGAATTTTGTGAAGAAAACGGAAAAACGCCCGCAGCGGCTGCTGCGGGCGTAACATATGTAGCAAAGGGCGGGCTCAGCGCTCGATCTCTTCTTCACAGGCGTTTGTCTGGATGACCGGTACGGCATGGCGCTGTGCGAGCAGACCGGGCAGGATGGAGGCCAGACTGCCGCAGAGGATGCACACGATGCCGGCGAGCATATTGCCCGGGATGGCCTCGTGCAGGATGAGAAACGCAAGCAGCGGCGCGAGCGCAGGCTTAAAGAAGAACACGAGCGATGTCGTCTGCGCGCTCGTGACCTCCATCGACAGGAAGTAGCACGTAAAGCCGATGCCGGTCACGCCGATGTAGATATAGAGGACGATCGGCAGATTTGCCGCCGTGTAGCCCGTGAGAAAGGGGATGCTCGCAAACGTGTCCAGTCCGGCGGCGGTCAGCGCGGCGGAGACGGAGGGGATGTGCGTCAGCGCGGCGAGCGCCATCATTTCGGCCGCGCCGAGCAGAAAGCTGAAGCACGACACGACGAGACCGCCGAAGCGCGCGCACTGCCGCTTGCCGCACACGCCGTAGAGTGCGAACAGCAGCGTGCCCAGCAGGATATACGTCACGCCGAGCGCGTCGAGCTTCAGATGCCACGGCTGGATGATGAGCACGATGCCGATCACGTCGAGCGCAAGACCCAGAATCTGATTTTTGGAGATTTTCTCCCGCAGCAGCAAAAACGCAAACAGCGTCACGAACACGGGGTTGCTCGAAAACAGCACGCCGACGACCGACGCCTGTACGCGCGCGACGGCGAGCTGATACAGCGACATGCTCACAGCGATGCCCATCAGTCCCAGCAGTGCAAACGTGCCGAGCGCTCTGCCGTCGAGCGACAGACGGCGCTTTTTCAGCTCACGCACGGCCAGCGGCACGAGCACCAGCCCGCCGACCAGAAAGCGGCTGAAGTTGAGCTGGATGGGGTTTAATTGTCCGGCAATACACTTGAGCGCGACCTCCATGCTCGAAAACAGCAGCGTCGTGATCAGGATGTAAAGATATCCGCGTTTCATATCCGCACCTTCTTTTTTTTGCTTCACGGATGCTTTTCGTTGTAACACCATTTTGACCGCTTGTCAAGCGGTATCGGCGCTGAAAATGCGCTGCATCCTGCATCCTGCCTGGCAGCGGGCACAGGGTACAGAAAGCGCGGTATCAGCGCGGCAGACGGCCGGCATTGCGCTCCCAGAACACACCGTCGGCATAGCCCTGAATGGCGGGGTTTTCGGCTGCCATTTCCAGCCGCTTTTCCGCCCAGGCGCAGTATTGCTCGCTGCGCTCAATGGCGACGAAGCGGCGGCCGAGCTTTCGCGCCGTCACAGCCGTCGAGCCGGACCCGGCAAAGGGGTCGAGCACGATGCCGCCGGGGTCGGAGCTTGCGAGGATGAGCTTTGCCAGCAGCTTCTCGGGTTTCTGCGTCGGGTGGGCGGTGTTTTCCGGCATCGACCAGTAGGGTACGGAGATGTCGTCCCAGAAGTTTGACGGGCACGTGTTGCGGAATTTCCCGTCGGGCGTGTCCTCCCAGTCCTTCGGCTGCCCGTCGGCGCGATAGGGCGCACGCACGCGCCGGCGTATCTTCACGGCGTCGACGTGGAACGTGTAGTCATCCGTGCGCGTGGCAAACCAGATGTCCTCCATGCCGTTTTTCCAGTTGTGCAGCGCGCCGCGCCCCTTTTCCCGCTGCCATGTGATGCGGTTTTGCAGCCGGAAATACTCCTTGAGCGTCAGGCCGATGATCGGGCTCGAGCGCCAGTCACAGCAGACGTAGATCGAGGCGTTCGGCTTGAGCAGCGGCAGCAGCAGCTCGATCCATGCGCGGGTGAAGGCAGCGTAGTTGGCGTCCGTCATGCGGCGGAAGCCGCCGCCGGCGAATTCCTTCGTGAGGTTGTACGGCGGGTCGACGATCAGCAGGTCTGCAAAGGCGCGCGGCAGGTGCGGCGCGACCTGAAACGTGTCGCCGCAGATGGTGCGGTCGCACACGGCGTCGAGCGGGACATCCTGCGCAACGCGCAGGCAGCGCGCGAGATATTCCGGCGCGTCCTGCGGCAGGAAGTCGATTGTCTTGTTGCGTTCGGCTTTCATGGCGTCACCTCACTGTAAAAAAAGAAAGGACCCAATCTGAAAAGATTGAGTCCTCTTTTTGTGGCGGAGAAGGAGGGATTCGAACCCTCGATACCCTTGTGGGGTATACACGATTTCCAATCGTGCGCGCTCGACCAGGCTACGCGACTTCTCCACGTTCTGTTCGGGTTGCTTTCATTTCAAATTGTCAGCTTGCACATTATAATCAAAATTTCCCGTAAAGTCAAGTGCTAATTTGAAAGATTCGCATTTTGTGTGTATTTGTTCAGAAAATCAGCCGGGTGAGCAGCGTGCGCACGCGCTGCGCGTGGAGTGCATCCTGCTGCGCCATAGTGCGCAGCGTTTCCCTGAGCGGCATCGGCACAGCATCCGCTGCCGCGTCCAGCTGCGCGCTGAGCGCAAGCTCCTGCAAATAAGCACAGCGCAGATCCGCCGCCGCCGTGCTCAGCCGCGGACAGGCGGCGGGCAGGGCACAGAGCGCGCCCGTGCGCAGAAAATACTCTGTTTGCAGCACTCTGAGCTGCGCACGCTTCTGCGCTGCGATCTGTCCGAGCGGCTGCCGGACGGCGCACACGCGCTGCGCGAGTGCGGCATAGAAGGCAGCGCCGGCAGCCTTTGCGCATATACACTCGCGCAGCTGCGCTGTGATTGCGTCCGGCTCCGGCTGCACGGGCGCTGCTGTGATGCCTGCCTCGCCAGTCACACGCTGCCAGACGCGCAAAAATGCGGCGCTGTCGAGAAAAACGGGGTCACTCATCTTCCATCCCTCCGCTTCATGCTATGCCCGGCTTGCAAAAATGTGTGGGATGTGCCATAATCGCAGCAGAGACTTTTCACCGGAGGCGACCATCATGGCTCGATTTTTCATAGCAGGTACGAATTTCCCGAACGGCCGGGCGATCATCCGCGGCCGTGACGCCGACCATATCCGCGTGCTGCGTCTGCGCGCGGGCGACGACATCGTCATCTGCGACGGGGCGGGACACGACTATAAGTGCCGCCTTGTGCAGACGCTCGAGCATGAAGCCGAGGCAGAGGTCATTGAGGTCGTCCCGTGCAAGGCAGAGCCCACGGTGCGTACGACGGTGTTTGCCGGCCTGCCCAAGGGCGAGCGCAGCGATTTCCTTGTGCAGAAGTGCACCGAGGCCGGTGCCGCCGAGATCGTGTTTTTCTCCTGCACGCGCTGCGTGGCCAAGGCCGCCAATATCGAAAAGAAGGTCGAGCGCTGGCAGCGCATCGCCGAGGAGGCGGCAAAGCAGTCGGGACGCGGCATCATTCCGCAGGTGCGCTACACGGCGGACTATGTCAGCGTGCTCAACGACGCGCTGCACACCGATCTGCCGCTGTTCATGTATGAGACCGGCGAGCGCGAAACCATCCGCGATGCCATCGAGCACGCGGCGCAGCCGGTCGCGTCCGCTGCCATCATTACAGGGCCGGAAGGCGGCTTTGCGGAGTTTGAGGCCGACATGGCGCGCAAGCTCGGCATGCACATCTGCTCCATGGGCGAGCGGATCCTGCGGTGCGAGACTGCGCCGGTCGTCGCGCTCACGGCGCTGATGTACGGCACGGGAAATCTGTGAACTTTTTTTGAATCGGGGCTTGACAAGCGCATATGGGTATGTAATAATACTCCACGCAATCAAATGAATATCCAAGGAAACCTCAAGGATCGGCGTGGCCGAGACTGGAGGCGGAGGAGACTCTGGAGAATCCCGTGCAGAGCGGGTGCCGAAGGTGTAAGGCGCAAGCCGAATCTCTCAGGCAAAAGGACAGAGCGAGTGCCCGACTTGTGCGGGTGTTCAGGCGCTGTTTGTTCTCTGGAGCTGCTGGTCAGATCGACCGGCAGCTTTTTGCTTTGCAAAAAATCAATGCAGAGGGAGAAACAACATGGAAACTTTACTCAAAATCGTGCAGACCGTCAACATGTACCTGTCAGACTATGTGCTGGTCATCCTGCTCATAGGCGCGGGCCTGTACTTCACCATCCGCACGAAGTTTGTGCAGGTGCGCTGCTTCGGCGAGGGCTGGCGGCGTTTCTTCGGCGAGTTCAGCCTCAATGGTGAAAAGCACAAGGCCGGCATGAGCTCGTTCCAGGCACTGGCGACGGCGGTTGCGGCGCAGGTCGGCACCGGCAACATCGTCGGCGCCTGCGGCGCGATCCTCATCGGCGGCCCCGGCGCGATCTTCTGGATGTGGTTCATCGCATTTTTCGGCATGGCGACGATCTATGCCGAGGCGGTGCTCGCACAGGAGACCCGCGTGGTCGAGCCCGACGGCACGATCCTCGGCGGCCCGGTGTACTACATCAAGCGTGCCTTCCCGAACGGCTTCGGCAAGTTCCTTGCGGGCTTCTTCGCGGTCGCGATCATCCTTGCGCTCGGCTTCATGGGCTCTATGGTACAGTCCAACTCCATCGGCGAGGCGTGCCAGAACGCATTCCACATTCCGAGCTGGGTCATGGGTCTGATCGTGTGCGCCATCGCGGCCTTCATCTTCATCGGCGGCGTGCAGCGCATCGCCTCCGTCACGGAAAAGATCGTGCCGGTCATGGCCTGCCTGTATCTGCTCGGCGGCTTCATCGTGCTCATTGCCCGCATCCGCTACGTGCCGGAGACCTTCGGCATGATCTTCAAGTATGCTTTCATGCCGGATGCCATCATCGGTGGCGGCATCGGCTACGCGCTCAAGACGGCCATCAGTCAGGGCGCAAAGCGCGGCCTGTTCTCCAACGAGGCCGGCATGGGCTCGACCCCGCACGCGCACGCGCTGGCCAACGTCAAAAATCCGCACGAGCAAGGCACGGTCGCAATGATCGGCGTGTTCATCGACACGTTCGTCGTGCTGACGATGACGGCGCTCGTCGTCATCTCTACGCTTTACGCCGGCAACGGCCCGCTGGCGCACGGTGCGGTCGACGGCATTTCCAAGACGAATATGGCGCAGCTTGCGTTCTCGAGTGTGTTTGGCGAGACGCTCGGCAATGCCTTCGTGGCAATCTGCCTGCTGTTTTTCGCGTTTTCGACCATCGTCGGCTGGAACCTCTTCGGCCGCATCAATGTCAACTATCTCTTCGGCAAGAAGGCGAACCTCCCGTACTCCATCATCGCCCTCGTCTTCATCTTCCTCGGCTCCAGCCTGTCCAATGATCTTGTCTGGGAGCTGACGGATATGTTCAACCAGCTCATGGTGCTGCCGAACGTCATCGCGCTCATGGCGCTCTCCGGCCTTGTGGCCGTGGCCGCGCGCAAGAGCGGTGACGTGCACGAGCGCGAGCTGCACAAGTAATTACACATATATGGGAAAACCGCCCTGTGCTATTTTGCACAGGGCGGTTTTGCGTTTTGCTCACTTGCAGCGGCGCAGCACCTCGAGCGTATAGCGCCAGACGCGCTGCACGGAGGCGATGTGCATCCGCTCGCGGCAGGTGTGGATCTCCGTCAGATCAGGGCCGAAGGATACGCAGTCGAGCCCCGGCAATTTCCCGGCGAACAGACCGCATTCCACGCCTGCGTGGATGGCCTCCACCTTCGGGTCATGACCATACTGCTCGCGGAAGACATCGATCATCCGCTCACGCAGCGGCGAGTCCTTGCGAAATTCCCACGCAGGATAGTCGCCCGAGACGTCAACGCTGCCGCCGAGCTGCGCCATCAGGCAGCACAGACGCGCGACGAGCATCTCCTTTTGCGTGGCCACGCTGCTGCGCACGCAAAACGACGCCTGCACGCACTGCTCGTCCGTGGTCAGGATGCCGAGGTTCAGCGACGTCTGCACCAGCCCCGGAATGTCCCGGCTCATGGTCTGAACGCCGTTCGGCAGGCAGCAGAGCATACATACGGCGCGCTGCGTGGACGCCGCGTCCATCGGCGGCATCTGCGGCTGCGCCGGATCGGTGCGCACGAACACGTCCGGGTCTGCGGCCGCATATTCGTGCCGGAGCGCCGCGTCCATGTCCGCGATCGCGGCCTGCGCCGCGTCAGGGTCGGCGACGGTGATGACGGCGCGGCTCTCGCGCGGGATGGCATTGTCCTTCAGTCCGCCGTCGACGCAGACGACGCGCAGCGCCGTGCGCGCACCGACAGCGTACAGCACCCGCCCGAGAAGCTGGTTTGCGTTGCCGCGCCCTTTGTCGATCTCCGCGCCCGAATGGCCGCCGAGCAGGCCGCTGACCGTGACGGTCATGGCGTGACCGGCGCAGGCCGTGCGCGTGACGGGCAGCGTGCACACGGAGACATTGCCGCCCGCGCAGCTGACGGTGAGGATACCCTCATCCTCGGAGTCGAGGTTGAGCATCGTGCGCCCTTGGAGCACGGAGGCGTCGAGTGCGTCCGCGCCTAGCATACCGGTCTCCTCATCGACCGTGAGCACTACCTCGAGCGGCGGATGCGGGATGTCGTCCGCGTCCAGAATGGCAAGCACCATCGCAACGGCGATGCCGTCGTCCCCGCCGAGGGTCGTACCGCGCGCGCCGATCGTGTCACCGTCCACGAAGAGGTCGAGCCCTTCACTGGTCATGTCCTTTGCGCAGTCCGGCGCGGTCTCGCAGACCATGTCCATGTGCCCCTGCAGGATGACCGGCGCGGCGGTCTCATAGCCCGGCGTTCCGGGGCAGAAGATGATGACATTGTTGTATTCATCCTGAATGTGGCGCAGACCGCGCGCGGCGGCAAAGCGCACGAGATAGTCGCTGATCGCTTTCGTGTTTCCCGAGCCGTGCGGGATGGCGCACAGCTGCTCAAAGTGCGCAAAGACGGCCTGCGGCTGAAGCTTTTCCAAAATCGGCATGGTGTGTCTCCTTTTCTTGATGTGAAACCGGCGGACACGGTCGTGCCCGCCGGTGGGTGATCAGACTTCTTCCGGGATCTGTACCCGGGACAGGGAAGCGCGGATGTTGCCCGTGAACAGCAGACTCAGACGGTGGATCTGCGTCTCGAGATCCTCCTTCATCCCGTTTTCGAGCCACGCATAGAAAATGTCCGTGATGCCGAAGCGGTAGAGGTCGCACACGAGCTTTTTGTCCTGATCGCTCACGCGCAGGCCCTTTGACTGCCGCTCGACATAGCTGCGCATCATTTCCTCGGACACGCGGTCGACGTGCCTCTCCAGCTCCAGCCGGTGTGAGGAGGTGTAGATGTGGTAGACGGCGCGCTTGTGCTCGCGCGCAAAGCGGGACGCAGTGATCATGCACTCCTCCCAGCTGCCGGTGGCCTCGAACTCGGCGACCGCCCGGTCGGTCTCACGGCGCAGGATGATGTCGAGCAGCTCAAAGAGATCGGAGTAGTGATAGTAAAACGTCCGGCGCGTGATCTGGCATTCTTCTACGAGCTGCGTCACGGTGATCTTGTCAAACGGCTGCTCGGACAGCAGCTTCAGGAACGTGTCCTGGATGGCGGCTTCGGTCAAGTGTGCCAAGCGGGATTCCACCTTTCTGGGTGCGCGGCGCGGTCATCGCGCGGCTGGATTCTGGTCCTGTGCGGGGAGATACTCGATGTGCGCATAGCTCCTGCGCGCAGAAACGGTGTCGCACAGGAAGGTATAGACTTTCTTGTGCAGATCCCGCCGGGCGCTGCGCGGCGGCAGGGCTGGGTCGGGATAAAACGGGTCGCTCACGACGACGGTGATGCGCGGCGGCAGCGCGCGCAGCAGCTTTCTTTTCCGGTAGACGACCGCCGCGGCGACGACGGGCAGCTGCTCGCGCACGGGGTAGGCAAACGACGTGTCCGGAAACGGACGGATGCCGTTGTAGTACGGCCAGATGTGTGCCTCTGGATAGATCATCACGGCCTGACCGCGTTCGAGCCGGCGGTGCATGGCGGCCAGAAACTGCCGCGTGCCGTCGATGGTGTTCGCCAGCGGGATCGCGCCGAGCATCTGCACGATGTTGCGCACGCCCGGGATCGAGACGGTGTCGGCGGAGGTGATGATGTTCGCGCGCCGCGGAAACGACAGCAGCGTCGGGATGAAGGCGTCCGCCAGCGTGTTCGTGTGGTTGCCGTAGAGGAAGTATCCGCCCGGCAGCGCGCGCAGCGCCTTGCGGTTTTCAATGCGCAGGCCGAACACAAGCTTGCAGTACAAAAACAGAAACGGCGTCATCACCATCCGGTATACGACGAAGGCGAGCGCGTTCCAGAGCGGTCCCTTGTGCTCATACGGGAAATCCGCGCCGATCTGCTTCGGGTGGATGCGCCCGTTGGTCGGCGCAAAGTCGTCGTGCAGCGGGGCGTGATAGTAGACGGTCTTGCGGCTCATACCGGCGCACCGGCCATGGCTGCGGCGTCAAAGAGCATCTGCTCCATCTGGCGCATACAGTTCTGCTGCTCAAACTGCGTGCCGCTGTCGAGATATTTGCGGCTGTAGTCCGCGCGCTCGTCCGGGTGGCTCACCCAGTAGTCGATCTTGCGCGCCATGTCCTCCGCGTCCTTATTTTTAAACAGAGACTTCTCATCGAGCGCGAAGGCCTTGGCCGCGCTCTTGGGCGAGTCGGCGATGACCGGCACCAGTCCGCAGGCGATGGCCTCCAGACAGGCGATCGACTCGATCTCCACCTCGGCGGGGTGGCAGTAGAGGTCGGCGCAGCGCAGCAGATTCAGCAGCTCCTGCCGCGTGAAGAACGAGATCTCCATGTCCACGCCGCAGCGCTCGGCAAGGTGACGGTAGTGCGCCTCGCGCGGGCCTTCTCCGGCAAGGATGAGGTGGATCTGCTCGCGGTAGGCCGAGCGGCCGATGGCCTCGATGAGGATCTCCTGATTCTTTTCGCTCGACAGACGGCCAGTCGAGACGATGAGGAACTTGTCCTCGAGCCCCTCCGGACGCGTGGCCGGGCCGGGCGTGAACATGCTGTTGACGCCGTTTGAGATCACGCGGCCGTTCGTCGGGCCGACAACGGCCTCAAACGTGTCGCGGATGAACTGCGTGGGGTAGTGGATGATGTCCGAATACTGGTACACCATCTGATAGCACGCGCGGTACACGCCGCGGTTGATGGCGGCCGAGTCCTTGCACAGAAAATGCGCCGTTACGTTTTCCGCCTGACAGTGGAAGCTTGACGTGATGGGCTTGTTGTACGCCTTGGCGATCTTTACCGCCGTGTGCGACAGGCGCAGCACGAACGTTGTGTGCACGACGTCGCAGTCGCGGATCGCCTCCTCAAGGATGGAGCGGTCCACACGCGGCAGCGTCACGCCGTTGCGCTCCACGATCGGGTTGAGCAGGTAGAGGTTGCGCTCCGGCACGACGTAAAAGCACTCGTTTCCGGCCTTGTCCTGATCGGCGCAGACCACACGCACGGTGTGCCCCTGCGCGCGCAGATACCGGATGAGATTCATGCAGGCAATGGTCGTGCCGTTGTTCTCCTCACCCAGAATATCGCAGACAATCGTAATCGTCATTGTGTCGTATCATTCCTTGCATTTAGAATTGGCAGGGGAGTGTCTGCCGTAAGATGCGACGCTCATCATTGTAACCGGCAAAAATGAGAGCCGCATTAGAAAACGTTTTTTTCGACAAATCACTGGATATATTGAAAACAATTCATTTTATCATAGCATACTTTCACGTGTGAGAAAACTTCTCACATGGGCAAAAGTGTGACATTTCAGGGCGGGGAATTGCAAACATCTGTGCCCTCTTGAATTCAGCGGCCGAATCATGTATGATAATAAACAGCAACTGTACACATTTTTTGTTTGAGGGAGCAAATAAATTATGACAGATTTTCAGAAAATGTATCAGGACAAACTGACGACGCCGGAGCGTATCGCACAGCAGGTGCAGTCCGGCTGGCTCATCGGCATGGACACGGCGACTTCTCAGACGCCGGCCATCATGGCCGCAATGGCGCAGCACATCCGCAATACCGACATCACCGGCGTGAAGGTGCAGACCCTGCTCGACGGCTATCCGTTCGACTTCTATACCGACCCGACGCTGGCCGGAAAGATGACGGGCTACAGCTGGTTTTCCAGCAGCGCAGCGCGCAAGGCGGTCAACGCCGGTTATGCCGACATCATTCCTGCGTACTACCGCGATTTCCCGACCCGCATCCGCTCCGAGTATGACTACGACGCCGTGTGCGTCGAGGTCGCGCCGATGGACAGCCACGGCTACTTCAGCCTCGCGCTCAACGGCTCGTACATCGATGCCATGCTCGATAAGACCAAGCGCATTTACCTCGAGGTCAATGACCGTCAGCCCCGTGCGCTGTGCGGCTCTCTGATCCATATCTCGCAGGTCGACGCGCTCGTGGAGTATCACCACGACCTGCCGGTGCTGCCGCCGGTACAGCTCGACGATGTGAGCAAGAC
>ENA-OUOU01001618-OUOU01001618.1-human-gut-metagenome-genome-assembly--contig:-NODE-1618-length-11539-cov-3.338297_pt1 | contig 11539 bp, 9 predicted proteins | sample MGYA00237936_ERZ548765 | MGnify/ENA primary metagenome ERZ548765 (study PRJEB26490, sample SAMN05356889) | human gut metagenome | biome: terrestrial biome; feature: human-associated habitat; material...
CCTCATAAGCATATCGCATTCTATGAAGTAGATCCTGAATATAAGAACTTTTCAATTGTATTAACTGCAGCATCTAAGACATTTAACTTAGCTGCACTTCAGACTTCTGCAGCTATTATTGCGGATGAAAAGCTAAGAAACCAATTTAAGAAAGTGAAGATGAGTCATTCTATTTCTGATCCTACAATATTAGGATTTATTGCGACAACAGTTGCATATACTAAAGGTGATGAATGGGTGAATCAGCTTCTAGATTATATTAAAGGTAATATGGATTATCTTGATCACTTCCTTAAAACTGAATGCCCTGGTATATCTTTAATTGATCCACAAGGCTTATATCTTGCCTGGGTGGATATGAGAACACTTGGTATGAGTAATGAAGAACAGGAAGACTTCATGTTACATAAAGCACATCTTTGGTTAGATGAAGGTTATGTGTTTGGTGAAGAAGGATCAGGTTTTGAAAGATTTAACTTAGCATGTCCTAGAAGTACTTTAGAAAAAGCTTGTTTACAGTTAAAGAAGGCATTAGATGAAAGATTTGCATAGTTTAAGACTTCAGGGATATATCGATGATCTTTCATTAGACTGTGCTTGTGAATATACGAATCTACAATTAAAGAAGTTTCTTCACACTAATATAGCCTATCAACAGACACTTGCAATACGCTTATTAAATAAGCGTATTGGCTATCAAAAAGACTATCAGAAGCAGTTAAAAGAGATGCTTGATGATAATCCTGCTTATTATACAAAGCAGGAAATAGAAGGCTTTTTAAGCCTGATAAATGAAAAAGAAAATAAAGTAAAATAAAAACGTTTACATCTTTTAATTTTTCTAGTAATAGACAAGAAAAAAGAGTATTATGGAAGTATAAAAGAAAAGGAGAGATAATATTATGGGATTAGTTTCCGCAACAGAAATGTTAAAAAAGGCTAAAGCAGGCCATTATGGTGTTGGACAGTTCAACATCAATAACCTTGAATGGACAAAGTCTATTCTTTTAGAAGCACAGGAATTAAATGCACCAGTAATCTTAGGTGTATCTGAAGGTGCTGCAAAGTATATGACAGGTTTCACAACTGTAGCTGCTATGGTTAAAGCAATGGTAGAATCTTTAAATATCACTGTACCAGTAGCATTACACTTAGACCACGGTTCATATGAAGGTGCTAAGGCAGCATTAGCAGCTGGATTCACTTCAATCATGTTCGATGGTTCTCATTATTCAATCGAAGAGAACATCGAGAAAACAAAAGAATTAGTAGCAGTTGCTCACAGATTAGGTTTATCTATCGAGGCAGAAGTTGGTTCTATCGGTGGAGAAGAAGACGGTGTTGTAGGAATGGGCGAATGCGCAGATCCTCAGGAATGCAAGATGATCGCAGACCTTGGTATTGATTTCCTTGCAGCAGGTATCGGTAACATCCATGGAAAATATCCGGCTAACTGGAAAGGCTTAAGCTTTGAGACTCTGGATGCTATTCAGCAGCTGACAGGAGATATGCCGCTTGTTCTTCACGGTGGTACAGGTATCCCGGCAGACATGATCAAGAAAGCGATCAGCCTTGGCGTTTCCAAGATCAATGTAAATACAGAGTGCCAGCTTGCATTTGCTGAAGCTACACGTAAATACATTGAAGAGGGTAAAGATCAGCAGGGTAAAGGATATGACCCACGTAAGCTTCTTGCACCTGGAGCAGAAGCGATCAAAGCTACTGTTAAAGAGAAAATGGAGCTTTTCGGATCTGTCAATAAAGCATGATGAATCGAAAATAATATATGGAAGAAGCCGGAATGGGAGCAAGCCTGTTCCGGCTTCTTTTTTCATGATAAAATGTCAATATTTTCACTATATAAAAAAATCAACATGTTTCTTGATTTTTTTATATAGTGAAAATGACCTCTTCGATTTACAATAATATCAAGTTAATCGAGAAGCTGATTTGAAGCTTATCGGTCAGAGATATGCAAAAGGGACGTTTTAAGCATATCTTCAGAACAAGTTGAATATCATTTAAGGTAAAGGAGAGGTACGATTATGAGAATGAAAAAAGCAACAGCATTTGGTCTTGCAGCTTTAATGGCAGCTACCATGATCCCGGCAGTTCCTGCTATGGCAAAAGGGGATGACAGTGAAGGCTCTGTTTATTATCTGAATTTTAAACCGGAGCAGGCAGATCAGTGGTCAGACCTGGCAAAGAAATACACCGATGAGACTGGTGTACCGGTTACCGTTGTTACAGCTGCTTCCGGAACTTATGAGTCTACTCTGAAATCAGAGATGGCCAAGGATGAGGTTCCGACACTGTTCCAGGTTAACGGACCGGTTGGACTTGCATCCTGGAAGGATTATTGCTATGACCTGAAAGACAGCGATGTTTACAAAAATGTGGAGAGTGACGATTTCGTACTGAAGGAGGACAGCGGTGCAGTTGACGGTATCGCCTATGTAATTGAAACATATGGAATTATTTACAACAAAGCGCTTCTTAAGAAATACTGTGAGATGGATGGCGCTGTGATCAAGTCTGCAGATGAGATCAACAATTTTGAGACATTAAAGAAGGTTGCAGATGATATCCAGGCTAAGAAAGATGACCTTGGAGTTGACGGTGCATTTACTTCCGCAGGCTTTGATTCTTCCAGTGACTGGCGATTCAAAACACATCTTGCAAACCTTCCGATCTATTATGAGTACAAAGAAGACGGAATCACATCCACAGATGCGATCAAAGGAACCTATCTTGACAACTTCAAGAACCTGTTTGACCTTTATATCACAGATTCTACCTGTGAGCCAAGCCTTCTTTCCAGTAAGACTATCGATGATGCAAATGCTGAATTTGGTCTTGGAGAGGCTGTGTTCTATCAGAATGGAACCTGGGCTTATGATAACATCAAAGATAACGAAGTAGCAGACGAGGATATGGGAATGCTTCCAATCTATATTGGTGTAGATGGTGAAGAGGACCAGGGACTTTGCACAGGCAGTGAGAACTACTGGTGCGTAAACAAAAAAGCAGATGAGAAGGATATCCAGGCAACTCTTGATTTCCTCAGCTGGGTTATCACAAGTGATGAAGGAAGAGAATCTATAAGCCAGGAAATGGGATTTACAACACCATTCAAGACCTTTGATGAGAATTATGAGTCTGCAAATCCGCTTGTAAAAGCAGCCGACGAATATGTAAAAGCTGGTAAAACTCCGGTTTCATGGAACTTTACAACCATGCCTTCTGAAGAGTGGAAAAACCAGGTCGGCAGTGCAATGCTTGAGTATGCACAGGGTACCGGCGAGTGGGATGCTGTGAAAACTGCATTTGTTGACGGATGGGCAAAAGAGTACAAAGCAGCAAATGAAGGCTGATAAGGTATAACTGAAACGTGATCACGAAGGGGTGGGCGGTTTCCGCCTGCCTCTTTTAATGAAGAGAGGATGTGTAAAGTAGGGAAGGATGCATCCTCAGGAGAAAGGAAGAGAAAACATGCAGAATAAAATGATGAAAAAGTATTTTCCGGTTTTTGTCCTGCCTACCCTGCTGGCATTTACCATTGGATTTATCGTTCCCTTTATCATGGGCGTATATCTTTCCTTCTGTAAATTTACCACAGTAACGGATGCAAAATTCGTGGGATTACAGAACTATGTGAAGATTTTTACTGAGGATGGAACCTTTGGACATGCATTATGGTACACCACCGCATTTACGGTTGTATCAGTAGTTCTGATCAATGTGATCGGTTTTGCAGTTGCGTTGCTTCTGACCAAGAAGATCAAAGGAACCAATATATTCCGTACTGTATTTTTTATGCCAAACCTGATCGGTGGAATCATCCTTGGTTATGTATGGCAGCTTCTGTTAAACGGTCTGCTTCTTCAGATCAATAAAACACTTACATATTCTTCTGTTTACGGATTCTGGGGTCTTGTGATCCTGATGTGCTGGCAGCAGATCGGATATATGATGATCATTTACATTGCAGGTATCCAGAATATCCCGGGTGAACTGATCGAGGCTGCACAGATCGATGGTGCGAACAAAGGACAGCTTCTGAAGCATGTGATCATTCCTATGGTCATGCCGTCCATCACCATCTGTACTTTCCTGACACTTACCAACTCCTTCAAGCTTTTTGACCAGAACCTTGCTCTTACAAATGGTGAGCCTTCCAATATGTCAGAAATGCTTGCACTGAATATTTACAATACCTTCTATGGACGTACCGGATGGGAAGGTGTAGGACAGGCGAAGGCCGTGATCTTCTTTATCCTGGTTGGAGCAATTGCCATGATCCAGAATCGTCTCACAAGAAGTAAGGAGGTACAGCAGTAATGAATAAAAAAGTAAAATTCAGCGGTCTGTGGACTGCGATCCTGAGTGTGGTATCTGTTGCTTATATTTTCCCGATTCTTCTGGTTTTGATCAATTCTTTTAAGAAAAAAGCATACATCAGCCGTTATCCTTTTGCAATCCCGACGGATAAAATGTTCGTAGGTCTGGAAAACTATGTAAATGGTCTCACAAAAACCGGATTTTTCCAGGCATTTGGATGGACATTATTTATCACAGTATTTTCGGTTGCGGTAATTCTGCTCTGTACCTCCATGTGTGCCTGGTACATCAACCGTGTTACCAACACGCTGACAAAAACCATGTACATGCTGTGTCTGTTTTCCATGGTCGTACCATTCCAGATGGTAATGTTTACTCTTTCCAAGATCGCAAACATCCTGAAACTGAATACTCCGTGGGGACTGATCATCATTTATCTTGGATATGGAGCAGGACTTGCGGTATTTATGTTCAGCGGTTTTGTAAAATCCATTCCGATCGAGATCGAGGAAGCTGCCATGATCGATGGCTGTACCCCGATCCAGACATTTTTTAAAGTGGTTCTTCCGGTTATGAAACCGACCTGTGTAACTGTAGCGATCCTGGAAACCATGTGGATCTGGAATGATTATCTTCTTCCATATCTGGTACTTGATATCAAGAAATATAAAACCATTTCCATTGCCATCCAGTATCTGAAGGGCGGTTACGGAACCATTGATATGGGAGCGATGATGGGCGTTCTTGTCCTTTCCATCATTCCGATCATTGCCTTCTATCTTGCATGCCAGAAATATATCATTGAAGGTGTGGTTGCAGGAGCTGTTAAGGGCTGACAAATTAGTTGAATAATGTTAAAATGAAAGAAAAACGGCCTGATCTGCGTGCTTTTACGTGGATCAGGCCATATTTGGCGAGGTGAGGAATGTACAGAGTTTTGGTGGTAGATGATGAAAAACTGGAACGTGACGGAATCCGCTTTCTTCTGTCTATGGAGGAGGGAGAGTGGGAGATTTATGAGGCGGCTAATGGCAAGCTGGCATTAAATGAGCTGAGAAAGCATCCGGTGGATCTGATGCTGACAGATATCAAAATGCCGCATATGGATGGTCTGGAGCTTTCAAAAAAAGCAAGAGAGGAATATCCGGATCTGGAAATTATCATTTTCAGCGGTTATGGAGATTTTGCTTTTGCTCAGGAGGCGATCCGCTATGGTGTGACGGATTATGTACTGAAACCGGTGGATCCGGACCGCTTTCATGACACCATACAGAAGATCCAGAAGGAGATCGCATCCCGGAAAAATAAAGAGCAGCAGTCCATAAAAGAAAAGAGCTTTCTTCAGCAGTATTTTCTGCTGGGCTACATTTATTCCGGAGATCAGGAGCGTCTGAAGGAAGCGGAAGGAATTGTGGATTTTTCTGTCTGGGAGCAGTGGCACTGTGCAATCCTTATTGAATCCGATGAATCTTTTTTTGATTCTGCCAGTGATGAGGTTCCCCTTGAGATCCGGGAAGAGCTTCGCCGTTCTTTCTTCTATTTGAATCTTAATGGCCGTCAGTCTTTGCTTCTTTTTAAGGATGTGTACTGTGATTATGTCCTTGTGGCAAAAAATGTCTATAATCTTCTGAAGCGTCTTCATCCTGTTCGCTTTCATCTGGCTGTAAGCCGGCGTTTTGACGGATATCAGGAACTGCCGGAAATCATGGAACAGCTGGAGCAGCAGATGGAAGAAAAATTTTATCATCCGGATATTCATGTCTATACCAGCGAGGAGGACGAGGAAAAAAATACCGGAGAAGAGGAGCAGGATTCCAGGCTTATGGAAAAAATCTCAGAAGATATTTCCAGAAAGGATGTGAAGCAGCTGTGGAGCCATTTCCGCAGCCTGGCATCCAAATATCAGTCCAATACCCAGTTTTCGGCCATGTATGTGAAATTTGTTTTTTCCAATGTGATAAGGGAGCTGTTTCAGGAGAATCGTTTTGCCGGAGAGCACAGGCTGGATCTGGAGGTGGATCATCTGTATGGCTGTTCTACCATTCAGGAGATCATTGAGGTTACAGAAAAAAATATCCGCCAGTACGAGGAGTTCCTAGACCGTTCCATGAGCGAATCCAGAGATGAGGTGGCAGCAGTCAAAAATTATATTTACAATCACTATGCGGAAGATCTGAATCTGGAAACACTGGCAGAAAAGGTATACCTTTCGTCCGGCTATCTCAGCTTTATTTTCAAGAAGGAGACGGGGATGAACCTGAATCGTTTTATCCGTGTGTTCCGCATGGAAAAGGCCAAGGAGCTTCTACGAACCACCAACATGAAAGTAGCCATGGTCAGCGAGCAGGTAGGATTTGCCAATTCTTCGTATTTCTGCCGGAGCTTCCGGGAATATTACGGAAGCAGTCCGGAGTCATACAGGAAAGGAACCGGAGAGGATGAACAGACTTCGTAAGATATTCAAAAATATGAAATACCGCCACAAGCTGACGATTCTTCTTGTCGTGACGAGCCTGGTGCCGATGACGGTGCTTGCACTGTACAGTCACAGCCGTCAGAGTACGATGGTACGAAGTAGTGAACTGGAAGATATGCAGACAATTATGGAGCAGACCAAAGAGAGTATCGACAGCCAGACCGCAGTATATGCAAGCCTTCTGAACTATCTGACGTATTCGCCGGATATTGAAGAGGTGATCTTCAACAAAGATATGGATCGTTATACTGCATATGAACAGTATACGGAAGTTGTGGATCCGCTATTGACGGTGCCGAAATCCTACCACGAAGCAATTCTGGGGATACATCTTTTTGCAGAAAGCATTCCCGTGCGCCATGAATATACCTTGGCTCCGCTTTCAGAGGTTGATGGGGAATGGTGGAGTGACAAATTAAATAATACCGTGACGGTTCAGTGGATCGTGGACCGGGATAATCGTCAGATCGCGGCAGTCAGGGAAATATATGATGGTAAGATCAGGGAGGCTGTGCTCTGTATTTTGTTGGATTACGGAAAAGTATTCCAGCCTCTGGCTAATATTATTGAACGGAATTCCGGAGGCTTTGTGGTGGATGATCAGCAAAATATCGTCTATCACGGAGAAAATCTGGCGGCCAGTGATATTTCAGCACAGAAAGAAACCGCAAAAAAGCTGGATCGTCTGAGGGAAGAATATACCTATGTCAGCAGCAGCGGACATGAAACAAGATGGACCTATTATTTTTACAAACCTCCGGCTGTGATCGAGAGCTCGGTTTCAAAAGTATTGATCAGTGAGATCCCACTGATCGGCTTCTGTGTTGTGATCATCATTGTGCTTGGAATGACGTTTTCCAAGCTGTTTACCAGAAAGATTGAGCAGCTTACCAGAAATATGGAACAGGTGAACCAGGGAAGCCGTGAAGTTACGGTTTACAGTGATTCCGGAGATGAGGTAGGACAGCTGGTGAGAAGCTTTCACCATATGATGGATGAAATTAATCGACTGATCGAAGAAGTGTATGAAAATAAGATCGCTCTGAAGGAATTTGAACTGAAAGCGTTGACTGCCCAGATCAATCCCCATTTTCTTTATAATTCTCTTTCTATTATAAACTGGATGGCAATTAAAAGCCGACAAAAGGAGATCAGCCGTGTGACCCTGGCATTGTCTACGTTTTATCGGACTGCATTGAGTAAAGGGGCGGATATGGTGACTGTGGAAAACTGTATCCGGAATATCGAGGCGTATCTGGAAATCCAGCTGATCATGCATGACAATGATTTTAAAGTGGAGTGGAGCGTTGATCCGTCTGTGCAGCAGGAACTGGTTCCGAAGCTTGCCTTGCAGCCTATCGTTGAGAATGCTCTGGAGCATGGCCTGGATGTGAAGGAGGAAGGGGAAAAGCTTCTGAAACTTTATTTCTTTGAAGAGAATGGAGATGTAGTGATCCGGGTTGAAGATAACGGAATAGGGATGGAGCAGGAGCAGGCAGAAAAGCTGCTCACATATCAGGCAAAAGGCTATGGCCTTAAAAATGTCAATGACCGTATGTGCATTTTATATGGAGAGAAATATGCCATCCGGATCCTGAGCAAGGTAGGTGAGGGGACAAGCGTTGATATGAGGATCCCGAAAGAGGTAAAAAAAGATGAGACTTAGTCTGGGAAAAACAGTGGTATTTCTGAGTACGATACTGAGCCTGGCACTTTTGACGGGGTGTTCTTTAGGAACTGCAGAAATGGAAAAAACAGATATAGATGTTCTGTCCGAAAAGAGCAGTAAGAGCTGGGAACAGGCAGAAACCACGCCTCTGGGGAAATATCCGGAGCTTGTAACTTATACTCTGGGACAGATGAAAGGAGCTAATAATTCTAATCTTCCGGACGGGCAGACTTATGAGGACAATGCATATACCCGGTATCTGAAAAAGACACTGAATATTCAGAATAAGAATGTTTTCATGGAGAGTGAGGAGCGGTATGACGAAGCCCTGAACATCCTGGTCAAAGATCGGAATCTTCCGGATATTTTTCTGGTGTCGGACAGGGAAACTCTGGAAGAATTGGTTGAAAATGATCTTGTCGAGGATCTGACGGAAGTATACAAAAGCTGCGCTTCCGATAAAATAAAGGAAATGTATGAGAGCTATGGAGAGGAACTTTTGGCATCCGGGACTTTTGACGGAAAACTGTATGCACTTCCGGAGACTGCCATTGATGATGGGGCGCAGCTTTTATGGCTGAGACGTGACTGGATGGAGCAGCTGGGACTGAAAGAACCGAAGACACTGGACGAGGCTTTTTCAGTGATCCGTGCGTTTCAGGAAAACCGGATGGGTGCAGAGGATGGTGAAGATCCTGTGGGACTTGTCTGTGATCCGGGACTTGTGGGCACGGTCAGCACCAGCTATTCGGTGGACTCTGTGTTTGAAAAGTTCGGGGCATATCCGCAGCAGTGGATTGAAAATGCAGATGGAGAAATTGTCTATGGATCGCTGACGGAGGAGACAAAGGAGGCTCTGGGGTATCTCAGAGAGCTTTACAGGCAGGGAATACTGGATTCGGATTTTGCTTTACGTGCACAGAATAATATCCGTGATCTTGTGGTGAATGGAAAATGCGGAGCGTTTTTCGGGCTCTGGTGGACTCCGAATAATCCTCTTATGGATGAGTATCGGAAGAATAAAGAGGCAGACTGGGAACCGTATTATCTGACTGCGGATGTAAAGCGGACTGTGGAGGTATACTCTACGTTTCGAGATAATAAATATGTAGTTGTGCGTAAAGGGTATGAGCATCCGGAGATCGCAATGAAGATTTTGAGTGTGTTGTTTGACCATTCCAGATATGAGGCAGAGGATGCGGATGAGATGAACACTTATTTTGCCTTGAATGTGGATCCTACGGCGCGTCCGCTAATGATCAATGTGGATTATAATGAGGCTACTTATATAGTGACAAAGCATATCCGTGAGGTTCTTTACAGTCCGGGCGATGAGAAGACCAGGGAGGATCTCAGTGCCATTGAGGCGTCTTATTTTGATGCGTGTAAGGAGTATCTTGAGGCGGAGGTGCCTTCGGTAGAGGCCTGGGCGGCGTATAAGTCCAGGATCTCGGCGGTGGGGCTTCTGGTGGATGCGAATTACCGTGCTTCAGAGAAGAAGTATCTGGGGGATGGTGACGGAGAGATTCCTCAGACTTTGCGTTTGCTGGAGAAGAACGCGTTTATTCAGATTATTATGGGGAAAAAGCCGGTGAGTTCTTTTGATTCTTTTGTGGAGGAATGGTATCGTAAGGGTGGGGACAGTCTTACGGAACGGGTGAGGAAAGGAATTATGATTTGTGAGAAATGAGATGGTGTACAGATGCTTTTTGTGAGGTGTGGTGAAAAACTTGACAAGGTGTTGCGGGGTCTTTAATATAAAAGTGACAGGGACAGTCAGTGGTGTGGATGCGCGGATGTCTGTTGACTGTGACTTTTGATATTGGAGGTAATAATATGAAGCAGTGTATGGACTCGGAAAATATTCACAGGAGACTTAAGAAGATTGTTGGTCAGGTTCAGGCAATTGATCGAATGGTGGATGAGGATATTCCGTGTGAGGATATTTTATCTCAGATCAATGCGGCGAAGTCGGCTTTGCATAAGGTTGGACAGGTTGTGCTTGAGGGGCATATCCAGCATTGTGTGAGAGATGGTATTGAGCATGGGGATGCGGATAAGACGATTGAGAATTTTACTAAGGCTGTGGAGAGGTTTGCGAATATGAAGTAGGGGATTTTTTTGCTGGGGTGTAGGGATTTTGGTTGTGTGAGAGTTTGCAGGGAGTGTGCGGAGCTTCCTGCTTTTTTTGTGGCTGGAGGGACGCTGTCGGGGGAACTGCTAAGGTTCCGGAAGGTGGAGAGAAAGGCGGACGCCAGAGGGAGAGGATATCGGCCCGGGCAAGGACTCCGTCGGGGGATACAACTAAGGTTCCGTGAGATGGCTAAAACCATTGCGGCAGGGCCAGAACTCGCCGCTGGCTCAAACAGCTGACCCTGCCGCAATAACGCCCTCTCCCGGGACCTAAGTTGTATCACCCCTCCTCCGCAACAGCCCGAACCGATATCCTCTCCCTCTGGCTGACACTTCCAGCCGGCAGGAAAAAAGATAAAATCCGGGCAGGGGACGGAAGCGGACGCGGGGCGTCCTGTCCTGGGATTGTGGGAGTGTAGCTGTATCGGCGTAGCGTCTCAACGCAGATACCGAAGAGACCAGAAGAAGGATTGGAATAACGATTCATTATAAATATTGAAGAGTTTGGAAACCAGATTAGTATAACGTTCCACTGTAAATATTGAAGAATTCGGAAACCAGCTCAGTATACCATTCCACTATAAGTGCCGAAGAACCCAGGAACCCAGATCGGCACAGCGTCCCACTCTGAATACCGCAGCATACAGACAAAAGTCAACCGTGTTACACATCGAAGATGTAACACTCTTTCCGTGCCCAACGGGGTGGGAGCGCGAGGGAGGGCGTTCGGGCTTCGGAACTTTGAGATCGCCTTCCCTCGCACTTACCGCATTGAAAATGCGACCGCCGTAGCGCCACCAGCGAATGGAAGAAGAAAAATTGCATCTTTAAGATAAACTTCCAAAAAATCCAAAAAAATTTGAATTTTATGGTTGACAAGCATAACTCCCAGTGGTATTATAACTGAGCTGTCGCAAATA
>ENA-OUOU01001619-OUOU01001619.1-human-gut-metagenome-genome-assembly--contig:-NODE-1619-length-11536-cov-5.101559_pt1 | contig 11536 bp, 7 predicted proteins | sample MGYA00237936_ERZ548765 | MGnify/ENA primary metagenome ERZ548765 (study PRJEB26490, sample SAMN05356889) | human gut metagenome | biome: terrestrial biome; feature: human-associated habitat; material...
CTCTTCTTCTGCGGAAATTCGGGAGCTCTTCGGTGATATTGACCGGGGTGACGTCCGGCTGCTTGGTGAGGAGCTTGATCGCTGCAGCGACGAGAGAGATGGAGTCGACATCATTCAGAAGATCTTCAGCGCTTTCTCTATAGTCTTCCAGCCCTCCTGCCTGTGCGGTATCCGAGAGGCTTTCGATGGCCGCCTTCTGATTTCCTTCGATGACCTGAGAGAGAGTCGGGACTGCACGTCTCTTGATGCGGCGGCGGATGACGCGCTCGATGTCACGAAGCTGGCCCATTTCTCTGGAAATGACGAAGGTCGTCGCAAGTCCCGTCTGTCCCGCACGGCCGGTACGGCCTACACGGTGGACGTAGATCTCCGGATCCTGCGGCATGTCGAAGTTGTAGACGTGGGTGACGCCGGAAATATCAAGACCACGGGCAGCGACGTCGGTCGCTACCAGGATATCGATGGTGCTTTCCTTGAACTGACGGACTACGGTGTCTCGTTTCTGCTGCGAAAGGTCTCCGTGAAGTCCTTCAGCCATATAGCCTCTCTTCTTCAGGGCTTCGGTCACTTCATCACAGCGGCGCTTCGTGCGGACGAAGACGATAGCAAGCTCCGGATCCTGCATGTCGAGCAGACGGCAGAGCGCATCGAATTTCTGACGGTCGGGCAGTTCAATGTATTCCTGCTCGATAAGATCAATGGTGACAGTCGCTGCTTTGATCTTCACGATCTCCGGTTCCTTCAGGAAGGTTTCCGCCAGCTCGCGGATCGGTGCAGGCATGGTCGCGGAGAAGAACATAGTCTGGCGTTCTTCCGGAATGCCGGCCAGAATGGTACGGATGTCATCGATGAATCCCATATCTACCATTTCATCGCCTTCGTCGAGCACGAGGATTTGCACATGAGACAAGTCGATGGTGCCGCGCTTCATGTGGTCCATCAGACGGCCCGGGGTCGCGACGATGATATTCGGGTGCTTTCTGAGCGCTTTGAACTGGCGCTCGATATCCTGTCCGCCGTAGATCGGCAGTGCATGGATCGGCAGGTACTGGGCAAGATGGTTGATCTCTTCCGCAGACTGGATGGCAAGCTCACGGGTCGGCGAGAGGACGACGGCCTGCGGTCCCTTCCCGGAAATGTCGATCCGCTCCAGGATCGGAATGCCAAAAGCAGCCGTCTTGCCGGTACCGGTCTGTGCCTGCCCGATCAGGTCCTTCCCGGTAAGCGCGGTAGGGATAGCGGCTTTCTGGATGGGAGTCGGTTCTTCAAAGCCCATATCCTCTACGGCTTTCAAAATTTCCGGCTTCACGCCGAGTTCTGTGAATGTGTCGTACATAGCTCCTCCTTGTGCGCTCATGGGTACGCCGGGCGTTCTTCGCCCTTTTGACTGTATATATTATATGTATGTATATAGCAGGCTCTGGGGAAATCCATTCCCTCATGCATTTCGCATCTTCCGGCGTCTGGCCGGGCATAAAAAAAGAGAACGCTGCAAGCGTCTCTCCCATGACTGTTTCGTTCGATTGTCCGTTCTCTCGGTGCCTGCATAGCATTCTTATTATAACATAGGCGAAAGGGGTAGGAATAGGCTGATATAAAAATTAGAAATAAAAGTAGAGCAGAGATTAGGAACCTCGAGTGACTAGTGACTTGTGACTGGTGACTTGAATACTACCTTCGGGCATGCCATCGCCTCATATATACTCGCAGCAAAGCCGCCTCTTTCATTCCTAATTCCTCATTCGAGCAGAGATTGCATCCACAATCAAAGGACGCCCCGCCTCACGGGCTTGCCTTGTTTGATATCTGATGTCTGATACCTAGTCACCAGTCACCAGTCACTATACCGGTTGCAAAAAATATTCTAAATTCCTCTTGCATGTTTATTCTCTTAGTTGTATAATTATCACAATTCGATGTAAAGCTATTTACGAAGAAGGCTCGTTTCATCCAATATTTCCAAGAAATTCCTGCTTCCTGGAAATGAATAGAATTGTATAGCATGCATAAACCAGCTTTCTTCCTCAAAGGAGAATCACTCATGTTTGAAAAAGAAATCAAAGAAAAAGTCAATGAGATCACACCACAAGTCGTGACATGGCGCCGCCATTTCCATACCTACCCGGAAATTTCCGGTGAAGAAAAAGAGACATCCCTCTTCATTCAGGAAGAGCTCAAGAAGCTCGGCATCCCATTCGAGACAGGCTTCTTCGGCACCGCCGTACTTGGCACGATCAAGGGCGACCAGCCCGGCAAGACCGTCGCTCTCCGTGCGGACATGGATGCGCTGCCCGTCACCGAGCAGACAGGACTTCCCTTCGCTTCGAAGAACAAAGGCAAGATGCACGCCTGCGGCCATGACAGCCACATGGCGATCCTCCTCGGAGCGGCCGCCGTATTGAACCAGATGAAGTCCCAAATCAAGGGGACAGTCAAGCTGGTCTTCCAGCCGGCCGAAGAAGAGGCAGCGATCGGAGGCGGCCGTCACATCGCAGCAAGCGGCAAGCTCGATGATGTCTCTGAGATCTATGGCCTTCACGTATGGCCGGAGCTCCCCGTCGGCGTCATCGGCTTGAAGCCGGGCAATCTCATGGCTGCTTCGGATCGTTTCTACGTCCATATAAAAGGGAAATCCACCCATGCCGCGCAGCCGCACAACGGCACCGACGCACTGGTCGCTGCCGCACACTTCATCATCGACGTGCAGTCCCTGATCTCCCGAGAGATGAACCCGATGGAAAACGTCGTCTGCACCATCGGCCTTATGAATGCAGGCACACGCTACAATGTCGGCGTCGAAGATGCCTACCTCGAAGGCACCGTCCGTACCTACACACCGGCGCTGCGCGACAAGATGGAAGCGCGCCTCGGTGAGATCCTGAAGGGGCTCGATGTGATGTTCGGCACACACTCGGAGCTGAACTACGTCCGCGGCCACAGCGCCACCATCAATACACCGGAAAAGATCCAGTTCCTGCAGGAGATCGGAAAGACCTACGTCGGTGAAGAGCACCTGACCCAGCCGCAGTACCCGTCCATGTGCGCGGAAGACTTCTCCTCCTATCTGGAAAAATTCCCCGGCGCCTTCCTGTGGCTCGGTACCGGCAAACCGGGCACACCGGCCCTTCACAATGCAAGCTTTTCCATCGATGAATCGATCCTCCCCTTAGGCGTCACGATGGAAGCCGCAGCGGCGATCGAAGCACTCGCCAGATAAATGCCGTTCTTCTATACAGGTTTTGCCATAGGGACTAAGAGACTTCTGACTTCTGATATCTAAAGCCTAAAGCGGGCATCGCCTTATATACTCGCGGCGCTTCCCTATTTTTATGCGCCGCACCACCATTTCTCATTTCTCATTTCTAATTTCTCATTCAATCGAGGCTTTCAAACGTAATCAAGGGGGCGAGCCGCCCCAGGGGCTAACCCTTGAACCCTATAGGAGATCCCACCATGAATCCAGTCTTACATCAATCCTTCCTCACGATGCTCGACTATACGCCCGAGCAATTCGCCTACTATCTGGACCTCGCAGCCCAGCTGAAAAAAGATAAAAAAGAAGGCAAAGAAGCCCAGACATTAAAGGGCAAAAATTTTGCCCTTATTTTTGAGAAAGACTCCACCCGCACACGCTGCGCATTCGAAGTCGCTGCCCGTGACCAGGGAGCCTACACCACCTACCTTGGCCCGACCGGAAGCCAGATCGGCAAGAAAGAATCCATCGCTGACACCGCCCGCGTGCTCGGCTCCATGTTTGATGCCATCGAATTCCGCGGATTCGACCAGAGCGCTGTCGAAGAAATCTCCGAAAAAGCCGGTGTCCCTGTCTGGAACGGTCTCACCGACTATGACCACCCGACACAGACACTGGCGAATTTTCTCACCCTGAAAGAGCACTTCAAAAAGCCGCTGAACCAGATCTCCTATGCCTATGTCGGACACGGCCAGTCAAACATGGCACACGCCCTGATGGCAGGCGCCGCACTTGCCGGCATGGACTTCCGCATCATCGGACCTGCCCAGTTCTTCCCGGAGGATGACTTCACCGCCAAGTGCAAGGAGATCGCGAAGAAGACAGGCGCGACCTTCACCTTCACTGACGATCCGGTGGAAGGCGTCAAGGGCCTTGATGTCATCTATACCGGTGTATGGGTCACGATGGGCGACCCCTATGAGCTTTGGGGCGAGCGCATCAAGCTCTTTATGCCATACCGCATCACCATGGACATGATCAAGAACACAGGAAATCCAGACACCGTCTTCTGCCACTGCCTGCCTGCTTTCCACAATACAGAGACCAAGGTCGGAAAAGACATCTACGAGCATTTCGGCTTGGACGGCATCGAAGTCACCGACGACGTTTTCGAAGCCCCATTCTCACTCGCCTTTGAGGAAGCAGCGAACCGCCTGCCCACCATCAAAGCCGTCATGGTCGCTACCTTTGCTGACTATCCCATCGAAAAGTAAGAGAGGAGGAAATCATTATGACTACGCAAAAACTGCCGAAAGTATTCATTGTTGGTGAATCGGGGACCACGGGCCTGAGACTGCACGATCGTTTGATTTCCCGAAGCGACATCGAGCTCCTCTCTCTCCCCGATGAAAAAAGAAAAGATATCCCAACCATCGTGGAATATGCCAAGAAGGCAGATCTCATGTTCCTTTGTCTCCCCGATGATGCCTCCCGCGAGATCGTGAAAGCCACCGAAGGCACCGGCATTCGCATTCTTGACACCTCCACGGCCCACCGCACCAAGGAAGACTGGGTCTACGGCTTCCCTGAACTCTCTTCTGAGCAGTACAAGGCCATCAGCAAAGCAAAGAAGGTCGCCGTCCCCGGCTGCCACGCCAGCGGCGCGATCTCTATCCTGTATCCGCTCGTCCACGCAGGCATCCTTCCGATCAATTACCCGCTCCACATCGTATCCCTCACCGGCTACAGCGGCGGCGGCAAAAAAATGATCAAGGAATACGAAGAGGAAAAGACACTGCCGCTCGCCTCTCCCCGCCAGTACGGCCTCTCCCAGAAGCACAAGCATCTTCCGGAGATCATGAAGGTCTGCAAGCTCTGCGAGACACCGCTCTTCTCGCCCATCGTCGCGGATTACTACGCCGGCATGGAAGTCACTGTCGGTTTCCACACCGGATTCCTCCAGCTCCCCTGCGGCCTTCCCGGCGACATCACACTGGAAGACTTCCATTCCATTTTTGAAAAACAATACAAGGACTCGAAATTCATCAAAGTCTCCCCGCTCTCGACCGAGGAAACCAATGCGCTCTTCCTCGCCGCCAATGAAAATGCGGGCAAAGACTCCATGACCCTCTACATCACCGGCAACGATGAACGCATTGAGGTCGTATCCATGTTTGATAACCTCGGCAAAGGCGCCTCCGGTGCTGCCATCGAGTGCATGAACATCATGCTGGGCCTTCCTCCGGAAACAGGGCTCGTGGTGGACTAAATGCTGGTGACTGGTGACTGGTGACTAGGGATTAGGGATTAGACTTCTGACTTCTGACTTCTGACCTCTCACTTCTCACTTCTCACAAAGTCTGCGTGCGAAGCCGGCACTGCCATTTCTCATTTCACTCACTAGAGCCTGCTGTCCATCTGCTGGCACCGAATGTACCGGATGTCCCCAAACCCTTAACCCTTAAACCCTCCGGGCATTCGATGTCATCAGATGGACAGCAGCGGTCTTTCATGAAAGCAGAACCTAAAGACAAGATTAAAGTGTGAGCCCGCAGCTAGGGAAACACTGATTCAATCGTTGTCAGATTTAATCAGCGTTTCCCTAACACGGAACCTATACAAAGGAGCATCTTCCTATGATTACAGACAACGCCATTCGGGCGGAGATCCTGACACAGGCCGTCCCCTACATCAAAGAATATACCGGCAAATACGTCGTCGCCAAGTACGGCGGAAATGCCATGACCGATCCCGTCCTGAAGAAGAACGTCATGCAGGACATTCTTCTTCTTCATCTCATCGGCGTGAATGTCATCCTCGTCCATGGCGGCGGTCCGGACATCAATGCCATGCTGGACGCTTTGAAGATCGAGTCGCACTTCGAGAATGGTCTTCGCGTCACAGATAAAGATACCATGGACGTCGTGCAGATGGTCCTCGCCGGCAAAGTCAACAAAGGCCTCGTCGCCTACCTTAGCGCCCTTGGCGGCAAAGCCATCGGCCTCTGCGGCATCGACGGCGATATGATCCAGGTCCACACCAAGAACGAGAAGCTGGGACTTGTGGGAGAGATCGACCAGATCGACACGACCGTGATCGACAGCGCACTCTCCGCCGGATTCATCCCCGTCATCTCCTCCGTCGGTGTCGACAGCCAGGGACAGCCGCACAACATCAATGCAGACACGGCCGCTACCAAGATCGCCGCGGCGCTGAACGCCGAATGTCTCGTCTTCATGAGCAACATCGACGGCGTCATGAAAGACCCGAAGGATAAAGACAGCCTCCTCCACAAGCTGACTGTCGTAGAGACAGAAGCCCTCAAAAAGGACGGCACCATCAATGGCGGCATGATCCCGAAGGTCGATGCCTGCACCGATGCCATCAAGGATGGCGTGAAGAAGGTCTTCATCATCAACGGCGAAGTCCCCCACGCCCTTTTGATCGAGCTCCTCACAAACGAAGGACTCGGAACTATGTTTGTAGAATGAGTGACTGGTGGCTGGTGACTAGGGACTAGGCGTTAGACATCAGACATCAGACATCAGACATCAGACATTAGACATTAGACCTCTGATTTCTCTTTTTTTGCTATCCCGCGCTCACGTTTCACCAGTCTGCAAGGAAGATCCCTCGACTTCGCTCGGGATGACAAGCAGAGAACGAGGTAGCCCCACATCCGCTTTCATGCCGCTGCGTAGAATTGTGCCTCTTCGAGGCACTCTATCCTGCGCCTTTGGCGCGGCCCTTCTCCAAGGGCCTACTCGTATCGTTGATGTGATTAGCGACTAAATGCCACTTTCGGGCATCGCCCCATATATACTTGCGGCGCTTCCATATTTTTATGCGCCGCACCACCATTCCTCATTCCTCATTTTACTTGAACCTTGAACCTTGAACCCTGAACCTTGAACCCTGAACCCTGAACCTTGAACCCTGAACCTTGAACCCTGAACCCTGAACCCATTTTCATAAAAGGAGCCCTCTATGAATACCATCGAAAAAGATCAGAAATACATCGCACATGCCTACCACCGTTACCCTGTCTGCTTTGTGAGCGGCAAAGGATCGATCCTTACCGACGAGGACGGTAAGACATACATTGACCTCGGCAGCGGGATCGGTGTCGACATCTTCGGCATTGCCCACGAACCATGGATGGCCGCTGTGGAAAAACAGCTCCACACGCTAAACCATGTCTCGAACCTGTATTATACGAAGCCCGATGCAGAGCTTGCCGAATTGCTTTGCGAAAAGACCGGCATGAAGAAGGTCTTCTTCTCGAACTCCGGCGCAGAAGCCAATGAATGTGCCATCAAAGGTGCGCGCAAGTACTCCATCGACAAGTACGGCAAGGATCGCAACGTCATCGTGACCCTCATCAATGGCTTCCACGGCCGCACCGTCACGACGCTCGCTGCGACCGGGCAGGACGTTTTCCATCAGAATTTCTTCCCGCTGACCGAAGGCTTCCTCTACACCCCGGCGAATGACCTTCCTGCCTTCATCGACCTCTGTGAAAAGAATCCGAATGTCTGCGCCGTCATGATGGAGTCCATCCAGGGCGAGGGCGGCGTGCATCCCCTCGACAAGGATTTCTTCGAAGGCGTGAACAAGTATGCCAAGGAGCATGACATCCTCCTCATCGTCGATGAAGTCCAGACCGGCAATGGCCGCACGGGCAAGCTCTACGGCTACATGAATTTCGACGTACAGCCTGATATCGTCTCCACCGCCAAGGGCCTCGGCGGCGGTCTTCCGATCGGCGCGACGATGTTCGGCGAAAAGACGCAGGACGTCTTCACCTACGGTACCCACGGCTCCACCTTCGGTGGCAACCCGATCGCCTGCGCCGGCGCGGTCTCCATCCTGAAGGAGATCGATGACGCTCTCCTTGCCTCCGTCAAGGAAAAGGGCGACTATATCAAAAAGGAAATGGAAGGCGCCAAAGGCGTGAAATCCGTCGCCGGCATGGGCCTCATGCTCGGCATCGAACCGGTCGCGCCGGTCGGACCGATCGTAGAAAAGCTCCTCGCCAAAGGCGTCGTCGTCCTCACGGCGAAAGAAAAGATCCGCCTCCTCCCAGCGCTCAATATCCCTATGGAACAGCTGAAGAAAGCGGTCGCCATCATGAAGGACGTGCTGGCAGAAGAATAAATCGTATGCAAAAAGCCGAGATGAGGTTTGCTCATCTCGGCTTTTTTGTTGTTGGGTTCAAGGTTAGCCCATGGGGCGTGCTACCCCTTGATTACGTATAAAAGCTCTGCTTGAATGAGAAATTAGAAATGCGAAATGCGAAATGGTGGTGCGGCGCATAACAATATGGAAGCGCCGCGGAATTTTGATGGCGCTTCGCGTCGTCGTCATCTCGAGCGTAGCCGAGAGATCTCTATTGCAGTACGGAAATCAGCATGTATGCGCCATTTCATCAACGACGTTTTTGTTCTGCATCTTTCTGCTATCTCGCACTGACTTCTTACCGGTGTGCAAGAAAGATAGAGGGCTTCGCTCGGGATGACGATACGTGAGAAGCGGTACTAATCTCAAACTCAATTCCCAATCCCTGCTTTCAAACTTGTGGTGCGGCGCAAAAAATAATGAAGCGCCGCGGAGTATAAAAAGGGCGATGTCCGCTTGAGACTTGGAGACATTAGACTACAGACGTCAGATGTCTGACGTCTGTAGTCTAACTTCTAACACCTAGTCCCCAGTCACTAGTCACTGCTCCGCGCCTGCTTCTTTGATCGCGATGGCGAGCTTGTGGGCAAGACCGGCCATCTTAGGTTTGGAGACGGAGCAGACGGCGAGGCGGATGCCTTTCTTCAGCGGTACCATGAAGACATGCTCCTTTTCCAGATAGTCGCAGACCGCCTGGGACTTGGTGACCGGGATGGTGATGAAGAAGCCGGAGATGTAGGGGACGAATTTCACGCCTTCCTCTCTTGCTTCCTTCATGAAGATCGCCGCTCTGTCCTGAATGAGGCGGAAATACTTGGCGCGCTCTGCGTCGAGCGCTTTGATCTTTTCATCGTCGCTGCAGATGCGGATCATCGCATTCTGCGCTGCACTGTTGCAGTTCGACCAGGTCGCACGGCTGGCGTACTGGTTGATGTCTACGAATTCTTTGATGACATCCTTATCGGAGGAGATCCCGATCATCGCGCCCATGCGCTGGCCATACATGGTGAAGCCCTTGGACAGGGTGTAGGCACAGACCGTCAGAATATTCTTCGGGAGGCCGCCGAAGAGATGGAAGAATTTTCTGCATTCCTCCTTCTCGCCGCTGTAGTCAAGGTATGCCACATCCGGCACCAGGATCGCCTTCTTCGTTTCATCCTTGACCGCTTCTTTCAATACATCGATGGCTGCCTGCCATTCCTCATCCGAGAGGCAATAGCCCGTCGGATTGTTCGCGATGCCATTCAGGATGATGACGATATTGTCCTGACGAGAGAGGATATCTTCCACCTTGTCCTTGAAATCTGCCGCATGGAAATGACCGTCCTCTGTCAAAAGAGAGAAAGTGCGCACCTTGCGGTTGTTATCATCGATCAGGCTGTCATAGGCGCCCCAGTGCCAGTCAGAGATGAGGACCTCGTCTCCGACCTCCGAGTAGTTATGCACCACATGATGCAGCACACCCGTGCCGCCGGGGGTCGAGCAGGCATCGATGTAGCCCTCCGGACGCGACTTGCCAAAGCACTGGTCGATGCAGGCATCCAGAAAAGCGCGATATCCCTGAATCGGTGCATATGCGCACATTTCCTTCGGCGTGAGGGCGGAGAGAGCCTCTTTCACCACATCCAGCACGACCAGACTGCCATCTTCATCCAGAATGGATCCGACGGTCGCATTCACCACATTCTCTGTGCCGATCTTCTCCGCCAGCGCGATCGCGCGGTTGTTTGCGGCAAAAATATTATCCTCTGCGCTTTTTCCCTTCGCATGGGGTGCTGCCATACTGTACATAGTTTTCCCTCCTGAAGCCTTCGCTTCAAAAAAGTCCACAGCAAAACTACTTTGCCATGGACTTCGTTGCCAGTGATATGAAATTGCCTACTTTATTATAAAGCAATGGGGTGGAAGGTTCAAGGTATGGGGTTCAAGGTTCAGGATTCAGGGTTCAGGGTTCAGGATTCAGGATTCAGGGTTGTGGCGGCGGCTTCGCCGCAATATTTATGGGGCGATGCCCGCTTGAGCCTTAGAGACTTGGAGACTTTAGGCTCCAGATGTCAGATGTCTGATACCTGACGTCTGATGTCTGATGCCTGACGTCTGATACCTGATGTCTGCTGTCTAACGTCTCCCAATCTCCCAGTCTCTTCGTCTCATCACTTTTCTTCCCAGAACGGATTCACGAGGCGGATGATCCATTTCTCACCGCCGGTGAATTTGCTGTTGTACTTCCTTGCGGTATCCTCAAGGCGCTTTCTGAGCTCTGCTACTGCTTCCTCAAGAGTGCGGATGGTCTTCACCGCGGTATCCGAGCGCATGTCATCGCCACACACCGGACAGAGCGGCGGCTTTACGAAGTCCGCATTCACACGCGAATGGCAGTGCGGGCAGGTGATGAAGTCCCCCGCGAACTTTTTCTCATTCTGCGTCTCTTTATAGGCGGCGAGACGCTCTTCCTTTTCTTTGAGACGTTTGGCAAGAGCGATCATCTTGGGCGAAGGCTCGATACCAATCTTGTACTTCACCGCATACGAAGTCGGGACACTCTCTAAATACTCCAGTGCCTGGTTCTTCGTATTGAAGATCTTTTCCTTGAAGAAAAGCCCCTTGAAGACTTTATTCGCCTCGCGCTTCATGAAGCCTTCGGCCACGAGCGCCTCCTTCATCGTGTCCTTGATATCCTGCGAGGGATGGGTGATGTCGAATTCCCAGACCTTTTCCCGCCAGCTGCCCTTTCCGGACGCGGCATTCCCTCCCTCACTCATTTCCTTCTCTTCCCCTTTTTTCGCTGCCGCTTTTGGCTGCGGCGCTGCCTTCGAGGAAGCGGCCGACGCTTTCGGTGAAGCCTTCTTCACGCGAGCCGGCTTCTTCTCTTGTGCCATTCCTTCGCCAAAGAGTGACGCTTCTTCCGAGATAGCCGCCTTCGCACGTTTTTGCTCCGAGGAAAGAGCCGCCTTCCTTATACGCACTCTTTGCTTCTTCCCCGCCGGCTTTTCCATCATGAATGCAAAAATATCTGTCTGTTCATAATTGGGATCTTCCATCTGAGATCCTCCTTTATCATGGGTCTTCGTAGTAAAAAAATTTTCTCTATCATATCACAGGGGACGGGGTATGACTAGACGGGTGACCAGTCCCTAGGGAAACGCTGATTAAATCGTTGTCAGA
>ENA-OUOU01001621-OUOU01001621.1-human-gut-metagenome-genome-assembly--contig:-NODE-1621-length-11522-cov-4.806663_pt1 | contig 11522 bp, 9 predicted proteins | sample MGYA00237936_ERZ548765 | MGnify/ENA primary metagenome ERZ548765 (study PRJEB26490, sample SAMN05356889) | human gut metagenome | biome: terrestrial biome; feature: human-associated habitat; material...
CTGCGGCGTACAAGGTAGGTGTCGCAAGCGACCGCCGCAGGCGCAAGAATGTGCCGAGGCACATTCTTTGTTCCAGATTAGTAAAGTGTTTTTCTAATATATAAAAAGCTATGCTTAGGACGTACATTTTAATTTACGTGAACAACGAGCCAAAACCCTTGCTTGCACGAGACCTTGGCAACTGTTGTGATAACTTGAGAAACTCGGAGAGCGTGTTTTTCATAGTTAAAATAGTCAAGTGAAAATTTGTTTTTGTGAAAACTGCACAAGCGATGTTAAAAAAATAACGTTAAAACTTTAACAACTGGTACATTGACAATTAATTAACGAACTAGTATACTAATACCTGTAATCGGGAAATATAAAAACAACCCGATCGGATAAAACTTGCAGGTTACGAAAACAGTGACTATAAAAATGATTTATTCAAGTACAGGAGGAATACTCAGATGGCAAAGAAAGAGGCGGCAAAAACTGTAGAGACAAAGACAGTAAACACCGGATTCATTGATAACGTTGAAGCTCTTGAAGCAAAAATGAAAGAGATGCGCGAGGCACAGAAAATCTTCGCTACATTTACACAGGAGCAGGTTGACAAAATCTTCTATGAAGCAGCTATGGCAGCAAACAAGCAGCGTATCCCGCTTGCAAGACTTGCAGTAGAAGAGACTCAGAGAGGTATTCTCGAGGATAAGGTTATCAAAAACCATTACGCAGCAGAGTATATTTATAACGCATACAAAGATACAAAGACATGTGGTGTTGTAGAAGAAGATAAGGCATTTGGAATCAAAAAGATCGCAGAGCCAATCGGACTTGTTGCAGCAGTTATCCCTACAACAAACCCGACATCAACAGCAATTTTTAAAACACTGATCTGCTTAAAGACAAGAAATGCAATCATCATCAGCCCACATCCGGCTGCTAAAGCATCTACAATCGCAGCAGCTAAAGTTGTTCTTGATGCAGCAGTGAAAGCAGGAGCTCCGGAAGGAATCATCGGTTGGATTGATGCTCCATCACTGGAACTTACAAACACAGTAATGAGAGATGCAGATATCATCCTTGCAACAGGTGGTCCTGGAATGGTTAAAGCAGCTTACTCTTCAGGAAAGCCGGCACTCGGAGTTGGAGCTGGTAACACACCGGTTATCATCGACGATACAGCAGATGTAAGAATGGCAGTTAACTCAATCATCCACTCTAAGACATTTGATAATGGTATGATCTGTGCTTCTGAGCAGTCTGTAACAGTACTTGAAAGCGTATATGAGGAAGTTAAGAAAGAATTCCAGTACAGAGGATGCTACTTCCTGAAACCAGGTGAGGAGCTTGACAAAGTTCGTAAGACAATCATCATCAACGGTGCACTGAACAGCAAGATCCCAGGAAAATCAGCTTATGAAATTGCTCAGATGGCAGGCGTTGATGTACCGAAGAATACAAAGATCCTGATCGGAGAAGTTGAATCTGTAGATATTTCAGAAGAATTTGCACATGAGAAATTATCACCGGTACTTGGTATGTACAAAGCTAAAACATTTGATGAGGCTCTTGAGAAAGCAGCTCAGCTTGTAGCAGACGGTGGATATGGACATACATCTTCACTCTACGTACATCCGGCAGAGACAGAGAAGATCGCAAAACATGCAGCAGCAATGAAGACTTGCCGTGTACTGATCAACACACCTTCTTCTCACGGTGGAATCGGAGATCTTTATAACTTCAAGATGGCTCCGTCCCTTACACTTGGATGTGGATCATGGGGTGGAAACTCTGTATCAGAGAACGTAGGAGTAAAACATCTGCTTAACATCAAGACAGTTGCAGAGAGGAGAGAAAATATGCTGTGGTTCAGAACACCTGAGAAAGTTTACTTCAAGAAAGGTTCTATGCCGGTTGCACTGGATGAGCTTGGAACAGTAATGCATAAGAAGAAAGCATTTATCGTAACAGACTCCTTCCTTTACAAGAACGGATATGTAAAACCGATCGAAGATAAATTAGATGAAATGGGAATCCAGCATACATGCTTCTTCGAAGTAGCACCAGACCCGACACTTCAGTGTGCACGCAAGGGTGTTGACCAGATGAGACAGTTCGAGCCAGATACAATCATCGCTCTTGGTGGTGGATCTGCAATGGACGCAGGTAAGATCATGTGGATCATGTATGAGCATCCGGAAGCAAACTTCGAAGATATGGCTATGGACTTCATGGACATCCGTAAGAGAGTATTTACATTCCCTAAGATGGGAGAGAAAGCTTACTTCATAGCTATCCCAACATCTTCAGGAACAGGTTCTGAGGTAACACCATTCGCAATCATCACAGACGCTGACACAGGTGTTAAATGGCCAATCGCTGACTACGCTCTGCTTCCAAACATGGCAATCGTAGACGTAGACAACATGATGACACAGCCGAAGGGACTGACAAGTGCTTCAGGTATCGACGTTATGACACATGCAATCGAGGCATATGTATCTATCATGGCAACAGATTACACAGATGGTCTTGCTATGAAGGCTGTTAAGCTTGTATTCGAGAACCTTCCATCTGCATACGAGAACGGAGCAAACGATCCGAAGGCTCGTGAAGAGATGGCAAACGCTTCCTGTATGGCTGGTATGGCATTCGCAAATGCATTCCTTGGTGTTAACCACTCCATGGCTCATAAGCTTGGTGCTTTCCACCACCTGCCACACGGTGTTGCTAACGCAGTAATCCTTACAGAGGTTATGAGATACAATGCAGCAGAGGTTCCGACAAAGATGGGAACATTCTCACAGTATCAGTACCCACATGCACTTGCAAGATACGCAGAACTCGGACGTTTCGCAGGATGCACAGGTAAAGATGATAAAGAAGTATTTGAGAACTTCATCGCTAAACTTGAAGAACTCAAAGAGAAGATCGGAATCAAGAAGACAATCAAAGATTACGGCATTGATGAGAAGTACTTCCTTGACACACTTGATGAAATGTCAGAGCAGGCATTCAACGATCAGTGTACAGGAGCTAACCCAAGATACCCACTCATCCAGGAGATCAAAGATCTGTACTTGAAATGCTACTACGGAAAATAAATCGCATTGCATAAGCAGGCATATGACCGTTAGAATCTAAAATATACGAAGAGAGACAGAATGATGTTGAAAAGCATTGTTCTGTCTCTTTTTTACGTGAGCAACGAGCTAAAGTTTATGATTGTTAATAAATAGACAATATATAAGAGACAAAAAAACTTGTTAAAAACTGCACAAACTTGCTCTGAAGGGGTTTTATTTCTAAAAATTGTGAGATATAATGACATCATCAAAACAAAGTAAGAGCCGTAAGGCAAAAGGAACAGCCCCGCAGAGCTGAGATAAAATAAGAGCAGACAAGAAGGAGCGTTCAAGATATAAGGAGGTCTATATTATGAAGTTAGAAGAAAAAAATCTCATCGTGAAACGTGCTTACAAATCAGTCTATAAATGTGATGATTGTATCGTGAAAGTTTTTAATGAAGGACATCCGAAGTCAGATGTATTTAACGAGGCTCTGAATACTGCAAGAGTAGAAGAGACAGGTCTGGACATTCCGAAGGTAAAAGAAGTAACTCAGATTGATGGAAAGTGGGCAATTGCTATTGAGTACAAAGCAGGTAAGACACTTGAGGACATGATGGAATCTGATATGAAGAATCTGGAAAAATATATGGAAGACTTTGTTGATCTCCAGTTACAGGTTCAGAGTAAGAAATCACCGCTTCTGAAAGGAATGAAAGATAAATTAGCTCGTCAGATCAATGGATTGAAAGATCTTGATGCGACTACACGTTATGAACTTCTGACAAGACTTGAGAGTATGCCAAAGCATAATAAAGTATGTCACGGAGACTTTAATCCGAGTAATGTGATCGTAGGAAAGAATGGAAAGATGACTGTAGTTGACTGGGCTCATGCAACACAGGGAAATGCAAGTGCAGATGCAGCAATGACATATTTGCTTTTCGCACTGAAAGATCAGAAAGTAGCAGATCTCTATCTGAAATTGTTCTGCAAGAAGAGCGATACAGCAATGCAGTATGTACAGCAGTGGCTTCCGATTGTGGCAGCAGCACAGTTATCTAAAGAAAATGAACTTGAAAAAGATTTTCTGATGAGATGGATTGATGTTGTTGATTATCAGTAGAAAATATGATTGATTAGTTGTTTCTGAAAAAGCGTCGGAGAATGAGAATTTCAAATAATAGATTCTCATTCTTCGACGCTTTAATAATTTACGCGAGCAACGAGCCAAAGTCCGTGCTTGCACGAGACCTTGGCGACTGCTGCGATAACTTGAGAAACTCGCGGAGCGCGTTTCTCATAGTTACCAGCTAGTGAAGAAAACATTTCCACCGATGACAACACCAGTTCTATTTGTAGATGCTGCATATAAGAAATAATAGCAGTCAGATACGGAAGAATGTCGAGCACCGTTGATCGCATCTTGCGCTACCTGAATGGAAAGACTTCTTGGCCCTGCTTTTAAGACACGGTCTAAGGAACCTGTCCATACCGGAGCAAACTGTCCGCTTGCGTAAACAACACCTGAAATGCTGTTTGGGAAACGTCCGCTGTTCACGCGGTTCATAATAACTGTTGCAACTGCAAGCATAGATTCATAATCATAGCGAGCTTCACATTGTAGAATGGCTGCTAAGAGTGTAACATCATCTGAGGCAACGGTTGAGCCACCGGAAGAGTTTGAGCCACCGGAAGAGTTTGAGCCACCGGAAGAACTTGAACTTCCGGAGGAACTGTTACTACTAGAGCTAGAACTGTTCTGCTTGTTTGCACTGGCAGCAGCCTCAGCTTTTGCAGCTGCTTCGGCTTTCGCAGCGGCTTCCGCCTGTTTCCTGGCTTCTTCTGCCTGACGAGCTGCCTCTTCTTCTTTGGCTTTCTGCAGTTTTGCATTCACCTCATTCAAATTAGTAGAAGTTGCAGCAGCTTTTGCCTGTAATTGTGTCTGCTGTGTCTGCAATTGGTTCTGTAAATCTTTCATGGAAGCCTGCTGTGCTTCCAGGTCTGCTTTCTGATCGGCAATCTGCTGGTGAACATCTTTCAGATCGTTCAGAGCTTTGCGGTCGTAGTTACTTAAATTTTCAATAAAATCAGCTTTGTTTAGAAAATCTGACATATTTTCTGCTGAGAAAAGCATCTCAAGCATTGTAGCACTTCCGTGCTCATACATATATTTGATACGGCTTTTCATATCTTCATACTGCTGATCTTCGTTTTTCTGCGCTTTCTCAAGATCATCCTGTGTTTTGTCTATATCACTGTTGAGGATCTCAACCTGCATCTCAGTATCAGATATCTTCTCACTCAGGGTGAGGATATCCTGGTTGATGCCTTTTAATTCGTTCTCAAGGGCAGAGGTCTGGTTTTGCAGATTGTCTATCGTGTCTGTAGCATAGACAGGAAGTGCAGAAAATACAATTGCAAGGGAACAAATGAGCGCGGTGCCCGTATGTAACTTGCTTTTTTTGTAAAATGCCATAATCTCAATATCCTTTCTTTAAATGACATTGCATAGTTGTTGAAAACCTATTATACTATAAAATAGAGAATTAATCAAATTGGCACGAAATATTTTATGATTGTTTTACAAAATAATTAAAAAGATATTGCTTTTTGTAACAATTGACGGATAGAAAATACAGAAGATAAGGAAAAAAGTATGAAAAAAAAGGAAATTAAGATTGTTGGATTAGATCTCGATGGAACACTTCTTACAGATAAGAAGGAACTTCTTCCTTATACGAAGAATGTGATCGGAGAGGCACTGCAGAATGGTACAGTTGTTCTTGTTGCAACCGGAAGACCATGGACAGGAGTTCCGGAAGAATTACGTGAGCTTCCGGGGATGGATTATGCACTGACTGCGAATGGGGCAAGGATTATCGAGACGAGAACCGGAAAGGTACTGGAAGAACATCTGTTATCCAAAGAAGTAGCAAAAAAAGCAATTGCAATCGGAAGAAAATATGATACTCTGTTGGAAGTTTATTTTGATGGGCAGGGATATGCTCAGAAAGATGAGATCGCGCAGGTGAGAAAGTATCATAAGAATCCGAACATGTGGGATTATTTTCTGAGAACACGAATAGCGGTAGACAGCCTGGAAGATCTGCTGGATGAAAAAGAAGGGAATCTTGATAAAGTACAGATGTTGTTTGCAGATATGGAAGAGAGAGAAGAGGCATGGAAAGAGCTGGAGCGAGAAGGCGTCTTTGAACTGGTTGGCTCTCTTCAATATAATATAGAAATCAATGCAGTTGGTGTAAATAAGGGAACCGGACTTGTGAATCTTGGCAAGATGCTTGGAATCAGGCGGGAAGAGATCATGGCGTGTGGGGATGGCGATAATGATATCGCAATGCTCAAGGAAGTTGGATTTGGGGTTGCCATGGCGAATGCCGAAGAAAAGGTCAAAGCTGTAGCTGATTATATTACGGAGAGCAACAATGATGAGGGGGTTGCAAAGGCCATCGAGAAGTTTGTTCTGAAATGAGGAGGGGAATCATGTTAGAAGTATTAAAGGTTATCATTTTAGGAATTGTGCAGGGAATCACAGAGTGGCTTCCAATCAGTAGTACAGGTCATCTGATTCTGGTAGAGCAGCTGATCCAACTGAAGCAGAGCGAGGCATTTACGAATATGTTCAATGTGGTGATTCAGTTTGGATCGATCCTGGCAGTTGTAGTAATTTATTTTCATAAGTTAAATCCGTTCTCACCGACGAAGACGGAAAAGCAGAAGAAGATGACAATTCAGTTATGGATTAAAGTAGTGATCGGAACAATTCCGGCACTGATCGGAGGAGTGTTGCTGAACAATCTGATTGAATCAAAACTGAGTAATGCATATGTTGTTGCATTGATGTTGATTGTTTATGGTATTTTATTCATTGTAATTGAAAAACGTAATGAGACAAGAGAACCGAAAGTAAAAAGAATCTCTCAGCTTTCTGTGAAGACAGTTCTTCTGATCGGAGTTTTCCAGATGATGGCGATGATCCCTGGGACGTCCAGATCCGGCGCAACGATTGTCGGAGCACTGGCACTTGGGGTTTCAAGAAGTGTTGCAGCAGAGTTTACATTTTTCCTTGCAATTCCGGTTATGTTTGGAGCAAGTGCACTGAAGTTGTTTAAGTTCGGTCTGGCATTTACCCCAATGCAGGTATTTCTGCTTCTTCTTGGAATGATCGTATCCTTTGCAGTATCTGTTATAGCGATCAAGTTCCTGATGAAATATATCAAGAACCATGACTTTAAGGCATTTGGATATTACAGAATCGTACTTGGAATCGTTGTATTTTTATTCTTCGGTATCCAGGCTTTATTCAAATAAGATATGTATTATTGAATAGAGTGCAGTGTGTTTTACTGTTCACAGTTATTGTGAACAGTAAAATTTTGTATTTCCAAAAGAAATCGTGCATAATTACGTCTTGCATTTTATGAAAAGCATGTTATAATTATTAACATGTTTTGAATTTTTATGCAGAAAAAAGAGGAGGAGCTTAAGATGAAGAAGTTTTTATCAGTATTTCTTACTGCAGCATTAGCAGTCAGCATGCTGGCAGGTTGTGGTAGTAAGAACGAAACAGTAACAGCAAAGGTAATCGATATTGACCTTACAAATGAAGAATATGCATTTGGTGTGGACAAGAATCAGCCGGAACTTCTTGAGAAGACAAATGAGTTTATTGCAAAGATCAAATCAGATGGAACACTTGATGAGATCTGCAAAAAATATTTCTCAGACGGAGAGCCGGAAGCAGTAAAATCAGCAACACTTGATACATCTAAGGATCAGTTGGTTGTAGCTACAAATGCAGCATTCGAGCCATTTGAGTATACAAAGGGTGAAGATTATTATGGAATCGACATGGAGATTGCAAAGCTTCTTGCTGATGAACTTGGAAAAGAGCTTGTAATTGAGAACATGGATTTCGATGCAGTATGTCTGTCTGTAAGCCAGCAGAAATGTGATATTGCTATGGCAGGACTTACAATCAATGAAGAGAGAGAAGAATATGTTACATTTACAGATTCTTACTATTCAGCATCCCAGCGTTTGATCGTTCCAAGCAATGTTACAACATTCGATGATTGCAAGACAGCAGATGACGTTGCAGCTAAGCTTGCTGAGACAAAATCATCTGACCAGATTGGTGTTCAGCAGGGAACAACAGGTCAGTACTATGTTGAAGGAAGCGAAGATTGGGACTTCCCGGGACTTCCGGCAAAATGTGTGACATACAAGAGCGGATCACTTGCAGTACAGGATATGCTCAATGGAAATATTCAGTATGTGATCATTGATGCAGCACCGGCAGCAGCAATCACAGATGCAATCAACGCAGTTCAGTAAGAGTATTTACTAAGAATTTACAGGCAGTAAAATTAACAGAATTTATTAACGAGGGAAATACAGGCAGAAGATGATGCATGCATTTTCCTCTTTTTGGAGAAAGGAAACAAATGGGGAATTTTAGTCAGAAAGTAGACAAATTTATTGATATATTTCTGAATCAGAATGGCTATGTGAAAGTAGTTCAGGGACTGCACAATACTTTGCTGATCGCAATCTGCGGTCTGATTATCGGTATTGTGATTGGTACTTTGATCGCTACAGTCCGTGTGATTCCGAAATATAAAACTCTTCCGAGAGTATTGAATCATATTTGCAGCTTTTACGTTGCATTATTCAGAGGAACTCCTATGGTAGTTCAGCTCCTTATCTTTTATTATGTACTCCTTCCGATTTTTGGGGTGAAGATTACCGGAGTACAGGTTTCTATGGTTGTATTTGGTCTGAATAGTGGTGCATATATTTCAGAGATCATGCGAAGCGGAATCCAGTCTGTCGATCCGGGACAGATGGAAGCCGGAAGAGCAGTCGGACTCAGTTTTGGAACAAGTATGATGAAGATTGTGATTCCGCAGGCTGTAAAGAACATTCTTCCGACACTTGGAAATGAGTTCATTTCTCTTATTAAAGAGACATCTGTAGTAAGTTTTGTTGGCGCAGCTGACCTTTATGTTGCATTTAACTATATCGGAAGTAACAGCTACGAATTCATGGTACCGTACCTTGTAATGGCGTTAATCTACATAGCACTTGTGCTTGTGATCACATTACTTGTTAAATTATTAGAAAGGAGCCTGAAGAAGAGTGATAGACGTAATTAATCTGCAAAAAAGCTTTGGGGACAAAGAGATTCTGAAGGGAATCAATGTTACGATCAATAAAGGCGATATCGTTGCGGTGCTCGGACCATCCGGCTCTGGTAAAAGTACATTTTTACGATGCTTGAACTGTATGGAAGACCCGACAGGCGGAAGTATTATCTTCAATGGTGTTGATATCGCAGATATGAAGGTTGATATTAATCAGCATCGCCGCCATATGGGAATGGTTTTCCAGCATTTCAATCTTTATAATAATAAGACAGTTCTTCAGAATGTCATGATGGCACCTGCATATCTAAAATGTAAGGACATTGATAAGGCAAAGAAAAAGAATCGTATGATCAAATTTAAAAATATGTTCCGTGGAAGTGACAAGAAGGAAGAACTGATTCCAATCACTGAGACAAAGGAGCAGATCAAGAAAGAAGTAAAGGAGCAGGCAATGGCTCTTTTGAAGAGAATCGGATTGGAAGATAAAGCGGATGTGTATCCGTCTACACTTTCCGGTGGACAGAAACAGCGTGTCGCGATTATCCGTTCCATGGCTATGAATCCTGATGTAATTCTTTTTGATGAGCCGACTTCAGCACTTGACCCGGAAATGGTAGGAGAAGTACTTGAACTGATGAAAGATCTGGCAAAAGAGGGAATGACAATGGTTGTTGTTACTCATGAGATGGGATTTGCTCGTGAGGTTGCTTCAAGAGTTCTTTTCATTGATGACGGTCAGATTAAGGAAGAAGCTGCCCCGGCAGAATTCTTTGAACATCCGAAAGATCCAAGACTTCAGGAGTTCCTTTCAAAGATCCTGTAAAAGAAAATGCGTAGCATTTTGGAGGTTGGCTCTGAACAGTTACGAAAAAATATTTAATTTTTAATCTATAGAATATCTGTTTGGTATTGTGTTACAATATTGAACAGATATTTTTATATATAAGGAAATGGTATTGAATGAAATGTAATAGAAAGAAAAAATACGAAGCAGATGCTTTGGCATGTGAGAGGCTGCAAGAGACAGTAGAACCACTTGTTGAATGGTTTCGGGAGAATCAGAGAGATCTTCCGTGGCGGAAGCATGTGAATGCGTATCGGGTCTGGATTTCAGAGATTATGCTGCAGCAGACGAGAGTGGAAGCAGTTAAATCTTATTACACACGATTCCTGGAAGAACTGCCGGATATCAAAGCGCTGGCTGAAGTGCCGGAAGACAGACTGCTTAAGCTGTGGGAAGGACTTGGCTACTACAACAGGGCGAGGAATTTAAAGGCAGCAGCACAACAGGTAATGGAAGAATATAATGGTGTATTCCCGGATACATTTGAAGAGATAAAAAAGTTGAAGGGAATTGGCAGTTATACAGCCGGTGCGATCAGCTCTTTTGTTTATCATCAGCAGAAACCAGCGGTAGATGGCAATGTTTTTCGCGTGGTTACAAGAATTCTGGAAGACAGTGATGACATTATGAAAGCAAGTACAAGGACAAAGATAGAACGTATGCTTGAACAGGTGATTCCGGCAGAGGCACCGGGAGATTTTAATCAAGGATTGATCGAACTTGGGGCAATCGTCTGTCTGCCAAATGGAGAACCAAGGTGTGAGAGCTGCCCAATAAGGGGATTTTGTCTTGCATACCAGGATGAATGTCAGATGGACTATCCGGTCAAGAAAAAGGCGAAAGAGCGAAGAATCGAGAAAAGAACGATTCTAAGATTCTGTGATAATGAGGAAATTGCGATTCGCAAAAGGCCGGGAAAAGGACTCCTTGCGGGATTGTATGAATTTCCTAATGTAGAGGGACATTTAACACAAAAAGAAGTTATAGAATATGCAAAAGAGTCAGGTCTTACGCCGGTGCGCGTGAAGAAGCTGCCAAAGGCGAAGCACATTTTCAGTCATGTGGAATGGCATATGACTGGATATGAGATTTTGGTGGATGAGTTGGAAAAAGAATTTCAGAATCCTGAGATCATATTTGCAGGAAAGAAGGATCTGGAGAAAAATTATGCAATTCCGAGTGCATTTTCTGCATATCTATAAATGAAGAGGATGAGAATACTGTGGTAGCTGAAAATCCGGAAAATAAAAATAGAGCACTTAAAATAGAGTCCACTCTGTTTTATTGAAAAAAAGGGCGAAATATGTTATAATATCTCTTATAGTTTAAAATGCATACGGGAGAGTTTTAGCAGAAATGAGTACAAAAACAGAATTATCGAAGCAGCAGAAAAAATCACAGGAAACAAAAGAAAAAATCTTTCAGGCAGCGAAGAAGATTCTTCAGAAGAGCGGA
>ENA-OUOU01001631-OUOU01001631.1-human-gut-metagenome-genome-assembly--contig:-NODE-1631-length-11474-cov-4.032840_pt1 | contig 11474 bp, 9 predicted proteins | sample MGYA00237936_ERZ548765 | MGnify/ENA primary metagenome ERZ548765 (study PRJEB26490, sample SAMN05356889) | human gut metagenome | biome: terrestrial biome; feature: human-associated habitat; material...
TCCTTCACATCTATATAATACACAAAAGTAAGTTTATACTTACTTTTGTGCCTCTTCTATCGCTTTTTGTCTTTGCGTATCATCACTTGGTGTTTCATTCATCTTCAGCAATACTTTTTCTACCAATAAATTCCAAGTCGTCTTGTCGCAATCTCCTGTAGCTTCTAAGTCATTATCCTGTTGAAAATTGGCTAGGCCTTGAGAACTTGTATTTGAAAAATATGTGTCGGTTCGATCTACACTATATCCTAAATATTGTAGATATATCTGAAGGGCTTTGGCATTATCATCTACACTATCTTTTTTAATAACATCCTTTTTCTTGAATTTATAATACGATGTTGTCTTAGCTTCACCAAGCTCAACTTCAATATCTGGTTTAAACCCTTTTTTATTAATACTTGTTCCATTTGGCGTATACCAATGTGCTATTGTATATTTAAAACTTGTTCCATCCGAGAATGGTACGGTCACTTGTTCTGTGCCTTTACCATAGGATGTTGTACCAACTGTAGTTACTTTATCCCCAAGATTATCTTTTAAAGCCCCAATCAACACTTCGGATGCACTTGCCGTATTTTCATTTTGTAGAACAACAATCTTGTCCATTTTTACTTGATTGAATTCATCTTTTGTCATTTGTTTAGTGAACTTGCCATCTTTATCTTTTTCCTTGAAGACAACTGACTTTTTCGGAATCAAAGAACTCGAAATTTCCAATGCCGCATTTAAATAGCCACCACCATTATTACGTAAATCTAAGACCAACTTTTTAATTCCCGCTTCTTGTAGGCGAGACATTGCCTTTGAGAAATCTTTGCCACTATTTTCTGAGAAACTCGTTAGAACAATTTCTCCATAATCTTCGTATACGTTACATACGACCGTTGAATCAAAAGTACCTGGAATCAAATTTGTCGTATATTCTTTTCCATCACGAAGATATTTTGTCTTAACATTCTGCCCTTCATGCGCCTTAATATATTTAATGATTGTATCTGAATCATTTTCACTACATTTTAAATCATCTAATGAAATAATTTCATCTTGGGGTTTTAAGCCTTTCTTATCCGCTGTTGAATTGATGTATACGTTGGATACGACGAAGTTTTTATTTTCATTTAAATAAAAGGAGATTCCTAATCCTACATTACTTCCTTCAAGACTGCTCGAAAAGGCTTTGGCTTGTTCTAAGTCAAAATAGTTTGTATGAGCATCTTGATCTAGAGTTGTCATTCCATCAATAGCTTGTTCCATAAGTTTGGAATCCAAGTTTTTGATTTTATTCGAATAATACCAATCTGAATTCAAAATTGAATAAATGGTATCAAATTTTTCTTGTTCTTTACTATTTCCTGTCGTTTTTTTATTTAAAATAACTGGTACACTTATGCCTGCGCCAAAACATGCAATGCATAGCAGTGTAATCAATATTGTTTGACTTTTTTTTCTCATAAGCTCATCCTGTTCTAAAACAAAATGGGACGAATCATTCGCCCCAATAATTCCATATAGAAAGTATACGAAACAATCCTTTATTCTGCAATGTTTTTATCGTTTCATTTTCAAATATTTTCTTGCCGCAAACAAGGATGCGAGCCCACCAATCAAGGCTCCTGCAAGAATGACAGAGAGTCCTACTTGAAAGCTGATTGTACTTGGTTTAAATAGGGCAAACATAGGTGTGAATAGTTTTCCGTCTAAACTTTCGTACAGCTTTTCATATCCAAAATGCACCAATAAATATGGAACGATAGATCCAAGTAGTCCAATAAAAATACCTTCGACAATGAATGGATTACTGATGAAACCATTCGTTGCACCTACTGTACGCATAATAATGATTTCATCACTTCTTGAATCAATTGTCGTTCGAATCGTGTTATAAATCAAATATAAAGACAATAGAATCAATAAAGCAACAATGCCTAAACCAATCTTTTGAATCATATTCAACATGTCTACTAAGCTTGTAACGCTGTCTCCTCCAAAAGCCGTGCTGGATACGCCATCAATTTTTTGAATCTGCGCACTTGTTTTACGGATAGAAGAAGCATTCTTTACATAAACAAAGAAAGCATTGGATAAAGGATTTGTTTCTCCTCGATAGGCTTTAAAAGCATCTCCCTTTTCTTTGATCATAAGTTCAAGTTCATCATCTTTAGAGGATACTTCTACCTTTGAAACATTCTTTAATTTAGATATTTCACTCTGAATACTTGATATAGCTGTTTCATCATCATTATCCTCATTTAAAATAACGTGAATACTCAAATCTTTTTGAACATCATTCGAAAAATAATTAACGTGTAATCCAATAATCAATATCGAACCAATCAAAAGTAGAGTAATGCCAATGGCACTAATGGCAGAAAAGCACAACATAATATGTCTTTTCATTTGGAGAAAGGCATACTTCAATTCGTATAAAAAAGTACGTAAACCTTTCATCATAAACTCTTATACCCACCTTTATTCGAATCGTGAATCACATATCCTTTGTCTAACATAATCGTACGTTTTTTAAAGCGGTCAACCAATACTTTATCATGTGTAACCATCATGATTGTTGTATCTAGTTTTTGGTTGATCTTTTCTAATAATGAAATAATTTCTAAACTCTTTTCGGGATCTAGATTTCCTGTTGGTTCATCCGCAATCAAAACTTTTGGTTTATTCGCAATGGCACGGCCAATCGTTACACGCTGTTGTTGTCCTCCAGATAATTCGTCTGGATAACTTCTAGCCTTTTCTTTCAAATCAACAAGCTCTAATACTTCCATTACACGTTTACGAATATGTTTGCGTGGCATACCCACAACTTCTAGGGCAAAGGCAATATTTTCAAAGACAGTTAATTTTGGAAGTAAACGATAATCTTGAAATACGCAGCCAACATTACGTCTATAGTACGGAACTTTTCTATGTTTTAAAGCCCCTACATTAATACCATCTACAATAACTGTACCTTCATCTGGAACTTCTTCTCCATTTAGCACTTTGATCAATGTAGATTTACCAGAACCTGTGGCTCCAATCACATAAACAAATTCACCTTTATCAATATGTAAATTGACATGATTTAAAGCATGTACTCCATTGGGATATGCTTTTGAAACATCTTTTAAATCAATCATAATGTTCCTCCTAACTAAAGAACTTTTCTGGCCTTTCCCTGCAAGGCGCTGCTTTACCAGCTTCACAAGAAGTACCTGTGCCTGACCAGCCTGTTCCCCACGCAAAATCAGCACCCGCACTAAAACGAGCTACCGCATCACTTACAGACATTGAACCTAGATTATAGACTTCAACATGTGTATGTGGCCCACTTGAATTTCCTGAATTTCCCGATAATGCGATTGCTTGTCCTTGTGAAACGCTTTGTCCTGCACTTACGTAGATTGTTTGCGACAAGTGGCAGAAACTTACGGCATAAAGTGTATCATTCACATTACACAACATTTCTATTGTGTTTCCACCACCATAAGGATATCCTGACCAGTTACCCAAATAGCCTGAGTTGCTTCCTACAGGGGCTGCGGCATATAAAATAACACCACTTGCCGGAGCTACTACAGTTGTACCAATTGGAGCTGCCCAATCGAGTCCTAAGTGCATACCTCCACCAGGATAAGCCCATGTACCTGCACTTTTACTTCCACCTTGTACAGGATGTATAAATCCAGATACGGATTCAATCGATCCTGAGAAGTTTGTTGAAATCACAAAGTCTCGAATGCTATTCATGTCCACTTGTGCGGAACGTTTCTGTGCTTCTAATTCTGTAATTTTTTTCTGATATTCTTCAACTAGTTTATTATAAGATTCCTCTAATTCACTGGCCTGCTGTTTTTGCGATTCTAATTCTGCCTTTTGACTTTTTGCGTCTTCATCTAAACGTTTTTGTTCATCTTGCTGCAAAACAAGTTCTTTCTTTAATTTATTTAACTTTTTAATTTGCGACTGATCATCTTCTGTGATTCTTTCAACTCCAGAAATACGACGAAGCATATCACTTAAACTATCCGATCCCATGATCAAGTCTATAATCATATTGGTTCCAATCGTTGTTTGTTCATTTTTCATACGATTTTCGATTTGTGCATTCCAAGCATCAATTTCAGCTTGTTTTGCCTGAATCTTCTCTTCCAATTCTTTAATGTTGTTTTCGATTAATTCAATCGATTTTTCTTTTTCACTAATTTGTGTTTGTAGATTTGTAACCAATTCTTTTTGTTCCTTAGCTAGCTTCTCCATTTTTGAAGTATCACTCTGCAAAGAAGCTATGCTCGAAGTATAAGCTTCAATACTGTTTTGCAGACTTTGTTTACGATTCTTCTGATATTCCTGAAATCCCTGACAAGCTTTTACGCCAGCTTGTGAAGTTTGTGCCTGACTACACTTGGCATACCAGGCTTCTGTATCCGAATAGTCTTCTGCTGAAACAGGCATGATTAATGAGCAGGCCATAGCTAAACTTAGAAAACCTGCATATAATTTATATTTTCTCATCGTGTCCACCTCAAATATTTTCTAACGGCTAAATAACTTCCTAGCATTCCTACAACCATTCCAATCAAAAGAATGCCGCCTGAAGTACACAATACAAATGGATATGGTTTCAGCATACTCATCATGTCACTAAAAAACATACCATTCATTACGTGGTAAAGTCCTGTATAGCCAAATATACAAATCAAAACAGGGCCTAATGCACCCCAAAAGCCGATAAAGATTCCTTCTAATACAAACGGTAAAGAAATATACCAGTTATAGGCACCAACTGTTCGCATGATCGCAATCTCATCTTTTCGTACTAAAATTGTCATTTTAATAGTATTTCGAATCAAGAATACGGCAATCAAAACCATCAATCCAACAAAGACACTTCCCCATACACGGATATTTTTAAACAGTTGAATCATCGTGTTGATAGCACTACCTCCATATGTAGCTTGAACAACACCATCCATTTTTGAAATTTTCTTTGTCACTTTTGAAATTTTTGTGTTGTCTTTTAATTCCACATTCAAAACGTCATATAAAGGGTTCTTGTCCTCTCCCTTATATTGTTTAAACATCGCCCCATTTTCTTTGATCAACGCATCCAATTCCTCTTCTTTACTTGAATACGTTACTTTTTTTACGGAAGCAAGAGATGAAATTGAATCGGATAATTCACTAATTTCTTCATATTCTAGTGTTGGATTTAAAGAGACTTGAATCATAAATTCATTTTCAATTTGACTCGTAAATCCTCCGACATTCATATATATCACAAATATAAACAAAGCCATTAATAAAGCAATGCCAATCGATACAATGGAAGAAAAAGTCATTGAGAAATGACGATGCATATCTTTATTGGCATTACGCACTAGTCTTGGTAAACTCTTAAAAAATAGTAACATTTTATCACCTACATCACTAATTATAACACAGCTATCAAATTGACCTACAAATCACAAAATTTCACATACACCTTAATTCTAATTTTTCCATGTGAAAATAACATTAAAACCGAAAAAAAAGATCGATTTCTCGATCTCTTATAAACTTTGACCTACTGCATCTGCCTTTTTAATAGCGGTAATAAACTCTTCTTTTGTGAATGGGAAAGGTGCATTTTTCCACTCATTTGTTTTTGTAGCTGCTTGGGTCAAAGCTTCTAAATGGCTTTCATTCAAATCCATATCCGCTAAAGTCACTGGTAAGCCGATTGATTTATTGAATTTTGCCATTTTTATTAAATTTTCTTCATCTTTGGCATATGCATACAATACTAATACACCAAAGGATACAACTTCACCATGTAGATGGTGTCCATCACGTGCAATTGAGCAACTACCATTATAGAAGGCATGCGCAATGCTTGAATTATAATAATATTCTGGTTGGTTTGTTAAGTTTGAAACATATCCAGTGGATACGACAATATCCAAGGCAATAGCTTCGATTGCAGCTGAATTTGTATCATTTTTACAATCTTCCATACCTTGTTTACCATATTCCAACAATGGTGCAGTACAAGTTTTCGCTAATGCTAATCCCATTGTAGCCGTGTGATCTAAAGTCTTTCCTTGTGTTGCGAATTCAACTTCACATTGTTTAGACAACGCATCCCCAATTCCGGCCCAGAAATATTCACTTGGTGCTTTTGCGATAACATCTGGATTGATAAAGATGTGTGCTGGACAATGAGGATATGAATAGTGGTCCAATGCTCCATTATCATCATATACTACGGCAATAGCTGTAGCGGCCGAACAGTTTGAACAGATTGTTGGAAATGAGAAAACCATTTTGTCATTCATTTCAATGGATGCGGTTTTACAAGTATCGATAGCTTTTCCTCCACCAATCGCAAAGATAACATCGGCTTCTTGTACGTTTGGATTTGAAGTCAATTTATGTACGTTCGTCATAGTACATTCAATACCATATACAATTGAATCTGTAATAATAATATCAGTCTCTTTAATGGCTTCACGAATTCTTGGCTCAGCAGCTGCCAAAGCTCTTTTACCACCAATCAATACAACTTTTTTAACATTGTATTTTTCACATACACCTGGGATTTCGTTGTAACAACTTTCTCCGACTGAATAATTAGACATTTCAATTGTTTTCATAAACTTCTACTCCTTCTTTTACTTCAACACTTTTTGTATGATAATTCTTGTATACACCGACCGTTAAGAATGGAACGATAATGATTGCGATAGCTAAATATCCACAATATCCATATCCATATTTAATAATATTTGTTAATCCAGCTAAAGAAATTGTCATGGATACAATAATAATAAAGGCAGATACAATAATTCTTTTCTTCACTGGATTTTCTACATTCTTTAAAACACGAATATTTTCAAAGCGTGCCACAAATCCGAATGTTGTTGTTACTGCTGTAGAAATTAAGCAAAGTAATAAACAAATACCATATACAACAACCATCCAGTTAGCATTCATCGCATTTAAACTTGTCAATGTAGGTAGAGTTGTTTCTCCATAAACACTCTTCCAAGAAATTAACATCAATACACTTAATACTAATGCGACAGCATTCATCACAAATGAGATCCACATTGCTTTTGAACAAGATTTTCGATCTGGTAAGATAGCTCCACATGCTACGATTGTTGGTAATGTCACACATTGAAAGCCTGCATATGTAAATGCATTTAAGATGGCTTTAGGCATATTCATAAAACCATTTACAGAAAAGTCATTTGCTAAAATAGCTCCAATATTTTGACCTTTCATGATTCCCATACCATAAATAACAATGGCTGTTACCAAAATAGCCATACCCATATATGTACTTGCCATACGAACTACGTTGGCTCCAAAAATTGTTAAACAAAGAACAACAATTCCAACCGCAACGACACAAGCATAATAATTAAATCCAAAGTATTGTTGTAATGCACTTGCAGCTCCACTAATAGCTGCTGCAACTGCCATCAAAACCATGATATTAAAGAAAATCTCAAATAAGATTTCCAACTTATCGAATGGATGATATAAGTTTTCAAACAATTCCTTTGCGCTTGTCAAATTTCTCTGATTATACATCACCATGGCTTCTCGCATTGTCAATATCAATAGCAACATAGCTATTATGGCACTCACAATACCAGTCCATCCTATACCTACATAATATGTATTTGCCTGATTTCCTGTGGCAAATCCACCTCCAGCATGTGCTGAGAATAATACGGCGCCTACCGAAAATATCGCCATTTTTCCAACTTTTTGTGCTTTCATACTTTTCCTCCTATAGCGTGCACAACAAGCTAACAAAAAAACCAATCGTTTCTTGCTGCCTGTTAGACAGAAGAGACGAAAGGTTAGAATTACAATACTTCCGCGGTACCACTCTTCTTCATTCATTTAAGAATGCACTCATTTCAGATGCTATCACATCCTGCTTTATTAACGTTAAGCCTACGTTCAAGTCTTATCAACCTGACCACTCCATGGTAAGTTCAAAGTTCCATCTCTTATGTCTTGCACCAACCGACAACTCTCTAACAAAGACTTTCCTTTTACTACTCCATTTCCTTGTGTTTTGTGCGTTTATAATAACACCACATTTTCATTTATGCAAGCATTTTCTTACATTTATTTTCAGTAAATTCAAATCTATGTTTTACATCCATCAAAAAAATGGTACATATTACTCATATATACCCTCAATTTCTAATAATTTTTCTTTCTTCTCAATTCCACCTGCATATCCAGTTAAATACCTAATTTGATCCAAACAATCTAAAGATAATTTATATTTTATTATAAAGTTTTAAATTTTCTGTTATAATGTATTTGGCATTGAAAGATAAGAAAGAACCCCTAGGGACTGCAATCCCTAGGGGTTCGCTTTTTTTGAATTTGTCAAATCACAATTTATTTGTGTCTTTTCATATATAATCCAAAATTAAATCTCATTCTTTTTTTCAAATTTTAATAAATATTCTTTTCTTTCGATTCCACCTGCATATCCAGTCAAATTATTATTTGAACCAATCACTCTATGACAAGGAATCAAAATTGATATCTTATTATGTCCTACAGCACCACCCACTGCCTGTGCTGACATTGTTGGTGAAATCATTCTTGCGATATCCTTATATGTCATAGTTTTACCATAGGGTATTTTAAGAAGAAGCTGCCAAACTTTCTTTTGAAACTGTGTTCCAATTAGATGCATCTTAGGTAAAGTCTTTGGTTCTTTACCTTTAAAATAAAGATTTAACCATTCTTTCGTTTCCTTTAACACAGCTGTTTCTTTTTCAATAGGTTCTTTTAAACCATTCGCATAATACTTTTGATTTTCAAACCAAACGCCAATCAATCCAATTTCATCGGCAGCCAATAAGATTTTACCTAATGGTGAATCATAATATTGTATATACATAATCAATCCTCTAAATAGAAAAAAAGCCATCCGAAGATGACTTACTTTTTTTAATTGGTGGAGCGTATCGGGATCGAACCGATGACCCCCTGCGTGCAAGGCAGGTGCTCTCCCAGCTGAGCTAACACCCCATTATAGTAAGCGTCTAAAGAAATCATGGTGGGCCTGAATGGACTTGAACCAACGACCTCACCCTTATCAGGGGTGCGCTCTAACCACCTGAGCTACAGGCCCATTCGCTGAATGCCCATTTAATATACCATGCGATTTTATATTATGCAAGTCTTTTTTTGATTTTTTTTAAATATTATAATTAATCTAGTTTTAGACATCAGTATTGTCAATTTAATGATTATAATCTTATAAAATGGAGGTAGCTTATGAGTCAAATAAAATGTCCCAATTGTGGAACTGTATTTCAGGTGGATGAGAGTCAATATCATGAAATCTTACAACAGGTTCGTAATGAAGAATTTGAAAAAGAATTAAAGGAAAGACAAAAGAATTCAAACCAGATTATTCAATCTAAACTCGAAAAAGAGTATGAATCTAAATTAAATCAAAAAGCTTTAGAAATTAAAGAGCTTCAGGCAAATAAAGAACAAGAAATCATTTCTTTAAAAGAACAATTAAAATCTACTGAACAAATTATCAAGAGTGAAACCGAAAAGGCTTATCAAGAACAATTAAACAAGAAAGAGCTTGAAATCAAGCAGCTCCAATCGGATTTTAATCAGAAACAAAATGATAAAGAACAGGAAGTCATTTCATTAAAGGAAAAGCTAGAAGCGAGTACGCAGTTAACGAAAACTGAAACACAAAAAGAATATCAGGAGCAGTTAAATCAAAAAGATTTAGAAATATCTAAGCTCAATGCCAAATTAGAACAGATTCTTTCACAGAATAAGATCAATGAATCTAAGACTGAACAAGAATATAAATTGCAGCTGCAGGCAAAGGAAAATGAAATTCAAGCTTTAAAGAATGACATTTCAAATAGTGAAAAGGTATTAAAGGCAAATCTAGAAAATACTTACCAATCTCAGTTAAATGAAAAGAACCTTGAAATCCAGTCTTTAAAACAAGATATGGATAAAGCTAAGGTTGAAAATGAATTAAATGTAAAGAGTATTAAGCAGGACCTTCAAAATCAAATCGAACAGGATAAAATGAAATATCAGCTTCAAGAAAAGAGTTTACAGGAAAAATATGATACTTTACTACAAACCAAAGATGAGCAGATTGCCTACTATAAAGATTTCAAATTAAAACAATCTACTAAAATGATTGGTGAATCTTTAGAACAGCATTGTGAAATTGAATTCAATAAGCTTCGTGCGACTGGTTTTCAAAATGCATACTTTGAAAAAGATAATGATGCTCGCACAGGATCAAAGGGTGACTATATCTATCGTGAGTTAGATGAGAATGGTGTAGAAATCATTTCTATTATGTTTGAAATGAAAAACGAGAATGACAAAACGGCTACAAAACATAAGAATGAAGATTTCTTAAGGGAATTAGATAAAGACCGTAATGAAAAGAATTGTGAATATGCCGTTCTTGTTTCTATGTTAGAGCCAGAAAACGAATTATATAACACGGGTATTGTTGATAAATCGCATCGCTATCAAAAGATGTACGTAATTCGTCCGCAGTTCTTTATTCCAATGATCACCATTTTAAGAAATGCTGCATTGAATTCTTTACAGTATAAAAATGAATTACAAGAAGTTAGAAATCAAAACATTGATATTACACACTTTGAAGAGAATATGAATGATTTCAAAGAAAAATTCTCTAGAAATTATAGGATTGCATCGACTAAATTTGCGAACGCTATCGATGAAATCGATAAAACAATTTCACATCTTCAAAAGACAAAGGAAGCGTTATTATCAAGTGAGCGACAATTACAGCTAGCTAACAATAAGGCAGAGGATCTTACAATCAAGCGTTTAACACGTAATAATCCTACAATGAAACAAAAATTTGACGAATTAAAGAAGCATAACCAATAAAGGACATTTCCAAATAGGAGATGTCCTCTTTTTTAAAACATATTTATAAATAATGAAATGATGATCCAAAGAATCGTAAATATTAAATATAAAAGATTTGGGATTCGTTTAAAGAATCTTGCATACCAGTTCTCACTTGTCTTCTCTTCTTTAATAAATGCATTCACTTCTTTTGATTTTAAGATTACTGTAATCAATCCATAAATCACAAGTGCAAGTACTAAAACTGTAATCAAAATATTATTTGAATAAGCCGACATTAGAGCTAGAAAGTTATTTCCTGCATGAGCCAATATTGTCACCAATATACTATCTGTTTGTACATACATATAACATAGCACTAGACTCATAAAGAAAGCGGGTATGGCTTGTGTAATATTTAAATGTAAAAGTCCAAATAATAAAGAAGTCACAATAATCGCAAACATTTTATTATATTTAGTTAATGTATTTAAGATCATACCTCTAAATATCAATTCTTCAAATATAGGTGCAAGTATGACAACACTGATAAAAGTAAAAGTGTTGTAGAG
>ENA-OUOU01001633-OUOU01001633.1-human-gut-metagenome-genome-assembly--contig:-NODE-1633-length-11463-cov-3.615621_pt1 | contig 11463 bp, 5 predicted proteins | sample MGYA00237936_ERZ548765 | MGnify/ENA primary metagenome ERZ548765 (study PRJEB26490, sample SAMN05356889) | human gut metagenome | biome: terrestrial biome; feature: human-associated habitat; material...
CTCTTACTCTGAGCTATTTGCTGCTCTTCCTGCATTCTTGCTACCTTTGCATCTGCCTCTGCCTGCGCACTTGCAAGCTGGCTGTCAAAATCTGCGATTTGGGCACGCATCTGGGTTAAAGTTGATTCCAAATTTGCCTGTTGTGAACTCATCTCCTGCGCCATGACTTCCATATCTGCCTGTTCGCCTTCAAGTTCTGTTTTCAAATTCGCAACTTCTTCTTTTGTCTGCACATATTCCATTAGTTTGTTTCGGTCATAACCATGAACTTTCTCGACATACTCAGACTTATTGACTAAATCCGAATAAGATGTTGCAGTCAGAATAGCCTCTGCAAATGATGCATCACCATTTTCATACATATATTTTATACGAAGCTTCATATCTTCATATTGCTTTTGCTCATTCTCTTGCGCAACTGCAAGGTCTTGTCCAACCTCACCAATTCTCACCTGCTGATTCTCAATGTCTTGTTGCAGCGCCTTATAGCTGACCAACAATGAAACCAACTGGAAATTAATACTATCTGCCTGTGCCTCAACCTCACTTTTCTGATTTTCCAGTGTTTCCACCTGATTCTCCGGTTCCGCAAATACTGGTGTTACAAACGCTGTCGTAACAAATAAAGTGCTCACTGCAGCAGAGGCAATAAGCGCCCGAACAACTCGTACTTTCATTTTCTCACCCTTCCTTATTAATTACCCTTTTACATTCAGGTTTCTCCCCCGCCCGAATGTTATACTCCTCATCTGCCTTATACGTTCAGAATACAATAATTTTACTGAATTATCAATAATGAAATTGTTTTTTTCAGACATTTTCAAATGTGACCCACCTATGGTTCAAATATGACTCAATTCAAGAATGCCTCAGAGTTTTTATATCATGGAAATTGTAATTTCCTAAAGATGTTGGGGGCATCCCCCCCCAACTATGATGCCTACGGATTGTTCCGTGCTTTGCACTCCCACTGGCATCATGATATTAAAAATGCCAGGATTCAAAAGAAATCCTGGCAAATAAATTCAATATTCTTTTATTAAGGACGTACGATTCTCATATTAGAAGGGACACTTGCTACTTTTACTACATCACCTGTATGTGGTGCATGGATCATCTGACCATTTCCAATGTAAATTCCACAGTGTCCGGATCTTACACACACATCTCCAGGCTGTGGGTTACTCACTGTCGGAAGGGCATTCAATGACGCTGATGTGCAGGAACGTGAATATCTACCTGTCAGGCAGAAACCTACAAGACCTGAACAGTCAAAGGAATTCGGTCCTGTCGCTCCCCATACATACGGTTTTCCAAGTGCAGATTTTGCACGGGACACTGCGTCTCCTGATACATAACTTGGAGCATTGTTGCTTGTTCCTTTATTGGAACTATTTCCCTTATTGCTATTACTTGAGCTATTGCTTGATGAGCTGGAAGAATTATTCCTGTTCGATGCAGCCTGCTGTCTTGCTGCTTCTGCTGCCGCTGCCTGTCTTGCTGCTTCTTCCTGCTGTCTCTTCAGCTCTTCTTCCGCCGCCTTACGCTCAGCTTCTTCGATCTGCTGATCCAGATCAGACACCTCTGCCTGCTTAGATGCGATCAGGTTATCAAGTTTCGACTCCTGTGACTCATACTCTGTCTGCATACTTTCAAGCTGTGACTGTTCTTCTTCCAATTGATTTTTCAGCTCAGAAATCTTCTGCTTTGTCTCTACGTACTCCTGTAATTTCTGTCTGTCGTAATTATGTACATTACTTACATATTCCGCTTTGTTGACCATATCAGAGAAATCCTCTGAACCAACTAAGCTTTCTACAGCACTCTGATCACCAGCTTCGTACATATACTTAATACGAACCTTCATATCTGCATACTGTTTCTGTTCTTCTGCCTCGGCATCTTCCAGATCTGACTGTGCCTGAATAATCTCTTCACCTTTACTGCTAAGTTGAGACTCCAGCTCCGTAATCTTTCCCACTACTGTATTAAGCTGGGTCTGGAGTGAACTTACTTCATTCTGTGCGGACTCTTTGCTCTTTTTCAAATCGTCAACAGATGGATCTGCAAAAACCGGTGTCACAAGTACAGAACTGGCAACTGCCGCCGCCAGAATTCTCTTACCTATTTTGTTCATATTCATCTTCCCTCTTTTAATTATTTTTCTTTCGAAAACGCTCCATCGTTATTATACACATTTTTCATAGTTTACGCAACCCGCTACAAATTTGACGCAATCTTTATCATTTTGTGTTCATTTTTTTACCATTTCAGATACAATTCCATCAAAGATGTCTAGACATGCTCTTGTATATGACAAATGCCAGTCCTTTCAAAAAAGAACTGGCATTAAATTATTCATTTTCTTATATACTTTATGGACGAACGTACCACATATTAGATGGTACTGCAGATATTTTCACTACATCTCCTGTGTGTGGTGCATGAATCATCTGACCTCCACCTATATAAACACCTACATGCCCAACTCTTACACAAATATCTCCTGGCTGTGGATTACTTACCTTAGTCAATCCAACGAAATCACTGGAGCTATATGTATGTGAATATCTTCCTGTCAAACAGAAACTTACAAGTCCGGAACAATCGAAAGAATTCGGTCCTGCCGCTCCCCATACATACGGTTTTCCAAGTGCTGAATATGCACGGGATACTGTACTTCCGGATACGTAACTACCAGAACTGCTGCTTGATGATGAACTGCTGTTTCCTTTGTTACTGGAACTGTTTGAATTCGAACTGCTGTTTCCTTTATTACTGTTGGAGCTGCTTGAACTATTGGAGCTGCCTGAATTACTATTCGTTGTTGTACTATTCTGAGATGCTGCCTGAAGTTGTTTCTGTCTTTCCTCTTCTGCTTTCTTCTGACGCTCTTCCTCTTCTTTCGCCGCCTTCTCTGCCGCTTCCTGAATCTGTGAATCAAGATCTGCTACTTCTGCCTGTTTTGAATCAATCAGAGTTGTCAGATTAGACTCTTCTGTCTCATATTCTGTCTGCATGCTCTCAAGCTGTGACTGCTCTGTCTCGAGCTGTTCCTTCAGATCAGCAATCTTCTGCTTAGTTGCAACATATTCTTCCAGCTTGTCGCGATCATATCCATGTACACTTTGAACATACTCAGCTTTACTTAACAGATCCGAAAAATCTTCTGAGCTTACCAGTGATTCAAGCGCTGTTGCATCACCAGCCTCATACATATACTTGATACGAAGCTTCATAGCCGCATACTGTGTCTTCTCGTCTTCCTGTGCCTGCTCCAGATCTGTCTGCGCCTGAATAATCTCTTCACCCTTTGTTGTAAGATCAGCTTCCAATTGAGTAATCTTACTTACAATACTTTGAAGCTGTGACTGAAGTGAGTTTACTTCACTTTGCGCTGATGCCTTACTCTTCTGAAGATCATCTACTGAAGGTGCTGCCAAAACCGGTGTAACTACTAAACTGCTCGTAATTAATGCTGCCAGTATTCTTCTTCCAAATTTATTCATATAAAAACTTCCTCACTCAAATGTATACAATTTTATATAGTTTTGCTACTACATCTAGATGTTATTATACATGAGTCAGTACATATTTGCAATATTTTTTAACATTTTTGTAACATTTGGATCAGTCAAGCCATGCAGGAAAATAAATATGGGGTGAGAAATCAAGCTTGTTTGAAGTTCTCACCCGATACTTATTTTGTTACTGTACATTCATATTCGTATATCCCATCAGGCTGACATCGATTTCCTGTGCGGCTTCTCTTCCTTCGCGGATTGCCCATACAACCAGTGACTGACCTCTGTGCATATCTCCCGCTGTGAACACCCGCTCCACATTTGTATGATACTCACCTGCCGGTGTTGCCACATTTGTACGCGCATTGACTTCCACGCCAAATGCTTTTGTCACATATTCTTCACTTCCAAGAAATCCTGCTGCAATAAGTACAAGATCTGCCTGTACTGTATACTCAGTTCCCGGTATCTCAGTCATCATCATGCGTCCGGTTTTCTCGTCTTTCTTCGGCTCCAGCTTCACAAGTGTGACCTTGCAGAGATTTCCTTCCTTATCTTTGATGAACTCTTTGACCGTTGTCTGATATACACGCGGATCATGTCCGAAGACTGCCGCTGCTTCTTCCTGACCATAGTCTGTTTTGCAGACTTTTGGCCACTCCGGCCACGGGTTGTTATCTGCACGAGTATCTGGTGCTTTGGGCATCATTTCTACTTGAAGAACAGATTTTGCGCCATGTCTCATAGAAGTTCCGATACAGTCATTTCCCGTATCACCTCCGCCAATAACGATAACGTGTTTTCCCTTTGCAGAAATGTATGTGCCATCCACCAGTTTCATATCATTTGCCCACAATGCTTTTGTCGTGGACTTCAGAAAATCGACTGCGAAATAAATTCCTTTTGCGTCCCGTCCCGGTGCTTTGATATCTCTTGGATGAGAAGCTCCACAGCAGAGAACTACACGGTCAAACTCTTTTAATATAGAAGAAGCTTTTTTGTCTTTACCGATATTGCAATTTGTTACAAATGTAATTCCTTCTTCTTCCATAATATTTACCTTACGGTCAATATACTGTTTTTCCAGTTTCATGTTTGGAATTCCATAGCGAAGAAGTCCTCCGACTTTGTCTTCCCGTTCAAACACTGTCACGCTATGTCCTCTGCGGTTCAGCATATCTGCCACAGCAAGTCCGGACGGTCCTGATCCCACAACAGCTACTTTCTTTCCGGTTCTGACTTTCACCGGTCTCGCCGCAGCGTATCCTTTTTCGTAAGCATTTTCAATAATACTGTACTCATTCGCTTTTGATGATACTGCATTTCCGTTGAGTCCACATGTACATGCTGCCTCACAAAGTGCAGGACATACCCTGGAAGTGAATTCCGGAAAATTATTCGTCTTTTTTAACCTATAATAAGCCTCTTCCCAGTTGCCGTGGTAAATCAGATCATTCCACTCCGGCACCAGGTTATGGAGAGGGCAGCCACTTGCCATCCCCATAATCATCTGTCCTGCCTGGCAGAACGGAACGCCACACGCCATACATCTTGCACCTTGGCGCTCCTGTTCTTCTTTTGACAAAGGTGTGTGGAATTCGCGGAAATGCTTGATTCGCTCCTTCGGTGACTCTGCCGGCTTATCCTGTCTTTCATATTCCATAAATCCTGTTGGTTTTCCCACGTTGTCCGCCCCCTATCTTCTTCCTTCTTTAATTGCGTAAAATGCTTCAATTCTAGCCTGCTCACTGCTCATGCCCTGTTCTTCCATCTGAACGATAGTAGAAAGCATTTTCTCGTAATCAATCGGAATGATTTTCTTAAATTTCGGCAGATAATCGGTAAAGTGGTCCAGAATTTCTTTTCCGCTCTCAGAATTCGTATAAGCCACATGCTCTTCGATCATTTCTTTCAACTCGTTGATTTCAAACTTCGAAGTTACTCGTTCAATATTTACCATCTGCTTATTAATATTCTTATAAAGATCACTGTTCAGATCCAGTACATAAGCGACACCGCCGCTCATTCCGGCTGCAAAGTTCTTTCCAGTCTTGCCAAGAACAACAACGCATCCGCCGGTCATGTACTCACATCCATGATCACCAACACCTTCTACAACTGCTTTTGCGCCAGAGTTTCGGACTGCAAAACGCTCACCTGCCACACCATTGATAAAAGCTTTACCACTGGTTGCTCCGTAAAGTGCAACATTTCCTATTATAATATTCTCTTCGTGTTTAAATGTAACACCCTTCGGTGGATACACGATCAGTTTTCCGCCTGAGAGACCTTTACCAAAATAATCATTGCCGTCTCCTACAAGTTCCAGTGTCAGACCCTTTGGAATAAATGCACCAAATGATTGACCGCCTGCTCCGGTACATTTGATCACATAACTGTCTTCCTCTACACCTTCCGGATATCTTCTTGTAATTTCTGATCCGAAAATTGTTCCAAATGTACGGTTGGTGTTCGTGACATCGACTTCCAGGCTTCTCTTCTGATGCTTTTCAAGTGCCGGAAGCAGTTCTTTTACAAGGACTCTTTCGTCCAGCGTCTTCTCCAGTTCGAAATCATAAATCTTCTTTGGATTATAAGTCATTGGTGTCTTTGTTCCCTCATAAGGGTTTTGCAGGATCTGGCTTAAATCCAGTGTTGCTGCACGATCAGATGTCGGCACTTCTTTGACTTTCAGAAGGTCAGTCCTTCCAACCAGTTCATCAATCGTACGAACACCTAATTTTGCCATATATTCGCGCAGATTCTGTGCGATGAATCTCATAAAGTTGATGACGTATTCCGGTTTTCCGCGGAAGTTCTTGCGAAGTTCCGGATTCTGTGTTGCCACACCAACCGGACATGTATCCAGATTACATACCCGCATCATAACGCATCCCATAGTTACAAGTGGTGCTGTCGCAAATCCAAATTCCTCTGCTCCAAGGATTGCTGCAATTGCCACGTCACGACCACTCATCAATTTTCCATCTGTCTCAATACGGACACGTTCACGCAGTCCATTTTGGATCAATGTCTGATGTGTTTCCGCAAGTCCAAGCTCCCAAGGAAGTCCTGCATTGTGGATAGAACTCTTAGCCGCCGCTCCGGTTCCTCCATCATATCCAGAGATCAGGATCAGTCCGGCTCCTGCTTTTGCGACTCCGGCTGCGACAGTTCCAACACCTGCTTCAGATACAAGTTTTACAGAAATCCTTGCGTCTTTATTTGCATTTTTACAGTCATAAATGAGCTGTGCCAGATCCTCGATAGAGTAAATATCGTGATGCGGTGGTGGTGAGATCAGGCTGACACCTGGCGTAGAATGTCTTGTCTTGGCAATCCACGGATAGACCTTTCCTCCTGGAAGATGTCCACCTTCTCCTGGTTTTGCACCCTGTGCCATTTTAATCTGAATCTCTTTTGCGCTGACAAGATATCTGCTTGTTACACCAAATCGTCCGGAAGCGACTTGCTTAATTGCAGAACATTTTTCTGTATCCAGACGCTCGATTTCTTCACCGCCTTCACCGCTGTTGGATTTACCATGCAGACGGTTCATGGCGATTGCAAGCGTCTCATGTGCCTCCTTGGAAATGGATCCGTAGGACATAGCACCTGTCTTGAATCGCTGAACGATTTCATCCACACTCTCTACTTCTTCAATCGGAATACCTTTCTTCGGATAATTAAAATCAAGCTGACCTCGCAGATTAATGTGGGCACCTTCTTCATTTACCATATCTGTGTACTGCTTAAACATTTCATAATTGCCAAGTCTTGTAGACTGTTGAAGCATATGGATCGTACGTGGATTGTACAGATGTTCCTCGCCACAGCTTCTGGATTTGTGTTGTCCGAGACTGTCCAGCGTCAGATCTACTTCCAGTCCAAGTGGATCAAATGCCTGAGAATGTCTTGCAAGATAATCCTGTGCAATCTCCTCAATACCGATGCCGCCAATACGGCTGACTGTATCTGTAAAATATCTGTTAATAAATTCTTCTTTTAATCCAATGGCCTCGAAAATCTTTGCTCCCTGATAAGACTGAATTGTGGAAATACCCATTTTAGAAGCAATTTTTACAATGCCGCTTAAGATTCCGTGATTGTAATCATCAACTGCAGCGTAATAATCTTTCTGCAGCATGCCTGTATCAATAAGCTGACGGATTGTCTCATGTGCAAGATATGGATTGACTGCGCATGCTCCATATCCAAGTAATGTCGCAAAATGATGTACTTCTCTTGGCTCTCCGGTCTCAAGAATGATTGCAACGGAAGTTCTCTTCTTCGTGCGCACCAGATGCTGTTGCAGTCCGGACAATGCCAGAAGTGACGGCATAGCCACATGATACTCGTCAACACCACGGTCAGAAAGGATCAAAATATTCGCTCCGTCACGGATTGCACGATCTACTTCTATAAACAGGTAATCCATTGCTTTTTCCAGACTGGAATTTTTATAATAAATAGTCGGAATCTCTGCAATTTTGAATCCATCCTGTTTCATATTCTTAATCTTCAGAAGGTCAACATTTGTAAGGATCGGATTATTGACCTTGAGCATCTTGCAGTTTTCTGCTTTTTCTTCCAGAAGATTTCCGTCTGCTCCGATGTATACAGTCGTGGATGTTACCACTTCCTCACGGATTGCGTCAATCGGTGGATTCGTAACTTGTGCAAATAACTGTTTAAAATAATTGAACAGGTTCTGATGCTTATCCGAAAGTACTGCAAGTGGTGTGTCAATACCCATGGCAGCAGTTCCTTCTCCACCGTTGAGTGCCATATTTTTGATAGAAGTTTCTACTTCCTCATAAGAATAACCAAATGCTTTCTGAAGTCTCTTAAGCTCCTCTGGTTTGTAGGTCGGTACTAACTGGTTCGGAATTTTCAGATTCTTAAGCTCAATCAGATTGCTGTCCAGCCACTCACCATAAGGCTGTCTGTCCGCATACATTTCTTTCAGCTCTTCGTCTCCGATGACACGTCCCTGAACCGTATCGACCAGAAGCATTTTACCTGGACGAAGTCTTTCTTTTACTACGATTTTCTCTGGTGCAATATCCATAACTCCGACCTCAGATGATAAAATCAACTGATCATCATCTGTAATGTAATATCTGGACGGACGAAGTCCGTTTCTATCAAGAACTGCTCCCATACAATCTCCATCACTGAACAGAATTGACGCCGGGCCATCCCATGGTTCCATCATTGTTGCATAGTACTGATAGAAATCTTTCTTCTTCTGGGACATGCTCTTATTATTTGCCCACGGCTCCGGAATAGAAATCATAACTGCCAGCGGAAGTTCCATGCCACTCATGACCATAAATTCAATGGCATTGTCAAGCATAGCGGAGTCAGAACCTGTGGCATTGATTGCCGGAAGGACTTTGTGAAGTTCTCCTTTTAAATCTTCAGATTCCATATTTTCCTCTCTTGCCTGCATCTTATCCCGGTTACCACGAATTGTATTAATCTCGCCGTTGTGTACAATAAAACGGTTCGGATGTGCTCTCTCCCAGCTTGGATTCGTGTTCGTACTGAATCTGGAATGAACCAGTGCAATGGCAGATTCATAATCCTTATCCTGAAGATCTGCAAAAAAGAGACGTAACTGATCTACCAGAAACATTCCCTTATAAGCAATCGTTCTGCTTGACAGTGAAGCTACATAAGTATCATCGCTGCTCTGCTCAAAGACACGGCGTACCACATACAGACGTCTGTCGAAGTCAATTCCTTTTTCAACCTTTTCCGGCCGCTTGATAAATCCCTGCATGATGCATGGCATACACTCTACTGCACGACTTCCAAGCACATCCGGATGTACCGGTACTTCTCGCCAGCCCAGGAATTCCATTCCTTCTTTTTCCACAATCACTTCAAAGATATTCTTTGCCTGATTTCTTTTCAGTTCGTCCTGAGGGAAGAAAAACATACCTACGCCGTAATCTCTCTCAGAACCTAAAAAGATGCCGAAAGGTTTACAGACTTTGGAGAAAAACTTGTGAGAAATCTGTAACAGAATTCCTACTCCATCACCTGTCTTACCTTCGGCATCTTTGCCCGCTCTATGTTCTAATTGTTCTACAATCTTTAATGCATTCGCCACGGTATCGTGACTTTTCTGGCCCTTGATATTGACGATTGCTCCAATACCACAGTTATCGTGTTCAAACGAAGGACGATACAAGCCAGCATTTTTCTGTCGCTGTTGCCCGTTCATAATATCTGAGTCCTTTCTTACATTTTTTATTTTTTCCTACTATACACCCATTTTTCAAATTTGTAAATAAAAACTTCTTTTTAAATTGTCAGATAATTAGACATTTTACGATTACAAAAGGAGTAGTCTGATAACTACCCCTCGTTTTGGCTATTATTTTTAGTTGTATCTGTGTTCAATCTCTGAATCACAACATAAATACTTGATGCAATAAATGCACATAACACTGTTGAAATTCCGACACGCATCGGATCTTTGAACAACCAGTCGAACCATTGGAACTGCGTTCCAACCACTGACAGGATATTCGCTGTAATATGCGCAAGTATCGGTGCTTTCACAGAACCATATTTTTCATACACATAACAGAACATCATGCCCATGATAAAACCATAAAGTCCCTGGACAAGATTGCCATGGGTAAATGCAAATACGAGTGATGAATACAAAGCCGCTGCCCAAAACGGTGAAGTATAACGTAATCTTTTATAGACAAGTCCTCTGTACACCAGTTCTTCACATGTCGGCATCAAAATTCCAAGCACGAGAATCTGCACTGCAAATCCCTGTCCGTATAAAGTCTGCATTGTATCGGAATAAGTTTCACTCGCTGCTGACAGATCACTTAAAAATATCAGATTATTAAGCCCAAGTGCCATAACTGCAAACATCACTATAATTGCAATATATTTCCAAATTGACGCTTTTTCCGTTACAATCCCAAGCTCTTTTTCTTTTCTGCTGTCTCTGTGAAATAAAAATAACATGACTGGAATCGTAATCAGCGCTGCCACGCCCTCAATATAAACAGCCCAGTTCATTAGCTCATTTGTGATCTGATCATATAATTTGCCGGACTGTGCTGTACTCTGCGCAATCTGCATCATCGCATCTGCATCTCCACCTGTCATCTGCATCAGATGTACGCCTGCAAGAAGTGATACCGCCGCCATATATACAAGATATGCAATTCCCAGTTTGATAAGCACAGATCCCCAGATATACCAGAAGCCTCTCCCGCCTCTTGTTTTCTGTTCCATCTATTTACTTCCTTTCCTTTTGCTGCTGATCCACTTTTCATTGTACCTTCACCGAAAACTCCTCTATTCGGCACGATGTTAATTGTACTTCTTTTCTACAGCATATGCAATTAAAAAAGTATGAAATCTTCCAACGCTTCCCGGCTGGCACTGTCGTAATCTGCCATACTCTGAGATTTCCGGATCCTTTTCAGCGCCTTCTTCGCTTCCGGAGCATTCTGTCCCATATATGCCCACAGCTCTTTTAACTTAAATAACGTATTTTTCTCACCCATTCCCACTTCCAGATAATCACATTTAATCTGTTCAAGAAATGCATGGATTTCCTTTTTATATCTGTCTGCACTCTGCATTTTTCGTGACGTTTCTTCTTTTTTCCACTCAGTCACATCTATATCAGTTGTCTTTTTCACATCTGTTTTTTCTCTCATACGGATAAGGTCAAGCAGAGCCGGATTCATTAAAATCCCTCTTCCAAGCATAAAGGTATCTACCTGCGGAAATTCCCGTTTCATCTCTTCATAACTTTCTGGCGTAAAAATATCTCCGTTATAGCAAAGCGGAATCTTACTTTCCTCCACCGCATCATGAAACGCACCAAGATTCGGTTGATTTTTATAAAAATCCTTCTGTACCCGCGGATGAATAATCAGTTCCTCTACCG
>ENA-OUOU01001635-OUOU01001635.1-human-gut-metagenome-genome-assembly--contig:-NODE-1635-length-11457-cov-6.983336_pt1 | contig 11457 bp, 7 predicted proteins | sample MGYA00237936_ERZ548765 | MGnify/ENA primary metagenome ERZ548765 (study PRJEB26490, sample SAMN05356889) | human gut metagenome | biome: terrestrial biome; feature: human-associated habitat; material...
GATCAGGATCAGTTAATAACGAGCAGCGATTGGACAGAAATCAGTAATTTACAGGATGAAATGAAAAAAGAAGAGCCGGATGCAACCATCGATTATGACAAGGCATTAAAAGTATATGTGGATTGTAATCTTATAAAATTGCAGACGGCAGATACGAAAAAACTCACAAGTGCTCTGGAAAGTGCAAATTATGTATGGGTCATTCCTTTTAAAATGGAAAAGACATATGGAATGTTTACCGTAGCCAAAGGACTTCCTTTGAGTGAAGAAGCAAAGTCTGTATTGACAAAAGCAGAACAGGAAGAAGTAAAAAATCATGCCGGAAAATGGATGATTACAGAGATAGCAGAACATACAGTGGAACCTTACTATGATATACTTCTGGAAAAACGAGAGGCATTATCGGACTGTACGAGAGTAGTACTGGTGGGAAGTCAACCGGGAATGAGACAGCCGGTTGCACTTGGGATGGATGATGAAACAGCACGTATCTGGATTTCGTTAGGGTATCAGTATCCGGTTATGGAGAAAATTCCGGAAACTCAAAATGTGGAAAGCGGTGTCTATTCATTTGAGTCTGTAGCGGAGATTTCAGATACTTATATTGAAGATTCTGAGGTAAGTACAGGATCTGGAGTACAGAGCAGAAGTTCGATGAAATATGTGGCTGGCATTGGAATTATAGTGATAGGAAGCATATTAATCCTTAGTGTTTTAAAGAAAAAGAAATTGGAGGATTATGAATGAAGAGAATCAGTTTGTACTTATTAATTTTTACAATGCTATATTGTCTGTGTGCGTGTGGAAAAAATTCTGATGCAAAATCAAACAGTAGAGAAGATGATGGCAGAAAAGAACAAAAGATAATCATATCATCAATTCAGGTTGCTTCAAATACGAAGGTTATGCGTGCAAAGGTGTTCCTTCCGAACGCAAAATCTTTGGAAGGAACAAATTATTGGTTAGGTGGGTTAGATACTACCAGTAAGGTGGATGTAATAGATACAGGTGATGGTATTCAGATCAATGTGTGCGGCTTTTATTCCGATGATACTGCGTGGAAAAATCCAAAAGTATATAAGGGATTTCAATCACCGGATAATTCAAATACGCCATTAAAAAATGTTTTGGTTAAGGGAAAAGTTGTTCCAATGAAGGAGAAGATGTTAAAAGCGGATGTTAAGAAAACAAAAAAAACAATCCCTGTTGAAATTACACCTTATACGGTTAGTATTTGTCCCGTCAATGACTGGAGAGAAAAAGGGTGTTTTTATCATGTAGTTGCAACAACAAAAGACGGAAAGCAATATTCCATAGGAGAGTTACCTCTTACCGATGACAGAAAAGGAACTGAAAAAAAGAAACATCCTTTCATGGATGGTACAGATCTTGAAGAGCTTGGAGATGGCTATGCATCTGCAAGTGAAATGAAATATTGTGGGGCTCGTTATATTTTCAATCAGAAGATTGATATCACACAGATAGAACAGATAGAAATAATAAAATATAAAATCAGCAGATGATATAGGTATAAAAACAGGTCATAAATTTGTTGACGCTGACAGGAAACCATGTTAGGATGATGGCAGAGACTATCAATGAAGTGACAGGGGAATGAGTTTTTGACTCATCCCCCTGTTCTGATTATCAGGAGAAATGGATGAAAAAGAACAAGCAGATGAAACCAGACAATGTAGCAAAACGTCTATGGGCATTTTTTATCGTGCTCACCATGTGTATTACCGTGCAGCCTGTCGTGCCGGTAAAGGCGCAGGAGGCTGTGCAGACAGCGGCAAGAACGATCTATACGGAATTTAAAGATGGAAATTCTACCCATTCCGGAGATGGAAGCTATGGAAATCCCTACAATTTATTTGAGGATGCCTATGCGGCTGCCGGCAATGGGGATGAAATCTCAATTTTGGGAAGTGGTGCTTTTTTAAATGCCGAGGCTGCGGAACCGTTTATTTTTGATAAAAGCGTGACCGTCAACGGAAATGGAAATACTTTTTCCAACCGTAAGGGGGGATTTATCCTGAATACGGATGTGACATTTAAAAACATTACGCTGCGGTTTTCCAATCGTCTGCACGATGCAATTTTTGCAAATGGGCATAAACTTGTTCTTGAGAATGTTACGTGCGACAGCGGATTCCGCTATGTAGATATCTTTGGCGGATCCCTTTATGAGAATGGAAAGAATATGGGGAATCATCCGGGATCAGAGGCACAGATTCTGATTACGGGTGGTGGTACCAATCTGGGGAATATTTATGCCGGTTCCATGAACGGAACATATGACGGTAAGACACAGATCGTGCTTGCGCACGTTTCCGGTACGCAAAATGGGGAAATCTATGCATCCGGTGCCCTTGAACCATATGTAAATCAGGATGACTGGTTTTCCACGCAGGAGCCGGATCCACCGGCAGCGGATGGACAATATACGGTTTCCGGCGATGTGGAAATTTCACTTACCGGTTCCGATACGAAACAGGTGTACGGAGTATCTGAAAATCACGCAGGGAAGACATTTCTGACTATAGATACCGACCAGTCCTATACCGGAATTCCAGGTATAAGCAAAGTAGGAAACCTTACAGTAAAGGGCGGTGGAACATTTGCACCGGCAGCATTGGACAGCTGTACGGTCAGGCTGGAAGGGGCAAGTGCGATTGATCTTTCCCAGATGGAAACTCCACAGGTACATTCGATTGTGAGTGCGGATTCAGCAGGAAACCGACTGATCTTAGGAAAAGAACAGAAGCTGAATGTTACAGATACCATTACGGGTGCACTTACATTTGAAACCCTGAATGGAAGAAATGGAAAATCCGGAATTGCGGAGTATAATCACACCTATCTGGAACTTGGAAGGGCTGCGGATACGGCGGTTTCTTTTACACCGTCAGACGGACAGACAGGGATGGCACTGGAACGGACAATGTCTGGAAATGGAGAAATCTGGAAAACCAGTGAGTTGTCAGGGGATAAACCGGTTGCAGTAAAAAATATGACCATAAAAAATCCTGTACTTTTGGCGAATGTTTCAAATATTATGAGTAGTGATAAATCGTATTATCTGGATGTGGAATGGCAGGAAGGGACACCCGAAAATGGGAAAACTTTATATCATGTTCCACTTACATACGAAGTAGAGTTCAATAATCACATATATTATTCAACGGTTGGTGATGATGGAAATGCCAATGTTTCGGATCTTAGACTGGAATTTAATCCGTATACAGATCCGGATGGGGTACATACAATTACACCGGAAATTTATGAAGGTGCTGCGAGTGGGGAACTGAAACTGCCAGAACCGGGAACCTACTACATCACAATCCGTCCATTTTCAGCAGATGAACAAATTGAGCAGAAGGTAGTTCTGATTGTAAACAAAGATCCGGATACATCCGGTTCGACGGTTACTTCACGGGAAACAACCACTACGATAAATGGATTACCAACGGCCGTGTCCATGCAGGATGAACTGAATCTTACTGTGCGGACGGTCTATACAGATAGCAGCTTACAGGGACACGTGCCGTCTGCTGGTTTTTCAGTATACATTAACCAGACCCCTTATGAAGTATCCGGCATCACGCTTCAAAACGGAGAGGCAGCCATAAAGATTCCGGTTTCAGAGGCAAACGGATTTCATATGGGAGAAAATGCAATTACAGTTTCTTATGCAGGAGCAACCAATGAAAATGATAGGGCACTTCCTTCCCAGGCAAACAAAACCGTGACAGTAAATCCAATTGCCGTAAAGATGCAGTATGATACCATCCAGCAGACAGCTGCGTACACAGGGCTGAAACAGAGCTGCCTTGTTTCCACGGTAAATGTAGTCCGAACGGACAACGGACAGACGGTAGATTCGCAGGTAAAGCCTGAAGTTTTCTATCGGCAGGATGGGAAAAATGTTGTTCCGGTGCAGCCGGGCAGTTATGATGTCTGGTTTAAAGTGGATGGAAACCAGTACGATGTGATAGAGGAAAAAGTCGGAACCTTTACCATTACAGCGGCGAAACCATCGATTCGTCTTACGGCAGAGACAGAAAACGGTAATTCCGTACATCTGTATGCACAGGTAGATGGAGTCCGAAATGGCAGGATTCCGCTTGGTTCGATTTCTTTTTATCAGGACGGAACCATAATAAAGGCACAGGAAAAACTCGTATATGGGGAAGCCGATACGGTTGTATCAGGCTTAAAACGTGGCGGTTCTTATCAGTTTAAGGCAGTATATGAGCCGGATGATAAGGATGGACAGACTTATTACGAAACGGTGACAAGTGAAGCCGTGACCGTTACAATCAAAGAGGACAGTTCCACCGGAGGCGGTGGAACAACCGGAGGCGGCTCATCTTCCGGAGGCGGTGGAACAACCGGAGGCGGCTCATCTTCCGGAGGCGGTGGAACGACTGGAGGCGGCTCATCTTCCGGAGGAAGTTCTGGTGGCGGAAATACTTCGGGTGGTAACACAGCCGGAGGGGAAACACCGTCCAACGGAAACAAAACCGATGCAGAAACACCGTCTAACGGAAATACAGCTGGTACACAAACACCGTCCGATGGAAACACGGCCGGACAAAATACACCAACCGTAACCGTTACCGGAACCCGGAAAAATAAAGCCATCAAAACAACGGTGACCGCTGATCTGATAAATCAGATACTGGAAGAAAACGATGGAAAACACACAGATGTGACGATCCAGGTCACCGATCCGGCTGGCAACGTAAGCTATACACTGACCGTAAATACAGCAGACATACAGACCGGAAATAAGCTGTATGTGTGTGCAAAAGATCAAAAGACAGGTGCCTATGTCCTTGTAAACGACAAGAGTTATACGGTTACAAAAGCTGGAAATGTGAATTTTTCAGCAGATTCCAATAAGGATTATGTCCTTATGGATCAGAAAGATATGGATCAGGTCACAACGAAAATATTAAAAACGGTTACATTGAAGAATAAAACCGTTCAGGTGAAGAAGGGAAAACAAAAGAAGGTTTCTCTGGCAGCCACCTTAAATATGGACAATGTAAAAAGCATTTCTTATCAGAGCAATAACAAAAAAATTGCATCTGTAAACAAGAAGGGTACCATAAAATCGAACAAAAAAGGAACTGCGTCCATTCGCGTGACAGTAACCTTAAACAATGGAAAGACCAAAGTTTTAAAATTAAAAGTCAAAGTCAAGTAGCAGATGCAGGAAAAGACAAAACCCCGGAAATAAATATCCGGGGTTTTTGTTTTACCTAGAGAGAAAGTGCACACTGATCAATTTTTTTCAGTTCCTCCTCCGTAAATGGAGCAGAGTTTAACACTTTCAGATTTTCAAGAATCTGTGCCGGGCGGGAAGCTCCGATCAGAACGGAAGTAACCACACCGTCCCGGATCACCCATTTGAGTGCCATCTGTGCGAGGCTTTCACCACGGGCAGCCGCAATCTCATTCAGGCTCCGGATACTTGCCATCCGTTTTTCATCAAACTGATCCGCATGCAGGAAACGTCCGTCCGTGTTGACACGGCTGTCTTTTGGAATACCGTTTAGATAGCGGTCGGTCAGCATACCCTGCGCGAGCGGGCTGAAAGAAATAATTCCTTTCTTCCCATCTGCTGCGGCCTGTTTTAAACCGTTTTCTTCAATGGTACGGTTAAAGATATTGTAGGAATTCTGGTTGATAATAAATGGGCAGTGCAGATCTTCTAAGATGGCAGCTGCGCGTTTCATGGTTTCCCCGTCGTAGTTGGACAGACCGACATACAGTGCTTTTCCGCTTCGCACGATCTGGTCGAGTGCACCCATGGTTTCTTCCAGCGGCGTATCCGGATCCATGCGGTGGTGATAGAAAATATCCACATAGTCCAGACCGAGCCGTTTTAAGCTCTGGTCAAGGCTGGCAATCAGGTACTTGCGGCTGCCCCAGTTTCCATAAGGTCCCGGCCACATGTCAAAACCGGCTTTGGAACTGATGATCAGTTCATCGCGGTAGGAAGAAAGCTCTTCCCGAAGGATCTTCCCGAGATTTTCCTCCGCACTGCCCGGCTGCGGTCCATAGTTGTTTGCCAGATCAAAATGTGTGATCCCGTGGTCAAATGCCGTAAAGCACATCTGTCTCATATTTTCATACACACCGGTATCTCCGAAATTGTGCCAGAAGCCCAAAGATACTTCCGGCAGCATCAGTCCGCTGTCGCCGCAGCGGTGGTATTTCATGGTTTCGTAACGTGATTCATTTGCGTGATACATAAGAAATCCTCCTTAGTTTGTAAAAAATTTATCATAAATGCCAAATCCAAAGATAAAAAGCACAATCAGCGGCAGAATATAGGTAATGTAGCCGCGCATCCAGTTTTTAATTTTTAATCCTTTTCCGGTATTGGCTTCGGTTGTGTAGTTTTTCCAGCCCCAGCCGTAGCGGCTTGTGCAAAACAGCAGATATACCAGGGAACCGAGAGGCAGGAACAGGTTGCTTACCAGAAAATCTTCCAGGTCAAGCACAGACCCGCCAAAGATTGAAAAACCTTTCCAGTTCCATACATTGTATCCGAGTACACATGGCAGGGAGAGTACAATGATCAGTACCAGATTAACGGCACAGGATTTCTGGCGGCTGCATCCGGTCAGTTCCATACCGCAGGAGATGATGTTCTCAAATACTGCCAGGATTGTGGAAAACGCTGCAAAAAACATAAACAAAAAGAACAGGCTTCCCCAGAGTCTGCCAAGCGGAATATGGTTAAAAATATTCGGCAGGGTGATAAAAATCAGGCTTGGTCCGGAAGTCTGGTCAACATGGAACGTAAAGCATGCCGGAAAAATGATAAGTCCGGAGGTGATAGCAACAAACGTATCCAGAATGGCAATATTTACCGATTCACCAAGCAGAGAGCGTTCCTTTCCGATATAACTTCCTAAAATTGCCATCGCGCCGATTCCAAGGCTTAACGTGAAAAATGCCTGGTTCATGGCACCCGTAATGGTTTTTGCAATACCGATCTGTTTCATCCGTTCAAAGTCCGGGATCAGATAAAAGGCAAGGCCTTCTTTTGCACCATCCATAAAAAAGCTGTTGACCGCCAGAATGATCATGATGATAAGCAAAGAAGTCATCATGACCTTTGTTACTTTTTCCAGACCGTTCTGCAGTCCACGGGAGCAGACAAATACGCCGGCGCAAACAACTACCACCATCCAGAAGCCCATGGTCAGAGGTTTGCTCAGCATTGTGGTAAACTGTCCGGATACACCGTCGGCATCCAGTCCCTGAAACTGTCCGGTGACCGTCATATAAAAATAATGAAGCATCCAGCCGGTGACCGTTGTATAAAACATCATAAGAAGATAGCAGCCGATCAATGTGATAATCCCGTGGATATGCCATTTCTGTCCGGGGTTTTCCAGTGCCTGGTAGGCTTTGACCGGACTTTTCTGGCTGGCACGCCCAACCGCAAATTCCATCGTCATGATCGGGAGTCCGAGAATAATCAGAAACAACAGATAAAACAGCACAAAGGCACCGCCTCCGCCCTGTCCGGCAGTGTATGGAAATTTCCATACGTTTCCGATTCCGATCGCACATCCGGCTGACAGGAGAATGAATCCCAGACGGGATTTTAATTTTTCTCGCTCTTCCATAAAATAATCCACCTTTTTGTAAACATTGTATAAAATACAAACGAAATTATACAATCTGTTGTGAGAAGTTTCAACCCTTTTTGACGAAATTTTACCAGGTATGTGTTGCATTTTTTTACAGATACTAGAGGAGAAGGTTGCGGAGTGTTCATGTTCTGCAATCAACAAGATTATCTTATGGAAAGAAAGAGGGTTAAACCATGGTTTTAACAGAAAAAGAGATGGCAACAATTGAGGATCTGCACACACAGGAACTTTCCTGCGTGGAGAAGTACAAACGTTACGGACAGGAAGCAAAGGACCCGGTACTTCGGGATTTGTTTGCCGATCTGGAAAAAAAGGAGCAGAAGCATGTGGAGTCTCTGGAACAGGTCATGAAAGGCAGCGTCCCATCCTGTAACGTCAATGACAGGGATGGAAAGATGTATGAGCCAAAGGCAACATATGATTCCATGACCAATCCGGAAGATAAGAAAAACGATAATTTCCTTGCTACAGACAGCATTGGTTCTGAAAAAATGGTGTCCGGAACGTATAATACCGATGTGTTTGCATTCGGGGATTCCGATGTGCGCAAACTTCTGGCAGATATCCAGGTGGAAGAACAAAACCACGCGGAGATGCTCTATAAATATAAAACCGTAAACGGCATGGCATAGGCCGTCATGTGGAGTGGATGTCCCAAAGCATCCACTCTTTTTGTTTTTACAAAAGGATTACAGAAACCGGATAGTACATCTTACATAACCCGTTTATTATAAATCCTGTAATAAATCTTACAGATTTCACAAGGAGAACATATGTCCCGATGGCGGTGATAAGTGGGACATAGTTGGAAAAATATATCATATATGTCCCAACACACGATGCAAGTGGGACATAATTAATCTTTTATTTTCTATATGTCCACTATCAATTTGGAAAGTGATAGAACACTTGATTTTCTTAAAAAACACATGCAAATCGGTTTGTTAAAAAATGGTCTGGAAAATTCAATTCCAAAACAATCCCAGCGTATTAAAAATATATTGACATTTACGAACTATACGCTATAATAGAATCAAACATATGAACAAATGCTCATATGAAAGAATGATAAAATGAAAAAGGAAAGTATGGAGGAAACCGACGATGAAGAAAACTTACAAAATTGATGTTGATTGTGCAAACTGTGCAAACAAAATGGAGGAAGCTGCAAAAGCTACTACCGGAGTAAAGGATGCAACTGTAAATTTCATGACACTGAAGATGAACGTAGAATTTGAAGAGGGTGCAGATGCAAAAGCGGTTATGCAGGATGTGTTAAAGAATTGTAAGAAAGTGGAAGATGATTGTGAGATCTTTCTTTAAATCCGGCTTTTCCCATAGGTATCAGTCAGATTGGAGGGCACCATGAATAAAAAGCAGAAAAAAGTATTGAAACGAATTATTGTGGCGGCAGTGCTTCTGGTTATCATCGGGATTGCAGGAAGCGTTGTTTCCATACCAAAGTGGCTGGAGTTCCTTTTCTATCTGGTTCCGTATTTTGTGATCGGTTATGATATTCTGCGGAAAGCCTGGAAGGGAATCTGTAACAGGCAGATGTTTGATGAAAATTTTCTGATGGCAGTGGCAACTATCGGAGCGATCGCCCTCGGTGATTACAAAGAGGGCGTTGCAGTTATGCTGTTTTATCAGATCGGAGAGCTGTTCCAGAGTTATGCAGTCGGTAAGAGCCGCAGGAATATCAGTGATCTGATGGATATCCGTCCGGATTATGCCAATATTGAAAAAGACGGGGACCTTGAACAGGTAGATCCGGATGAAGTGGAAGTCGGAACGGTTATCGTCGTTCAGCCGGGAGAAAAAGTCCCGATCGATGGTGTGATCGAAGAAGGAAGCAGTACATTGAATACCAGTGCACTGACCGGGGAAAGTGTTCCGAGAGAAGCGGCAGCCGGTGATGAAGTCATCAGTGGATGCATTAACCTGACTGGTCTTCTGAAGATCCGTACAACAAAAGAATTCGGAGAATCTACCGTATCCAAGATCCTGGATCTGGTAGAGAATTCAAGTTCCAAGAAATCAAGATCTGAGAACTTTATTTCCAAATTCGCCAGATATTATACACCGGCAGTCTGCTATGGTGCGCTTGCACTTGCAATCTTACCGCCACTGGTCAGAATGTTTGCGTTTGCGCTTGCGCCGGAATGGGGCGACTGGATCTACAGAGCACTGACATTCCTGGTTATCAGCTGCCCGTGTGCACTGGTGATCAGTATCCCGCTCAGCTTCTTTGCAGGAATCGGCGGAGCAAGTCATGAAGGTGTTCTGGTAAAAGGATCGAACTATCTGGAGACGATGGCACAGACAAAATATGTGGTATTCGATAAGACAGGAACCATGACGCAAGGCGTATTCGAGGTGAGTGGAGTTCACCACAATACGATGCCGGAAGAACAGTTATTAGAGTATGCGGCACTTGCGGAGTGTTCTTCTTCTCATCCGATCAGTAAGAGCCTTCAGAAAGCATATGGCAAACAGATCAACCGTGACCGTGTGACAGAGATTGAAGAACTGAGCGGTAAAGGTGTGACTGCAAAGGTTGACGGTATTCCGGTAGCGGCAGGTAATGCCAAACTTATGAAATATCTGAATGTGGAATACAGTGAATGTGAAGAAGTCGGTACGATCGTCCATGTTGCAGTAGACGGAAAATATGCAGGACACATTCTGATCTCAGACAAATTAAAACTGCATGCAAAAGAAGCAATCAGAGATCTGAAAAAAGCGGGCATCACCAAGACAGTTATGCTGACTGGTGATATGAAGCGTGTGGCAGATAAGGTTGCAGAAGAACTGGGAATCGGAGAAGTGTACAGTGAGCTTCTTCCTGCAGATAAGGTTGCGAAGGTAGAACAGCTTCTGAGTCAGAAATCAGAGAAAGAAAAGCTTGCGTTCGTCGGAGACGGAATCAATGATGCGCCGGTACTGTCGAGAGCAGATATCGGAATTGCCATGGGTGCACTCGGATCAGATGCAGCAATCGAGGCAGCAGACGTTGTCCTGATGGACGATGATCCGAAGAAGATCGTAAAAGCAATCAAGATTTCCAGAAAATGTATGCGCATCGTATATGAGAATATTTACTTTGCCCTTGGAATCAAGGCAATCTGCCTGGTCCTGGGAGCACTCGGAATTGCGAATATGTGGATGGCAATCTTCGCTGATGTCGGAGTTATGGTCATTGCTGTATTGAATGCAATCCGCGCATTATTTGTGAAAAACTTATAGAAAAGGCTGGTGGGCAGATGGCAAAATTAGAAGAAGGAATGGAAGTATGCGAATCATGTGAGGTACATGAGAATCTTCTGAAGATCGTAAATGAAAAGATGCCGGAAGAAACGGAATTGTATGATCTTGCAGAATTGTTCAAGGTATTCGGTGATTCGACCAGAATGCGTATCCTGTTCGTGTTGTTCGAAGCAGAGGTGTGTGTCTGCGATCTGGCAGAGGCACTGAATATGACACAGTCTGCAATCTCACATCAGCTCAGGATCCTGAAACAGAACAAACTGGTTAAGAGCAGAAGAGAAGGAAAATCCGTGTTCTATTCACTGGCAGACGATCATGTGCGTACGATCGTAGACCAGGGAAGAGAGCATATTGAAGAAGATCTGTAGCATAAGAAGCTTATGTGAAAAAATACAAAGAATTAAAATTAAAAAAGAAAATATATAGCATAATGAATTGTTATGAGAAAGCGGGAAACCTGTATCAGATGATAGAAAGTCTGATACAGGTTTTTGTGTATCACCATGTG
>ENA-OUOU01001650-OUOU01001650.1-human-gut-metagenome-genome-assembly--contig:-NODE-1650-length-11406-cov-4.961237_pt1 | contig 11406 bp, 15 predicted proteins | sample MGYA00237936_ERZ548765 | MGnify/ENA primary metagenome ERZ548765 (study PRJEB26490, sample SAMN05356889) | human gut metagenome | biome: terrestrial biome; feature: human-associated habitat; material...
GCTCCATCTTCCGAGCAAGACAAAAGCGTCGTAGCAATACGGCGCTTTTTTGTTACCCGGAAGCGACAAACAGCGGCAAGCAGCAAACGGCAGCGAAAAGGAGAACAAGACAATGACAGACTATTTGATGAAGCATTGTTTACTTTCAGTAATGAATGTGCTAATATGGTTAGCGAAAACTAACTATGAAGCTTGCTAATTTGATCCGTAATTAGGATAGAAGGCAACGAATCGGAATTTGGCGAAAGGAAATGGCGATGAAAGCAGCAAGAATAGACATAGACAAAAGACTTTCGGCGGCGCTGCATGATTGGATTACGATAGACGAATAAGTTCTTCTAAAGGAGGCAAAATGAATTACTTATTAGAAATCGTTATTTTTAATGTCATCATTTACACAATTTGCGGTATCAATATGGCAAAGAAAGGGAAGCTTGGCATGATACAGGAATACCCCAAGGCGATACAGAATCGATGCAGAGAGCTTGGATTGATTCAGGAAAGTTCCGGGAAACTTGCGAGGAAAGCAACGATAGGAAAACTGGGGCTTTTTATCGGATACATATTTTTGCAGACGGCATTGGCGTACTATATCGGCGGTGCGCGCACGTTCTTTGAAGGATGGTTTCACGGATATATTATGTGGGTAGCTGAGATGTGGTTTGACGCATTGGTCGTGGATTGTCTGTGGTTTTGCCATAGTAAGAGGATGATAATTCCGGGAACTGAGGATTTGGTGGATGCTTACCATGATTATTGGCATCATATTAAATATGCAGTGATAGGAATGTTCAGCCAGGCGGTGATTGCTTTGCCGGTAGGACTTTTGGTGATGTGGCTGTCTGCGATTTCTACCGTTTCCTGACGGCTCAGAGGATTATGATTGTGGAATAGAAATATGCAACAAGTTCCAAAAATCTATTTCAATGTCCAGCTGATATATTGATTTTTGAAGTCCATTTGGATATACTAGAATAGAAAAAAGCAACATGTTGCAAAAATCTTTTACAGGGAGACTTTAATATGGAGATTCGCAGAGATTTTTATTTGGATAAATTGATAAAAAGAAAGAATAATGGATTGATTAAGGTAATTACTGGTATTCGTCGATGTGGAAAATCCTATTTACTGAATAATCTGTTTTATCATCATTTATTAGAAAGCGGAGTTGATGCTGACCACATCATTCGCTTTGCTTTTGATTCAGCCGATGATCTTTATCTGATTGGCGAAAGCCTGATTCAGATTGAAAAGGAAAAGCGTGGAGTTGACCCCGAAAAGTTTATGGCTTATATCCGTTCCAAAGTTGTAGGTGAAGAAATGTATTATCTGCTGCTTGATGAAATTCAGATGTTGGATTGTTTTGAAGCTGTTTTGAATGGCTATCTTCGCAAAGATAATATGGATGTATTTGTGACAGGAAGTAATGCAAAACTTTTGTCTAAAGATATAGCCACCGAGTTCGCCGGTCGTGGTGACGAGGTTCATATGTATCCCCTGAGTTTTGCTGAGTTTATGACCATTTACAGCGGTGATAAGTACATGGGATTATCTGAATATATGCTGTATGGCGGTATTCCTCTGGTTGTTCTTCGTGAGGGAGCAAACGATAAGGCAGTTGCATTGCAGAATCTGTTCAATGACAACCTTACATAAAGCATGACAAGGAAAACAGCGGTGCAGACAATTAGAAATCGAAAAAGCCACATTCCGATGACTGGGCAATCCAGCACATCAGAGTGTGGCTCTTTTTATAGGCGGTCAGAGTTGATTTCGGGTTTCTTTTGTAAGGCCGAAGATGGACAGATAGGTGAAATGACTGTTGTGATAAGAGTTGAAATATGGGGATTTTTCCGTTTGTAAGCAGCGTTTTAGGTGCTGGCTGTGTGATTTCCTGTCCAGTCGGCAAAACGGCGCAGAACGCAAACAAAGGCTGATTTTCACCTTTTTTCTGCCGCCGTTTAGCAACCACTCTGCAAGGCGTCGTTTGCCGTTGTTGGGTTGTCCGTTATCGGGAAAATCCACGCACCAATTAAGCAATTACAAAAGAAAGCATTACTGGCTCTATAAATTATTCATCTATTTTAGCGATGCGCGTTTTCGTATGCTTTTCGGATTTCCTCCGGCAAACGGTCAGGAATCAGCGCCTTTAGTCTGTCCTCACTGCCGTCTTGGATCGCCTGCTCATAATACCAGCATTTGAATTTCAGCATATCCAGCGCCCGGTTCATGTGCGTGATTTCCGCTTCCATGTGGGCTTTCCGCTCCTCAAACATGGCCTTGCGCTGGGGATAGGTGGATGGGCCTTCAGCGCACCAGTCCATGAACTGCCGGATATCCTTAATCTCCATACCGGCTTTTTTCAAACACTCAATCACTCGGAGTGCTTCGATCTCCTGCTCACTGAATCTGCGAATACCGGACGCCCGTTCCATGTTCGGGAAAAGTCCCTGCTTATCATAATAGCGCAGCGTGGAGATGGGTAAGCCGAACATCTCCGCCACCTGTCCGATTGAATACATAAATTTTCCTCCGAAAATTTTCAAAAAATATCTTGACCTAAAGTTAGGTTTAGGTACTACTATGAGAATAACACAAAAAATATAAAAATGCAAGGAGTGTTCTACGATGAATAAAAAGGTACTGATCATTTCTTCAAGTCCCCGCAAGGACGGCAATTCAGAGACCTTGGCGGCAGCCTTTGCCAAGGGCGCACGGGAGGCAGGCAATCAAGTAGAAACCGTATATCTGCGGGAAAAGCAGATTGGCTTCTGCAAGGGCTGTTTTGCCTGCCTGAAGTTGGGGCACTGCGTCATCCAAGACGATGCCGTGGAAATTGCCGCCAAAATGCACGATGCAAATGTGTTGGTGTTCGCAACGCCTGTCTACTATTACTGCGTCAGCGGTCAGCTCAAGACCATGCTGGACCGCGCCAACCCGCTGTTCGATACGGACTACGCCTTTGCGAAAGCCTACTTGCTGGCAACAGCGGCAGAGAACACACCGGAAACCTTTGCGGGCACAGAGAAGGCCGTGCAGGGCTGGGTAGACTGCTTCCCCCGCTGTGCGCTGGTGGGCACAGCGTTTGCAGGCGGCGTAAACGGCGTGGGAGAGATCGCGGGTCATATTGCGCTGGAGCAAGCCTATCAGATGGGCAAGGAGGTGTGAGCCATGGCAGTTAAACAAACGGCAGGCAGAGAGGCTCTGGGGGAATTTGCTCCTAAATTTGCGGAATTGAATGATGATGTACTGTTCGGGCAGGTGTGGAGCCGGGAAGACAAGCTTTCCCTGCGGGACCGCAGCATTGTAACAGTGGTGGCGCTGATGGCGCAGGGACTGACGGATTCGTCCTTTTAGTACCATCTGACAACCGCAAAGAACAACGGCGTGACCAAAACGGAAATTGCGGAGATCCTGACCCATGCGGCATTTTATGCAGGCTGGCCCAAGGCGTGGGCGGCCTTCCGTATGGCAAAGGAGGTATGGGCGGAGGACGATGCTGCCGACGCAAAAGCCAAGCATCAGAATGAAATGGTCTTTCCCATCGGCGCACCCAATGACGCCTTTGCGAAATATTTTATCGGGCAAAGCTATCTCGCACCGCTTTCTACGCAGCAGGTTGGCATTTACAATGTGACCTTTGAACCGGGCTGCCGCAACAACTGGCACATTCATCACGCCAAAAGCGGCGGCGGACAGATCCTCGTCTGTGTGGCCGGACGAGGTTACTATCAGGAATGGGGCAAACCGGCACAGGAGCTGCGCCCCGGCGATGTAGTAAATATCCCTGTGGGCGTCAAGCACTGGCACGGTGCTGCGCCGGATAGCTGGTTCTCTCATCTGGCGGTAGAGGTTCCGGGGGACGAAACATCCAATGAATGGTTGGAAGCCGTGGACAACACAGTATATTTTAAGGCAGCAGGCAAGGCGGTCTGAATGACGTGATGCAAAAAAACAGCTTCGGTTCCTTTCATAGGGAACTGGGGCTGTTTCTGCCTTTGCACCATTGGAATCAGTAATGGCTACCCGGCCTCAGAAAACGACAAATGAGTCACTTTGACAAGCGGGCACCGAGTGTTTCAACAGCACACAGAGCACGCCGAGGGTAATGATACCACCCCTCGTCTCGCACATTCGGAAAGCACTGAGCGCAGGGTGTACAAGCCGCAACTTCGGCAGAAGCGAAAAAGATCACGCAGCCCAGCAGGGCCGCGACGCCTGCGGAACAGCGACGCGCATAAGCGCTTCGCTGTTCCACAGGCTTTCTGCGTTTTTGGGGAGCACATCCAACCAAGACCCAAAAGCGGCAAGGTTTGCCGTTCTAAACCCCGGCCACGCAGAGTTTCTGAAACGTGTGAAACAGTCCGAGGGTAGTGATACCACCCCCATCCGAAATGCCCCATGTTTCGCCCTGTGAACGCCTGTGTGCGATCCTTTGAGCAAAGCCGAGCGTGTACCCACTTTTGCCCGTGAAAGCGAACGTGGGGCGTTTGCGCCGGAGGTGATGAAGTCCGTATAACCGATGCATTGGATACGTTGGTATAACTGCGTTTCCTGCGCTTTTCGAGCCTTTTTCGAGGACGAAAAAGAAAGCAGGAGAAAGGGGTGGGGTCGTGCCCACCCCCACCCCGGCCACTTCTGCCCACAGTGCGGGCAGTTTTAGATTGCTTTTCGCGGGGTCATAAAAGCGAAAAAATGAGGCTTCCGGAGTCGTAAGTGTCGGAACCCAAGGGACAACAGCGAAAAACTGCGGGGTCGCAGTTAAATTCTAAAGAGAAAATGCAATTCTCGCAGTCCAAAAATTGACACGCCATAGACAAAGAATAAGCCGAAAACGAATTGATAACTTTCTGATAACATCGCAGCTTCCCCATAGCTGTTCCACGCCCTTTGCGGTATTGTGTCCCATTACAAAGGAGGTCGATACAATATGCCAAAACGAAGAGCAAACGGAGAAGGTAACATTCGCAAGCGCAAAGACGGACGCTGGGAGGGCCGCTACACCGCCGGTCGCGATCCCGAAACCGGCAAAGCCATCATCAAAAATGTCCTGGGCAAAACGCAGTCCGAGGTCAAAGAAAAACTAAAAAAGGCCATTGAGGAAAATGTCGGCGTCGACTACGGACGGTCCAAAAACTACACGGTGGGGCGCTGGTTAGAAGTGTGGTATGAGAATTATGCCAAAATTAAGATGCGCCCATCCTCCTATCTGAATTATCGCGGCTATATCGAAAACCACATCAAGCCGCAGCTCGGCAAAATCCCGTTGAATGATCTGACGACGCTGCATCTGCAACAGTTCTACAAGAAACTGTTGGCAGAAGGGCGGGTAGAGCGAATCGGATCACAGAAGCAGCCCAAGGGACTGAGCGCCAAAACCGTGCGCAATATCCACCAAATTATTTCCTCTGCCCTAAAGCTGGCAATCGAGCAGCGGCTCATCGCCCGCAATCCGGCAGAGGGCTGCGCGTTGCCGAAGGCGGAGCGCAAGGAAATGCAGACGCTTCCTGTTGAGCAGCTGACGTCCTTCCTCCGCGAGGCAAAAGACAGCGGCGTGTTCGCCCTGTACTACATCGACCTGACCACCGGCCTGCGGCGGGGCGAGTTGCTCGGATTAAAATGGTCGGACATTGATTTGGAAAAAGGAGACCTCCGGGTTCGGCGGCAAATCGGCCGCATCGACGGCAAGATCATGGAGATGCCGTTGAAAACAAAAAACGCCTACCGCACACTGCCGCTGTCAGCAGATGCGATAGACGTTCTGATGCAACAAAGAAGAAAAACGGGTAACAGCGAATGGGTGTTCCCGTCCCCGACGGGAGGCCCCATGTCGCCGGACAGCGTGTTGCACATGCTACACCGAGTCCTAAAGCGGGCAGGGTTGCCGAAGGTGCGTTTCCATGACCTGCGTCACACCTTCGCAACGCTGGCACTGCAAAACGGAGTGGACATCAAAACCGTATCTGGTATGCTGGGGCATTTTTCGGCAGGCTTCACGCTGGACACCTACGCTCATGTAACGACCTCCGCCAAGCGTGAAGCGGCAAAAACAATGGGTAACATTCTCTCTGGTGCGGTATAGTGCTTTCCGCTATCCGCTCCCGTTGGGGTCAGCGTTTGGGTCAGAAAAAACAGCAAGTAAGTTATTGGACAGAAAAGTACGGAAAAAGTCCTGATTTCGCAAGAAATCAGGACTTTCTGTCATGCGTGACCAATTTAGATACATGCTGAAAATAGGAAAAATCGAGAGCTGGAGCGGCTTTGAGCTGTTTCAGCCATATTTTTTTGCTTTCAATTTCCCATGATAGCGGAGAATTGGGTATTTTTAAGAGTGACCGAAATAGATACAGCCTCTCATCTCAGATTTCCGTCTTTGCGCTTATTTCCGCTTGCTGTGTTTTTGAGGATTATTTTCCCGCTCTTTCAGCCATGCCTCAAATGCTTGAACATTTTCTTCGCGCGTATAGAACTCGCGAATGACAGGGAGCAGTGCTGCGGCCAGGCCTTTGAGCGACCACAAAGCAGGCTCGATTTTATCGAGGTTGTAATCCTCCTCATCTATGACTGTGCCATCCTTGTCAAGATGGATGACGCTGACGGGTATTCTGTTAAACTTCTCATCCATCTTTTCTCGGCTCCTCAGAGGTGGAATCTATCCGGATTTGTAATCGGCGCTTCTTAGGTCGTCAGGCACTTCATCCGGAAAGTTCTCGGCAAACCAGCGGAATGGTATTAGGACCATATCCGGCAGACCGTTTTCTGTTATTACGAATCCGATGTCTTCGTTGTCAATGCGTTCCAGGATTTCATCCAGTTTTTCGACGAGCAGTGTTTGCTCGATGCGTTCCATTTCGGATAGTGGCGGCAGTCTTTTCATTTTGACATCCCCTTATTCCTACTGCGATGTGCTTTCTCCCGAAGATACAGGGACAGGCTTCATCGTACCGGTTATGTAATCATACAGAGCTTCGGGCTCTTTGAGACAATACTTCATGGTGCAATCTGCTTCCCATACCGTATAGTCATCGGTCGCTTCATACAGCCACCAATCGATGTAGTCGTATTGGTCATTGACCGCTTCTTTCAAAACATCTCTAAGTGCCAGAAGATACTTGTTTTCGGCACCGAATACAAAGTGGCCATCGCCAACCAGGTTGAGTGCTTTGCTGAACTGCTCATCAATGGACTCTTGATCTCTTATCATCCGGAGCGCTTTGCAGAATCCTTCTCTACTTAGCATTGGCACCATTCCTCTCCAAAAGTTCTTGTTCTTCTTTCCATATTTTGAGAAGTTCAATCGCATGGCCTTGTGTCTTTGGATCGGCACAGTATTCAAAGAACTGCACCGCGGCTTCTTCCGGCGTGAGGCCATAAGGCTTTAGCACCTCGGTTACCTGTGCCAGCAATTCTGCATCGATTTCTATGGTAATCGTAACTTTGCCATCATCCATCATGCTGTTCCTCCGACATTTTGAGATTGTCATATTGAGGTTCCTCAGAGTAAAAGACCTGCATATCATCCAGTCGGAGACACGACAGTCTTCCAAGTGCTCCTGACCAAGGGTCACCCTTTTCAGGGAGCATACAGCCGCAGTCGATTCCAATCCAGCTCTTTACATCCCATATTGCCATTGGGTTATCATACTGGAAACGGATAGTTGGCGTGTGTCCGAAGATGACTGTGCAGTCCTCCAGAACAGGGAAACTGTCAAATCGCATCCAGACGGCAAAGTCTCGCTCACACTCATATTTATGGCCGTAGGTTTCATAAAGCTCGACAGGCGCTGCGTGGGTCAGAATGAACTGCCTATTGTTCAGAGTAAGTTCTATGTTTAAAGGCAACTTCTCCAGATACTCGAATATCTCCTGACGAACGGTTTTCTTTATGTGCTTCAGATAATTATGTGTTATCTCGCCTCCATTTCTATACCACAGAGACTGCTTACGCTCATAGTAGTATTCAGGCCACTCCTCATCCTCTGGGGGTGGGTAGTAGAGAGCATTCATCATCATTAATTCGTGGTTACCCAGAAGCATTTTGGCATTTGACATCGCCATGATCTGACGAAGGATTTTGATGCCATCCGGGTTTCTGTCTATCACATCTCCAAGGACATAGAGCGTGTCCTCGGGCTGTAGGTTGATTTGCTTCATGACGGAATCAAAGCGTCGCTTTTGTCCATGAATATCGGACATTACATAAATCATGGTGTTCCACCTCCTTTTCTGTAACACGAACAATTACCATATTTCAGAGCGAATAGCTATCAAAAAATTACAATTCACAGATAATGATCCTGATTGGCATTTCCGATGACCTATCAGTCACGAAGTACGGGATGGTCTGTCGAAAAATCTGGATTTGGTCTTGAATCCTGACAAGCAGCCCTTTGAGTAAATCCTTGGAAATGTATCCATCGTTTTCATTCTCAACAGACTTTTGAAGCAGCATCTCCAAGTCAGAGAGGTTGCCCCAAATGAAAAAATCCCATGAGTCGAATGTACTGCGTTCGAATGCTGGATTTTCTGCGCAGATGATATCCTGAGTTTCTGCTGCCAGGTCAGAAAAGCAGATTCTCTCTTTACTAAGAGCCAGCTCATCATGTGCGCTGGAGAAGATATCTCGTTCGGGCGCAGTATACAGATAGCGGTGTCTGAGTTCTCCATTTGCGTGTCGATGCCACTGATCGATGTTGAACCATGCATCCGCCCAACATCAATGGGTTCAACCAGTATAAGCGGAGAAACAAGGGTGAGCGAGGCGAGACTTTTCGGCGCACAGCCCAGAAGTTCAGTGCTCAATACAATGTATCTACTGGATCTGTGCAGAAGTATGCAATCTTCAGTAAGGCGTTAGACGTTGTTGGACAGGCAGATCCTGAACTTCCTAGCAAAGTGCTTTCTGGCACTTTCAAAATATCTCACGAGAACCTTGTGGCCCTTTCGAAAATGCCGCCGGAAGAGATTAGGCGAATCGGGACAAGGCCCGAAGACCTACAGCACCCGTTCACCAGTTACAGTGACACACGAAAAGAATTTGCTGATACAGATGAGGAGCCAGTCGAATCTATGCAGGAAACTTTACCTCTTATCAAAATTCCCCCTATGCACGACCCGGATGCCGAAATCGCCGGTTTGACTCTGACCGTTCCGTCATGGGTCAGTTCCATCGAGCGAGCCAGAAACAATGCGGATATGAACGCCGCTTCAACGAGTGCAAAAAGCAAACTTGAGGAGGCGCTGTTGTCACTACAGGAGAAGGTGTCCGAGATGCTCTCAGAAATCAGGGAGGTAGACTAATGCAAGACTTCAGCAGATTTGTTCCGAATGTCCACTTCGAGCAGATTCCAATCAAAAATCTCGTATCTAATCAGGAATACCAGAGACCGTTGTCTCAGGCACAGGTTGAAAAAGCCATCGAGGATTTCGACCTGAACCAAATCAACCCGGTAAAGGTGAGCCGCCGTGATGGTGTCAACTATGTCTTTAATGGTCAGCACACCATAGAGATCGTTGCTACTGTATCCGGTTCGCGGGAGACTCCTGTTTGGTGCATGATTTATGACAGCTTAGATTACAAGAACGAAGCAGACATTTTTGCAAATCAGATGAAGCATGTGCGCCCGTTGAAGCCTTATGAGATATTCATGGCCAATATCGAAGCAGGAAATGAGCAGCAGCTTGTTATTAAGCGGCTCGTTGAATCCTATTCTCTTTCTATCGGGCCGACCAAAGCATATGGTGTGATCTGTGCGGTTGCCACGCTGGAGCGGATCTACACCAAATATGGTTACCATGTGCTTGACCGAACTTTGCGGCTCTGCGTTGGTACATGGGAGGGGGATATCGACTCTCTGGGGGCAAATGTATGAGCTGGTGTTGCGAGAATGGTCGTAGCATTTGGAGACCAGCTTCGTGACGAAACTTTTAAGGAGAGGGTTGGCTTCATGTCTGTTCGGCAGTTGTCTCGTATCGCTAAAGAGCGTGGAGCAGGGTCTCTTTGCTACGCCGAAGCTATGCTCGTCGCCTATAATCGAAAATGCAAATACACCTTGCGAATGACGAAGCTGCATTCTGGGAAGGTTGCTGCGGAAGATGACTTTGTAGAGGAAAACGAAGAACCCCTTGCAGACGATCCTGTCCTTGAGGAATAGCACACGCGGAATGTTCTTTGGCTTGTGACTGGCAAAAAAAGATCCCCCTTGCTCGAAGGGAGATCTGATGGTGAATCAAGCTGTGTTATTCAAGAGCCAGCGAGAAGGCCGGCCGCATATATTCCTGTGCGCTCCGGCTTAATCCGCATTCCGCTGCCAGACGATTCCAGTTTTCTCGGACGGTTTTCAGGATATCCGACGCCATAGCAGTTGCGTCCTTGGTGCTGATCTCACAATACGGTGCGATCTCCAGCGCAAGGTCGAGGGAGATCGTCGCATCGTCCTCGTTTACGCAGAGGGACAGCTCGTCACCCTCCGGGACGGGGTTTACATCGTACAAGGGTGAGAGGTGCCAACCATCTGTCTTGAGGATAAAGCCATGGTTTCTCATGTGGTCATCCGTATTGGAAACAGCCATATTGAACACGATCCGCTTCCATAGCTCTGTCAAATCTCTCTTGGGAGCAGCGCCGTTGGCCTTGATAAAGGACACCAGTTCAAGATAACTGGAGCCGTCCGCTGCCGATGCCCCATCGGTCTTGCCGAGCATTGTCATGGCGGATGCGAAATGAATACGCGCAGCACCATTCCGGTCAAACCTGCGTACAAGGAAGGTGCTTCCGTACTTAGAGAAGTCGATCAACATGGACTCAGGAACATCCAAGCCACAAAGTCTTGCAAGGTCATGGGTGACCTTTTCCCATGCGCCCACGTTAACATCATCGTGCTTGGACGGAAACTTGGCGATCCACAGATTTCCGCTTGTGTCCAGAACGGTGGCCTTCGGACGAGCGCCACCCAGCGAGGAACCGGGCTTGATGAGCTGATTGATCCATTTCTGTTCGAGACCGGACTCATCGTTTTCAAATTGACGGGAAGCCTCCTCCAGCGTTCGCAGGCTGGTCCATGGAGGTGTTGGGGTTTCCGAATCATCCGAGAGAAACGGCCCGTCTTTGTCCAGCTTGAAGCGGATCGCGCCCATCCGCGTCTCGTCGTAGACGCCCATCAGGAAGTCGCTGTCTAAGAGCTTTCGAGGCTTTCGGCCTTCCTGTTCAGCCAGTATTCTTTCTCTGCGCGTCATCAGCAGGCGGCCCCAGCGGTCGGGGGAAGAGTCAGCGAAAAGACCGAACACATTTTTTGCGCCGGTGGGATACTGACGTCCGGCGTACAGTTGAAGATCCGGGTCGAGATACATGTAGTTTGCGCTGCTTTTTAACCAGTCAGCATCATACTCGAAGGAATAGCTTTCATG
>ENA-OUOU01001664-OUOU01001664.1-human-gut-metagenome-genome-assembly--contig:-NODE-1664-length-11329-cov-2.477736_pt1 | contig 11329 bp, 9 predicted proteins | sample MGYA00237936_ERZ548765 | MGnify/ENA primary metagenome ERZ548765 (study PRJEB26490, sample SAMN05356889) | human gut metagenome | biome: terrestrial biome; feature: human-associated habitat; material...
GCGGAAAAGGTACCCTGCAGCGACACGGATAAGGCGTAGAGCCGGACGGGGACAACGGTGAAGAGGCTCACCGCCAGAAAGCCCTTGATGATATTCATCCCGCACTGCTGGAGATTGCCTCTGCCGGTGGAGTATTCAATGCCGCACTCAAAGGCGCAGACTACCACGCTGACGGCAAACAACGCCCACGCAAGGCGGGAGAAAAAGAGAATGATGGCGCTGACCCATTCCAGCTCGAACAGCTCCACGCCCATATTGCCCATGAGGGCAAAGAAGTTGCCGAGAAAGCCCACGATCTGCCCGTAGAACCAATCTACCAACTGATCCAGGACTGTCGCGGCGACAAAATCCCAAATAAATATTGTTCATTCACCTCCGGAGACGCGACAAGGCCGCCGCCCTTTCGGGCGACGGCCTTGACTGCTGTCTTTACTTATTTCATTGTCTGTCCAAAGCTTTGGGTATCTTTGCTTTCCGGTTCGTATCCAAGTTTCTGGCAAACAAAGCCCTGAACGAGCCTGCATTCCTTTAATGCGCAGACGGCGTCGGATTCATCCAGTTCTAAATTGGACGGATAGCGAACTTGAACGCCGTATGGCGTCAGTTCAATACAGGAGTCTGCCAGTTGCTCAAATCGCGTGTCTACTTCACAGCACAGCTTACAAAGCTGGATAAGGTCATGCGTTTTGGGCGGCTCTCTGTCGAATTGAACAAGCGTGGCTTTTAGAAATTTTTCGGCAGCCTGTTCACAGTGATAGCAAATAATTTCCACAGGCAGCGGACGCATCGTCAGCAGATGTTCCGCGGCGCTGAGATCCATATAGGCAAAGTCAAGCCATTCGCTGCTCCAGCCGGTGCTCATACAGCAAGACCCCCTCTCTTGCGATTTTCCGCTCCAGAGAAGCGTGTTCCGCTCTCTGATGGAATGCGTTAGAGCGATAAACAATTACATCCAAGGGGACGGACTGCGCTGAAAAGAGCGCACGGCGGATCGCCTTGACCGCGTCTGCCGGACGCATGGAATTTTCCGGGATAATGACGCACAAATCGTAGTCACTATCATCGGTTGGCGTACCATAAGCACGGGAGCCAAAGAGATAAACCGCCTCGGCTTTGACAGTTTCCGTGATAACCCGACACATCGGCTCCAATTCTTTTTGCAAGGATTCCGTCTTTGCTAAATACTCGTTTTCTGTCGACATATTCATCATCCCAAAGCGGTGATTACTTCAAAAGGCGGGGATAGTCTGTCGCGCCATTGACAATGGCGTAAATATAGACGGTGTCGCCGATCACTTTGTAGACCGCCACATAAGTTTTTGTCAAAACCAGTTTTCGGTATCCGTTTGCGGCGAGGATCGGGTCCGGATGCGTTTGCCCCATCAGCGGGAAATCCCGCAGACGGTTTATGGTCGTTTTCATCGTACTGTAGATTTTCCGCGCGTAGGGAGTTCCTGCCTCCGTAATGTGATACTTTACGATCTCCTCGAAGTCATGTTGAGCAGGAGGAAGATAGACCAGTTTACTTTTCGTAGGCACGGAACAACTCCTCCATTCTTTCGTCAAGCTCCTCCGGCGTGCAGACAGGCTCTCCGCTCAGTCTGCTGATCTCCGCGGCATAGATCTTGTCGCGGTGGCGGAACATTTTTTCCCGCTCCTCGTATGCGGCCATGCTCATATAAACACCGTCATCCTCACCTTTGTTTGTAATGAAGATCGGCTCACCGGATGCTTTTGCCAACTCAGAAATTTGAGTGTACTCATTCCGCAGAGCGGAGGATGGTCTGATCTGCATAGAAAGCCCTCCTTGTATCAATTTCTTGATAGTATTATATCAAAGCAATAGCTTTTATGCAAGACCATCCTCACGCGCCAGCCCACTTCCAGAATCAGACTTCTGACCCGGCTCTCAAGGGATACGCTTTTTAGATGCCGATGATGCTCCAAATGTATTTCGGGGCCGTCAGGGTGAAGATGAGGCAGGCAAAGAGGATAGCGGGGCCGGTCCACTCAAACTGCCCTCGCTGGCGGTAGTCAAAATACGCGCCGCCAAGCTTTACAAAGAACGCGATGGCGAGGATCATATCCAGCGCCGGGAACACCACCTTCTCCACCACAGCCTTGATCTGTTTGGCTGCCTCCGTCCACGTCTGTTCCACAGCGCCTGCCACATCGCCGCCCGCGGCAAGGGCGGAGGTGCAGCAGAGCGCGGTCAGGAGCAGGAGCGCCAACGCCAAAATCATGATTTTTTTGTGTTTCAAGATATCAACCTCCTTGATATGGGGATGCCGCCCCTTGCGGAGCGGCATCCGTTGTTGTTAGCTCTTAATAACCGGTACGGGGCAAAGGCTTGCTGGGGGCGTAAACTCTGGTGACCCAGCGGGAGGTCGCCATGATCCACTGCCCGTTGTAGACGCCGCCCGCATCCGACGTGTTGACGAACTGCGTACCGCCGGTGAGCTTGGCAAGTGCCTTGCAGTCCACGCGAGGGGCTTCCACCTGCCGGAAGTTGGCGGGGACAATACCGAACGCCGCCATAAACTCCGTCACATACTCGTTGGCGGCAAGCCCCAGCGCCGCGGGGGAAGCATCCAGCACATAGTTTTTGGATGTGCTCAGGTTATCCGCCAGCGTGCGCCAGGTATCTCTGCTGAGATTCGTGCGGTAGACGATCTTATAATTTCCAGGGGTATTCCATGTGCCGGTGTAAATGGTCTGGAGCCGCACCGCCTTGACGGGCAGGGTGTCACGCCAATAAAAAGATTCCAGCGCCGTGGTGGAATTGTTGGCAATACCGGTGAAGTTGTAGCGGACAAGCTGCCCCGGCATGACCTCCACATAGCCGGTTTTCTTGATGGAAACGTTGGTAGACAGGCTCTTGTTGGTCATGCTTGCCTTGACGATCTGACCGGCATATTCAATTTCTACCTCAATGGGTGTCTTATCCAGCCCGTAAAATTCCGCCGCCTTGGATTCCACGATCTTATACCGCGCCAGCGGCAAAGGTTTGCTCACCGCCAAGCCGTTTTTATCCGTCTTGATGGTATCCACCAGACGGTTGGTGCGGGCGTTGTAGATCTCAAAGACGGTGTTGGGGATGGGCGTCCCGGCAGGCCAGCCATTCATGGAATTATAGTCCGCCGAGGTCTTGACGATCTGGATCTGGCCGGTGATGGGGGTGTTCTTCCACTCGATTTCCGTGGTTTCGCCAGACTTTACATACACGGTCTTTTTCTGCGTGTCGGGGATATAGCCCTCATTTTCCAATTCACGCAGATAGTAGCGGCCATCCTCCAGTCCCTCAAACCGGACATAGCCCCGGTCATCGCTGGTTTCCTGCGCGATGGGATTGTTGCCGCTGTCATAGAGAATGAAGGAAACGCCGGGGATGCCCTCGCCGGTGACGGCATTGACCTTGTGGATCAGGATGCCGGAGATGGCCTTGTTGGTGATCTCCAGCGTGGCGGTCTGCCCATCCCTGACCTCGACCCGATGGGGCGTGTCATCCAGACGGTAGCCCTCGGCAGCTTTCAGCTCCGTCACGGTGTACCAGCCGTTTTCCGCTTCGGGGAGATAGATCACGCCGTTTTCATCGGTGGTGAAGGTGCCGGCGATCTCGCCATCCATTTTCCGGATCTCAAACTGGACGCCGGGGATGCGCTCTCCGGTTTTTTCGTCCTTTTTAATGACGGTAAGCCCGCCCGCGCGGACATTATAAAAGCGCAGGGTCTGCACCTCGCCCGCCTTGATGAGAATGGATTTCGGCGCGCCGTCCAGTACAAAGCCCTCCACGGTCTTGACCTCCCGCGCCGTAACGGTGGTGCCGGGGATCAGGTCATGGATAACGACGCGGCCATTCTCATCGGTGATGAACTCGCCGTTGCTTCTGCCCACAACAGCGCCGCTGCTGTCGGTGACAAGGAAGGTCACGCCCTTCAGCGGCGTCGTGGTGCCCTCGATATACTTTTCAATCACAAGGGTGGTGCTGGGCGTGTTGGTGAAGTGCAGCGTCTGGGTGTCATTGGGATTGACTACCACCGTCTGGGTGCGGCTGGCCTCGTCGATGGTGTAGCCGGGAATGGTGGCCGTTTCCGTCACCACCAGCGTCCCCACCACACCATGGATGGTGATTTTGCCGTCCTTGTCGGTGAAGTACAGGCCATTGCTGCTGATCTGTCCGTTTTCAGCGGGTACAAACTCACCGGTAGAGGTCGTCACCTTGAAGGTCACGCCCTGCAAGGGCTTCCCGGTGAGGGAGTCCCGCTTGTCGATCACCAGGGTTCCGGCCTTGGAGTTTTTCACGATGACAGTCTGTGTATCGCCGTTTTTGCCGATGACCACGTTTGTGGACGCACGATCCATCACATACCCTGTCGGGGCCTTGATCTCGTTGATGACATAAGCACCGGGGGCCAGATTGGTAATCGTGATCTCGCCCTGCCCATCCGTGGTAAAGATGCCGTTCTGCGTCAGGGTGCTGGTGCCGATCACGCCGTCCAGCCCCACCTCGCAGCCAGCGGCAGTGGTCACCCGGAACTCCGCGCCGGGAAGGGGCTGACCGGTGGCGCTGTCCCGCTTCTGGATGATGAGCTTGCCCTTGGGCTGGTTCTTGAAGGTCAGGCTGACCGTGCGGCCTTCCTTGATCTGAACGGTCTGGCTCTGGGTATCAATGATATAGCCGTCCGGAGCCTTCGTTTCCGTCACAATGACGCTCTTGCCGGGTTTCAGGCCGGGGACGCGGATCTCGCCGTGTTCATCCGTTCGGAAGATGCCGTTGGCGTCACCGATCAGCGTACCGTCCGCGTAGGTGATCTTGAATTCCGCGTTGGCGAGGGTCACGCTGGGGTTTACGGAACAGACCTTGCGGATCAGCAGGATGCCGTCCGGGGCGTTGTCAAAGCGGACGGTGACAACACTCTGCTCACCGCTGTCCGCCAGATAGATCGTTTCCGAGGCGTTGATGATGGAGTACCCATCGGCGGGGTCAACCTCCTCCACGATATAGGTGCCGCTTTTCAGCCCCGTCCAGATGGCGGTGCCGTTCTTGCCGGTGACCTTCTGCCCGATGGTCGTGCCGCCGGTGCCGGAGGTGCCGCCCAAAAACCGCAGCTGGAAGGTGCAGCCGGGGAGCGCCTCATGGGTCACGCTGTCGTACTTCTCAACAACAATGGCGTTCAGCGGGGTATTCTGGAAGGTCAGGGTCTTGCTCTCGCTGCCGTGGAGGATGATCTTCTGGGTGGAGGGTTCCTTCATCTGGAAACCGGGAGCGGGTTCCACTTCCGTCACGGTGTACTCGCCGGGATAGAGCCGCTTGCCCTGCTCATGGAGCCGGATCTCACCCTTGGCGTCTGTGAGGATATTTCCGTAATCGATGGTGGCAGGGGCCTCGGCGGATTCGCCGCTGCTGGTGTAAGTGATGTGGAACTTGGCTCCCTCCACAGGAGCGCCAGCCACGCTGTCCTCCTTGTAGATGGTGAGCTGGGGCATTTTCCGATTCCGAAAAGTGACATTCACCTCGTCACCGGCGTTCAGGCTGACGGTCTGCTCCCGGTCGGCGTTTTTGCTGGGCAGGTAGTACGGAGCGGGAACAGATTTTTCTGTAATTTTGTAGCTGCCGGGGGCGACGCGGTCCCTCACCGTGCCATCCTCACCGGTGGTCCAATCGGCGGAAAAATCACTGTCGATGCCCTCTACGGTGAACACGGTGCCGGGGATGGGCTTGGAATCCTCCGCGTCGATTTTGGTGACGGTCAGCCGGGGCATTTTCAGGTTTTCAAATACGAGGTTTTGATCGTCACCGGGGCCGAGGTAGATGGTCTGGATCGTCTCGCCGCCCACCACATAGGGGGCAGGGACGGATGTTTCCTTTACCTCATAGCTGTCAACAGGGATCGCGGTGAGAACCGCCTTGCCGTCCGGCCCGGTGGTGACGTCCTGATGATAGCCGTAATGGATGCCCTTGATCTCAAAGACCGAGCCGGGGATAGGCTGCTTGGTCTGCTTATCCAGCTTCTGGATGGTCAGATTGGGGAGCTTCTGGTCTTTGGCCGTTACGGTCACGGTGCCGCCGCTATTGACGGTGGCCTGATCCACATGGGCGCAGACGGGGGCGGTCAGCTTGGCGTAGGGGGCGGGGGCGCTGACCTCCACAAAGGCGTACATCCCCTCCGTCACATGGGGGACGGTGATCCTGCCGGAGGCGTCTGTGACCTCCGTGCCGATCAGCTGCCCGTCCCGGAGAACGTGGAATACCGCGCCGGGGAGGGGGCTGTTGGCGTCGGTCAGCTTGATGAGCTGGATCTTTACCTTCGCGTCATTCTCAAAAACGAGAGATACGTCCGTTTTGCCGTCCCAATAGAATTCCTGACGGACTTTGCCGGCGTCCTTGCTCAGAGAGTAGCCGTTGGGCGGCGTCACTTCTTCCGCCACATAGCTGCCGATGGGCATGGTATCCCAAGGCACATCCGTGAGCGCGCCGCCCGCTCCGGTGGTATAGGTGCCGGTGAAATTGTTATCCACGCCGGTGATCTTGATGACCGCCCCGGCGAGACCTCTGGTGGGATCATCCGCGTCCACCTTGCGAATCTTACCGGTGGCGGTGACGGTGGGAGTATCCGTAAAGGTGATCGTCACGGTGCTGCTGCCATTATTCGGCAGGACTACATATTCAGGCCCCGCGTTGTCGATCTCGTAGCCGTTCGGAGCCGCCGTTTCCGTTACGGCGTAGGTTCCGGCGTCCAAGGGAGAGAAGGTATAGGTGCCGTCCGCGCCGGTGACGATGTCCTTAGAGAAGGAGCCGTTGGTGGATTCCACATGGAACCGCGCTCCGGCAAGGCCCTTGGTGGGGTTGGTGGCGTCCACCTTCTTGACCACCAGCGTGTACCGCTCGTTTGTGACGGTAAGGCTGCCGATCATAACGCTTTGGACGGTGCTGGCGGGGTGTGCGGCAGAGCCAGCGCCGGTGAAGGAATACTCTTTTACGTCGCAATCGCCCCAAACATCCTGCTTGCCAAGATCCAGGATATATTTCGCCCGGTCCCGGAATGTGGCGCCGTCGCAGGTCTGGTCGATGCTGGTATAACTCGCGCCCTTCAGCGAGTTCCAGACATACATCAATTCCTCCGCGCAGGCGGTGGCGGGATCACCCAGAGAGCCGTCCTTATACCGCCACACGATGGCCTGCACCCAGGCGTTCATGTACCAGCTATAACCGGAATCCCAGATGTCATCCACGCCCAGGGCGTGGGCCTTGTCCGTGAAGATGCCGAGAGAGTGGGCGTAGTAATAGGCCATCATCATTTTGACGGTGGGATCGGTGACGGGCTTCGGATCGCCCCAGGTCTGGCCGATCAGGGAGGTGCCCATGCCGCCGCCCTTCGTCCCGCAGAAGCCCACGGAGGTCTTTCCGGCCACGCCGTAATACATCTGGTGCATTGTGCATCTGCCAAGGCTGGCAGACTGATAGGAAACACCGCTCATGCCGAACCGCTCTAATTTGATGGTGTCGGCCCCCGCCGCCAGCGCGGCAGTGGGGAGCAGGCCGAGGACGCAGATCAGGGCCAGCAGCATCGCGGTCACGCGATTTTTCAATGAATGCCATGTCTTTTTCATCGTTATTTGACCTTTCTTTTTAGATTTGCTCATAAGAAATGGCCTTCCGGCAATGCTGGAAGGCCATGTGAGCATATTGAGTTGCGGATAGGTTATGCGTAGGGATTGTGCGCGTTGGGATCACCGACGAACAGGAAGCAGATCGTTCCGCCCTCATCAGTTGAGATCCCGACGCCGATGGTGTCGCAATCAGGGTTTATCATCGTCTGGAAGTGGCCGGGAGAATTCCGCCAATTCTCCACTGCCCGCTCTGCGGTTTCAGAGGTGGGCACATTCGTGAATGCGGTGATGTTCGATCCAAATCCATAGGGATACCCAGCAGCCGCTACCGCCTCGCACTCCACCTTATTCTGGTGGTATGCGACACGCAGGGACGCGCAATGCTGCGCCGCGTCCATCAGAGCCGCGTTGACCGTCAGCTCCGGCGCGCCGTTTTCCTGGCGCACCTGATTGACCAGCCGGACGATCTCCTGCCGTGCCGCGTCTGTCTGACTGGCGCCGGATTCCGGAATGCTCGCGCCTTGCTTGCCGTCAACTACCGTCAGCGTTAAAGTGGCGGTCTGGCCATGCTGATCGGTCACGACCACGTCGGATGTGCCGCTGCTGACCGCGATAGCGGTCCAGAAGCCGGAGGCATTCTCAACGCGGATGACATTGGGCTGCGTGGAGACCACACTTTTTATATCCGCGCTGGGACTGATATTCAAGCCGCTGCGGTCTCCGGGGCGGAGGGTGCTGCCCTTGTAGCTGCTGACGCGGATGCCGGATGCGGCAGGGGCGATCCCCGTGTATGGATGCCCGGTGTCGATTTGGACTCCGGCGTTCCAATACACATTGAAACCGACCTGCTTGCCCATGTCCCGCAGCTTCACATAGTTGTGTCCCGCAATGTTGTAGGCTTGCATTTCCACCTGCTGACCATCCACAAAGATGGGCTGCCAGGTAGGTTCCGCCGTGATCCCGGCCGCGGCTGCGATAGAGCCGCCGGTCAGCGCCGCGCCGATCACCATGCCTGTGAACATCATACTGACATTCTTTCTCACATTTTTGCTCTCGTTCATCTTTCTGCCTCCATTCTAACTGCGTATGTGTGGAAATCTTCTTCGCAGCTTCACCATATCACAAGTGAGGGGCAGAAGTCGAACAGAACCGATTCGGCAAAAGGGAGAAAGATTCAGACCTCCGCTGCGGTGACGCACCAGCGCTGGTCCCGCTGGTTGCGGACGCAGGTGTAGAGCGTCAGCATATTTTCGCCGGAGTCCGCAAGGCCGCCGCGATCCGTTTCGCTGACCTTGCTGACATCCGTTACCTTGTAGGCGCGGGTGCCCAGCTTGGTGGTCAGTGTAATTTTGTCCCCGATGTCCAGCGTGTGGATCTGGCCGAAATAGCTGTTGGCGCCCCGGTTGTGGGCGGCGAGGCAGACGTTGCCGTCCCAGATGGAGGTGTCCTCGAAGTGTCCGATCCCCTTGGCAAGCGTCTTGCTGTCCGTCCCCTGATAAATGCGGACGCTCAGATCCAGCGTGGGGATCTCCAGCCTGCCGAGGGAGCCGTTTTTGTAGTAGAGGCCGCTCGTCACCGCTGTGAACAGCACGGCGGGCTGATAGCCGCTGCCGCCATTCACCGTGCTGCCGGGGGTGATGACGCCGGAGGCGCTGCCGGGTGTGACAACAGTGGCGGCGCTGCCGCCAATGACCGCGCCGGACGCGGGAATACCACCGGGGGCAAGGTTGGGCGTGAGGTATTCGCCGGTATGGAGGGCGTTCATGCTCTCCGAGCCGAAAGCAGGCGGAATAAGCGCGGCGTTTTTGCTCATGTCGGCGTTTTTCATAGCGCCGCCGTCCGCCGTGTGGATGACCTCAATAGATGTATCCCTGCCAAAGTCAAAGTCCTTCGGAGGGGCAATGCTGTATTCCAGCGCCGAGGCACTGGCCGCAAGGGATGCCATCATACTGACGGCAAGTGCGAAAGTCAAAATCTTTTTCATTCTGTATCCTCCTCATCCGCGTTTTCTTTTCTGTGCTTCACCAGCAGCGCGCCGCCGACGCCCGCGCCTGCCGCGGCCACGATCCCAATGGGGATGAGCACATAAGACCAGCGGAAAGCGGACGCCGTGGCGGGTGTCTCCGCAGGCTCCGTGGGCTGGATGGGCGTTCCCTCAAAGATAGCCACATAGCGGACACGGTTCAGGGCGATCCGGCTGACGGTTCCGGTATAGTCCGCCGTGACGGTATAGCCTTTCACATAGCTGCTGGTGGCGCTGCCGGAATAGGTGGCAACGGCCGTGTAGCGATCCGCCACAGCGTAGCCGTCCAGATTGGCGGTGTTGTCCGTCTGCCACTGGATGTCCGTGAGCGTCAGGGTCTTGCCGTTTTCCGTAATGGTTTTGGGAAGATACTGCGTATCCTGCTCGGCAAGATTGGGATAGCTGCGTTTGACGGAAAGCTGCTTTGTAGAACTGCCATAGCCGGACGGCTCCACCTGCACGGTATCAAGTCGGAGCGTCAGGGTCCCCATGAGGCCGTCATCCGTGATGAATTCCCGCTCCTGCGGCAGCAGCGCCAGCACGGATTCCATGTCTTTTTTGGCGCTTTCAACGGAAATGTGCTCCGTGTGCTGGCGGCTCTCATTTTCCGGAAGCTCCTGCTTCAGAAGGTCCGTCAGGGTGTAGTGGAAGCCGTCCTGACGGAAGTCCGAGCGGGGGATACCGGCAGGATCGTCTTCGGGGCTCAGATCATAGATTTTTTTCAGTTCCGTGCCATCGTCACCGCGAACGATGGCGGTGGGGTAGCAGACCTTGGCGTTTGGTGCCGCAGGCTCAAAGTCCGCCGCCAGCGCGGTGGGCGTCAGCGTCAAGGTCAGGCACAGCGCCGCGGCGCAAAGGGAAAGCATTCGTTTCATGTTGTTATCCTCTTTTCTTCAGTTTATAGTGATTTTTCGTCTGCTCCAGCAGGAGGTCATATTCCCAAGGCTCCACTTCTAAGGAGAGGTAGGCCCCATCCTTCGTCATGCCATCCACTCGATAGCGCAGCACCAGAGGAAGCTGCCGCTGCTTTTTCACATCCTGGGGCGAGAGCCAGCCAGCGCCTTCTACAAAAACAGCGCGAATGGCGGAATCATAGTTTTCTTCATAGCCCTGCCAGAGAAGGGCCTCCCGCAGTTCTTTCCGCAGTTTTTGGCGCTGGGGAACGGGGACCAGACGCTCCGGCTCCAGCAGAAAACGGGGACGCAGGCTTTCCAGGCAAATATCCAGCGCGTCTTTCAGGGCAGCGTTCTTTTTCGTCAAGCCGCCGCGCCAGTGATCTGCCGCCAGAACATCCTCGCCCTGGGCATCGCCGGGGAAAAGACGCACACAGCGGATGAGCTCATAGGCGTGGGCATCATCCGCCATGCCGAGGACGCGGGCCCCATCCATGGGGAGCGACCGGTAATGGGAGATCGCGTCATTCAACGCGGAAAAACGTTTCACACCCCAGCCGGATCTTCCGGGCCGAAGATCGTCCACGGTGTAATAGGTCATGCTCATGCAAGTATCCTCCTCACTTCATTTTCATACCGCCCATTGTGGGGGCGTCCGTCTGTTCCTGTGTCATCAGCTCCGCCAGCTTCGGCTTTGCCCATTCCGGAAGGAACTTGTCATCCAGTACGCCGATGAAATCCTCCCGGTTCCATCTGGCTGTTTCACCGTCCGAGAGGCAGGTGGCAAAGACTGCTCGACCAC
>ENA-OUOU01001672-OUOU01001672.1-human-gut-metagenome-genome-assembly--contig:-NODE-1672-length-11284-cov-3.859382_pt1 | contig 11284 bp, 4 predicted proteins | sample MGYA00237936_ERZ548765 | MGnify/ENA primary metagenome ERZ548765 (study PRJEB26490, sample SAMN05356889) | human gut metagenome | biome: terrestrial biome; feature: human-associated habitat; material...
GTCTTGGACGCCACCGGCTCCGCCGTGCGGATGTAAAGATCCACGATCGCACGCAGGATCTTCTTTTTCCGGTCTGAAAGCTCCATGGTTCATTCCTCCTTTCGACTTAGCACTCTTTATCCCTGAGTGCTAAACGCAGTGTACCACCGCCTGCCAGCGTTGTCAATACCTACAGACTTAAATTATTTGTGAACAATTCATATCTTATGTATGAATGCCCCGGCGGGGCGGTTTTATCAGCCGCGGCGCCCGGATCCGCAGCATCAGCCGGCTTCCCGGGCAGCGTTCCTGCCCGTCCGGCGGGGACTGCAGGGCGGGCTTTGTCTGCCGTTCAGGGATTATATAGACAAAATCCACAAAAAATTCCCGGTAAAATTTACGTAAAATCGGTAAAATCTCCGTAAAGGCACTGGATTTTAACGGGTGGAACTGCTATACTATGAAATACAGAACTCTGCGACTGCGGCTCCCTTGACCGGCAGCCGTTTTCGTTTCTGTATCAATCCGCAGAAGGAGGGTTCAAAAAGGTACTTCGCGCGGGACAGGCCCGCGCACGACACGAACATTCGAATTCTGAAAGAAATCAGGAGGAAATGCAAGCATGAAAAAACGCACAACGCGGTGTCTCGCGCTGCTGCTGGCAGTCGTCATGGTCCTTTCGGTCATGCCGGTCGCCATGGCAGAGGGGACAACGCAGACCTACACCAAGGTCACAAGTGCAGCCGAACTGACGACCGGCAAGTATGTACTTGTGACAGATACGGATTATGCGCCGGATTATTTTGACAACGGCTGGGTTCTTGCAACACAGCCCAGCGTTGTTGACGGTAAGATCGAAAATCCGACTGCAGGCGTCTGGACGCTGACCGTCGATACGGACGGCGTCGTTATGGCGGACGCGAAGGGAACTTCGATTGCGCCGAAGGGCGGCAACACGAACGGCATCCAGTCTGGCAGCTATAAATGGGCAGCCAGCTTTGCCAGCGGCAAATTTACCTTTGCCGGAACGGGTGACGATACTGTCACGCTCGCCAGTAACAAGGGAAACGGAAATAAGTTCAGAGCGTATAAGAACTCAACTGTAAACGGCGGCTATCCGCATGAGTTTACGCTCTACAAGCTCACCGCAGCCAAGGAGAAGGTCGCGACCCCGACGGCTGACCCGGCTTCGGGCGCGGTAGAAAAGAGCACAAAGGTCACCTTCTCCTGCACGACGGCAGACGCAGCGATCCTCTACAAGACCACGGGTGATTACGTTACATATACCAAACCCGTCGAGGTAACGGAGAACACCACCTTCACCGTCAAGGCCACGAAAGCCGGCATGGACGACAGCGACGAAGTACAATTCGCCTATACCGTCAAGGCTGAAGAACCGGTTCAGAGCCTGTTCAAGGACGGCGAGCAGATCGTCATCTACAACCCGGCTAACATGAAGGCCCTGTCCACTGAATACTCCGGCTTCTACAACAAGGGCACGGATGTGGCGCTGACGAACGGCACGCTGACCGGCTACACCGAGGCCGACGTCTGGACGGTCGGCGTCAACGCGGACGGTTCTTACACGTTCTCCACCAAGGACGGCAAGAAGCTGTCCATGGCTGAGAAGTATACCAGCACCCCGCTGGACGACGTGAACACCGCATGGAAGGTTTCCGAGGCTGCAACGACCGGCTGCTATTACATCCAGAACGCCGTGCGCGGCAATTATCTGGAGTGGTACGCCGATAAGAGCAACTGGAGCAGCTACGGCAGCATCGGCAGCAATGAGGCGCTGTTTGCCCAGCAGTTCTATCTGGTCGTGGACGACGGCGGCTCCGATGAGCCTTCCGGCGATCTGCCCAAGCCCGGCGACAAGTTCGTGATCTACAACCAGAACGCACAGGCGGTTCTGGCGGCGGAGAACGATTCGAAGTCCATTGAAAAGGCGGCAGCCACCGTCGCGGACGGCAAGGCCACCCCGGCGAACGGCGCTGTTGTGTTCACCGTCGAGCAGAACGGCGAATACCTCCGCTTCAAGAGCGAAGCCTATGGCTATCTCTGCTCCAACGGCACCGGCAACAACGCGTTCTACAGCAAGGACTTCTCCGAAGAGGGCGTTACGACTGACGACGCCGACTGGCTCGTCCGCGAATGCTCCGGCGGCGTGGGCGGCTATGAGATGGAGAGCCGCACGGCGAAGTTCAACAATAAGTATAGCCAGTGGTTGGAGTACTACTCCGATTCGTTCAAGACCTACAGCATGGATAAGAGCAAGGTCACGGATTACACCATCTACTCCTTCTTCTTCTATCCCGTGGCGGACGGCGTGAATGTGGACGGCGGCCTCGTCGTGCAGCCCACCATCACCTTCCCCGAAACCATGCTCCCGGCCTATGTCGGCAGCGATTACGAGTTTGAACTCGAGATCGACACAATCTATGAAATCGACAATCCGTGGATCGAGTACAGTGTCAAGAAGGCCGACGGAACGTACATCCCCGGCTATCTCAGCGAGCTGCAGGGCAACACGGACGTGGAGGTTCTGGACGGCTTCACCACCGGCAAGGGCCGCGTCCATATCACGGTCTTTGATTCGGATATCGCGGAAGCAGCCAAGGTCGGCGGCAAAATGACCCTGACCTTTGCGTTCAAGGATGTCAAGGGCAACGAGGCCAGAGCGTCCTGCACCGTCGACATCCTCGACGAGCCCGTGATCTCCAACGTAACGCCCGCGCAGGGCGCGCAGACCGGCGAGAACAAAAAGCCGACGATCTCCGCGGAGATCTCGAACGCTGGCGAGAACGCCAGCGTAACGATGACTGTCAACAGTGAAAAGGTCGATGCTGTCTACGCGAACGGCAAGGTCACCTACACCCCGGCTGCCGCTATGGCGGACGGCAAGGTCACGGTAACTGTGACGGTCAAGCGTGCGGATAAAAAGGAAACCAGCAAGACCTGGTCCTTCACCATCGGCGAGGCGACCTTCCAGCGCTACTTCGGCCAGCTGCACTCCCACACGCAGTATTCCGACGGCGCTGGCTCGCTGGACAGCGCACTGGATTATGTCAAGAATCTGCCTGAAATCGCGAACGTCGACTTCGTCGCATTCACTGACCATTCCAACTACTTTGACAAGTCCGGCGCAGCCAACCCCGAGGGCGCGCTCTACGACATGAGCCTTGCCAGCGCGGCGAGCCAGAATCTCTGGAATGAGTATAAGAACGCGGTCGCTGCGTTCAATAAAGAAAATGCAGGCAGCATGGTCGCCATTGCGGGCTTTGAAATGACGTGGTCCGGCGGTCCCGGCCATATCAACACCTTCAACACCCCCGGCATCGTCTCCCGCAACAACACGACGCTCAACAACAAGACCAAGGATGCTGGCCTGCAGGCCTACTACAAGCTTCTGTCGCAGACAGAGGGCGTCGATTCCATCAGCCAGTTCAACCATCCGGGCACGACGTTCGGCAACTTCATTGACTTCGGTTACTGGGATGCTGTCGTTGACACCCGTATGTACATGGTCGAAGTCGGCAACGGCGAAGGCCAGATCGGCGCAGGCGGCTATTATCCCAGCTACGAGCAGTACATCATGGCGCTCGACAAGGGCTGGCACGTCGCCCCGACCAACAACCAGGATAACCACAAGGGCCGCTGGGGCAACGCCAACGACGCCCGCGACGTCATCCTGACCGACGACTTTACCGAAGACGGCATCTATGCAGCGCTCAGAGCACGCCGTATGTACGCCACCGAGGACAAGAACCTCGATCTGGACTACACGGTCAACGGCAACATGATGGGCTCCATCATCGACGTTCCCGAGAAGCTGAACTTCGAGATCTCCTTCAACGATCCCGACCGCACCGATTCCATCGCCAAGGTCGAGCTGGTCGTCAACTCCGGCAAGGTCGCCTATACCTGGGACAGTGCCGCAGATCTCGCCAAGGGCTCCGTCAGCGTGGAACTGGCGCCTGAGTACACCTATTACTTCGTCCGCGTCACCGAGGGCGACGGCGATCTGGCCGTGACCGCTCCCGTCTGGGTCGGCGAATCGCTCAAGCTTGGCATTTCCAAGGCTGAATGCGGCACGTCTACCCCTGTCACCGACGAAGAACTGACCATCACCACCACGTTCTTCAACAGTGAGGCAAAGCCCGCTACCATCAAGTCCATCACCTATGCCATCGGCGGCGAAACCATCGGCACCGTGACGGATCCCATCGCGCTGGCTGCAAGCAGCACGCAGGATGTGGAATTCAAGTATACCCCGACCAAGGCCCGCATCATGACCGTCCGGATCACGGCTGTGATCGAGCAGGACGGCAAGGAGTACACGTTCACCAAGGACGTCACGCTCGATGTGCTTGACGCAAGCAAGCTTGTCTACATCGGCATTGACGCCTCGCACTACAACGAATACGTTGCAGGCAACTATAAGGACTCCATGGGCAACTTCGGCGAACTGGCTGCGGCCTATTCCGTGCGTACAGTCACGCTGAAGACCAGCGAGGAACTTATCGCGGCCTGCGGCAATCCCAAGTACAAGGCCATCATCCTGACGGCTCCGTCCCGCCGTCTGGAAGCGGCCCAGAAGGATCCGAAGACCTATTCCGAGGACGAGCTGAACGCCCTCAAGACGTTCAACGACAACGGCGGCATGGTGATCCTCGCCGGTTGGTCTGACAACTACGAGAATTACCCCATCATCCAGAACAACCCGGACATCAAGCATATGGCCGCGACGCAAAACGAGGTTCTGGCCAAACTCGGCTCCAGCCTCCGTATCTCTGACGACGCAACGTATGACGATGAACGCTCCGCAGCCGACGGCGTCGACAAGTGGAGACTCTACTTCTCGTCCTACAACATGGAGAACCCGCTTCTGAAGGGCGTGGAATTCGATGCAGAGCATCCGTATGACAAACTCTACACCGAACGCTTCAGCCACTACGGCGGCGCGTCCATCTACGCAGTTGACGCAAGCGGCAATGCAACCTCCACGCTGCCCGCAACGGTCAGCCCGGCAGTCTACGGCCATGCAACGACCTACTCTGTGGACGTTGACAGCGACGGCCTCGGCGGCGCAGCTACCCCGAAGTACACCTTCGCAGAAAACGATGACCGCCTGATGGTCATGGCGTCTGAGCAGCTCGAGGGCAAGGGCCTCATCATCGTCTCCGGCGCAGCCTTCATGTCGAACTTCGAGGTGCAGTACCAGGTCTCCGACAGCGGCGCGGAGAAGAACTACTCCAACTACAAGATCTGCCAGAATCTCGTCTCCATGCTCAACCAGACCGAGATCACCAAGATCGCGGATGTGCAGGCAGAGACAGAGGAGGGCGTCAAGTTCACCGTGGAGGGCATCGTGACCTCCAACGCCTCCGGCTATAACAAGGATACCGCGTTCTTCGACTGCATCTATGTGCAGGACAACACCGCCGGTATCAACGCCTTCCCGGTTGCAGGCAACTTTAAGATCGGCGATAAGGTTCGTGTCACCGGTACGACGTCCTCCTATCAGGGCGAGCGTCAGCTGGCTGTGACGAAGATCGAAAAGATTGCGGACGCGGAGGCTCCGGCTCCCGTGGAAGTCACTGCCGCGCAGATCAACGACGGCTCCGTCCTCGGCAGCCTCGTCAAGATCAAGGGCACGATCACCAGAGTGGAAGAGGCCGAAGGCAAGATCCAGACCATCATGGTCAGGGATGCAGCCGGCAACGAAGCACGCGTCTTCATCGACGGCTACATCACGAAGGACAAGGAAGTCCAGAACGCCATCGTCGGCAATCAGGTCGAGGCGGTTGGCCTTGCCTCCTATGACAACACCTTCGTCCTCTCGGACGGCACGCAGGTCTACCCGCGTATCCGTATCCGCGACCGCGCTGACGTCGTCTGCACCGCAGGCGAGACCCCGGTCGAGACGTGGAGCATCACCTACGTCACCGATGGCGGCACGATCAACGGTGAATACCCGACGACCTACACCAAGGGCACCGTGACCGTTCTGCCGACCAATGTGACCAAGCCCGGCTACACCTTCCTCGGCTGGTTCACCGCCTACACCGGCGGCGTACAGGTCAAGCAGATCGAGGCGACGGAGACCGGCGACAAGACCTTCTATGCACGTTGGCATAAGACTGTCCTGCCGCCTCCGCCCGTCACCCCCGGCACCCCGGTCACCCCGGCCAGGCCCGCTGCCCCGGTAGGGCTCCCGTTTGCCGATGTGTCCGGCAGCGACTGGTTCTATAACGATGTCCGCTACGTCTACGAGAAGGGCATCATGGACGGCACGGGCGCCGATCGCTTCTCTCCCAACGCACCGCTGACCCGTGCCATGATCGTCACCATCCTCTACCGCATGGCGGGCAGCCCGTCCGTTTCCGGCTCGTCCGACTTTACGGATGTGGCCGCCGGCAAGTGGTTCGCCAAGGCAGTCGCATGGGCGGCAGCGAACGGCATCGTCAACGGCTACGGCGACAGCCTCTTCGGCCCGAACGACCCCGTGACCCGTGAGCAGCTTGCGGCGATCCTGTACCGCTACGCAGTCTACGGCGGCATGACGGCTGTGACGCTCGAGGAAAATCTCGGCAGCTTTGCCGACACGGCGCAGCTCTCCGCCTACGCCATTCAGGCGATGAACTGGGCGGTCGGCCAGGGTCTGATCAACGGCTCCGGCAGCAACCTTGTGCCGAAGGCACAGGCGACCCGCGCACAGGTCGCGGCGATCATCCACCGCTATCTCGAGCGCTGAGTTCCCCAACAATACAAAACTGCCCCGCCGGTTCTCCCGGCGGGGCAGTCCCCCATCCCGTATAAACTGCGCATCCTGAAGGAGAATCCATGAAAAACTTACAATGCAAGCTGACGCGCAAGCGCTGGCTGGAGATCGGCGTGAGCGCGCTGCTGTTTGTGCTGATCATCGCGTGGGCGCTGGTCCTGGAATACACGGAGCCTGACCGCGAGGCGACTGCCGCGCGCAAGCGGTTTTTCGCCGTTGCGCGCGTCACGGACATTCTGGACGACAACGCGGAGACCCAGGACTGGACGGAGGGCCGCCGCATCGGCCAGCAGTATCTCGAGGTCGAGATCCTGAGCGGCCCGTGGAAGGGCGAAACGCTTGAGGCGATCAACTATCTGACCATCTATACCAACGTCGACGCGAAGATCGGCACAAAGATCGTCGTCCGCCTCGATCTGGATGACGCGGGGGAGCCGTATGTCATATCCATTCCGAATTATAACCGCGCCCCGGTGCTGCTCGGCCTGCTTGCCATATTTGCGGCGCTGCTCCTGCTGATCGGCCGGAAAAAGGGCCTTACGGCCCTGCTGGGGCTTTTGTATACGCTTGCGTGCGTCTGGTTCATTCAGGTACCCATGATCCTGCGCGGCGCGCAGCCGGTCGTGGTCACGGTCGTGCTTGTCGCGCTGACGACGGCGGCCTCTCTCCTGTTCCTGAACGGCTTCAGCCGCAAGACGCTCTGCGCCACGCTCGGCTGCATCGGCGGCGTGGCGGTCGCGGGTATTTTCGCCGCCCTGTGCGGGTCGATCTCGCCGCTCAACGGCTTCAACCTGCCGGAGGCGGAGGAACTGGTTTTGCGCGCGTCCGACCGGGGACTGAAGATCAGCGGTCTGTTCGTCAGCGGCATTCTCATCGCCTCGCTCGGCGCGGTCATGGACGTGGCCATGTCCATTTCCTCCGCCTGCTGGGAGCTGCGCGAGCTGAACCCCGACCTGCCGCGCAAGGCCCTGTTCCGCTCCGGCATGAACATCGGCCAGGACGCCATGGGCACCATGGCGAATACGCTCATCCTTGCCTTCGCCGGTTCGAGCCTCAATACGCTCCTGCTGTTCCAGATCTTTGATTATCCCATGATCCAGATCTTCAACGCCGATTCCATCGCCATCGAGATCATCCGCGGCGTGGCCGGAACCATCGGCATCATCCTGACCGTCCCCCTCGTCGCCCTCCTGAGCGCCGAGATCATGGGGCCGAAGAAAAAAGCGTAAGCTGCAAAACAGAAGTGGCATTCCCGGGCCGGGAATGCCGCTTTCTGCGTCAAAATGTCGGATCGTTATCGGTGTGCGTCCGCCTGCACGCAATATGCCTCCTGCATCTTTTGCAGGACGGCTTCCTTTTTTGGGATGGACGGGATGGCGCCGGAAGCTTCGGTGGAGAGGCTTGCTGCGGCTGCCGCGTAGCGGGCCATATAGGCAAGATCGTCCCGCGTCAGCGCCTCCGGCGCTTTCCCAAGCTCCAAAAAGCGCGATACGGCGCTGCCGCCAAAGATATCGCCTGCGCCGGTCGTGTCAATGGGGTGCACCTTCGGGCAGCCGCAGGAGAAGTCTGCCTGCTTATTTTTCAGCAGACATCCCTTCGGCCCCAGCGTGACCATGACGAGCTTCGCGCCCAGCGCCAGCACGCGCTCCGCGCCCTCCTCCGGGCTGCAGTCCCAGAGGAACTGCGTCTCCTCATCGCTGATCTTGACGATATCCGCCTGCGAAAGGCCCCAGAGGATCTGTTCCCTTGCCTCCTGCTCTGTTTTCCACAGCGGGGCGCGGTAATTGGGGTCGTAGGTGACGAGCCTGCCGTGCGCGCGGGCATAGGCCGCGGCCTTCTGCGTGGCCGTGCGGGCAGGCTCGTCCGTGCAGCTGAGCGAGCCGAAGTGGAACACGCGGCTTTCTGCCAGCATGGCCGGGTCGATCTCCTCCCAGCGCAGCTGTGTGTCCGCGCCGGGCTTGCGCGCGAAGGCGAACGAGCGGTCGCCGTGCGCGTCAAAGGTCACGAACGCAAGCGTCGTGAATGTATCGGGGCTGATCAGAATGCCGCGCGTGTCGATCCCGGCGCGGCGCATCGTGCCGGTCAGCAGATGGCCAAAGGTGTCGTCGCCGACCTTGGCGAGAAACGCGGTCTTCTTTCCATACGCGCTCAGCGCGGCGAGAAAGTTTCCGGGTGCGCCGCCGGGGTTGGCGGCAAGCGTGGGATAGCCGTTTTCATCCTTGGTGCGTTCTGCAAGATCGACAAGCAGCTCGCCCAGCGCGATCACATCATACATAGGTCTGTCCTCCTGTGTTTTTTGTTATTTTACCATGAAAGCAGCCTGGACTCAACCGCCGCGGACGAAAAATGCGCGCCGCGTTCCGCCTTTACATTTGCGCGCGTATGTGGTAAAATTCTCAAAAGTATGTGTACAAGTGCAAGGGGAGGATGCGTCCATGCCGATGACAAACGCCGCTGAATATCTAGAGCGCACCGCCGCCCGCGTCCCGGACAAGGTCGCCTTTTCCGACGCCTCCGGCAGTCTGACCTTCGGGCAGCTGCTGACGCGTGCACGGGCACTGGGAACCGTTCTGGCCAGGCTTCCGGGCTGCAAAAACGCGCCCGTGGCCGTGCTCACAGGCCGGACAGTACAGAGCGTTGCGGCCCTGCAGGGCGTTTTGCAGAGCGGGAATTATTACGTTCCCATCGACGAGCAGATGCCGGAGGCGCGGATGCGCCGCATTCTCGCGCAGGTGCACGCCCGCGCAATCGTCTTCCCGGAAGCGTGCCGCCCGCAGGCGGAGCGGCTGGCGGACTGCGCGCCGCTCGTTTGTCTGGAGGAAGCGGAGAAGACCGCGCCGGACGAAGCGCTTCTGCGGGCCCGGCGGGAGCAGATCATTGATCTGGATCCCGTGTACCTGCTCTTCACCTCCGGCTCGACCGGCACGCCGAAGGGCATCGTCATCTCCCACCGCGCCATTCTGGATTTTACCGACTGGCTGACGGACTTCTGCGGCTATACGGAGCATGAGGTCTTCGGCAATCAGTCGCCGTTTTACTTTGACACCTCCTGCAAGGATCTGTACCAGACGCTGAAGCTCGGCGCGACGTGCGTGATTCTGGAGAAGAAATTCTTCGCGCTGCCGCTGTTTTTGCTGCAGGCGCTCGACCGGAACGGCGTGACCGCCGTGAACTGGGCGACATCCGCGTTCCATCTGGCGGCAAGCTCCGGCGCGCTTGAAAAGTGCGTCCCGCATGCGCTGCGGAAGATCGTCGTCGGCGGCGAGGCGCTGCAGGCGCGGTACGTGAATATGTGGAAGCGCGCGATCCCGGAGGCGGAGCTTTATAATATGTACGGCCCGACGGAGACGACCGTCGACTGCGCCGCGCTGCACCTGACGCGCACGTACCGCGACGACGAGCCGATCCCCATCGGAAGGGCCTGCCGCAATATGCAGCTGCTGCTGTTAAAGGACGATCTGACCGAGGCGGCCCCCGGCGAGACGGGCGAGCTGTGCGTGCGCGGCTCCGGACTTGCGGCGGGATATTTCGCCGACGCAGAAAAGACCAACGCCGCCTTTATCCAGAACCCGCTCTGCCCCGATTACCGCGACATTCTCTACCGCACGGGCGATATGGCCGTGCAGCGGGAGGACGGGAATTTCTATTTTCTTGCCCGCCGCGACGGGCAGATCAAGCACATGGGCTACCGCATCGAGCTGGGCGAAATTGAAACGGCGCTCTACAGCGTCAAGGGCCTGCGGGAGGCCGTCTGCTTCTACGACGCGATGCGTGACAAGATCGTCTGCGTCTATGCGGGCAATCTGGACACCAATACACTTGCAAAGGCGCTGCGGACGGCGCTGCCGAAATATATGCTGCCGAACGTCTATGAAAAGCTGGACGCGCTGCCGCACAACGCAAACGGCAAGCTTGACCGCGCGGCGCTGAAGGAACGGTTTTTGCATGCGCAGAGTTGAAAGCTATGCAGCGCTTGCGCCGCTTCTGTCCGCACAGCTTCGGCGCGGCGTGGTGACCAACTGCTTTTTATCCCCGGCAGACTACCAGCGTGAGATCGATGCCGGGCTTTTTTACGAGGAAGAAGACGGCTTTCTGCTGCTGCTGCGCCAGCGGGCCGGATACCGGCTCCTGAACTTCTATCTGCACCCCGGCGCGAGGCTTTTCCTGCCGGAGACGGCTGTCCCGCTCGTCACGGAGCTGGCCTGCCGGGAAAAGGAGCAAGTTGCCATGCGTCGGGCGCAGGACGCGCTGTGTGCGCTCGGCTTTGCGGAGTGCTTTCGCCGTCTGCGGCGCACACGGGCGGCGGTTCCGGCTCCAAATAACGCGGAAGCTCCGACGGAGGCTTCCTTTGAGGCTGTGCGGGCGTTTTTACTTGAACAGTTCGACCCGCTGACGGGCTGCATCCCGCCGGACGAGGAACTCCGGCAGGCGGTCAGTGCCGGACAGGTGCTGTGCCTCATGGATGCGGACGGAATTTCGGGCTTGCTGCACTACGCGCCCGGGCGGGCGCAGTGCGAGATC
>ENA-OUOU01001679-OUOU01001679.1-human-gut-metagenome-genome-assembly--contig:-NODE-1679-length-11253-cov-4.161636_pt1 | contig 11253 bp, 7 predicted proteins | sample MGYA00237936_ERZ548765 | MGnify/ENA primary metagenome ERZ548765 (study PRJEB26490, sample SAMN05356889) | human gut metagenome | biome: terrestrial biome; feature: human-associated habitat; material...
ATACGTTCATGATGTTATCAGAAACGTTGGCGCAATAACTCGTTGTCGCGATAAATGCCGATAGTGCTGTATCGGTACCAAGCGTAGAGCACGAATCGGTACCCTTTTATCTCAAATCATTAGGATTTGGGATAAAAACTTGAGCGATATTTTTTGATGTATATATACTAGCATCGCGGATACACTTACAATCTTTTTTGCTTTTAAGTAAAAAGTGGCAATCAGACGTGGGGCAGCTCAACGATGAAACTCGTGCCTCTGCCTTTTTCCGAGTGTACGGCGATGTTGCCTTCGTGCAGCTTCACAATCTTATGGGCGAGCGTCATGCCGATGCCGTGACCCTCTACGGCGTTCTCTTTCGCTCCGCGATAGAACAAGGTGAAGAGCTGCTGTTTGTCTTCTGCCGACATGCCGCAGCCGTTGTCCGACATACGCACTATGCTCCAGCGGTTGTGGAACGAAATCTGCACGATTGAGGAGTGGTTGGCAGAGTACTTGCAGTTGTTTTCTATGAGATTGGCGAAGGCAATGTTGAGCAGATAGGGGTTGCCGTGCGTGGTTATGAGTCGGTCATCGTCCTCCTCCTCGTTAGAGAAGAGCAGTTCGATGGAGTAGTCTGGGTGCGCACGCAGAATGAGTTCGCGCACGTCGAGCAGCAGTTCGTCGAGGCGTACCTCGTGCATGCTAATCTTCTCCTTGCAGTAGTCGGCCTTTGCCAGATTGAGCAAGCCGTCGATGAGTCGGGTCATGCGCTTTGCGTCCTGCAGGATGTTCTGCATAGCGTGTCTGTACTGCTCGTTGGTGCGGTCTTTCTGCAGCGACACATCCAGTTCGGCGGTGAGGGCGGCAAGCGGAGTGTGCAGCTCGTGCGACACGTTGCTGACAAACTGCTTCTGCGACTCGAACGAAACCTCAAGTCGGTTGAGCAGCGCATTGAACGCAATGCAGAGTTCGCCCAACTCGTCCTTCTCGTTCTTCACCGGCAAGCGGCGGTCGATGTGCGAGGCGGTGATAGTTTCAGCCTCGTTCACAATGTTCTGTATCGGTTTCAGCGCAAGGCGTGCGAGGAAGTAGCCCGCAACGAAGAGCAGCGTGAGGCCTATTATGAAGAGAATGATAAGCGTGTTCTGCAGGCCCGATAGATTGGCATGGCCGTAGCCGTCGTAGGCGGCGGCGGTCACGATATATTCTTTTCCTTTGTAGAGGTACACCATGCCTATGCCCTGATACTTGCCTATGCTGAACTCTATCTCTCGCTGTCTGAGTATCTCGTTTATCATCTGCTGCGTCTCCTTCACTATGTCGTTGTGTATGGCATCGTGGTAGAGCATGTGGAAGTCGGTGGTGTATACAGCCACCTCCACCTCGTTGATGAACTTGCGGTTGTTCAGATACACCGACTGCATGGTCTGTGCATCCACTTGTCCGGCAAGGAACAGATTAGCCTTCGTTATGCCCTCGCTCTTGAGGTCGCGGAAGAAAGTCTGCGCGCGGGTGTGCTCGCTGAGCAGGTATATGAGAACCGTGCACAGCAGGAAGATGGTAGCTGTGACACAGGTATATTTCAGAGTGAGGGTTGTACGTATTTTCATTATAGTCTGCTTGTTAGTATGAAGCCCACACCGGGCTTGGTGTGTATCAGTTTCACGTCGAAGTTCTTGTCCATCTTCTTGCGCAGATAGTTGATGTATACGTCGATGAAGTTGGTGCCGGTGTCGAAATGCGTGCTCCACACCTTCTCGGCTATCTCTATGCGGCTCACCACCTTCTCGGCGTTCTCCACGAGATACACCAGCAAGTTGTACTCCTTCGGCGAGAGCTTTATCGGCGTGTCGCCGCGCGTCACCTCCTGTCGCTCAAGGTCTATCTTCAGGTCGGCGTAAACAATCTGCTTCGGCGCTTCGGTGCCGCTCACGGCGCGCCTCTTGAGTAGCACGCGCACCCTTGCGAGCAGTTCGCGGAAGTCGAACGGCTTCACCATATAGTCGTCTGCGCCCACGTCGAAGCCTTCGAGCTTGTCGTCTGCAGTGCCCAGCGCCGTGAGCATCAGTATGGGTATCTGCTCGTCGTGCTGGCGTATCTGTTGGCACACCTAGAAGCCATTCAACTTCGGCAGTATGATGTCGGAGATGACGAGCTGGAAGGCGTTGTTCTGAAAGAGGCGCAGCCCCATCTCGCCGTCGTACGCCACCATTATCTGATAGCCGTTTTCCTCCAAACCAATCTTCAGAAGGTCGGCCACACGCTTTTCGTCCTCTATAACTAATATGCTGATCATAGTTGTTCTGGTTTGTGATTTACACTTTTCGACACATGAAACTGCTGCAAAGTTACACTTTTCTTTCTTTAAAACTGCTGAATTGCAGCTATAATTAGCAAGAATTAATGTAGACTGTGTTAGTATGGTAGGAAAGTTAATTAACTCTCCTAATTGGTCAGAAACTGCAGCACAGGCGTGCGCTGAGCACAGTGAAGCTACCTACCTTGTTGTTGATGTATTGGAATGAGGGCTGCAGAGCGATGTGTCGGTTCAGTTGGCGGCGGTATGTCAGTTCAACGGAGCACTCTGTGCCCTGCTTGAATCGGGCGCATTGAACGGTTGCGCCGCACAGGTTGAGGCTGTCTGTGTATGCGCAGCCCGCCTCGGCGTATCTGTAGCAGACACTTTGGTGACAGGTGTTCTCAGAGTATTGCGCCATGCACGTCACGCTGCGCTCGGCTGACGACCATACCGGCTGTTCGCCGTACACCCACCATGCGCAGGTAGTCTTGCGCAGCGCCTTGGCGGCAGACACCATCTCGCCATCCTCCTGCACAGGATATTGCCGCGAGTGTACAGCTACGCCAGCGAAGTAGTGCGCACCGCGGTTGGCATACTCCAGTTGCGAGATGTTGAACACTCCGTCTCGCTTCGGGTGCACCACGAACGGGTTGTCCTTGCGCTTCCATCCGTTGTAGCCTGCGCCGTTGTACAGACTGTTCTTGAAAAGCCAGTTGCCCTTCGACACATCGAAATAGACGGTAAGCCCCGAGAGCGGATAGTTGGCTATGGGATAGCTTGCGGCGATGGTGGGGAAGATGCCGCACGAACTGTTGGTGAATAGCGACGTTACGTCGGACGTGAAGAAGTCCTCGTTCACGTTCCTCACGCCTACGAACAGATGCGCCGCCTGCCACTCGTGCATGTAGCCCAGTACGGCGAGGGTGGCAACGCGGTTGTCCTCCTCTATGTTCGAGAATGTCTGCAAGTCGTCGGCTATTCTATCGTTGGTCTTAGCGATGTGTAGAATTGAGGCCTCAATGGTGCCCTTGCCGTCGAAGAGCTGTATGTCCATGTTCAGGCGCAGCAGGTTCACCCAGTTGGTCTTGCGCTTCATGTCCCACTGCCATTCTGCGGTGTATTCGCCCGAAAAGGTTTGTGCAGCGCAAAGGCAGGGGAAGAAGCTGCTTATAATAATAAGAATACGTTTCATTTCTGATGTTTTGTGTTTTGCACACCCTCCTCCTATTATAGCCAGCGCTTGAACACGTGGATGTACAGCGTCTTGAGCCACTGCGTGAGCACGCAGTAGGCGAGCAATATGCCGACGAGCCACGGGAAGTAAGACAATGGGAGCGGCGTGAGACCAATCGAACTGCCGAACGGTGTGAACGGTATGCAGATGCCCACAGCCATGATAGAGAACGTCATGAGCATTACGGGCCACGAAGCCGAACTCTGCACGAACGGCACCTTGCGTGTGCGTATCATGTGTACGATGAGTGTCTGCGAGAGCAAGCCCTCTACGAACCAGCCCGACTGGAACAGCGACTCCATGTCCGGACCCTGACACTTGAACACCCACCACATCACCAAATAAGTAGCGATGTCGAATATCGAACTGATCGGACCAATCCATATCATGAAGCGGCTCAAGTCGCCCGAATCCCAGATGCGCGGACGGCGCAGATACTCGCTGTCCATGCGGTCGAACGGAATGGTGGTCTGTGAGATGTCGTAGAGCAGGTTCTGTATGAGCAGATGGATAGGCAGCATGGGCAGGAAGGGCAGGAAGGCGCTCGCTGCCAGCACGCTGAACATATTGCCGAAGTTGGAGCTGGCGGTCATCTTCACGTACTTCACAATGTTGCCGAACGTCTTGCGACCTTCGAGCACACCGTTCTCCAGCACCATCAGGTCTTTCTCCAACAGGATGATGTCGGCACTCTCCTTTGCTATGTCCACAGCCGAGTCTACCGATATGCCGATGTCCGACTCGCGCAGTGCTGCAGCGTCGTTGATGCCGTCGCCGAGGAAGCCCACTGTGTTCTGGTTCTTCTGCAAGAGCTGTATGATTTCAGCCTTCTGCATCGGTGTCAGCTTAGAGAAGATGCTGCACTTCTCCACCATTTGCGTCTTCGCCTCCTGGCTCATCACCTCCAGTTCGGGTCCGGTCGTGGCGTTAGCCGTGTCGATGCCCACCTGTCGCGCTATCGACTTCACCACAGCGTCGTTGTCGCCCGAGAGCACCTTCACCTCTACGCCGTGCTCGTGCAGCTGCTTTATGGCTTGCGAAGCCGACTCCTTTGGTGGGTCGAGGAAGGCGAGATAGCCGATGAGCACCATGTCCTTCTCGTCCTCGATGGCAAAGTTGTTCTCCTTGCTCAAGAAACTCTTCTGCGCCAAAGCCAGCACGCGCATACCCAGCTCGTTCATCTCCATCACGAAGCGCAGCGCTTTCGCACGCATCTCCTTTGTCAGCGGCAGCACCTTGCCGTCGAACTCGGCATGAGAGCACACGCCGAGCATCTCCTCCACAGCGCCCTTTGTGATGATTTGTCGCTTGCCGCTGAGGTCCTCCACCACTACCGACATACGGCGGCGTTGGAAGTCGAACGGTATCTCGTCCACCTTCTTGTACGAACGGCTCAGCGACTCCAGTCCCAGCTCCTTCACGTGCGAGAGAATGGCACGGTCCATGAGGTTCTTCAGTCCTGTTTGGAAGTAGCTATTGAAGTAGGCGTGGCGCAGAATGCGGTTTGCCTTGTCCTCCGTGCCATCCACGTTCACGTGTCGCTCCAACACGATGTGGTCCTGCGTCAGCGTGCCCGTCTTGTCGGTGCAGAGAATATTCATCGCGCCGAAGTTCTGAATGGCGTTAAGGTCCTTCACGATAGTCTTCTTGCGCGACATGGCAAGCGCACCCTTCGAGAGGTTCGCCGTCACGATCATAGGCAACATCTCCGGCGTCAGACCCACAGCCACCGATATGGCGAAGATGAACGCCTCCATCCAGTCGCCCTTCGTGATGCCGTTCACCAGAAACACGATAGGCACCATTACGAGCATGAAGCGTATGAGCAGCAGACTCACCTTCGTGATGCCACGGTCGAACGCCGTAGCCGCACGATGTCCCGCCACGCTCTTCGCTATAGTGCCGAGGTAGGTGTGGTTGCCTGTGGCGAACACGATGCCCTTAGCCGAACCGCTCACCACGTTAGACCCCATGAAGCAGATATTGTCGAGGTCGACGATGCTGCAGCCCGAGTGCTTGCGCGGCTTCGAGAGCGTGGCAAACTTCTCTATCGAGTCGGACTCGCCCGTCAAACTCGACTGGCTCACGAATAGGTCCTTCGACTCTATGATGCGCACATCCGCCGGAATCATGTCGCCAGCCGATAGCATCACAACGTCGCCCGGCACCAGTTCCTCGTTGCTTGTCTCGTCGCCCGGTGTTCCGCCTCTGCTTGCCGTGCCTGCACGCACCACGTAGCACGTGTTCGTCACCATCTTCTGCAGAGCCTCGCTCGAACGGTTAGCCTTCCACTCCTGTGTGAAGCGCAGCAGCGCACTCAGCACAATCATCGTCGTCACGACAACAATGGAAGTCCAATCCTTGTCGCCTGGGTCAGCCATCCATACGTCCATGACGAATGAAATAGCCACCAGCACCGTCAGCACACCCACGAACGGATTGATGAATGCCTTTGCGAGCATCACCAGTGGGCGCTTCTTTTTCTCGTGCTCAATCTCGTTCATGCCATACAGCCCCTGACGCTTCTCCACCTCCTCGTCGGTCAGACCCCGCGATCTAGTCTGGAAGTGGGTGTATACATTCTCGAGTGGCACCTTTGCTGCCATCAGTACCCTCTCGGTATTGAAGGCAATCTTACTGTTTTTCTTTTTTGTCTTCCACATAATTAGTTAACTTTAATCGGTTGTTGTTTTCGTTTCGCGCTGCAAAATTACTCACACAATCCGATAGCGTCGGTTAGAAAACTATTAGAGCCGTATTAGAATTCCATTAGAACAGGCTCTAATGGAATTCTAATACGGCTCTAATACATCTCTAATATAATAAAACAGGAAAAGACCGTAACTTTGCCGAAAAACAAATAGTTATGATTCTCTTTACTGAATTTCTTACAAGAATAGGATGTGCTTTTCTTATGGGTACACTGATTGGAGTGGAGCGACAGTACCGCCAGCGCAATGCCGGACTGCGCACAAACATTCTCGTTGCAGTAGGCGCAGCCGCATTTACGGTGTTGTCCTATTCGATGACGACAGGTAGCGGCGATCCCTCGCGTGTGGCTGCGCAGATAGTGTCGGGCATTGGCTTTCTGGGTGGCGGATTGATTCTGAAAGACGGCTTCACCGTGCGTGGGTTGAACACTGCTGCTACGATATGGTGCTCGGCAGCCTGTGGCACGCTCTCGGGTGTGGGTGCCTACTGCGAGGCTGCCGTATTGGTGGCGTGCGTGTTGATTACGCATTGCCTTTTCCGTCCGTTGTGTACATTCCTCGAAAAGCGTACAGCCAAGGTGTTCCACTACTCTATGCGTGCTGAATGTCAGCGCAATGCGTCAGGCAGCGTGCAGAAACTCATCATGGATACGCTTGCTTTCGACCAGGACGTAAGGCTCAATTCGCTTTTCTATAAAGGCGATGACGACCGAGTAACTGTTTGTTGCGACATAGAAACGTTAGGCGAACACAAAGTGCTCTTAGATCTCGTTGTGTCGCGACTGCGCTCACGCTCGGAGGTGTTCAGCGCAGGATGGGAGAAAGAAGAATCGCCACAGGAAGACTTCTGATTATTACATATTGCTTAGAGTGATTTCCGACGTGATGTGATTGAAAGTTAAATACGTTAAATATTCACCTTTTCGTATCTAATCAGAATCCATACAGTCACTTTTCTACCGTTTAGAGCGTATAACACTGATAATCAACTAATAATAAATTCTGTGCCTGTACATCAATGACCGATGTCTATTGTCAAGCGGTAAATGTTCCAATCACGGAAAAGGACATATTTGATAAAACACCGATAGAAAACATGACTCTCTATGTGCCGAGCGAGTCGATGAATGCATACAATACTACCGACCCATGGAGCGGATTCGGCAACATCAAGGCTCTCACCACTGGCATCGAAAAGATCGTAGAAAAACCGGGAGAAAAGATCGTTGAGAAGATCGTCGAGAAACCAGTCGAGAAGATCGTAGAAAAGATCGTCGAGAAGCCAGTAATCACAACTGTTGACGGACAAATCTCTGTGTCTGGTCTCAGCGGCAACGCCACTGTTCAGCTGGTGTCTCTCGACGGCAAGCTGCTCGACAGTGAGAACGCCACTGACGGCATCGCCACTCTGAAGGCTCTGTCGGGCGAGGTGGTAATCGTGAAGGTAGGAACGGAGAGCTTCAAGGTGGTTGTGAAGTAATGACCAGGGCAGACTGAATATAGAATAACTCTAATGCCCAATTTGGGATAATCGGTATCCCCCATAATTCCCTCACGGCTATGGAGAGGGGATTATGGGGGATTATATATATTAGTATTAAAAGAGAACGGCCTAATGGCAGTTTGGGGTATTATTCCTCCACTCTGCCCGGATAAGCCTCGAGAGCCTTGCGCAATACGATGATCGCACGCTCCATGTCTTCCTTCTTCAATACGTAGGCGATTCTCACCTGGTTGCGGCCGGCACCGGGGGTGATGTAGAATCCGCTGGCAGGTGCCATCATCACCGTCTCGCCCTCATAGCTGAACGATGAGAGACACCAGCTGCAGAACTTGTCGGCATCGTCAACGGGCAGCTTCGCCACGGTGTAGAAGGCGCCCATCGGCATTGGTGTGAAGACTCCGGGGATTTCATTGAGTCCTTCAACGAGACAGTTGCGGCGCTCCACATATTCGTCGTACACCTCACGGAAATACTCGTCGGGAGTGTCTACCGATGCCTCGGCGACAATCTGGCCTACGAGAGGAGGCGACACGCGGGCCTGGCAGAATTTAATCGCCGTGTCTCTGATTTCCTTGTTTCTTGTGACGAGGGCTCCTATCCTCACTCCACACTCACTGTAGCGCTTGCTCACGGAGTCGAGAATCACCACGTTCTGCTCTATTCCCTCCAGACTGCCTGCGCTGATATATGGATTCTCAGTATACACGAACTCGCGGTACACCTCGTCGGAGAAGAGCAACAGGTCGTGTTTCTTCACCATGTCTCTTATCTGGTCCATCTCCTCTGGAGTATAGAGGCTTCCGGTGGGGTTGTTGGGGTTGCAGATGAGGATGGCCTTGGTCTTCTCGTTGATGAGTTCTTCGAATTTCTCCACTGCCGGCAGTGCGAATCCGTCTTCAATCTTGGTGGTTATCGTGCGCACCTTGATTCCTGCCGGGATGGCGAAGCCGAGATAGTTGGCATATAGAGGTTCGGTGAGAATTATCTCGTCGCCCGGGTCGAGACAGGCCATGAATGCTATCTGCACCGCCTCGCTTCCGCCGCAAGTTATCACGATGTCGTCGGGCTCCACATTGATGTCGTACTTCTTGTAGTATCCGGCGAGCTTCTTTCTGTAGCTCAGATAGCCCTCCGGAGTGGAATATTCCAGGAGCGTCCTGTCGATGTTTTTCAGAGCGTCGAGTCCCACCTGCGGTGTAGGCAGGTCTGGCTGTCCGATGTTGAGGTGATACACCTTCGTTCCTCTTTCTTTCGCTGCGGCAGCCAGTGGAACCAGCTTGCTGATTGGAGATTCAGGCATCTCTTGTCCGCGCATTGATACTTTACTCATATCTTTTTTGTTTTTTATGATATTTGATATTAAATTCCAAACGGTCATCACGCCGTTCGATGTGATATTATATAACTGCGTGCAGCCTTGTCTCTGTCAGCCATCTGCCGCAAAATGCCGATGGTATCAAGTGTGTATGTCTTGAAGTGAGGAGACTGGTTCTGTCACCTGTAGTGTCGCGTTTTTCTTTCATTAGATACAGTCCAGAACGGTAATTTTGCCGTTCAGGGTCCAGCCCCGAACGGTAATTATGCCGATTTGGGTTTATACAGGGCAAAGATACGATGTTTGTAAATGATTATCAAGTTTTTTCCTGAAAAATATTGGAAAAGCAGTCAGAAATCATCTGCCGCCTCTTATACTCCGAAAAACTTTTATTCCCTCTCCCACCCCATCCACGGCAGGGGCATGAATAAAAAATGTGAACGCAAAATGCGGTTATGTCATGCAAAAGTATTACCTTTGCAGCAGAAAAGCGACTCCAGACCGCATTGGAGTCTACATCAGCCTCAAAAAGAAAAAAGGAAAGGTGCTCGAGTGGCTGAAGAGGCACGCCTGGAAAGCGTGTATACGTCAAAAGCGTATCGGGGGTTCGAATCCCCCTCTTTCCGCTATAAGTCTACAGACCGGCAAGCGATGAAGCCCGATGGTCTGTAGACTTTTTTCGTTATATTGCCTATGCTCTGAGACTGTTCCCTTCCGCTTTTGCCTATGTTTTAGGTAAGAAATATCACGATTTTGTCTATGTTTTAGGAAAGTTTCTGCCTGGTTTTGCCTATGTTTTGGGAAATAATCCTTATCTTTGCAAAGTGAAACAACGTTGTAACTATCATGATATACAGGCAATTAATTGAAGATTTGACAGAATGGAACAGACGCGGAAACCGCAAACCGCTCGTTCTGCGCGGGGCACGCCAGGTGGGCAAGACCACTCTCGTTGATGAATTCAGCAAACAGTACGACTGCTATATAAAGCTGAATCTCGAACAGAGCGCCGATGCCAAAGCATTCAGCATATCCGATGATGTGGCTGAGATATTCCAATATCTGTGTCTGCAAAAGAAAATAGTTGTCGACAAAAACAAGCGCACTCTGCTCTTTATCGACGAGATACAGAATGAGCCGAAAGCAGTGGGGCTGCTGCGCTATTTCTATGAGGAAATGCCGTGGCTGCACATCATCGCAGCCGGGTCGAGACTTCAGACGCTCATAAAACAACGCATATCGTTTCCGGTGGGAAGAGTGGAATACATGTCGCTAAGACCTTGTTCGTTTCTCGAATTTCTGAACGCCACAGGAAACGAGCCTCTGGCTGAAATGATACGCCAGCTAAACGTTTCGCCCGTATATCACGATATGCTGACAAGTCTTTTCAACCGATATACTCTCGTTGGAGGAATGCCTGAGGCTCTTGCTGAATATGCCGCCCACGAGGACATAACAAGGCTGTCGCCGATATACAGGTCGCTGATAAACGGATACAACGAGGACGTTGAAAAATATGCCAGGAACACCAATCAGACCAATGTGATACGTCATCTGCTCACGCATGGTTGGGCGGAAGCCGGACAAACCATCACATTCAGCCGGTTTGGCGGAAGCAACTATACGAGCAAAGTGGTGCACGAGGCTCTCGAGGTGTTGCAGAAGGCATTCCTGCTCAGTCTGGACTATCCGATAACGACGGTAAAGGCACCTGCCATCCCTGCCCTCACAAGACAGCCTAAACTTATTTGGCTCGACTCCGGCATCATGAACTTCTCAGTTGACATACAGACCGAATACCTGCAGAACAGGTCGCTAACAGACGTATGGAAAGGACATGCCGCCGAACAGATTGTTGCCCAGGAGCTGCGCATCGCCCTCGACCGCAACTACAGGAACGAGCAGTTTTTCTGGGTCAGAGACAAGAAGGGGGCCACGGCTGAAGTGGATTTCGTATGGCAGCACAACTCCTCTATCATACCTATCGAAGTGAAATCCGGCACCAAAGCCCACCTGCGGTCGCTGCATTCGTTTATGGACACGGCAGACTCCACTGATGTAGCCATCAGAATATGGCCCGGCAAATACGGAATCGACGAAGTCACCACCCCCAAAGGCAAGACATTCAGACTGATAAACCTACCATTCTATTATGTAGGAATGATAGACAAGGTGATTGACCTGTCTCTTATACACATCTCCGAGCCC
>ENA-OUOU01001681-OUOU01001681.1-human-gut-metagenome-genome-assembly--contig:-NODE-1681-length-11230-cov-7.043400_pt1 | contig 11230 bp, 8 predicted proteins | sample MGYA00237936_ERZ548765 | MGnify/ENA primary metagenome ERZ548765 (study PRJEB26490, sample SAMN05356889) | human gut metagenome | biome: terrestrial biome; feature: human-associated habitat; material...
TCATTGGCAAGCGTGGCAGAAGAGTAAAGTTGGGAATCCCTAACGAGAATGTACGTCGCCAATATTACGGCTATGTGTTGGATGAATACAACAGGGATGCCAAAATCAACAATAATCATCTTGCCGACCGATACGATGTAATGGCTCTGGATGGTAACATCAAGCCAGCCATCGAATACATCGCCGAAGGTTATCGAAACTGCACAAGTATTCACTCCAGCATCCAGGCAGAGCGCAATCTGCAAGGTTTCATCGCCGCTTATCTCAACCATAGTGGTTATTACTATATCATCCAGGAAATGGAGTTGAATGGTGGTTATTGCGACTTGACGATGATTCCGGACCTCACTCGTTTTCCAGAGGTTGCCCATGCCTACCTCTTGGAGTTGAAATATCTGAAAACGGGCGATACCGATGAAGAAGGAAACAAGGCCTTGGAAGAAGCAAGGACTCAGTTGGAGCAATATGCGCAAGACACAAGATTGCCACAGCTGATGAATGGAAAGCCTATCCACAATATAGCCATCATCTATAAAGGTAATGACTTGTGGAAAATAACGGAGTGCTAAAGAATTTAGAAAACGACAAGGGTCTATATGCCACGATGAACAGGTGGCGTATAGACCCTTGGTTATATGGTGATATTTGTAATGTGATGCCTGGTGGCAAAATAAAAAAGCCCTCGGTGCTTCAGCACCGGGGGCTTTAAATAAGCTATGGCTTTTTCCTTCACATCGTATGCAGTAAGAAAGGTATTCGGAAATTGAGTGTTAGCGTTGGTTCATATCATTAAACCCTTTCCATTATAAATAAAGTTCTTTGTTTCAATTTCGGCACAAAGATAAGAAAAAAAATCCTAATCCCAAAATTTATACTGATTTTTGGGATTAGGGACCCAAAAAGCTCCAGAAGCAGCACGCCCTTTACCTTTGCTTTATTCTTCGGTCAGCGATTTTCAATTCCGCTACGCGCCGGTGACCGTTATACTGGGGTACAAGAACCAGCGTGATGCCATTCAGCGACATGTTGAAAAGTTTGATGTTGACTTTTATCCTGAGAACCGCCACCACCACATGACTCAGACATGGAAGTGGCTGCGTCAATATACCCTGCAAACAACAGCATCGCTACATGAGCGACATTCTCTGTTGTCGCTATATCATTATCCTCTGGAATCTGAACCTCATTAGTAAAGACATCTTTGACTGAGTTCGGAATCCACACCTTTTTGACTCCATCGCCAATACTGATTGTGAATGCCGTTTTTGTAGGTTGAGGTTGCGCCTTTGGTTGTGATGCTGTTGGAGTGTGTTAGTAGTAATTCAAAAAATATCCGAGATAATGTCACATTTATGAATAATGACAAGGCACAGGAATTTGTCATCACGGTTTGGAGAGGAGAAAGTAACCAAATCGAGGGGGAAAGTAACCAAGTCGGTAATTAAGTCGAACAAAAAAGTAACGAAGTCGAGGAAAAAAGTAACGAAGTCGAGGAAAAAAGTAACCAAGTCGAAGACCATAACACTGGACTTAGACACTCTGACACCGACCATGACACTCGACTTAGACACTCTGACACTCCAAAAGTGTCATAGTCTAACAAGCAAAGGGACATAGTAAATTTCTGTTCTGTTCCTCGAACCACCAAATAGATACTAGACAGAATTGGAGTCAGCATGCATTCCAAGAACCGAGAACGTTACATCACCTCCCTTGTTGCAGCCGGATATTTGCAGATGACTAATCCGGATAATCCTACAGCAAGCAACCAGAAATACAAGAAAGTAACAATCAAATAAAAATAGTACAATATGAAGAAAGAATATATAGAACCTGAAATGCAGGAGAAGTTGAACGACAAAATGCGAATGGATGATGAATTGAAAAGAATGAGACGTTAAAATGGCATGAAGTTGGTATTTGGAATTTTTTCGTAGAAATTCAACAGAAAGTTAACAAAAAGTTTGGTAAAGTGAAAATAAAAGCATAATTTTGCAAATTAAATAAGTACATAACATTAAAAACAAGAAGATTATGGCAATAGAAATTAAAACAATACCTGTCCTTCATGGTGAGGCAGCAGCACGTTTCGTTGAAGCGGCTGATGAGGCATTGGAAAAGCGTGGCTCCATTGATTTCTCCAAGCAAGTAGCCAAGGCACGTGCTATATTAAAACGTTCAAAACTGTACATTTAAAATGTTAGAGCAATGTGATTTTATGGAACTGACAGAGGAAGTCTTGCAGCAATGCAAAGGCTTCACTTGTAAGGATGAGGACATAACAGAGTTCTTCACCCAAGACTATGCTGACTATGCCTATCAGTTGCTTGGAAAATCATATTGTTTTGTTAAACCAGATACATCTGAAATAGTCTGTGCATTTACAGTTGCTAATTCGAGTGTAAAAGTAGATTCACTTCCTTCAAACCTTCGGAATAAGCTTAATAGAAAGATTCCGAATGCCAAGCGAAGACCGCAGTATCCAGCAGTGTTGGTTGGACAGTTGGCAGTAAGCGATTTGTTCAGTGGGCATCATGTGGGAGATGAATTGTTGGATTTCATCAAATCATGGTTTATAGACCCATTGAATAAAACAGGATGCCGATATGTCATTGTTGATGCCGTCAACCATTCGAAAGTGTTTGAATATTATCAACGAAATGGTTTCAAGTTCTTGTTTTCGTCAGATGAGGAAGAATGGACCTTTTTGCATAACAAAGGTCTAGAGCCAACAACTCCGATAGAGCCGATGAAGACACGACTGATGTACTTTGATTTGATTTATCTTCGCACAAAATAACAAATAAAAGATGCCCTAATTTAAAGGAAATTAAAGCAATCGGCTGCAATCAATATACTCTTGATAAGCTAAGAAGTGCTATAGTTCCAAGGGTCTATACACCTCGACAAGAGGGTGTATAGCCCCTTTTTCCTATTGCATGATGTCTTCAGGTAGAAGTACCTTAGCTTCTTCGTTATTATATTCCATCATGTTATGCTTTATTATTATCTTTCACAAAGATAATCTTTCTGAACGATAATTCCAAATATTTGAGCAACAATTAGTTGCCTGTTATTGTTATTTTACTATTAATCGGAATCATTAAGTAGTATTTGCATGTTCTTTACTGGATTTAAGGTTGCTTTTCATCGATTTTCTTCATCGGATTACGCGGAGTTATCCGATGAAAAATCTGCGCCATCTGCGAAAACTGCGTGACTTTAAATCCAAGCTAAGAATCTGTGTGAATCTGTGAAATCTGTGGGACAAGGAACAATTCCCACAGATTTCACAGATTTACGCAGATCTTTCCTTATAAAGTGCGTGGACCCCTAACTTTTTCTAAAACTTTTCCCAAAAATCTCTTGTGGGTTTGAAAATAAAGTCGTAACTTTGCGGGAAAGTTGATTTTTAACGATAGATTAGGTGTTATGGCTGAAAAGAACAATATACCACAGTTTGTGAACAGCGACTCATTCATGGCAGACAAGAACTATGTGAAGTGGTTGTCTGACTTGAAAAAGCGCTTTCCAGGACCAACTTGTATGATATCAAACGGTGGTTTGCGTTCTATTCAAATCAAATAGAATTTGTCCACCAGGCTGGTGGACAATTACAGAAAGTGGATAATGCCAACACACCAATTCCGGAGATTCTGCTTGGTGTGCCTTGGAGACACCAAACGGTAATTGTTTCCAAATGCGATACGATAAACGAAGCCTTGTTCTATCTTAATAAGGTAGTTGAAAACAACATGAGCCGTACAGAATTGGAGTATGTTGTTAAGTCTCCTTCCCGAAGCAATGGTTGGGGATATGCCAAGAGGAAGCAAAAACTTGAAGAGTACATAAGGGGGTGGGTAGGTTACTATCACCTTGCCAACATGAAACGTTTCCTCATGAAAACTGACGAGTGGCTAAGGCGACGGTTACGTATGTGTATATGGAAGTCGTGGAAGAGGGTGAAAACGAGAATTGCCAACTTGGTAAAGTGCGGTATTGACAAATACCAAGCTTACATGTGGGGCAATAGTCGTTTGGGTTATTGGCGCATAGCTGGCAGTTACATACTATGTCGTGCGATAACCAAGGAAAAGTTGAGCATGGCAGGCTATGCTACATTGACGGGTTCATACCTCGAATGGTATCCAAAATAGGAACCGCCGTATGCGGAACCGCATGTACGGTGGTGTGAGAGGTCGGTAAACATGAAAGTAGGAGATAAACACCTATGATTAGTGTTTACCTCCTACTCGATTCGCTAATTTTCAGCATTCTAGGATTATTCCTCCACAGCAGCCTGCGCCGCTGCGAGACGTGCGATTGGCACGCGGAATGGAGAGCAACTTACGTAGTTGAGACCTACTCTATGGCAGAACTTGACTGATGAAGGCTCACCACCATGCTCACCGCAGATACCGCATGTAAGGTTTGGACGGGTCTTACGGCCATTGTCGACTGCCATCTCTATCAACTGACCGACACCTGTCTGGTCGAGCACCTGGAATGGGTCTACGTTCAGAATCTTCTTGTCCAGATATACTGGCAGGAAGCTTGCGATGTCGTCGCGGCTGTAGCCGAAAGTCATCTGAGTGAGGTCGTTTGTACCGAAGCTAAAGTATTCAGCCTTCTTTGCGATGTAACCAGCCGTAAGGGCTGCACGAGGAATTTCGATCATCGTGCCGACCTTGAATTCAACTTCAACACCAGCCTCCTCGAAAATCTTATTGGCTGTAGAGCGGATAACTTGCTCCTGCATGTCGAACTCGTTGACGATACCAATGAGCGGCACCATGATTTCCGGCTCCGGATTGAAGCCTTCCTTCTTCAGCTGCACGGCAGCACCGAGGATTGCTTTTGTCTGCATCTCTGTGATCTCTGGATATGTGTTTCCGAGACGGCAGCCGCGGTGTCCGAGCATAGGGTTATGCTCGCTCAGACTGTCAACGCGCTTCTGAATCTCTGCTACGGTAAGCCCCATCTCCTCTGCCATTGTCTGCTGACCTGCGAGATCGTGTGGCACGAACTCATGCAATGGTGGGTCGAGCAAGCGGATGTTTACAGGGCATCCGTCCATGGCCTTGAGGATTCCGTAGAAGTCCTTAGTCTGATAAGGCAGCAGCTTCTCGAGCGCCTTCTTGCGTCCTTCTACTGTGTCGGAGAGAATCATTTCACGCATTGCCTTGATCTTCTCGTTGTCGAAGAACATGTGTTCTGTACGGCATAGTCCGATACCTACGGCTCCGAAGTTGCGTGCAACCTGGGCGTCGTGTGGTGTGTCTGCATTGGTACGAACCACGAGTCTCGTATATTTGTCGCAAAGCTTCATGAGGTCGGCGAAATCACCTGTCACCTCTGCTGGCTTTGTCTTCACCTCGCCGAAATATATTTCACCTGTAGAACCGTTGAGCGAGATGTAGTCGCCCTCCTTGAGTGTGACACCGTCGATTTCTACAGTTCTTGCCTTATAGTCAACGTTCAACGCACCGGCACCTGAAACACAGCATTTACCCATACCTCGGGCCACAACGGCTGCGTGTGATGTCATACCGCCACGTGCGGTTACAATACCCTCTGCGGCAGCCATACCTGCAAGGTCTTCCGGACTTGTCTCGATGCGCACCATTATGACGCGGCGACCAGCCTCATGCCATTTTTCTGCGTCGTCGGCAAAGAATACGATCTGTCCGCATGCTGCACCTGGAGATGCAGGAAGACCGCGTGTGAGGACCTTGGCTTTCTTCTGAGCGTCTTTGTCGAATACGGGGTGTAGGAGCTCGTCAAGTTTGTTTGGCTCACAACGCTTGAGTGCTGTCTTCTCGTCGATCTCGCCCTCGTGGAGCAGGTCCATGGCTATCTTTACCATTGCGGTACCTGTGCGCTTTCCGTTACGTGTCTGCAGGAACCACAGTTTGCCCTCCTGTACGGTGAACTCCATATCCTGCATATCGTGATAGTGCTTCTCTAGCTTTTGCTGCAGAGCGTCCAGCTGAGCGAAGATTTCCGGCATGGCCTCTTCCATTGAAGGATACTTGGTTGCACGCTCCTCTTCTGGTATCTGCTGCTGCTCAGCCCAACGCTGTGAGCCGAGCTTTGTGATCTGCTGTGGTGTGCGGATACCTGCTACCACGTCTTCGCCCTGTGCGTTTACGAGGTACTCACCGTTGAACACGTTCTCACCAGTCGCGGCGTCGCGGCTGAAGCAAACACCCGTTGCCGATGTGTTGCCCATGTTTCCGAATACCATAGCCATTACAGAAACGGCTGTTCCCCACTCTGCCGGGATTCCTTCCATCTTTCTGTAGAGGATGGCACGCTCGTTCATCCAACTGTCGAACACGGCGCAGATGGCGCCCCAGAGCTGGTCCATAGGATCTGTAGGGAAGTCCTTGCCGGTCTGCTCCTTAATGGCTTTCTTGAAGAGGTCTACGAGCTGCTTGAGCTCGTCTACTGTCATCTCGTTGTCGAGAGAGATTCCGCGCTGTGCCTTCACTTTCTCTATGATGGCCTCAAACGGATCGATGGCTTCCTTGTTTACTGGCTTCATTCCGAGCACCACGTCTCCGTACATCTGCACGAAGCGGCGGTAGCTGTCGTATGCAAAACGCTCGTTGCCGGTCTTCTTTGCCAATCCCCTCACCACTTCGTCGTTGAGACCGAGGTTGAGGATTGTGTCCATCATGCCTGGCATTGAAGCTCTTGCCCCTGAACGCACGCTGACGAGCAATGGATTCTCAATGTCGCCGAACTTGCTGTTCATCAGTCCTTCTATATGGTGTACCGAAGCGATTACCTCATCTCTGAGGAGACTTACTACGGTTTCCTTTCCTTTCTCGAAGTATTCATTACAAACGTCTGTAGTGATAGTGAATCCTGGAGGTACTGGTACGCCGATAAGGTTCATTTCCGCCAAGTTGGCACCCTTACCTCCGAGCAGGTTTCTCATGTCTGCCTTACCTTCAGACTTACCATTGCCGAAGGTATAAACTCTTTTTTCGCTCATAGTTTAATAAAAATTACGTGTATTTAGTTAGAATTATTCTCCGTTTTTCTGAATTATTTTTCTTAGTTCTTTAGAATTATGGTTCAGTTTTATTGGAAATATGTTTCCTTTGTTCTGCAAAAATAATAAATTAGGGAATAAAATGCAACATTTCAGACAAAATCTTAACATTTGTGCATGTTTTAATTTTTCAAAAAATGATTTATATCAAAATACCCCTTATGTTTATGGCCATTTTGCAAACTCTACTTTATAAATATCAAAGGAACTTTGCTCCTCGTGTCAACACGAACTTCACCTTCTTTCCCTTCATGGCCTCAGGCTTTTTCCATTCTCCTCCCGACACGGCGATTGTGACTTTCCTGCCTTTTGGAGCGCTTGCCACCGCAGACTCGAGGTCGTCAAATTGTCCGCTGCCGTTTTTCGACACATAAATGTCATAGTATACGTGATGTTTTGCCAGCTCGGCCACTTGTCTGCAAAGGGCGTCGGCGAGCAATCCTGCAACCTTGTTGGCGCCAAAGATGTTATAGTGTGTGTTGTCTTGCCTTCCGTCTGGCAGCGATGGAGTTTCTCCCGGCTTGAATATCATGTGCAGTTTCTTGGAACCTTCTTTTCCCATCGACTGTTCCAAATCGTGTGTAATCTTGTTTGCGTCAACGAAGACTACACCCATTTCCTTGGACACGCGCCTTGGCGAGACGAGATATTCACCGTGGGTGTCTATCAGGGTGTCGCCCTCGGCGAGTTGTTTTGAGGAGTTGTCACGCAGGTCATCGTCGGCAACAGCCGTCTTTGAGTCGCTGAAGTTGCGGCGCACCACGCTGTTCATGAGTATCGGCGTGGCGCCCTTTTCTCTTGCTTCCCTTACAAAGCGTCTGAGGTTGGCGTCGAAGGTGGTTCCTGGTGTGGTGTGGCGAGCCGAGTCAGTTTTCTCGTCGTTGTGGCCGAACTGTATTATGAGGTAGTCGCCGGGCATTATCCTGTCGAGCACAGCTTTCCATCTGCCTTCGTTGATGAAGCTCTTCGATGAGCGTCCGTTCACGGCGTGGTTGTCCACGATGATGCCGTCGTCGAAATAGTTCTGCAGCATCATTCCCCACCCTCTCTCTTGCTTGTCTCCGCTGATGTCTTTGTTAGCCATCGTTGAGTCTCCTATCATGAAGATTGTCTTTGTCTTGTCTGCCCTGAACGACGAGATGGCAAGCACTGCAAGGACCATTGTCAGAATCGTGTGCAATGGAGTTGCCAGGTCTGCAATCGATTTTTTAATTTTCATTTGTTTTATGTTATAAATGTATTTGTTTTGGTATTTGAAAGTGTGAATTGCCTCGTAACGGATAGTGAATGGAGTACTGGCATCCTGATGGAATGCCATGATGACAGATGCCGGATAGGTTTTCGGAAATCCTCCAATACAAAATATATAATATATATGGTGGCGATTATGCAATAAATTATATTATGATGGTCTTCAAAAATTCCAGGCACTATAATTACGCTACGGTCTTAATCGAAAAAGTGCCGACAGAAACTACTTACTGCCGGCACTCGATATAAGTATTATCCCTTCACAATTTCTATCAGTTGTTCTGGTGTTACTTGTTTCTGCTCTCCTGTTTCCATATTCTTGAGCGTCACCACTCCTTTCTGTATCTCGTCGTCGCCGGCGAGAGCCACATATGGTATGGCGTTGGCATTGGCGTATGCCATCTGCTTTTTCATCTTCGCTGCATCAGGGAACATCTCCGTGCGTATTCCGTTCTGTCTGGCTTTGGCAACGACAGGAAGACAATAGCAGGTTTCTTTCTCTCCAAAATTTATGAAGAGCAGTTGGGTGTCGGTCGTTATCTCCTTTGGATAGAGGTCAAGAGTGTTAAGCACATCATATATTCTGTCGGCTCCGAATGAAATTCCCACTCCACTTATTCCTGGCATTCCGAAGATTCCTGTGAGATTGTCGTAGCGTCCTCCGCCTGTGATGCTTCCCATTGGAGTGTCCAACGCCTTGACCTCAAAGATTGCCCCTGTGTAATAGTTGAGTCCACGAGCCAACGTGAGGTCGAGCTGAAGTTCGTTTTTCAGGTCAACCTGTGATGCGGCATTCAGAATAAAACGAAGTTCCTCTATTCCCTTCATGCCCACTTCAGACGAAGCAAGGAAGTCTTCCATGACCTTGAGCTTTTCTTCATTACTTCCGGATAAAGTTATAACAGGCTGCAACTTGGCTATCGCCTCTTCACTTATTCCGTCAGCTCTCAATTCTTCGTTCACCTTGTCGAGACCGATTTTGTCGAGCTTGTCGATAGCCACCGTAATGTCCACTATCTTTTCAGCCTCTCCTACAATCTCGGCAATTCCTGAGAGCAACTTTCGGTTGTTGATTTTTATCTGTACTCTTATTCCGAGACGCTGGAATACGGTATCCATTATCTGCACCAACTCCACCTCGTTGAGCAGCGAATCGCTGCCCACGATGTCAGCATCACATTGATAGAACTCTCTGTAACGGCCTTTCTGCGGACGGTCTGCTCTCCACACAGTCTGAATCTGATAACGCTTGAAAGGCAACTGGATTTCATCTCTGTGCATCACGACAAAGCGTGCAAACGGCACGGTGAGATCATAGCGCAATCCTTTCTCGCAGATTTTTGAAGAGAGTGCAAGCGAATTTCGTTCTGCCAGCTGTTCGTCGCTCACCTTGGTGAGATAGTCTCCGCTGTTGAGCACACGGAAGAGGAGTTTGTCACCCTCCTCGCCATATTTTCCGAGCAACGTCTGCAACGTCTCCATAGCGGGTGTCTCTATCTGCTTGAAGCCGTAGAGGGCGTAAACGGAGCGAATTGTATCGAAAATATAGTTTCGTTTCGCCATCTCCGCTGGAGTGAAGTCGCGCGTGCCCTTGGGTATTGATGGTTTGCTCATCTGTTGTATTTATGTCTTTATGTTAATTTCTTACGATTGTCTGTTCTCTATCCGGACCGACCGACACGATTTTTATAGGAGTCTCGAGTTCCGCCTCGAGGAATTCGATGTAGTCTTTGAATTCTTTCGGGAACTGGTCTTCTCTCGTTATCTTTGTCATGTCTTTTTTCCATCCTGGCAGTTCTGTATATACAGGCTCTATGCCATGCTCGATATCGAATGGGAAATCACGAGTCTCGACTCCATCCTTGCGGTAGGCCACGCAAGCCTTGATTGTGTCGAATCCGTCGAGCACATCGCTCTTCATCATGATGAGCTGTGTAACTCCGTTTATCATTATAGCGTAGCGAAGTGCAACGAGGTCGATCCATCCGCAGCGGCGCTCTCTTCCTGTAACGGCTCCATATTCGTGTCCGAGATCACGCAGTCTGCTTCCGGTCTCGTCGAAAAGCTCTGTAGGGAACGGACCAGCTCCGACACGTGTACAGTAAGCCTTCATAATGCCGTAAACCTCTCCAACCTTGTTGGGGCCTATGCCGAGTCCTGAGCAGGCCCCCGCACAAATAGTGTTTGAAGATGTTACGAACGGATAGCTACCGAAGTCAACGTCGAGCATAGTGCCCTGTGCGCCTTCGCAGAGCACGGTTTTGCCGTCTCTCAGCACTTTGTTGATGACATGCTCAGAGTCAACAATCTCAAACTGGCGCAAGTATTCTATACCTTCCATCCATGTCTTCTCCACGTCGGTTATGTCGTAGTCGGTATAGCCGAGGTCTTTGAGCATCTCTTCATGGCGTGCTTTATGCTGCTGATATTTCTGTTCGAAGTTGTCGAAGATATCTCCTACACGAAGTCCTGTACGTGAGATTTTGTCTGTATATGTCGGTCCGATGCCTTTTCCTGTCGTTCCGACCTTGTTCTTGCCCTTTCTTGCCTCGTATGCGGCGTCGAGCAGTCGGTGTGTAGGCATGATGAGATGGGCTTTCTTTGATATTTTCAGACGCTTGGTGAGCGGGTGTCCGCTTTTCTCCAGTTCTTTGGCCTCTGCCATGAAGAGGTCTGGAGCCAGAACTACTCCGTTTCCGATGATGTTTGTCTTTCCACCCTGGAAAATACCTGACGGGATGCTGCGCAGTACGTATTTCTCTCCTTCGAATTCCAGCGTGTGTCCAGCGTTTGGACCGCCCTGGAATCTGGCAATGACATCATAGTTTGGTGTCAGTACGTCTACAACTTTTCCTTTTCCCTCATCGCCCCACTGCAAACCGAGCAGGACATCTACTTTACCTGTGTTCATTTCTA
>ENA-OUOU01001688-OUOU01001688.1-human-gut-metagenome-genome-assembly--contig:-NODE-1688-length-11220-cov-2.652754_pt1 | contig 11220 bp, 8 predicted proteins | sample MGYA00237936_ERZ548765 | MGnify/ENA primary metagenome ERZ548765 (study PRJEB26490, sample SAMN05356889) | human gut metagenome | biome: terrestrial biome; feature: human-associated habitat; material...
ACATATGTTTCCGGAGATTGCAACTGCTTTTTGCGGCGGCGATTTGTCCTTTCACAAAAACCCTCTGTACATTCCCGCAAAAATGTGCTATACTATATACATTAAGGCAACACCGCACAAAGCCCGCTTGACAGCTTTGCACGATGTTGCCTTAGACCAATGTGAAACAGGGAGGATTACATGAAACTACTTGCCATTGACGGAAACAGTATCCTGAACCGTGCATTCTACGGGATTCGTCCGCTCAGCAATACACAGGGCGTGTTTACCCATGCCATTTTCGGCTTTATGAATATTTACCTGAAAAATCGGGACGAGGTGCAGCCAGATGCTGTGGTTGTGGCATTTGACCTGCGAAAGCCCACGTTCCGTCACAAGGCAGTTGCCACCTATAAGGCGAACCGCAAGGGCATGCCCGAAGAACTTGCCATGCAGCTGCCCTATGTGAAGCAGCTGCTGACACTGCTGGGGATTCCGGTCATCACCTGTGAGGGCTACGAAGCAGATGATATTCTGGGAACGCTGGCGGCGGCATGTACGGCACAAGATGCGGACTGTGTGATCCTGACAGGGGACAGGGACAGCCTGCAGCTGGTCAGCGATCATGTGACAGTGCGGCTTACTACCAACAAGGAAACCATTCCCTATACGCCGGAGCGTTTTCAGGAGGAGTACGGTTTTGCTCCACTGTCCCTGATCGACCTGAAAGCTCTCATGGGGGACAGTTCGGACAACATCTCCGGTGTAGCCGGCGTGGGGCAAAAGACTGCTTCCAAGCTGATTCAGGCGTGGGGAACTGTGGAAAATCTCTATGCTCATCTGGACGAGGCAGGGCTCACCAAGTCGGTGTACAATAAGCTGACTGCCGGACAGGACGCGGCAAAGGAGAGCAAGTGGCTGGCAACGATCGTGACCGATGTGCCGATCGACATGGACGTGCAGCACTATCTGCCCCAGCCGGTGCAGACCGAGGAAGTCCGCAGGCTGCTGCTGGAACTGGAAATGGCAAAACTGCTGGAAAAGCTGAAGCTTTCCGGAACAGATACTCCCGCAGCAGAAGCGGCAGAGCCGGCAGAACAGCAGCAGCCTCTGACGGAACAGCCCTTGACGGCGGCTCTGCTGGACACATGGTGTGCTGACAAAACAGAGTTGCCCTGCTGTCTGTTTGACGGCAGCCGCATCTGCGTATACCACGCCGGCACGCCGGAAGCGGTGTACACCTCGGCAGATACTGCCCTGTGGGAACAGCTGTTTCAGATGCCGCGTCTGACGTTCGGGGCAAAGCCCCAGTATCGGTTCCTGCTGGCACAGGGCATCACGCCGGACAGCGGCAGCCCTGCGGCAAAAGATGCGGAACTGGCTGCGTATCTGCTGAACTCCACCACGTCCGCCTATGAGGTCGAACGGCTCTGCGTGACCTATCATGTGCCCTATCCCCGCAGTGCAGGTGAATATGCCGATCTGGCGGCTCTCCCGAAGCTGTACGCTGCTATGGAGAAGCTGGTGGAGGAACAGGGCATGACCCGTCTGCTGCACTTTGAACAGCAGCTGACCGTGGTGCTGGCGGCAATGGAACACGACGGCATTGCCATTGACCGGCAGGGCGTAGAGGACTTCGGCGTGTACTTGTCGGAACAGATCGAGGAAATGCAGCAAATGGTCTACGACGAAGCCGGACACACTTTCAACATCGGTTCCCCGAAGCAGCTGGGAAATGCAGCTGCCACGCGGCAAAAAGACCAAGACCGGCTATTCCACCAATGCGGACATTCTGGAAAAACTGCGGGGAGAATATGCCATTGTAGACTATGTGCTGAAATGGCGGCAGTATGCCAAGCTGAAATCCACCTATGTGGACGGATTGCTGAAAACCGTTGGGGCAGACGGCAGAATCCACACCGTGTACAAACAGACCGAAACCCGTACAGGGCGAATCTCCTCCACAGAGCCGAATCTCCAGAATATTCCTGTCCGCACAGAACTGGGACGGAATATGCGAAAATTTTTCGTGGCACGGGAGGGCTGTGTGCTGCTGGACGCAGACTACAGCCAGATCGAACTGCGGCTGCTGGCAAACCTGAGCGGCGACCGGCAGATGCAGGAGGCATTCCTTAGCGGGGCAGACATTCACGCAGCCACGGCTGCACAAGTATTCGGTATGCCGCGGGAAATGGTGACACCGGAGATGCGGAGTGCGGCGAAAGCGGTAAACTTCGGCATTCTCTATGGCATGGGAGCTTTTTCCCTGTCGCAGGACATTCACGTTTCCGTGCGGCAGGCGAACCAGTATATCCAGAACTATATGGCACAGTTCCCCAGCGTAGGGGCGTTCATGGAAAAGACCGTGGACACTGCCCGCATCAACGGCTATGTGACCACCTATTTCCAGCGACGCCGACCGGTGCCGGAACTGCTTGCCAGCAACAAAATGGTACAGGCGGCAGGAAAACGAATCGCCATGAACACGCCTATTCAGGGGACGGCGGCGGACATTATCAAGCTTGCCATGCGTCAGGTGCAAGATGAGCTTGTAGCGCGAGATCTTGGCACGAGGCTCATGCTTCAGGTGCATGACGAACTTGACCTTTCGGTGCCCGAGCCGGAAGTGGAAGAGGTTTCGGATCTTCTGACAAGCGTGATGGAATCGGTCGTTGAGTTGTCGGTTCCGTTGCTGGTTGATGTGTCGGCTGGCGCTAACTGGGCTGAAGCTCATTAGGGGTATTGCTTTTACGGCATCCGCGATCGCGTTCCTGTTGATTTGCCTAAAACCCCTGTTCGAGTTCGAGGAGGGCTCGGTAGTGCTGGTTGCTGCGCTCGAGTTCTTCCGGTGCCCCGTCAAGAGCTATGCGGCCGTTTTCCAGGAACAGCACGCGATCCATGTTCGATATCCCTTGGAGGTGATGGGTGATCAGGACCACCGTTTTGCCTGCAAGCACTTCGAACATGGTGCCCAGCACCTCGTGTTCGGTGCGGGGGTCGAGGCTTACCGTTGGTTCGTCGAGGATGACAATAGGCGCATCCTGCAAAAGGATGCGTGCCAGGGCAACCCGATGACGCTCGCCGCCCGAGAAGCGCAATCCTGCTTCATCGAGTACGGTGTCGAGACCTTTCGGCAGTCGCGCAAGCAGTTTTTTCAAGCCGACGCGTTCAAGAGCGCGTTCAAGCTCCTCGTCGCTTGCTTGGGGTTTGGCTATAAGCAGATTGTTGCGCAGGGTGTCGTTGAACAGGTACGTAGCCTGCTGGCAGACGCCGAACATCCGAGGTGCATCGCCCCCAAGCTCCGAGCAGGGAAGTCCTCCAGCGGTGATGCTGCCTGAGGTCGGGGTGAGGTCTCCGCGCAGCAGATGTGCGAGGGTGGTTTTCCCCGATCCACTTTTGCCAAGGAGTGCAAGATGCTGCCCCGGCGAAAGGGAGAGGCTGATTCCGCAAATCGTGGGGGACTGGCCAGGGTAGGCGAATTCAACGTCTTTTAGCTCGACAACTGGATGCTTCAGGTCAAGATTAATATTTTGCGCATGCTCGGATTCCGAGCTGGTTCCTGTTTCCCCTTCAACGGGTAGGGAAAGATCGTTGAGCCGCGCTATGGAATCGAAGTGCCCCTGAGCCTGCGTTGCGGCAACGGGCATCACTGCGAAGGCATCAATAAGGGGGAATGCCCCCAGCGCAAAAGCCAGAATCCAATTTGCCTGTCCTCCCCGCATCCCGCCAAAGGTGATTGTCGCCCAGCATATGAGGGCAATGATGGCGCATGCGAATATTGCTTGTTGGGCCAGGTCGCGCTTGCGATCGAAGGCGTGCGCTTGAGCTTTTAAGCGGTTGAGGTCTTCCTGTCCGTTTTCGCATTGTGTTAAGAAATCAGCTTTTCTGCCCGAAAGCGTCCAGTCGGTGATTCCGAGGATGTTGTCGGCGTAGGTAGCGTAACGTTTTGCGGCAAGCTCTTTTGCCATCGATTGACGCTTGCCGTTGATACTCACTGAAACCGCGGGAACAACAAAGAGTTCGAGCGATACGAAGACAAAGCACACCAAGCATGCGAGGGGCGAAAAACAACCGAACAGAACACATAGCCCCACGCCAGCTGCTAGGGCTATTGCGGTTGGGAAAACGCAGCGGAGATAGAGGTTTTGGATATGCTCAACGTCTTCCGCCAGAAGCCCTAGGGCATCGCCAAGGCGGTGGCTGGCACGGAAGAAAACACCTTCTGCGTCAAAGGATCGGTAGAGCTGCTTGCGAAGATTCGAAGTGAATCGCAGCACCCAATCGTGGCTCGCTAAGCGTTCGCAGTAACGCAGAATGGGTTTCCCCACGCCGAATACCCGCACGCAAAGCAAAGGTGTGCCCAGCATCAAAACCGAATACGGCATTTCGGCAGAGCCGGCAATGAGCCATCCTGAAGTGAACATAAGTCCGGCGGCGAAAAGAACTGTGCAACAGCCCAGAACAAGAGCCAGTGCGAGGATTTTGCGATAGCGGCCCAGATAGGGTTTAACCCATGCATCGCGCTTAAGCAGGGCGATCGTTTCTTTCAAGCTGCTATTCATCGCCACCCTCCTTCCCGCGGCTTGACAGATAGGAAAAAGAGTTTGTTTCGCTCAACGCCTCGTAGGAGCCAAAGCCTCTAACCTGTCCGTCTTCAAGCAGGAGGACCTCATCCATTTCGCTTAGCCAATGAAGACGATGGGTTGCAAAGAAAACCAGTTTGTCTTCCATCAGAGGAATCATGCGCTGTTTGAGCTCCCATTCCGTTTCAATGTCGAGATGAGCCGTTGGCTCGTCAAATACCAAGACCCGACAGGTTCTGTGCAGCACTGCACGTGCAAGGGCGACACGTTGCGACTGTCCGCCGCTCAACGACCGCCCACCTTCACCAACAATGGTATCCAGCCCCTCGGGCAGTTCGGCAACCAGGCTGGTGAGTCCAACCAGTTCAAGCGCGTGGGCGATTTCGGCTTCGGTTGCATCGGGCTGGTAAAACGTCAGATTGTTTCGGAGGGTGGTGCTGAAAATATGAGGAGATTGGGGCAGATAAGCTACTTGTTTTCTCCAGCTGGACATCGAGAGTGTCTCGATTGCGTGGTCGTTGACGACGATGGACCCTTGGGTGGGCTGCAAGACGCCGGCAAGGAGCTGGGCAAGGGTAGTTTTCCCGCAGCCGGATGGTCCCACGATGCCGTATTTGCGGAAGCCCCCGAAAGAGCAGGAAACGTCTTCCAGAGCTGCTTCCCCCTCGTAGGAGAGCCCTATACGTTCGAAGGTGAGCATGCTGCGCTCTTGCCAAGGCTCTAATTTGGGAGCGTCAACCTGCAATTCAGGCGTGCGGTCTTCTTTCCTCGCTTCGGTTACGGCGGAGCCCCCCAGTATTTCCAGTACTTGGGTAAGGGTGTTCTTCCCGTTCAACGTAGCGTGGTAATCGGAGGCGAATTCGCGTATTGGGCGAAAATAATCGGGCATGATGACCAAGACGAACAGCGCGGGCAGCAGGGCAATGGATCCATCTACCAGGCGAAAGCCGAGCATAACGGCAACTGCTGCGAGGGAAATGGTGGAAAATGCGTCAAGCACAGCACCCGAAAGCGTTGCGGTACGCAGTGTCTTCATTGTTGCTATGCGGAATTGTTCGCTTGTCTCATATACGCGATCGGCTTGCTCGTTGCTTCTGCCGAAGTATTTCAGGGTATCGATGCCGCGTAGCGAATCGATGAAATGGTTTGCGAGGCGCTGGTATTCGCGATGCTGTTTGCCGGCTTCCGCTTGTGCAGTGCCTCCGATAAGAACCATCTGAAGGATGATGGCAGGAAACACCAGAAGCGCAATAAGGGCGGAAACCCAGTCCTGGAAGACGATCACGGCAAGAAGAACAAAAGGCACCGTGACCAGTGCCACCGTACGAGGTAAAGCGGTGCTCAAATATTGCTCAATGTTGTCGATGCCATCAAGGCAGAGTGTCGAAGCTGCGCCCGTTCCTAATCTTTGGGTTAAGGGCGAGCCTCCTTCATAGAGGCGCTTTGCCAGCTGCTGGCGAAACTCTTCAGTGCGCGCCGCCGCAAAGAGCTCGAGCTGCTTGGCCTGAATGGTGCTGACTGCCTGTTTCCCGATGAAGCAGAGCGCAAAGGCGCCAAGCTGAGCTGCGACGTTGGAGAGGGTGTTTCCTTCCCAAAGAAGGGTCAAGGCCCATGCCAGGGTTGCGGCTTGACCCACCATGAATGCCGCCAGAAGAAGGGAGGTGGCAATGCACCAGGCGATAGCGCTCTTTGCGCCGGGAAGGGTAAAGAGCCTCTTGTCGAACATGCCTCCTCCTTTCATCTGTAAAGGCAGTGTGTTATGGGGGGGCGCTGGATACGGCGCCCCCTCTGGCATCTTCAACGAAAACGAAAGCGGCGGCTGCCCCGCTTAGGGTATTTCGCCGCCGCATAGGTTAGTATTCGTTGGCCTCATCAGCGCTGATGCGTCCACGGAAGGTGCGATACACCAGTACGTGATATACCAGCACCAAGGGAAGGCCAATGCAGGTGATGCCCGTCATCCATGCGAGGGCCAAATCGGAAGAAGCGGCATTCGCGATGGTGATGCTCGTGCCCGTTGTGGCAACTACCAGGGTGGGGAACATCGAGGCTGCGAACAGTACCACCAGGAGCAGGGCCGATGCGCTGCTTGCCAGGAACGGAAGAAGGTCATTGTCCGTTTCCCTGGAGGCCAAGAAGAGCGCCGTCAGTGCGGCAACCACGCCCGCGCAGGCAACCGAGCGCAGCGTTCCAAGGGTAGGGTCGAGGGTGGGCGCAATGCCCATCAGGGCGTATGCACTTACGGCAACGAACAGCGCCATGGTTATGCAGGCCAAGGGGCAGCGCAGCTTGGCGGCGCGCGCCTGCAGGTCAGACGGCTTTTCGGCCTTGAGTGCAATCCAGGTTGCTCCTTGGGTGATGAACACCGAAAGGCCCAGAAGCCCACACAGAAGCGTGAAGGGGGTGATGAGCCCCAGAAGCGGAACGCCCGCATAATCGCCATTGGCGTCAAGGGGGATGCCGGCGTATACGTTGCCGATGGCTACGCCGAACAACAGGGCAGGCAAGAGCGACCCAATAAAGAACAGGGCATCCCAAACCTTGCCCCATTTGGGGTCATGGGCGCGATATTCGAGCGATACAGCTCGGACGATCAGCCCGAACAGCACGAGCATGATAGCCAGGTAAAAGCCCGAAAACGTAGTAGCGTACGCGGGGGCAAATGCGGCAAACAGCGCGCCACCAGCAGTGAGGAGCCACACTTCGTTGCCGTCCCAGGTTGGGCCGATGGCCCGACGCACTACGGCCTTTTCATTTTCGTCTTTTGCGATAAAGGGCGAAAGGATGCCGGCGCCCAAATCAAATCCATCGAGGATGAAATAGCCCGCGATAAGCACAGCTATCAGGGCAAACCAGAGAATTCCCAATGCGGTCATGACTACTCACCTGCCTTTCCGATAGAAGCTTCAACGTTGCTATTGCTGCTATTACCCGTGTTGCGAGCGGTTTCATTGTTTGCCTTGCCGCTCTCGTCGATGCGCGGACCGACCTTGATAAGGTGGATAACGATGCGTGCCCATCCAATGATCAGGAACAGATAAATAAGCAGGAACAGCGCCAGCGTGATGGCGAGTTCAGGAGAGGTTACCGATGCGGAAGAAGAGGCTTGCGTGAGTAGGCTTACGCCCTCGGGGCTGCTGGTGGCAGGGTACACCACCCATGGCTGACGGCCGATTTCCGCAGTGAACCAACCTGCTTCGATGGCCAAGAAGGGGAACAGGGGCGAAGCGATGGCCAGGTTCTGCAGCCAGTGCATCGAGGCGATGCGCCCCTTACGGAACGTGAAGATGAAGGCCAACAGGGTGGTAAGTGCAATAAGCCCGAACATTGCCACCATCAGATGATAGCTTTGGAACACGGTATTCACGGGGAGCTCCGAGATGGTTTCTTCGGTGAAATCAGATCCGTAAGCGCCGCTCTTTGCCAGGTCGTTAAGGCCAGGATATTCCGTATCGAACGATCCGGAAGCCAAGAAAGAAGTGCCACCTGGTATGGCGATGGGAGTAATCACCTTTTGGGACGCTTCGTCAACCCAGCCTACTGCATACAGCGGCATGGCTTCTCCGTTGTAGGCGCCTTCCATCATGGCGAACTTTGTAGGCTGCTCTTCAGCCACCGCCACGGCGGATTGGTGGGCGAATACCACCATAAGGCAGGTTGTGCACAGGGCAACAACGGAAGCAACACGCACCGTCTTCATGGCGAATTCGGTGTGAAGGCCCTTCTTCAGATACCACGCGGCAATGGCAAGCGCCGTGAATGCGCCCATGATGAGCAGGGCATCTACTGTATGGAAATAGCGGGGAGCCGTGGTTGCGTTGAACGCAGCATCAAGGAAGTTGGTCAGGAGTGCCTGGGTGCCGTCTGCGGAAAGCTCGGCGCCTGCCGGGGTTTGCATCCATGAGTTGGCGATGATGATCCACAGCGCAGAGAGGCACGAACCCAGCCAAACAAGCCAGGCGGAAACAAGGTAGAATTTGCCGCTTACCTTCTTGCGCCCGAACAGGAGCACGCCAAGGAATACCGATTCCAGGAAAAAGGCGAGCAGTGCTTCTGCTGCCAATGGCGCACCGAAGATGTCACCCACGAAACGCGCGTAATCGGCCCAGTTGGTGCCGAACGAGAATTCCATGGTGATGCCGGTTGCAACACCTAGGGCGAAGGTTGCCGTGAATACCTTGATCCAGAAACGGGATGCGGCAGCATCTTCAGCGCTTTGGGATCGATAGTACTTGGTCTCGAAAATCGCCACAATAAGGCCTAAGCCAATAGAGAGCGGCACAAACACATAGTGGTACATAGCCGTGAGCGCAAACTGAATGCGTGCAAGCAGTACCGGGTCGGTGAGGAATTCCATTCGCACACCACCTCCTTTTCCACAGCCCATTAAGAGGCTGTTCTTCTACACAAAACCATCATATCACCTATAGAGGCTCAGGTGAGAGCAAATGGTATAAAAATACTAACAATTATCTGTAGGCGGTTGAGACCATTGGTTCAGCAAGGGGCGGGCGGGGCGAGAGGGAGAATGCGACGGGAAGGGTCTTTCTCTTGTTGGACAATTGTGGAGCGCCTTCACGAAACCTAGGTTTGTTCTTCCATATCGGGCGGTTTCTGGTATCATTCAACAGGTTGCACGAAAGGTGCAGCTTAGGAATAAGTGCGATGATACGCGGAGACGGTGCATACGTTGCAACGAAAGGTGCTTTCGTTGACTTGCTACGGTCACGCTGATAAGCTATCGCCTTGCGTTTATTTCAAATAAGGAGAATTATGTACGCTATTGTTAAGACTGGCGGCAAGCAGTACAAGGTATCCACCGGTGACTGCCTGAACGTCGAAAAGCTCGAAGGTGAAGCAGGCGACAAGGTTGCTCTTACCGCTATCACGGTTGTTGACGGCGCTAAGGTTATCGCTGATCCTGCAGAGGCTGCCAAGACCAAGGTTGAGGCTACCATCGTTGAGCAGTTTAAGGGCGACAAGCAGCTCGTCTTCAAGTTCAAGAAGCGCAAGAACTACAAGAAGCTGCGCGGTCATCGCCAGCAGCTCACTCGTATTCAGATCACCAGCATCGCTTAAGTAGAGGAGGAATACTAATGGCACATAAGAAAGGTCAAGGTTCCATCCGCAACGGTCGCGATTCGAAGGCTAAGCGCCTTGGTTGCAAGCGCTTTGCTGGCGAATTCGTCGGTGCGGGCAACATCCTGGTTCGTCAGCGTGGCACTCACTTCCATCCCGGTGAGAATGTGGGTCGCGGCAAGGACGACACCCTGTTCGCTCTGTGCGAAGGTACGGTAGAATATACCAAGGGCGCACGCCGCAAGGTGCATGTCCGTCCTCAGGCATAAATACCGCCTAAAACTGGACTTAACAAAGGCCCTCTGCATCGCAGGGGGTCTTTTCGTTTAGAATTGAAGGATAATGTTTACAGACAAGGTTCGCATATTTCTTAAAGCAGGCGACGGCGGCGATGGTGCAGTTTCTTTCCATCGGGAAAAGTACGTGGCGGCAGGCGGACCGGACGGCGGCGACGGCGGAAAAGGCGGCGACGTGGTCTTTCAGGTAGATGACAACTTTTCTACCTTGATCGATTTCCGCTATAAGCGGAAGTATGTGGCACAACGCGGCGAAAACGGCGGTGCCCGCAATTGTACCGGAAAGAGTGCACCGGATCTGGTGATCCGCGTGCCCCGCGGCACCGTGGTGCGGGAAACCAAGACCGGTCGGATCATGGCAGACCTCTCCACCGATGAGCCGCAGATCCTTGCAAAGGGCGGCAGAGGCGGAAAGGGCAATATCCATTTTGCCACATCTACCCGACAGATCCCCCGTTTTGCAAAGCCGGGCTTTCCGGGTGAGGCATTTGATGTCACACTGGAACTGAAGCTGCTGGCAGATGTGGGACTGGTGGGCTTCCCCAATGTGGGCAAGTCTACCCTGATCTCCGTAGTCAGTGCGGCAAAGCCCAAGATCGCCAACTATCACTTCACCACCCTGACACCGGTGCTGGGTATGGTTCGCGTGGCAGAGGAACAGTCCTTTGTCATGGCAGACATTCCGGGACTGATCGAGGGTGCCAGCGACGGTGTCGGTCTGGGACACGACTTCCTGCGGCATGTGGAACGCTGCCGCCTGATTCTCCACGTGGTGGACGTTTCCGGCAGTGAGGGACGTGACCCCATTGCAGATTACGACACCATTCAGGGCGAACTGGAACGGTTCCGCGAAGATCTGGCGGAGCGTCCGCAGATCGTGGTTGCCAATAAGTGCGATATGGCAGAGCCGGAACAGATCGCACGGTTCCGGCAGTATATCGAGGAAAAGGGACTGCCGTTCTACGAGATCTCCGCAGCGACCACACAGGGCACTGCGGAACTGGTACAGGCGACAGCAGCTCTGCTGCAAACCCTGCCGCCGATCCTGCAATATGAGGCAGAGGCTCCCTCGCCGGAAGAACTGGCAGAAAATGCCCACGGCAAATTCGAGATCGAAGTGGAAGACGGCGTGTACTATGTCAATGCCCCGTGGCTGGAACCGATTCTGCGGACAGTCAACATGGAGGACTATTCCTCTCTGCAATACTTCCAGCGGGTGCTCCGCAGCAGCGGCATTATCGATGCACTGGAAGAACAGGGCATTCAGGAGGGCGACACCGTAG
>ENA-OUOU01001691-OUOU01001691.1-human-gut-metagenome-genome-assembly--contig:-NODE-1691-length-11199-cov-11.258973_pt1 | contig 11199 bp, 8 predicted proteins | sample MGYA00237936_ERZ548765 | MGnify/ENA primary metagenome ERZ548765 (study PRJEB26490, sample SAMN05356889) | human gut metagenome | biome: terrestrial biome; feature: human-associated habitat; material...
AGGAGAAAATTTTGGATTACAGCTTGGAACTTCTGATGGAGCAGGAGCAGCACACTTCGCCAGTGCTGGAGATGTGAAACCGAATATTCTATTTGGAGAGTCGTGCCAATTGGTGCGGCTCTCTTTTTCCGTCTCCGATACATGTCGGCTGAGATGCCGAGCAGGAGATGCCCCGTGTCCGCCCCTGTGGGCCGCTGTGTGGCCTCGTGGGAGCGCGGGAGGGTAAGGATAGTACCCTGGCAGGTTGAGCGAGGTTTTGGGCCGATTTTCGGTGCGCCGAAATCGGGGCAGGTGAAAGGGGTGGGGTCGTGAGCGCCCCACCCCGCCCACCTCTGCCCGCAGTGCGGGCAGTTGAGGAGCGTTTTTTGTGGGGTCATGAAAGCGAAAAAAAGAGACTTCCGGGGTCGTAAACGCCGGAAGCCAAGGGACGACAGCGAAAAACGGCGGGGTCGTACCGCCAATTAGGAGGAGGTGAGCAAGCGTGGCAACGGGCAAGCGAAAGCACGCCTTTTGGCTTACAGACGAGGCGAAAACGATAGTGGAAATAGGCTTTCAGTTGGACAACTGCGGCAGCCAAAGCGAATTTGTCGAAAAGGCAATACGGTTCTATGACGGCTATGTTCACGCCAACAAGACCGGCGCATACCTGCCCCGTGCGCTGCAAGAGATGCTGGAGGGCACACTGGGCGTGTTTGGCGACAGGCTGGGCAAGCTGCTGTTCAAGCTGGTGGTGGAGCACAACATGACCAACCATCTGCTGGGCGGCGACATAGACATGACCCGGGACGAGTACAACAAAATGCGCGGTAACAGTGTCCGGGAGGTGGCGGGTACGCATGGCAGCATCTCTTTTAGGGATGTGTTGCTATTTCACCAGGAGGAGTAACCGATGGCACGGCTGATACAGAAAAGCGGGTACATCCAAGGAGGCCGTGCGGCAAGATACATGGAGTATGTTGCCAAGCGAGATGGCGTGGAGGTCATTCAAAGCACCGAGCCGGTGACTAAAAAACAGATGCAGTTCCTCACAAAGCTGCTGAAGGACTTCCCGGGCGCAAAGGAACTCTTCGAGTACGCCGACTACCTACAGACGCCCAACCGGGGTACGGCGTCTGCGTTTATTGCTGCTGCGTTGGATACACATCTGCATGAATTGGAATCCGAGAGCGGCTATATGGCCTACATCGCCAACCGACCCCGGGCGGAAAAGCGCGGCGGTCACGGGCTATTCAGTGCGGCGGATGTTACGGATCTCAAGGCGGCAAAAAGCGAACTGGAGACTCACGCCGGAAAAGTATGGACCTTCATTTTCTCCCTGCGGCGGGAGGATGCGGAGCGCCTGGGATACAGCAAAGCAGCCGCATGGCAGAACCTATTGAAGCAGGAGAGCCACTCCATTGCGGAGGCCATGCGTATTCCACCGGAGAAGTTTCGTTGGTATGCGGCATATCACGACGAGGGACACCATCCGCATATACACATGATGGCGTGGTCGGACGATCCCAAGGTGGGGTTTCTAACGCAAAAGGGGATCGCATCGATTCGGTCCAAGATGACGAACGAAATTTTTCGGGACGAGATGACGGAGCTTTACATTCGGAAGGATGCCGCCTACAAGGAGAGTATACAAACCGCCAAGGCATTGTTACTGGAGCGCATTCGGGCGTTGGAAACCGGTGCCGCCGATGACCCCGGGCTTGCAAAAGAGCTGCAAGAACTCTCCCAGGCACTGGCGCAGGTCGGCGGCAAACATGTCTATTCCTATCTGCCAAAATCGGTCAAGGCACAGGTGGATGCCATTGTGGAGCGGCTGGCGCAGCTCCCGGAGGTGGCGGCTTGCTACGCCCAATGGTGGAAACTGAAAGACGAGATTGCGGGCTACTACGGGCGGAACACACCGCCTCGCCAGCCGCTGACGCAGCGAAAGGAGTTCCGCTCTCTTAAAAACTGGATCATCCGAGAGGCGGAAAACATTTCGTTTTCTATGTCTGCTGACAGTGTGGAGCCGGGGGAAAAGCAATCGACAGAGAAAACGCCGCCTATCCGTGGCTCTGTTGATGCGCAGCCAGTGGGAGAAGCTGTGTCTGCAAGGCATATTCCGGCAAATGCGGTCATGCGGCTGCTGCATCATATGGGGCAGATATTTAGGACGAGTATGCCGGTCATCCCACCTGCGCTGCGAATCGACTCCAAGCGCCGCAGACGGCTGCAGGAGAAGCGCATGGCCTTGGGACACAAGCGAGATGACCACGAGGACGAGCAGCTCCGCCATGTCAACGAAAACACCATGTAACAGGAGGTATAATGCATGGGTAAATTTGTATATTTCACATCCGCAGAAAAACGGCAGGCCAACGAGGTTGACCTGCCATCTTTTCTGCGTGACCGGGGCGAAAAGCTCCTGCAGGCTGGACGGGAGTACCGGCTGGCCAGCGACCACAGCATCACTGTACGCGCCAACAGGTGGTATGATCATGCTGCGCGGAGGGGCGGCCACGCCATCAGCTTCGTGCGGCAGTTCTATGACAAGACCTTCCCGGAAGCCGTGACCATGCTGCTGGGCCGAGACGGACAGGGCATCATTCCCATCGCAAAGCAGGAGCCGGAGCCGCAGGAGCCAAAACCCTTTGCCCTGCCAAAGCCTTACCTGACTATGCGCAGGATGTATGCCTATCTCACCAAACACAGGTGCATCGACCAGGATGTGGTCACGGCGTTCGTGCAGGAGAAGCTGCTCTATGAGGACGACCCACACCACAACTGCGTGTTTGTCGGGCTGGATGAAAACGGAGAAGCCAGGCACGCACATCTGCGCAGCACCGGCTCCCAAGGCAAAGTATTCCGCATCAATGTGGAGAGCAGCGACATAAAACACAGCTTCCACAAAAACGGGACGGACCGTTCCCTCTATGTCTTTGAAGCACCCATTGATCTACTGTCTCACATTACCCTCTACCCGGCAGGCTGGCTGGAGCACAGCTATGTGGCCTGCTGCGGCACCTCCATCCAGCCCGTACTGGAGCGTCTGCGGCAGAACCCGAAGCTGGACACGGTGTACCTCTGTTTGGATAATGACGAGGCGGGGGAGGATGCTTGCGACGGTATGCTGGATACCCTGGAGGATATGGGCTACGATGTAGAGCGCCTGCGTCCGGAGGGAAAGGACTGGAACGATGACCTGCGGGCAAAGCGGGGTGGCCATGGGTAATCTATGGCTCCTCCTTGCAGCGGGCGGCGTCATGGCGGCGGTCATAGGCTGCCTGACGCTGCTGAATAACCGCTATACCCTCAACAACATTAAATCCAAAACCGTAGGCGACGGCCAGCATGGCACGGCGCGGTGGGCTACCGACGCGGAGATTCGCAAGGCCTATGCCCTCGTGCCGTTCCAAGCGGCAAGTTGGCGCAGAGGGCAGCGGCGCCCGGAAGTGCAGGGGCTGGTGCTGGGCAGCATCAGCCATAAGCGTGGCATCACCGCACTGGTGGATAAGGACGATGTGCATTGCCTTATGATCGGCGCATCCGGCGTGGGCAAAACGGCCTACTTTCTATATCCCAATTTGGAATATGCCTGTGCCAGCGGCATGAGCTTTCTGGCATTGGATACCAAGGGTGACTTGGCTCGCAACTACGGCGCCATTGCAGAAAAATACTACGGCTACCATGTATCCGTGGTGGATCTGCGAAACCCTACCCGCTCAGATGGCTACAACCTCATGACGCTCATCAACCACTACATGGATGCGGCGCAGGCCACCGGCAGCCTTGCCGCCCGTGCCAAGGCGGAGAAGTACGCCAAGATCCTGGCCAAGACCATCGTGTCACCGAATGGGGATACGGACTACGGCCAGAACGCCTATTTCTACGATGCCGCAGAGGGCTTGCTGACTTCCGTGGTGCTCCTGCTGGCAGAATTTCTGCCGCCGGATGGGAAACAGGAGCGGCGGCACATCGTGTCCGTGTTCAAGCTGGTGCAGGAACTGCTGGCTCCATCGGGGGTGCGGGGCAAAAACTGGTTTACCATCCTCATGGAGAAGCTGCCCCCGGAGCACAAGGCACGGTGGTTTGCCGGGGCGGCGCTGAACACATCCGACCAGGCCATGGCCTCGGTCATGAGCACGGTATTGTCTCGCCTCAACGCCTTTCTGGACTCCGAGCTGGAGCAGGTGCTGTGTTTTGACAGCACCATGAACGCCGAGCGGTTTGCGGCGGAGAAGTCCGCTATCTTCCTGATCTTGCCGGAGGAGGATCAGACCAAAAATTTCATGGCAGGCTTGATGATCCAGACGCTGGCACGGGAGCTGTTCGCCGTGGCGGATGAAAACGGCGGACGGCTGCCGGGTCGTGTTGTGTTCTTCTGCGACGAGCTGGGGACCATGCCCGCCTTCGACATCCTGCCGCTGTTCAGTGCAGGCCGCTCCCGTGGGCTGACTATGGTGCCTATCATCCAGGCGCTGGCGCAGCTGGAGAAAAACTATGGGCGAGAAGGGGCAGAGATATTGACCGATAACTGCCAGGATACCATCTTCGGCGGCTTCGCGCCCAACAGCCAAACGGCGGAGAAGCTCTCAAAAGCGCTGGGCAGCCGCACGGTATTGTCCGGCTCGATTAGCAGGAGTAAGAATGATCCCAGCCAAAGCTTGCAGATGATGGAGCGACCCCTCATGACGCCGGACGAACTGAAATCCATCCCCAAAGGCAGCTTCGTGGTCATGAAAACGGGGACGCATCCTATGCAGACAAAGCTGCGCCTGTTTCTCGACTGGGGCATTACCTTCGGTGCGCCATATATCACCCCGGAGCATGCGGCACGGCCTGTGGCCTATGCCAGTCGGCAGGAACTATTCCTCCGCATCGACCAGGCCTACGGAAAGAAGAATAGTCAGCCTACACAGGTACCTGTTGCCGAGCGGAGAAGCCCCTATTCGGCAATGGGACTTTACAATGAGGACGCAAAGACATGAGTTACTTTGGAAGCATCTATGCGGATCAGGAACTATCCCATCGGGCCAAGACGGTCTATATGTACCTCAAGGACCGCTCCAACGCCGACGGCACCTGCTGGCCCAGCGTCCGCAGGATCGCGGAGGACTTGAAGCTGTCCCGCCGCACCGTGCAGCGGGCCTTGGCGGACTTGGAGCGTCATGGATTCCTGGAGCGCACCCATCGCCGTCGTCCCAATGGCAGCCTGACCAGCAGCCTGTATCGCATCAAATGAACGCAGACAGAGCGCACCTCCCACCAAGGGAAAGGTGCGCTCTCGAGTTGTCACGAGGGTAGCGTCATCATGGCGTATCCAGAAGAACTCACTCTATCGGAGGGTATTAAGACAGAGAAAGAACAAACAATAGCTCCTATGATCAGAATCTTCCGCCCTGGAGAAGCATGATGAGCACCCCGAAAAGCACAAATGCAAGTATCGGGAAAAGAGCTCGGAGGGTATTGCCTACCCTCACTTTTCTCTCGTATGCGGGGCGTCCTCAGCGGACAGGTCGTATTTCTCTTCCGGCGGCAGTTTTTCCTCCTCATCGAATCGATCCCTCCCGGTCAGCCTGCGGATCAGGGGGCGGATGCCCGATATGAAGAACCCGGCCACAGCGACAACCAATCCAATCACAGCGAGAACAATGTCGCTGAAGCTCGGTTCTATAAAGCCGGTCGAGTTTTCCGGTGCATCCGGGTCAAATTTGATCTGGATTGACTTACCCACCGTGACTGAGTTCGCCAAGGGGCCAAACTCGCCTGTATAGTGCGTACCGTCCACCACATACTCATAAGTCCACGTATAGTGGATTCTTGTCCGCTTGTTTCTAAAAAAATTGTTCTTTATGACCGTTTCAGATATGTCGGTAACATTTGCGCTGGTGGTTACCCAGCCGACATGGCGGATTGGCTGGATAAAGTTATCCACCCCCATAATGAGCAGACGGATACCGGCAATCATCATGACAATTCCCATAACGGTTATCAAAAACCGGGAAATGCCATCTGTCAATCGGGGGGAGTTACGCTTCATTGTCATGTGTCCTCTCAATTCTGGCGACCAACTCGTCAATCTCCCCCTCGTACAGTGATTTGTTATAGGGGAGCCTGTGCGTCTGGTGTGCGCGGTCAACGAATTTCAGGTCGTAAAAGTAGTACGTTTTGCGGATTCTTCCTCTGTTGTACCGGGAGCCGATCTTCCGCTGCGACTCGACGAGACGGCAGTCCAGAATGTCGCTGTAGCGGTAGTACCGCCCGTCGAAGGGATTGGTGCGGCAATAAAAACCGTCCTTCTGAATGATTACTTTGTAAAACAACCCAAGAGAAAGAATCTGTGACAGTGACATCAGCTCAAGAATAACGGGAACTGCAATGACTATAGGCGGCAGATTCCACGCCAAAAACAACGTCACCGTTACGACAAGCATAATCAAGGAGAGAATCGTGGGAATTACCACAAATCCAGCCTCCTTCTTGCCGGTGATGACGATCTCCCAGTCAAGATCATCTTCCCCGCTTTTGTTCCCCATAGACTCGACCCGCTCGATCATATAATCAACTGCATCGATTTGGGAGCCAAGTACGAGGAATCTCATCCGCTTTCCTTCTACCGTTTCAAAGTTGCAGTAGGTCGGCTGGCGTGCGTTTGTCTCCCTGCCGGAACTGAGCCACATATTGCGGATCTCGCTGTAGCGATAGTACCGCCCGTTGCCCGGTGCGGTTTGACAAAAAAAGCCGTCCTTATCCACGAACACCTTAAAAAATAGAACGCTGCATACGGATAAAATGAAGCCAATCGCCATGCAGGCCGTCACAATCAGGCCGCCGATGAAGGCACCATTCCGTGTGGTGTAGAGCCAAACCGTGATCCCGCCAAAGATTGCCAGCATGACCGATGCCATGATGAGCGTAGGCCATCCACCGTTGATTTTGTACTTCCAATTTCTTTCTTTCATCTTATTCTCCATATTGAAGCCATAGCGATTTGTTATATCACAGGGAAGTGGCTAATGCCACTTCCCTGTGATTGATTCAAATAATAGAAAACTGTTTCGAGTATGTTGCCTTAAACCCAGTTTTATCTATAACGCAGACAACAATGGTATAGTTTCCTGTCTCTGTTGGCGACCACTCAAGATAATCGAATGTTGAATCACTTAAAGTATAGCATGGGGTATCTCCATTGTAAATAGTATACTCCCATACATACGGCTGGTAACCACCTTCCGCCTTAGCTGAGAAAACCAATGCCGTCTCTGGCTCCATGTCTCCAATTACTTCGATATTAGAAATCGTCAGATCATTAGGGACAAACTTTGCTTCTATTGTGCGGTTCGTGAAGGCGGTGAAGGTATAATCATCAGAAATATTATCAAGGCATCTTCCATTTTCATACCAACCCTCAAACATATAGCCCTCATTGGGAATCGCAGAAATAGTTACTGTAGAGCCGTAGCTATAACTGCCCGTTCCTCGCACTGTACCACCATTTCCGGAGCTCAGAGAAATTGCGCATTTTGCATGGACATATACATCTTTTTCGTTATTGCTATAATTGGCCTCATCCGCATCTGTTTCTACTACCAGATGATATAGATTGGGCTGAAGCGGATCAGATCCCAGGCTGTTTTCGGCAATGTCGTAACTTAAAACGCTTTTTTCTCCGGCATCAAGGGCTGCGATATTAATATCGGCCAGTACCTCTCCTTGGACGCTGTCAGAATAAATCGCCAGCTTTGCCGCATCAATTTTTTCATAGCCCTTATTAGCTACTGTGATTTGTAGCTGTCGCCCGGTGTCAGTTATTGACTCCTGCACATTTTCGATTGCGATGTCAGCCAATCCAATTTCAAAAGAAGCCTCATTATCTGTTGGCCGAACATCTGTATCGCCATGTGGTGTTATTCTTAAGGCATAGTTTGACCGAGAAATTGTCTGCGGAAGTGTAAACGGTATTTCCAAATTGGTACTTCCACCGATATCCAGGGTCTCGTTTAATGTACGACTGTCAACAATATTTCCTTGCGGATCGACGACTTCAATATCAAGAGCCGAAACATCTACCGATCCATTGTTGTATACATCGGCACTCAGGGCAATCGTTTCCCCGCCAGTGACCTCTCCGGAATAAGTCACTATCGGATTTACAGCGACATCGCAAAACGCCTCTGCTTCCTTTTGAACCAAATCGAGTTGTCCATACGCTTTGCCATTTTCAGGTTCGCTCAAAGCATCCGCAGCACAATATGCCAGTTGGATCTTCCCTGTAGACATCATACAGGCATCCCATCCGCGGATTACATCATCGCCTGTTGTAAGCGGAAGAATGTTCCCGAATTTATCAAGCGCCTCATTATAGTAAGTACCATAAAACTGTGCCTTTTCATTCACATCTTCCCAAACAATCGCTTTCTGTCCATCTGCACTTTTCAGAACCTTGAATGTTGAAACGGACTCTGGAAGATTGTCCACCATAGTCTCAACTGTCGCTGCACTTCCGCCTGTCATGCACATAATAGCGTGATTGCCCATCCAGTATAGTTTATCATCCAGGAAGCATACCGATGTATCCGATGTGCTATTTTCTGTAACTTTGCTCAATTCACCATCGCCATAGTAATATACTTCCATATCATCAACGGATGACATATCTGTATTTGTTTTTGCGGAATATGCAACTACACTGTTATGGCCAATATAGGTGCAGGCAATACTGTTTACTATGGGCAAATTCGATGCGATGGTTTCCTCCGATTGCCATTTCCCACCGACCAGCTGTTTCCTATGAATTGAGTTAGTTCCTTCAACAGAAAACGGATCATTTTCTGAATTTTGCTGCCAAACAACAGTCAAATCGTCGCCATTGGAAGCCAAACTGCAATTGGTTTCATAGTCCGAATTACTTGTAAGGGCCACTGTTCCTGAAAATGCTTCACCATCCCAATGAGTATAGTATAGCTCCATGTTGGTTGACATTTCATCGAGCGCGACATCTGTGCCAAATTCCGTTTTTGCGTTCTGCCACACAATATGTACACCACCATTTCCGTCAGCGCACATAATCGGTGCATGGTCCATGGTGCCATCATCAAAAATAGGCTGCGCAGCACTCCAAGATGCACCGTCATAAATACTGTACATGAGAGCCGTTCTATTCTCATCCGATCGTGATGAAACATCATCAATATAGATCATAAGGATTTTTCCGCTATTTAATTCGACAATTTGCGGGGCACAGTATCTTTGCACATTAGATTTGTAAGCTGCTGGATTTGCACTATATGCTACAACACCTTGTAGCGGTTCAATAAACCTAAGATCATCTCTCGTTACTTTCATAAGGGATTCCTCTGTCGTCTCCACTTTGGGGAATATTTGTCGATTTATAAAATCCCATTCAAATCTGTGCTCCCACAAAAGGCATTCTATTTCTAAGAACACTCCCGCAGTAAGGGTTGCCTTTGTTGTATCACGCAGATTGGTAACTTCTTTAAATTCCAACTTTATTGTACCAGTTCCACCAGCATATGCCTGCAAAATCTTTTCAACTCCAGCCACTATGCCAGCTCGAAGCGTTACAGAATAGTTACCATTGCCGTTGATCCCATACTGTCCAGTTTCCGTTAGGGCAAAGTATAATTGCTGTTTTAGTGATCCGCTTATCTCAAAGCGAAAATATGTGAGCGGAAACACTGTCACAGAAAGGGGTATTTCGGCATTGGCTTCTAGCTCAGCTATCATAAACATTCCACCATCGCGCACCTTACCCGTCGCTGCATCAATTTCAATATATCCACCGATGGTGCCTTCGTATGCGAATCCCATATTGAATTTTACTGTCTTCAACTCGTGTTTCAGTTTTTGATAATCATTAATTGCAGTTGGTGTATATCCATTAAAGCTTCGAACCATCGCTTTTAGATCTTTAAAGTTTGTTGCATGCGCTGATGGGTTTAGGTCAGGATCTTTCAGGCCTATGGTTATTTGATAGGTATTCTCCGTTATATTGTATTGACAATCTACCAATTTGTCCAAATCTAACTTCCAATCAAGTTTCGTCTTAAACAGGGCTGTATCTTTGCCAAATATATTAACAGTTGGTCCCTCGAGTTCAATTGAATCTTGGGAAAACGAAACGATATCCGGATCCGATCCTGGATTTTTGAGCTCATCCAATTTAGACACACCACTGTCGAGGCCTGAAAAACCGTCCTTGTCAATTTCAAGGCAGCCGCTTCCGCTGCCAATCGAAGTGGTATAAAACTGATCAAACGCCCAGTTAGAGGGCATACCAAAGCCCAAGTTTCCACTGAATCCAGTAGACATATCACCCACGAAGCTACTTTCAGCATAGCCTTTGTTGGAAACTCTTGTGCAGACATTTCTCGTTCCGTAAATGCCGACTCTATAAGTATTGCTATTGCTCATAACTTCATGGACACTCTTGAAATAAGGAATCACATTGGAGGTAATCTGATAATCCAAGCAGTCATAATCCACGGCGAAATAAATAATCGTATTTTTGGGAATTCCTAACTCAGCAGCTGCCGCAATAGCCGCATTTGCATCTATCGCCCCTTGATCTGAAGTGAAGTACGAATTTTCATCAGCAGATGTCTGATAGATCGGGAAGAAACTGAGCCCCGCATCAAAAATAATTTGTGCCTCGCTGCGTGTGATTTTCTTGGTATTTCCGGTCAAATATCTTCCAATGTATCGATAGTCATTGTCATATAGTGATTTTGCTTTTGCGGCTGTGAGCTGGGTTGCGCAGTCTGCAGCCAAAGCCGATCTTGATGTATCACCGCAACTAATAAACAACGACAGCCATGTAGTTTTATCTGCATGTCCAGTCAACGTGATTTTCATTTTCTCCTGAAAATCGTATAAAGCCTGCTGTGTTGCAGGGCCCCATTGCCCGTCTATTGCTCCGGTATCATATCCATTAACAAGCAATGCAAACTGCAGCAACTCCGTAATGGATGTGATTTCTGCATTCGAATAATAGCTACCTGATGATGTCCCGGGATATTTTCTGGCATCTGTAGACCTTCCAAAATACGGAATTTCCGGGCAGCACAGTCTTGTCGTTTCACCAAAGTTTGCATTTGCAACATCTGGCGGCATGCCCTCCTCCGCCTGTAGTGCATATATTAATGCCTTGTTTGTATTTCTGCCATACACACCATCACAAGGAGTGATCCCAGTATATGCCTC
>ENA-OUOU01001692-OUOU01001692.1-human-gut-metagenome-genome-assembly--contig:-NODE-1692-length-11197-cov-5.491474_pt1 | contig 11197 bp, 12 predicted proteins | sample MGYA00237936_ERZ548765 | MGnify/ENA primary metagenome ERZ548765 (study PRJEB26490, sample SAMN05356889) | human gut metagenome | biome: terrestrial biome; feature: human-associated habitat; material...
TGCGGATCTTGTAGGGCTTCACGTCCTCGTTTCCGTATTTGTACCAGCCGGTTGGTACGATGTACCGGCTGGGGTTGACCTCCCGGTTGATCATAAAGTCGATGACGTCGCGTTTCTTGATGGCGTAGCAGCGGGTTTTCTTCCCGGTGCAGACGTGGGGGATCAGATTGAACTGCAGCAGATAGTGCGCCGTCCGTTTGCTGATATGGCAGACCTTGCGCAGCTGCTCCTTGTTCATGATCTCTGGGTATTGTTCGAGTTCCTCTGCATCGTATGTCATGACGAAGCTCCTTTCCGTTTTTTGCGGTCCGAAAGGGTGCTTCATCGGTGCTGTCGGGGTCTCTGTTTTCTTGCCTGACTTCTTGCAAACGCGCAAGAACGGCGACTTTTTACGCAAGAATGCGGTTTTATTTGAACTCCGGGCTGGTTCAAATCAGCTCTGGCCGAAACGGGTCGGAACGTCCGCAACCCCTTGCGGCGCCTGGTTTTTCGCCTCTTGACGAAGCGGCCTGAAACGACCTACCCCAGACGTAAATCTGCCAATGATAGACAACACTCGAAATCAGTTTGCGAGCAATCGCACATGGGTTCGAATCCCATCCTCTCCGCCAAAAAGTCCAGTAAACTCAAGGGTTTTCTGGACTTTCCTTTTTTGTCCGACTCCTTGAATTTTCCGATTTTCGCGTTGGAACGGCGTTAGAATTGGCCGTTTTTGCGTTAGAACAGCGTGTTTTTTTAGTCAAAAACCCGGGTTCAAATCCGGTTCTGTTATTTTGCCCTGCTCGGTTACATCTTCCCAGCGGCTCCCGAAATCATCTGACCTCGGAAGAAGCATTCCCTGCTCCATGGCCTGCGCTGAGGATATTTTGGATCTGTAGTCGAGATGGGCATAAATATTGGCGGTCGTGCTGAAATCCGAGTGGCCGAGCCATTCCTGGATTTGCTTCAGCGGCACGCCGTTGGCCAGCAGCAAGCTGGCGCAGCTATGGCGAAGATCATGAAACCGCATCTTCGCCATCCCGTGTTTTGCTATGTACTTAGGAAAGTACTCCGTCAAATAGTTCGGGCGCATGCGCTCTCCCAGCTCGTTCACAAAGACATAACCGTCGTAATCGTAGTTATAGCAATTGCCGCAAACCTTCTTGTTTAGCTCCTGGGCCTCTTTTACCTTTTGAAAGTAGTCGCGGAAGCTCCCCACCAGGGGAAGCGTTCTCAGGCTTGATTTGGTCTTAGCAGAATCCTGCTCGATGATTTTCATGGTGCCGTCGATCGTTGCTTCAGTGACTGTTCGTTTGATGGTCAGCGTTCCGCGATTGAAATCGATCGCATCCCACTTTAACCCGAGCACCTCACCACGGCGCAGTCCATAAAAAGCAGCAACCAAAACCGGAAGCTCCAGCCGCGTTCCCTTGACAACCTCAAACAGCTTCTGCATTTGCTCTGCGTCAAGAAAGGTCGGCTGAAACGAGTTCTTCCTCGGCCTATCCACCTTCATGGCAACATTCTGCGGTACCATGTCGGTTTTCATCGCATACTTCAAAGCCTGGTAAATCACCGCATGATAGTGGATAACTGAATTCGGCGTGACGGTTTTCAGCTTCTCCGTATAAAACTGTTGGATGTGCCGAGCCTCCAGCTCTTTTAAGGTTAGCTCTTTTTTGCGGAAATACGGGCCAATCGTGCTTTTGACCATTCCTTGATACGAGCCGAATGTTGCGGGCTTGATTCTCGCTCTGACAACCTCAAGCCACTGATCCAAATAATCTGCAAAGAGCATATTGGAGTTTAATTCTCCAGCAGCCGGAGGAATCTCAAATTCGCTGCGAATACGAATAAGTTCCTGTTCTGCCCGGCGCTTATTGCCTTTTTGGGGCAATCCTGTCGATACCCATTTTTGATGGCGTTTTCCTGCTGCGTCCTGATAGCTGAGAACGGCATAATAGTAGCCGTTTTTCAGCGCAAGAGTTCCTGATACCATTTTTATTACCTCCGGAATCATTGAATTGTATACAGGCATCTCCCACCGACATCTATATTTTATTCGGTCGGTGGGAGATACTCAAATATGCGATCATCAAAACAGAGTTCAAATCGCACTTTTTCCCTGATCCATGACATACTCAATGACATTGACCTTGGGTATCCGGAAAGCATTTCCGATTTTCAGGCCTCTGATATACTCGTCATTGATCAAGTCATAGGCAAGATGGCGGCTGATACCAAGCATCGATTGGAGCTGAGTGATGTTCACGATGTCCGGATACTCCGGAAACATCATCAAGTACAGTTCTCTCAGCTCAGACTTTTTCATTGCCATTCGTCTGCCACCTCATCTTTCTTTTCCGCTTTGGAGTAGATGATGAAATCGTACCCAGTCGCGCCCGGCCAGCAGCGTCAAGGTTGCAAAGCTCAGCAGGTCAATGGCGGATTCAAACACATGAATGTGCTCCGCATTCGGCTTTCCCTCCAAGAAAAAAGAGAAGCGTTTGTCGCTGCCGGTCAGTTCGCCTTTGTAGCTGCTGACGGTGCTGCGCAGAGCACCATATCTCGCTTTGCCGTCCTTGTCGTACCCTACGAACATCGCATTGTGGAAATCTGCTGACTCAAAGAGCAGCCTGTTATCCAGGCAATAACGGATAATAACCGGGTGAATTCCTCGGCCCTGCAGGTATTTCTCCACGCAGTCCGTTGTTTCGGACAGCTCCGGCATCAGCAGCTCCGTGCTTCTTCGCTCCTTCTGGCGATAGAAAACGGGAGGCTTTTCCGCCTCCCGTCCGAGAATAATTTCTGCTGCCTGCGTGAAAGGGATGCCCTTCACCTTGATGAGATAGTCCAGCGCTGATCTGCCGCCAATGCCCTGTGAGAACCAGCACCACTTGCCGTTGCTGATTCGCAGGGAGTCGTGCTCTCTGGTGCAGTAAGTGTTTCCGGATACATGGACGAGCTCTTGCGGTTCATAATTGCGGAGGTAAGTCAAAAGGTCCATTTCCTTGGCCTTGGCAACATCCTCCGCGGCAATATAGCGCATAGGGCATCACCTCGCTTCACGCCGGTCTCTCAGAAAATCGGCCCGGATGGCCGCATTGGCACGGCACTCGATGGTATCCCGGATGTTGTCCATGTGGTCGGTCTCCCGCTTTTCGAAGTCCTTGAACACATCCGCAAGGGGACAGGGCAACTTCAGGAGTGCCTTGCACTGCTTATCGGATAGGTCGTATTCCTCCAGTGCCAGCACGATGTCCTCCCGTACCGTGTACTCGTAGCAGTGGTTCAGGATTTCGTCGGGCGGCTGGGAAAGCAGCCACTCCCGATACTTCTCCTGTTCTGCGAACACCTTCTTATATAAAGCGGTGTTCAGTTCTTCGTTTGTCATTTTGCTTCCTCCTTCATTTATGTTTTTGGGATAACACGCTCTATAGAAACAGCCGCTTGATTTCGCACTGAAACCAAGCGGCTGTGTATAGAATATTTGTTTTTGGAACGAAATCAGATCATCCACACGGGGACAATGTATGTGCTGCTGTCGATTGCACTCAATGTCTCCCGAAGACAGATGATCGCGCCTGCGCCCCTCGGCACAGAGGCCTTATCCAGCAGCTTGAAAGCGCCCGTAATTTGTGTGGGCGGATTGATGCTTTTTTTGATTTCGATGGGGTGCAGCTGACCGTCGCTCTCCATAATCAGATCGATCTCGTTGCTGTTCTTGTCCCGGTAATAATGCAGCAGACAATCCTTGGCGCTGTTGCTGTAGGTTTTTATAATTTCCGACACAACATAGTTTTCTAAGACAGCTCCGTTTATCGCACCGTTCATCAAAATTTCGGGGCTTGAGTACCGGGTCAGATAGGAGACCAGCCCTGTATCGAAGAAATACATCTTCGGCGTTTTGATCGTCCGCTTCAAAAGGTTGTTGGAGTAGGGGTGCAGGAAGAACACGATCCCGGATTTTTCAAGCTCCTTCATCCAGCGCTTTGCGGTATCGTCACTGACCCCCACATCCCCGGCGATGTCGTGCAGGTTCAGCATCTGGCCGCTTCTGCAGGCGGCAGCGCGAATGAAGTCGGCAAACATCACCTTATCCACACCGGGAATATCGGTGGTCACATCCCGGTCGATATAGGTCTGAATATAGCTGCTGTAAAACACATCCCGGTCTTTATACTTTCCGCTCCTGTGACCGGGAAGCGCGCCGTCCCAAATCCTCTGATAGATCTCATTCGGTGTGGCTGGGGAAAGCAACGCCTTGCGCTTCTGCAATTCGTCAAGCTCCAACGAAAAGGGTGAAACCTCCATTGCACCGCAAAGCTCCGACTGTGACAGTGCCGACATATGGAGAATGGCGGTTCTTCCGGCCAGCGACTCCTGTGCCAACTCCATCAGGCGATACGCCTGAGAACCGGTCAGCCAGTAGGAGCCGGGAGCAGCGCCGTTATCCACGGCGATCTTGATATACGAAAACAGCTCCGGTGCATACTGAACCTCATCGATGAGAACCGGCGCGGGATGCAGCTTCAAGAACATGGCAGGATCGGTTTTGGCAAGCCTGCGCTCCTCCAGATCGTCCAGCGAAACCTCAGCTCGTGTCGTCCCCTCCATCAGATGCCGCAGCATGGTGGATTTTCCGACCTGACGCGGGCCGGTCAGCAGCACACAAGCGTACTCCTCATTGATTGCAATAAACTTCTTTTCAAGCTGTCTCTCAATATACATTGCTCCGCCTCCTTTAGGCTAAAATACGATACACCTTTATTATAGCCTAAGGGAGAGGAGAAATCAACAGTTTTTAGGCTAAAATACGATACACTTGTATTTTAGCCTACGCAGGCAGCAATTATGCGGGTCTGCACAGGCTTTCACCATTCATGCAAAAGTCGCCCGATTTCAAATCAGGCGACTGAGCAGATGGTACTTGTCATTCCCCCCATCAAAGAGCGTCGGGATTTTCTTCATGATCGTTCACCTCATCACCTTGATAATCAGCTCATTCACATCCTCTGTCGGTTTTCCGGCAGAAAGAAGCTTGTTACGAAAAGCAAGAAGCGCTTCCCGCATCAGCCGTACCTCGTTAGGGGACAGCTCAACCATTCGTTTTTCTGCTTTACGGCGAAACATTTGCAGCACCTCCATTCCTTTCTGCCCCCATTGTATCCGCAGATGTGCATCATGGCAAATGTGCAAATGAGAATCTTCCGAAAAGCGAATACGGCAGCCTATTGAAAGGCTGCCGTAGTTCGACAAACTGGAATTTAACGCTTCCATACCATTATCAATTCTTTTTCTCCCGTATTATCATCTACACTTTCAGATTGGATGCTAAATTTCTCTCGCAGGTAAAATCGAATTGCTTTCTTATTCTTCTGATAAACATTCAATCTTATTGCCTCCTTAAATTCCGATTTGTCATTCTGATTTAAGAATCCTATACGACGATATTGTGACTTTTTCTACCGTCAAGTTCGCAGGATGTGTCTGCGGTATGGGGTTGCTCCCATACCGCAGACGGATTATCTTTCCGGCTCGTTTTTGCGCTTTGCGCTTCTCTGAACCGGAATGGAGAGCAGCTCACTTGTGCGCTCGACCAGCTGCTTTTCAATGGCTGTCAACCGTTCTTCCGGCAAATTGAGGGACGGATGACGGGTGAACTTGAAGTCCACCATTCGCCGCAGCTGCGCTTTCTGCTTTGCAACCATTACCTCTTTGCACACATCCTCATAGGAAATAGGGTGCAGATCGGCGGGATCAATTCATATCGTTATTATCTTTAATGCCTTCGTTCATTTTCTTAATCTTCCTTTTCCACACAGAATACTGAGCTACCCAAGCAGCGAGAAAGATCGCTACGAATATACCTACATAAGACAGAATTCCAGCGGTCGAATGGGGCATCCAGTTGGCAAAATAAGAGATAGGGAACATAATCACGCAAGCAATTGCGAAGTAAATCCCGCTTTGCTTTGCAAGACTCCACGAATCGATCTCCCAAATAACCGAAGCCATTGCAAAGCCTGTGCCCATTATTCCGCTCAGACCGGTTTGAATGAGAATCGCATTTAATTCGCTCCCCATTTTATTCACAAGCTCCGGATTGACCGGATGGAAGAAGCCATCCCCAATGCAGATTGAGATAATCACCGTAATGACATATCCGATTGCAATGCCAACAGGGAAACCAATTATTCCTCGTCCAATCAGTTTTTTCTTCATTTCTGCCACCTCACATTCCTAACAGTTGTTTGATTTTGGCGACGGATCGCCGTGAAACATAAGTAACCGTACCGTTTGAAAGCGTAATGCAAATTGTCCCGACAAAGCTCAAATCAAAGCTCTTGACCTTTTTCAGATTGATAATATCCGAGTTTGATATTCGGACAAAAGTCTTGCTGTCAAGCCGTTGTTCCGCCTCGTATAGCCTCAAACGGAGCGCATACTCGCCGTGATTTGTCTCGGCAAACACCTTACCTGATTCGGCAAAAACACGGTAGATTTCAGACGGTTCCAGAACCTCGACCACATCCTCCCTGAATCCGGCAATGACCTGCGGTTGCTCGTCTGACAATCTTTTTATGACGGCATTGACTTCATCGGTCATTTTGTTCGTCATCACGATGATTTTTGGCTCTTTGCATTTTTCGTCTATCTTGATTTCAATTTGCATCGGTTCACCTCCTCGCTACGGTTACAGTATAGGAAAATCAAGAACTGATTTCTACCGATTCTCGATAGGTGGTTGTTTTAAGAACATAGGTGGTATTTTTTACGAGAATCTCATACTGGTCTGTATGGGCGGCTGATAAGTATCTGCGGTATGGGGATGCTCCCATACCGCAGACGGATCATCCTTATATTCAGTTCGACAAACTGGAAGTTGTTTATTAAACCTTTTAGGTCAGTTTACAAGGAACTACACGCAGACCACGAAACGAGGGCTGCTGACAACAAATAAAGGCTGAATATCAAGCACCGGGAAAGTGCGAGATATTCAGCCTGTTTTGTTGTCTGGGGTTTCCAAAGGGGCTTGCCCCTTGGCACACGACTTTGCTTGCAAAGTGTAGTGTGTTATACCTGCTGGCGCGGCTGGCGGGTAAAATGAGGGTTTCGCCGGATGGAAACGCTCGTTTTACCCGGCAGGAAAACGGACAGGTTTTTGCAGATGGGAATGAGCAAAACACTGGGCGGTTTCGGGAGTGGTAGCAGGGATATAAAACTCACCAGTAAACAAAATCGATTGTAAGAGATATGTCTGTACTGCTCAAACGCCGCTTCAATTCTGTTAGATGGATAAGGAAATTGATAGAAAAAACATCTTCCCATTTTTCTACCATATTAGCACGCCCCTCAAAGATTAATACCATCCTAAACTCTGTGGGAGAAACAGTCAAATCTCCCGGCAATGTTAAAGAACCCATACCTGCTTCACATTTTTCGAGTGTCAGCATAGCTTGGTCAATGGCATACGCAAAATCATTCGGCTTTCCTATCTTCACAAAGTATAGGGCCTGATCCTTGAAAAAGTCGCACACTTCATATCTGTACCGGCCATTACCTTCTGGATCAACAGGTACTGTTTGCGGGTGTAAACAAATTGCCCCTATCAACTGTGAAATGTTCTGATTGTAGAAAGATTCATATGGTTGCCTGCTGTTTGTTTCGTCATAAAAACCGTTTTCCCTTGCAAATTGAATGACATCGTCTTTAGAGAGCGCAAACTCGTCTTGAGAATGATTTATAAAAGCAACCCTTTTGGCTTCTTGGAAGATACGGTCAAGATATGCAATGTTAAAAGAGCACCATTTGCCACTGCGCAAGCAAAAATTATCTTCTGTGATAAATTCCAGATACTCCGTGATAGGTTTGCGATTTGTCCACGCATCATTGGCGTATTCAATAGAGATGTTAATTTTCTGAATTACTTCTTGTAGCGCAAATTCTTTTTGCCTAACAAATTCATTAATTGCAGCTATGGATAATTCACCATTGAATTCAAGGCTTTTATAATTACAGCTTAATTTGAAACGGACAGAATCGTTTTGTATTAGCCGTGTTCCCATCATGTAGAAAGATGGAACATTTATTAGGTTTCCATCGTTAGCGGCTCCGTCATATTGTTCAATAGCAACAGCTAATTGACGATAAAGGCTTTCAATTTTTTCTGCATCTTCTTCTGCATCCAAAAAAGTTAATCTCGGTAGAGAAATCGAGCTATCTGCTTTTATTATTTCATTTAGGAGATTCAATTTTTCACCGATTTCAGCTGGCTTCTCTTCCCATTTGAATTGTGCAGAAGTGCCGCAGTTGATGGTAGTTCCCCATAACTCTGGATCGAGACTTATTCCTCGAATATAGGTGGGTATCTCCCCGCTACGATAGGACAGCACTGTACCGCCCAAGTAATCCATGTGCATTTTACTTAACTTGCTACCATGAGAGATATTTTGTTGTGCTCTAACTTGGTCTAAATCAATTAAGCGTTCTGCAACAGCCACTCCAAAATTAAAGTCACAGTAATCGCTCACATAAAAGTGTGCATTGCCATAAGAAACAACAAAGCAAGAGTCTTCCCTGTAACAAATCAAAGCTGCTCCATATATTTTTAATTCTTGGCTCAAATCCCATTCAGTACAGGTGGATAATAGATTTACCCAAGGAGAACCTTTTCGGTTGTCCTTGTCGCAAAACATAAGAGTAAATACATATCCAGCAGGATTTTGAATGCACTCCGGCTTCAATGGTATTTCTTCAAATCTACGACCTTCTAAAAACGCTTTGAAGTTCTCCGCTTTTTCTGGAGGAATGAGATAAATATTGTAGTCATAGAGCGGCTTTTCTCTTTTTCGTCCTGGCATTTAACATCCTCCGCCATTGAAAAATCAACTAATTCCCCGAATTAAACTCCACAAGTTTCTCCCAATCAATGCTGCCATCTTCAAAGCAGAATTCCTGGGTAAACTCGCGGACGAGCCGGTTTGCGGCTTTCTGATGGGAGGCATCGAATTCCTCCACATACTTTTCCGGCAGCTTGTCCATGAAGCGGATCAGCTTTATGTAGAATTCTTCATCGCCAGTCAGTTCTGTCCAGAAATCCTTGCCCGCCAATTCCATGTAAAACTTGGGAAGGCCACGGGTAGAGGTTTTCTTCTTTCCATAGCCATAGCCAACAATCGGGACAAAGCGTTTCTTCGCCTGCTGCGCCAACTTGCTTGCCGCCATGAAGTTTTGCTCCTGCTTCTTGCGGCTGTCTGCATTGAAAACGCTTGTGCCGGATTTTACAGCGATGGCATAGATGGTATTATCCCGTTCCACCATAATATCCACGCCCTCCGCCAACGCTTTTTGTCCCTGCGCGGCTGCGGTAGCAATCGGCTCAAAGAACACATTCCCGAAAATCGTTTCCTCGGACGAGGACACAAAAGCCGCAAGGATTGCATCAATAATCTGCGCTGCCCCGTTCATGGCTTTTGCCCGGAACAGGTACGGGTTCTTGCGTTTCATGACCTTTTTGATATTGAGCTTGTCAATGTTGCCGATTAAATTCGTGTAGAAATTGTCCAGCGCGGTTGCAATCGCTTTTACGATGGCTTCTTCGTTGTAGCTATTATTTATGGGCATAGCAGCTTCCTCCTATTTCTATGGCGTGTTTCAGCTTTTGATGGATGTCCGTCCCTCTAAACCGTTTTGTGCGGATTTCAGCGGATTGATCCGCAACGGAAATCACTGCTTTCCCAAGCGCCAATGCCAGCCCCACCGGGACGGCGTTGCCGATCTGGCGGTATTTCGCTGCGCTTGTCCCCATGAACTTCCAATCATCGGGAAATTGCTGGATACGGGCATATTCCCGGATGCTCAAGGGACGGTCTTGCGTCGGGTGGCACATCATAGTTGCTTTTTGTACCGGGGAAGTAACCAATGTCGGGGATGGCTGGCTATAGGACAGCCGCCGGTAGAAGCCTACTTTCCCGCCGCCGGAACCATAAGCGCCGCCCATTGCCTCTTTCCGCACATCTTCCGGAAGGTCGCGCCAATTCCCACCCTCCGGGACAAGGCGGAGGTATGCAAGGCGGTCTTTACTGAATGCGGCACATTCCCCACAGTCATATTCCAAATCGCGGATCGTATCGTTTAGGGTGCGCCAACGATATTGCGGGTCTTGGTGCATCTGGAAATGGGTCGGGAAAGGCAGGAAAATGTCCTCGTTATCCCTGCTCCCAATCAAGACAAACCTTTCCCGGAATTGGGAGACACCGTAATTGACTGCATCCAGCAGGCCGTATACGGTTTTGTAGCCCAGCTTTCCAAACTCGGAAAGGATAACAGCTAATACCGTCCCCAACTGCTGTTCCGAGTCGTTTTTATCCCGTTCTGCCAGCGGGATATGCTTTAACGGGGCAGACATGATCCCCTTAACATTTTCCATGATAAAAAAGCGGGGGCGGATATAGTCGATCATGCGTATAAAGTCCATGAACAAGCTGCCCCTCGGGTCATTGATCCCCATCCGCTTACCGGCGGTTGAAAACGGCTGGCAAGGCGGGCCACCACAAATAAGGAAAGGTTCCCCCTGCTTAAGCCCGGCCTGTTCCAGCAAATCCGCTTCATCAATCTCGCGGATGTCCCCACCCAGCACCTTATGCCCGTTTGCGCGCATGGTAGCGACGCAGGAGGGGTCAAAGTCCTGCCCGATTACGATATTCAATCCGGCTTTTGCAAGGCCAATATCCAGCCCCATCGCCCCGGAAAACAGGGAAATCACATCCCGGTTCGCGGCGTTATCTCTGAAACGCAATAAATCCATAATGCCCTCCTGTCAAACCTTTTCGCCATCTGGAAGGACAAAATGGCGTTCAAAAGAACACCCTACTGCTTCCGCCAGATATTCCAAGTCGGAGATGGTAAAACTCTCCCGTTTCATTTTTGAGTTGAAGTTCTGCGGCGTAGTCCCCATGCGCCTTGCGAGTTCCGCAACGCTGATATTGGAGCGTATGCACAGCACCTTAATCTGTTCTGATATGGTCATAAGGGTACTCCTTATAAATTGTCAATTTTTAAGTTGAAGATATAAAAATATTATTTTATATCTTCAACACAGTCCCTCATTTCCTCTATCATACCATCAAACTGCATCATCTGCAACTCAAAAATCAAATCTTCGACAGCTTCCACACATTCCTCCGTCCGCTTTTGTATCTCCTGTCCCCAAAAG
>ENA-OUOU01001695-OUOU01001695.1-human-gut-metagenome-genome-assembly--contig:-NODE-1695-length-11180-cov-7.351011_pt1 | contig 11180 bp, 7 predicted proteins | sample MGYA00237936_ERZ548765 | MGnify/ENA primary metagenome ERZ548765 (study PRJEB26490, sample SAMN05356889) | human gut metagenome | biome: terrestrial biome; feature: human-associated habitat; material...
ATTTTTCCAAAAGAGTTGACATTGAATCAACTCCTCGCTATAATACAACCAAAGATTGTGCATCGCATCCAGAATTTGAAACCAAAAGGAGGCATTTTTTATGACAGATACCATGCTGCTCCTCTCCTGCATGAAGTGCAAACGCATCACACTGGGCTATGCAGCCGAGGTGCTGGGCATCAGCAGCTCCACCCTGCGTTATAAGATCAACAACGACCGGGATTTCAAAGTCAGTGAGGTGGACAAGCTCTGCCACCTGCTGGGGCTCAACCGGGACCAGCGCGACCTGTACTTTTTCCGGCATGTCAGCTGAGAGGAGGCCTTTTCATGACACAGCAGCAGCGCCGCGCTACCCGCAACGCCCTGGCCCGCTACGGCCAGCGGGGATACCGCCAGACGTTCGAGGGCCGCGGCTGGAGCCTGGCCATTGAGCAGGCACTGAGTTATTATGACCAGACCGACCCCATCCGTGCCCGGCTGCTCCGGATGCGCTACTTTGAGCATCGGAGCATCGAGGATGTTATGGAGCAGCTCAACCTGAGTTACAGCACTTACCAGAAAGCTCACAGTGACCTGTTGAGCACCATTGCGGTCTACGCCGCCCACAATGGGCAGCTGTAGCACAAAACCCCCGGACAGCCAATGGCTGCCGGGGGCTTTTTGATGCATCAGGTATTCTGGTTGGATTTCGGCTGCTCACAGCCGTCGTGGTGGTGGCAGGAGGCACAGTTGCCGCCGCAGCCGCCCTGCCAGCCGCCGTTCTGGCAGATGAACAGGATCGCCAGCGCCAGCAGCACAAAAATAATCACAACAATGATAACACTTGCCATATCGTATATTACCTCATACGTATCTGTAGGGGTGCTTTCCGGCGCGGTTCACACCAGGCCGAACACCGTTCCTACACAGTGTACCACAAATGCCACGATCCATGCAATACCGCATTGCATCAAAACGACGCCTGCTGCGGCGCGGGCACCGCCCAGCTCACGCTTGACGGCAGCAATCGCGGCCACGCAGGGCGTGTACAGCAGGGTAAACACCAGAAACACGATGGCCGTGAACGGGGTAAACAGCGTGGTCAGTGCGGCGGTGTCCCCGCCCAGAAGGACCGTCAGCGTAGAGACAACGCTCTCCTTGGCCGTAAAGCCGGTGATCAGCGCAGTGGAAACGCGCCAGTCGCCAAAGCCCAGCGGCCTGAACAGCGGGGCAATAAAACTGCCGATGGCCGCCAGCAGGCTCTTGTCCGCCGAAGCGGCCACATTCAGGCGCATGTCAAAGGTCTGCAGGAACCAAATCAGCACCGTTGCCACAAAGATAATGGTGAAGGCCTTCTGCAAAAAGTCGCGGGCTTTCTCCCAAATCAGCTGGCAGACACTGCGCGCCGAGGGAAAACGGTAGTTGGGCAGCTCCATGACGAAGGGGACAGGTTCGCCCTTGTACTTGGTGAATTTCAGCAGGATCGCGTACAGGATGCCGCACAGGATGCCCGTGATGTACAACCCGATCATCACGACGGCACGCCACTGCCGGGGGAAGAACGCCGTCGTGAACAGGGCGTAGATCGGCAGCTTGGCCGAGCAGCTCATGAACGGGGTGAGCAGGATCGTCATTTTGCGGTCACGGTCACTGGACAACGTGCGGGTGGCCATGATGGCGGGCACCGAGCAGCCGAAGCCGATGAGCATGGGCACAAAGCTGCGGCCCGAAAGTCCGATGCGGCGCAGCAGCTGATCCATGACGAAGGCCACACGCGCCATATAGCCGGTGTCCTCCAGAATGGACAGGAAGAAGAACAGCGTGACGATGGTCGGCAGGAAGCTCAGCACGCTGCCCACGCCCGCAAAGATGCCGTCAATAACAAGGCTATGCACAACAGGGTTGATGCCGTAGACCGTCAGTGCGTGGTCGATCAGGTTGGTGAGCGCGTCAATACCCAGTGTCAGCAAGTCGGACAGGCCCGCGCCGATGACACCGAACGTCAGCCAGAATACCAGCGCCATAATGCCGATAAAGCAGGGCAGGGCGGTGTATTTGCCGGTCAGGATGCGGTCAATGGCCACACTGCGCTTGTGCTCGCGGCTTTCGCCGGGCCGCACAACGGTTTTGTCGCAGAGGCGTTCAATAAAGTTGAACCGCATATCCGCCAGCGCTGCCTCGCGGTCCAGACCCGTCTCACTTTCCAGCTCGGCAATCGTGTGACCGAGCAGCTCGGTCTCGTTCGCATCGAGGTCCAGCGCGGATTCGATCAGCGTATCGCCCTCGACCAGCTTTGTTGCGGCAAAACGCAGCGGCAGCCCGGTGCGGGCAGCGTGATCCTCGATCAGATGGCTTACGGCGTGTACACAGCGGTGCACCGCACCGCCCGCGCCGTCCCCGGCGTCGCAGAAGTCGATGCGGCCCGGTGTCTCGCGGTGGCGGGCCACGTGCAGGGCGTGCTCGACCAGCTCGTCGATGCCCTCATTCTTGGCGGCGGAAATTGGCACAACCGGCACGCCGAGCAGCTCCTCGAGCTCGTTGACCATGATGGTGCCGCCGTTGGCGCGGACCTCATCCATCATGTTCAGCGCCAGAACCAGCGGAATGTTCAGCTCCATGAGCTGCATCGTTAAGTACAGATTGCGCTCGATGTTGGACGCATCCACAATGTTGATGATGCCGTCCGGGCGCGTGTTGAGCAGAAAATCGCGGGTGACGATCTCCTCACTGGAATAGGGGGACAGGCTGTAGATGCCCGGCAGGTCGGTGACGGTAGCCTCGGCATGGCCGCGGATGACGCCGTCCTTGCGGTCCACCGTCACACCCGGGAAGTTGCCCACATGCTGGTTGGAGCCGGTGAGCTGGTTGAACAGGGTCGTTTTGCCGCAGTTCTGATTTCCGGCCAGCGCAAAGGTCAGCACCGTTCCATCCGGCAGCGGGTGTTCGCCCTTTTTGGTGTGGTAGCGGCCGCCCTCGCCCAGGCCCGGGTGCTCCACCATCCGGCCGGCCTTCCGTGCCGGAGCTGCTGCGGGTGCTTCCGCCGGGGTGATCTCGATCCGTGCCGCATCGTCCAGCCGCAGGGTCAGCTCATAGCCGTGGATCTGCAGCTCCATGGGGTCCCCCATGGGCGCAAATTTCACCAGCGTGACCTTCTCGCCGGGGATCAGCCCCATATCCAGAAAATGCTGGCGGAGCTCTCCCGTTCCGCCCACTGTATCGATCACGGCACTTTCGCCGATCTTCAGTTCCTTTAATGTCATGGCAGATGCCTTTCCTTCGACAAAATGTTAGTGTATGTGAACAGTCTTAATATATGCTAACTCAAAGGCATTGTCAAGGCAGGAAGCGGCAAAAATTCTCGCCTGTCCCCGCTGTTTTTTGTAGAAATCTTTCTCCTGTTCCGGCAGGTTTCCGGGCAAAAGAAAACGCACCCCTGAATTTTCACGTTCAAAGGTGCGTTTTGAGAACAGTTCTGTTTACTTCACGGTGTGGTAGCCGTCGGGGTTGTTCTTCTGCCAGTTCCAGCTGTCGGCACACATCTCCTCGATGCCGTACTCAGCCACCCAGCCCAGCTCATTCTTGGCCTTGGTGGGGTCGGCATAGCACTCGGCGATATCGCCGGGGCGGCGGGGATCGATCACATAGGGGAGCTTCTTGCCGCAGGCCTTCTCAAAGGCATGGATGACATCCAGCACACTGTAGCCGTGGCCGGTGCCCAGATTGCAGATGAACAGGCCGCAGTTGGTCTGCAGCTTCTTGATGGCGCAGACATGGCCCCGGGCCAGGTCAACCACATGGATGTAATCGCGCACGCCGGTGCCGTCGGGGGTGGGGTAGTCGTTGCCAAAGACGTGCACCTTTTCCAGCTTGCCCACAGCCACCTTGGCGATGTAGGGCATCAGGTTGTTGGGGATGCCGTTGGGGTCCTCGCCGATCAGGCCGGACTTGTGGGCACCGATGGGGTTGAAGTAACGGAGCAGGGCCACGTTCAGGGTGGGGTCAGCCTTGCAGACATCGGTCAGGATACGCTCAGTAAAGGCCTTGGTGGTGCCGTAGGGGTTGGTGGTGGCACCCACGGGGAAGTCCTCGGTGATGGGCACGCTGGCGGGGTCGCCGTAGACGGTGGCGGAGGAGCTGAACACGAAGTTGCGGCAGTTGTGGCGGCGCATCACGTCCAGAATGACCAGCGTGCAGTTGAGGTTGTTGTAGTAGTACTCGATGGGCTTGGAAACACTCTCGCCCACAGCCTTATAGGCGGCAAACTGGATGACGGCATCGATATCAGGGCACTCGGTGAAGATCTTCTCCACGTCCTCGTGCTTTGTCATATCGGCCTGATAGAACCGGAAGTCCTTGCCGGTGATCTGCTTGACCCGATCCAGCACCACGGGGGAAGCGTTGTAATAGTTATCTGCCACCACGATGTCAAAGCCAGCGTTCAGCAGTTCGATACAGGTGTGGCTGCCGATATAACCGGCACCGCCGGAAACCAAAATTGCCATAAAAGTACCTCTCTTCTCGTCACCAAAGTTGCTTGCGCGGGGCAGGCCCGCCTTCTGCCACAAGGATACAACGTTTTGGCCGCAGAATCAAGTAACGGGAATTTTATAAGGATGGATTTTTGTTTCCATTTATTTTTCCGCGCATTGATTTACAAGCGTTTTTTGTGTTTTGCACATGGAGTGATGGAACGCTTTGTGCAAATCAGAGAAAAAGGCCCTCCCGGGCAAAGCCTGACGGCTTTGCCTGAGAGGGCTGCATTTTACAGTTTCCCGCACTGTTTGCCGGTGAAGAACCGCAGGGTGGTGTTGGCACGGAACACTTTCCCGGCCCGCAGGGCGGTGGAGGGGAACTCCGGGTGGGAGGGGCTGCAGGGGAAGTGCTGGGTCTCCAGCGCAAAGCCGCCGTATTTCTGCATCGGCACGCCGCCCTTGCCGGGGGCAGGGCAGTCCTGCAGGAAATTGCCGGTGTAGAGCTGCACGCCGGGCTGGGTGGTATAGACCTTCATGCTGATGCCGGTCTTATCGCTGGAAGCCCAGGCGCACAGGCTCTGGCTGGCCCCGCGGCCCCTGTCGATGACAAAGCAGTGGTCATAGCCGCCGCCCACCATGGTGGTCTGGGAAAAGCCGGTGTCGATGTCCCGGCCAATGGGCTTGCCCGCCCGGAAATCCATCGGCGTGCCTGCCACGGGCAGGATATTGCCGGTGGGGCAGGTCTCGTTGTTGCCCTCCAGATAGCGGGACGCATAGATGCGCAGCTTCTGGCCCAGCACATCGCCGCCGCCATCCAGATTGAAGTAGGTGTGGTTGGTCAGGTTGATGATGGTGTCGGCATCAGAGGAGACACGGTAATCCATCCGCAGGGCGTTGTCCTCAGTCAGGATATACCGCACCGAGATCTTCAGATTTCCCGGGAAACCATCCTCTCCATCGGGGCTTTCCGCCTCCAGAAGCAGGGTATCGCCAAAGGTCTTTACCTCATACAGCTTGCGCGGGAAGGTGCCGTGCAGGTGGTTTTTGCCGTTGTTGGCTTCCAGCTGATAGGTCTTGCCGCCCACATTGAACACGGCATTCTCGATGCGGTTGGCGTACCGGCCCACGAACGCGCCACAGCAGGTACTGCCGGACGATTCAAAGTCCTTGACGTAATCGGCGTAGGTGTCGTGGCCCAGCACCACATCCACCGGCCCGCGCTTGGTGGGCACCCAGATATTCTTGATGATACAGCCGTAGTTCAGCACACTGACCGCCAGCCCGCCGGGGTTCGAGATGATGTATTCATTGATCTTTTCGCCGTTTGGAGTCATGCCAAAGGGCTTGGAGAGAAACTGTGCCATAGGGCTCGCCTCCTTTTGTATTTTTTGGGGACAGCACACTCTCTGTTTTATCCTTTATTGTTTTGATTATATCACAATTTTCCCCTTCTGTGTTGGCATTTTTTAAGGGATTCTATCCAATATTTCGAGAGTTTTTTTGTAAGTTCTGCCCCATAGGCAGAAAAAAGCCCCGGAGGGCCAGGGGTAGGCGCTCCGGGGCTTGGGATAAGTTTCGTTTTAAGATTTACTGAGCAGGATTTATATAAGTGTATTCCATTGCATACGCAACATAGGTCTTGTTATTGATAGTTTTTGCTGCAACGCCGAACTTATTAATCGTCACGCCGTTCAAATTCTTTATCGTCTCAACAGATCCCATTGCGTTCTGAATCTGCGACAAATTCTCCGGCGTAATTTCAAAAGCCTTATATGTCTTTGCATTCTGAGAAACCTGCGTATTAGGTGCAGGAAGCGGCATTGCAACTGTAATAGTTATTTTACCACACAGAAAGCATACCCCTACACCTTCTGCATTGTGAACTCATTTTACATCTCCCCCCTCACCCCCTGTCAATATTTTTTATCAAATCCCCCAATTTTTGGAGACTGTGCCAAAGCTGCGGCAAAATTTTTAGCAGATTGACAAAAAGCACCCCTCACATGGCTGTGAAGGGTGCTTTGGGGAAGTTTTCTTACTCCGGCTGAGCGGTGTTCTGGGCGATATACTCGGCGGCATCATCGGGGATGTCGTCAAGGTTCTCATCGCCGATATCCACGTTCAGCGGCGGCTTCTTGAAGAGGATGTCGTACATCAGGGGCACAACGTACAGGGTCATCAGGGTGGCGTAGGTCAGGCCGAAGATGATGACGATGGCCATGCCGCTCATCAGCTGGCTGGCCATATCGCCGCTGAACACCAGCTGGAGCATGGCCAGAACGGTGGTCAGGGTGGTCATCAGGATGGGGCGCATTCGTGTTTTGCCGGTGGCGATCAGGGCCGCACGGCGCTCCATGCCGCCGATGCGCAGCTGGTTGGCGTAATCCACGAACACGATGCCGTTGTTGACGACCGTGCCCATCAGGACGATGAAGCCCATCAGGGAGATCATGGTCAGCTGCTGGCCGGTGAGCAGCAGGCCCAGCAGGCCGCCGGTAAAGGCCAGCGGAATGGTGAACAGAACGATGAAGGGGGAGAGCAGGCTCTGGAACTGGGCCACCATAACAAGGTAGACGAAGGGCAGAGCCAGGAACATCCACTGGCCCATCTGATCCACCACCATGCCGTTGATCTCAGAGCCGCCGCCCATATAGAAGCTGCAGCCCTCGGGCATCTCATCGGATGCGGCAAACTCGTTCAGCTTCTTTTCCAGTGCGCGGGTCTCGGTGGTGGTATTGGTGCCCTCCACTGCGTCCGCCGTCACACTGATATAGCGGGTCTGGTTCTTGCTGGTGATGGAGTCCGGGGTGGAGCCGGTGACCCAGGTAGCCATATCGCCCAGCGTGCAGGTGCCGGTTTCGGTGGTGCCGTCGGCGGCCATAACGGAGGTCGTAAAGGTCATATCCATCATGTTTTCCTTGGTCATGGGGTCCAGATTGTTGCTGATCTGGACGTTCATGGTGGAGCCATCGATGGCAACGGGGGTCTGGGCCGTGGTGGTGGTGGTCAGCTTGGCGGCGATCTGCTGGTAGACCTGCGCCACGGTCAGGCCGTAGGAACGGACCTTATCCCGGTCGATCTGCAGGTTGATGGTGGCATCGCCGCTGCCCAGACCGTTGGTGGCATTGGTAAAGCCGTCCATCTCGTTGACCATATCCACCACCTTCTCGGAGAGGGCAGTCATGGTATCAATGTCGTTGCCAGAGACCTGGACGGTCAGGCCCATATCCAGCTGGCTGGTCAGCTCCTGCATCCCGCTGATCTCAACGGTGGCGGTGCAGTTCTCCACGCCGTTCACAGCTTCCTCCAGCGCCTCACGGGCCTGTTCGATCTGCCGGGAGGAGAGGCTCTCGTCCAGCATCACGTTGATCTGATAGGTGCCGTAGCTGTTGGCGGCTTTCAGCAGGTCGGTGATGGTCTGGGGCAGGCCCAGCTGGCCGACATCCATTCCGGCCACGCGGCTGTCGGTGGTAACGCCCACCTCTTCCACGTTGTCCACAGCCAGCAGGGCATCAATGACATTCTCAGCCACAGCATAGGATTCTTCCTTGGTCAGATCCTTCTCGGTGGAGAGGGTGACAATGGCCTCGTTGCTGGTGATGGTGGGCAGCATCTCAACGCCCATGGACATCACGCGCCAGCCGCAGAACACCAGCAGCACCACTGCCGCGCCCAACGGTGCCCAGCGGTGCTGGAAGCACCATTCCAGGCTCTTGACGTACTTTTCCTGCACCTTGTCGAACCACTTGAGCTCTTTGGGCTTGGAGTTTTTCAGCAGGGTAGAGGAGGCCGCCGGGGCAACCGTCAGGGCCACGATGAGGGAAGCAGCCAGACAGTAGCCGATGCACATGGACATGGGCTGCAGCAGGCTCTTGATGACACCGGAGGTGAAGATGACGGGCAGGAACACGCAGACAGAGGTGAGGGTGGAAGCCATGATGGCCATGCCCACCTGCTTGGTGCCCTGGACCGCCGCGCGGGCCGCGGGCACGCCGCGGCTGCGCAGACGGTAGATGTTCTCGATGACGACGATGGAGTTATCCACCAGCATACCAATGCCAAGGGACAGGCCCGCCAGCGTCATAATATTCATATCCAGGCCGGTGAAGTACATGAGCACCACAGCAAACAGCACCGACAGCGGGATACTGATGCCGACCACCAGCGTGGGCTTGATATCCTTGAGGAAGATGGCCAGCACGATGATGGCAAGGGCCGCACCGATGAGCATACTGCTCAGGATGCTGCTGACGATGATGCTGATGTAGTTGCCCTGGTTGGACAGCACGACCACATGCAGGCCATCGTATTTCTGTTCCAGCTCCTTGAAAGCGGCCTTGCAGTTGCCGGAAACTTCACCGGCGCTGGAAGAATTGCTCTTGAAGATCTTCAGCACCACGGAGCGCTCGCCGTTCAGGCGGGTAAAGCTGTCCTCCGCGTTGTCGATGATCTGCACATCGGCCACGTCAGACAGGCGGACATCGCCAAAGCCGTCCACATGGAGCAGCAGGGCACCGGAGATATCCTCGATGCTGTCGTACTCCTCGCCGACCTTCAGCAGCCAGGACTTGTTGCTGGAATCCTTGACATAACCGGCGGGCATGGAGAAGTTCTGGGCATAGATCAGCTGTGCCAGCGTGTTGATATCCAGCATCTTGGCCACGTCGGAGTTCTCCATGGCCTTCTGCTTGGCATCCTCATACTGCTGCTTGGCATCTGCCAGCTGCTGCTCGTAATTGTTCAGCATCTCGCGGGCCTCGGTGAACTTGATATAGGCCTGCAGCTGCTGCTGGGAATAGGTGCCCACGATCTGGGTGAACTGGTCCATCAGGCCGGGCACGTCGTCCATGGCCTTGATGGTGCTCTCCAGCGTGTTATAAATGTTGCTCAGGCTCTGCTGCACCTGCAGATCATCGGCCAGCTCCCCGGCCGTTGTACCGGCGGTGTCGCCCTGCGCGTTCAGGCGCTGCTGCAGCTCCTGCAAAGCGGTGGTCAGCTTATCGGTGATATCGCGCAGCTCCGCCACGATCTCGATCAGAGAATCGATATCCTGCATTCCGGTCTCGTTGAACTTGTCCACGACCCGCTGCAGGCCGTCCCGCACATCGATCAGGGCCTGCTGGATCTCAGGCTCGTTGACCACGGCAATGAGCTGGTTGACGCTCTCCAGAAGGGCCTGTGCCTGCTTCTTGACCAGCATGAAGGAATCCTGCAGCTCGCCGGAGTACTGGCTGTTGATGGTATCGCTGACCAGCTTGTCGTAATTGGCCAGCTGGGTCTCGTACTGCTTTCTGCCCGCCTCGATCTGGGCCTCGGCATCATCCAGCTGGGCCTTTGCATCGGCCAGCTGCACGTCAATGACCTCCAGCAGCTTTTCGTTGATGGCATCGATCTTTTCCTGATCGAGCTGCACCTGCACCATCCGGGTGACCAGGCCATTGGCGGAAATATTGGAAACGCCACCCTGACGCTCGATATAGGGGACCATGGTGTCGTTGACGAAATCGGCCAGCTCATAGGAATCGCTGCCCTCGCGGCTGACGGCCACGGTCATAAAGGCGTTCATGTTCAGGGTATATTCAATGATGGAGGGGGTCATACAGGTGCTTGGCAGGCTGGAGGTGGTCTGATCCACCTTGTTGGACACCTTGACCACGGCACTGTTCATGTCCGTATCGTCCTCAAACTCCATCAGCAGCAGACTGTAGTTTTCTGCCGAGGTGGCGGTGACGTTTTTCACGCCCGAGATGGTGCCCAGCGCACTCTCCATCACGTCGGAGACCTCGTTCTCCACACGCTCCGGGCTGGCACCGGGATAGACCGTGACCACCATCAGGTACGGTGTGTTCACGTTTGGCAGCAGGTTGGTCTGCATATTCTGCACGGACACAAGGCCCAGCATGATGACCATGATGACTGCAACCAGAACGGTGAACGGTTTTTTGACGCTGAATTTTTCCATTTCTTCCTACCGTTTCTGTGTTTTCCCACGCATTGCGCGGCTGCTCTTTTTTCTCAGAGCGGCTCAAAGTCGATATCCCTATTATACACCCGGTTCCGGGGCTTGCAAGGCTTGCCCGGAGATTCTTTAGCAAATCTTGAAAATCTTTTGTGAAATCCGGGTGATACCTCAGTTTTTTGACGTTTTGGAGATCAAATTTCAGACGGAGTTCAAGTGGGATACGAATGAGCGGGGCGGAATGTTGCAGAGGATGAAAATTTTTTATCGGCTCCCCCTTTGGGGGCAACGACGACGACCGCCGCCAGTGGCGGATTGAGGGAGGAGTTGTTGGGGCAGTGGCCAGCAAGGTGCGAGTGCAATTGCACGAAGCAGCTGCTGGGAGCCACAACCTGGGCTGGCGAGCGAATGCGAGACTGAGAGGGCGAGGCCGCTAACCAAGGAGGGTATATCTATGGATTCCGAAAAAGTCATCAAGCGGGACAACGAATATGTCCTGCACACCTATAACCGTAACCCCATTGCACTGGAAAAGGGCCACGGCCTGTATGCCGAGGGCCCCGAGGGCCAGAAGTATCTGGATTTCACCAGCGGCATCGGCGTGAACAGTCTGGGCTACTGCGACCTGACCTGGGCCGAGGCTGTCTCCGAGCAGGCCCATAAGCTGCAGCACACCTCCAACCTTTACTATACTGCCCCCTGCGGCAAGCTGGCCAAAAAGCTGTGCAAGCGCACCGGCATGAGCAAGGTGTTCTTCGGCAACTCCGGTG
>ENA-OUOU01001721-OUOU01001721.1-human-gut-metagenome-genome-assembly--contig:-NODE-1721-length-11072-cov-12.461922_pt1 | contig 11072 bp, 8 predicted proteins | sample MGYA00237936_ERZ548765 | MGnify/ENA primary metagenome ERZ548765 (study PRJEB26490, sample SAMN05356889) | human gut metagenome | biome: terrestrial biome; feature: human-associated habitat; material...
GATTCAATTTTCAAGGTACACAGGGAGACAGTCCCCTCAATAGGTAGCCAGCGAGGAGGGCAATTTATAGACCCCCTCACTAATCAACTGGGAAAAATTTTTCGATTTGTACGAAGGAATTTTGAAAAAATTCTTTGAAAGTCTCTCTACTAACCAACTGGGAAATTTTTTGAGATTTTGGCAAAGTAATTTGAAAAATTCTCTCAGCTTTTCAAAAGGTCCCTCTACTTACTCTGAATAAGGGGTACCATTTGGCAGGGTGCTTCTAGAAATTTCTCAATTTTTCTATCAAGACGCAAAAAAGCCGCCCTCCCGATGATGGGAGGACGGCTGATAATCACTATTGACTTATAGATGGCGCATATAAGAATAGGGCACCGGCCAAGCGGTCGGTGCCCTATTCCTACATACATTACTGAATAATATGCTGTTTAGAATTTCCATTGTTCCATTTCACACAAAGAAGTAATGTTTACGGATGTAATCCCATACTTCTTACTAATCTGCGGAATCTTCATTTGTTTGTCTTTGTTTTCTTCGGTGATAATTATTAATCCGTATTTCATAGCCGTTGCAATTAGAAATGCGTCGCCAGAAGATGTACCGCTTTTTCCTGTAAATTCAATCATCTTCGGATTTTCAGTGACGATTTTTCTAACATTGTTTTGGATGTCGTCGTCAATTTCAAGGACAGTACATTGTTGGGAAAAAATCCACTCTTTAATTTCTTTATCCTTTATTTCTTCGAATATCTCAGAGCAAGTTACTATCGAATGGGAACGCATATATTCTTCGATTCGTTCCCACTGACTTTTATAAACAAGCCGTGTATGAGTTTCCCCTGGTTTCTGAGACAGTATAGACGATGTGTCCATTATGTACTTATAAGGTCTTTCGCTATCGAATAGTGTCATCTGTTCCACTTGGATACCTCCCGCAAAAACTTGTCTATATGGTTTTGGCCTACATTCAAATGGCGGGCAATATCAAGTTTGCTATACACGTCGTTCACATATCCCTGATATAAAATCTTGCTTACAGAAGGACTTGTACGGTCGATTGCTTCTCTACTCATATTCCGCGGAATAGAGGATTTTATTCCATTTTCTCTCTGAATTTTTCTCTTTTCCCGATCTTCTTCGATTTCTCTCCTAAACAAATCTGCATAAGTTTCATATTCGCTTTGGTCAATCTTACGAAGTTCAAGTAATCTGCGCACTATTACTTCTCGACTTACAGAAAAGCGATCCGCAACTCGCTTAATATCATCAATTGAATATGGCGCAAAATAGTGACCGTGTTCAAGTGCAATTCTAAGAGCTCTCTTGGGAACAAGTAATTCGCCCGCTACAGCATTGCAAAACACTTCTTCTAACAAAGTCGATGCAGAACTGCTCATATCATTGCACAAGGAGGATTCCCTTTTGAATAGGTGAACTAGTTCGTGAATAATTGTAAATGTCTTTGCCGGCGGACGATCTTCATCATTAATGCCGATAATAGGCAATAGCGTATTATAAATTGAAAAGCCTCGAGCTGTATCAATCGTTACATCCGTGAAGCAATGCACAAAAACGCCTTTTGTCTCGATTTTATCACGAACATATAGGTAAAATTGGCGTGTAGAACTACACTTATACTGTTCACCAAGATCGATAGCGAATTGTTTACGGATCGCATTTGCCCATTCATCAACAGAATCGCTGTCAGGAATAAGCGGCTCAAAATCTGGTGGAGTTATTCCAAATTCATCGTCGGCACTTAACAGAAAATCGCGTTCAAGAAGAACATCTATCATAGCGATATTTAATGAGCTGTCATCAATACTAACTGCCCCAGACATCGTTCGCATATTCCGAATATTTGGAATACGCCTCAATGGTATATCGCAAGGATTCATATAGAGACCTGCAAAGGGTATATGCAAACAGGCTGCAATTTTCTTCGCTTGGTTGATGGTTGGCAAGTTTATATCAGTAGGAGTAAGCCACTGATTTAGCCTAGACATATTTAATTTTGTTTTACTGGCGAGGAATTCACTAGATACGCCCTTTTCTTTGCAGATATGAGCCAAAGTATCTTTATTAATAGTCGCATATACATAGCCCACTATATTTCACCTCCACATAAGCAATCAATTTTAGCCCATCCTCATCTCCCGATACACCACATCGGCCAATGCGCTCATTATGGCATTATACTTGTGCTGATCCTCAAAGAGCGAGGTATAGGTATCCTGCGATTCCAGATAGCTGTCCTGAGCCGCTGCTCCGAAGGCCTTGGGGAAAATGCTTTCCACAAAAATCTGCGGATCTGAGGTCTGCGCCATCTTGGTCAGCTTCTTGTCAGCCATCAGACGGCTGCGCAGAGCCGTCAGCAGCACTTTGTCTCCCTCGGTGAATTCACCCTTGTACTTTTCGTTGATCTTGGCGATGATCTCATCCAGCGGCGACTTTGTATCCAGACCCATTGCACCCTTTTGCTTGGCCGGTTCGTACACGCCCTTCACCTGTTCCAGCTCAATGCTTCCGGCGAAGGTCTTTTGCAGCTTGTAGTATTCCAGCTTCAACTTACCCTCAAGGTCCACCATATCCGTGGTTTCCGCAGGCAGCAAATTGATCAGATAACAACAGAATACATATTCCTTATGCAGCTCCTTATCGAACATCCGCAGGATCTGCGAAATATAGCCGTACCACTTAATGAGATTGCGCACCTGACGGCGGAACTGATACCGCTCGTTGGGCGTTTTTTGATTATAACGGTCTGCCACAGGCTTCAATACGCTGGTCATTCGCCCCATCGCCCGGGCATCCTGTCGGCCTGTGCTGAAATACTCCTTGGCAAAAGCCTCAATATCTGCATCGTTATAGACCGCAAATCCCCGCAGCTCCTTCTGCGTCTGATAGATCAGGTCAGCGTTGACCTCCTGCGAAAGCGAGGTTTCTTGATAGAACGGCTGAAACGCCTCCAGAATGTCCTCTTTCTTGTTGGCAAAATCGAGAACGAAAGTGTCCACCTTACCGGTGCAGGTGCGATTCAATCTGGACAGCGTCTGCACCGCCTTGACACCCTTCAGCTTCTTGTCCACGATCATCGTGTGCAGCAGCGGCTCGTCAAAACCGGTCTGGTACTTCTCGGCAACGATCAGCACATTGAAATGGTCGTGGAACTCCGCCTTCGTCTGCGTTTCGGCGATGTGCGTCCCATCCGCACGAACATTCAGCTTCGGCTCGGTATACTCCTCATCACCGTCCTGCACAGCACCCGAAAAGGCCACCAGCACCTGCACATCGTTGTACTTCTGCTCCTCTATGTAGCGTTTGACCTCGTGGTAGTAGCGCACTGCCGCAAGGCGGGACGAGGTAATGACCATCATTTTGCCCCTGCCGCCGATCTTGTTTCGGGTGGTTTCCCGGAAGGTCTCCACGATGATCTGCGACTTCTGGGAGATGTTATACGGATGCAGCTCCTGATATTTGCGGATCACCTTAGCTGCACGGCTGGCGGGCACATCCGGATTATCTTCTGAGGTTTTGACGATTTTGAAGCAGGTGTCATAGGTCATATAGTTCTGGAGCACATCCAGAATAAAGCCTTCCTCAATGGCCTGCCGCATACTGTAAATATGGAACGGATGAAAGCTGCCGTCCTCATATTCCGTGCCGAACAATTCCAGCGTCTTGTCCTTGGGCGTTGCGGTAAAGGCAAAGAAGGACAGATTCTTATGCCGCCCCTGAACGGTCATTTCCCGCATCAGGCGGTCTTCCGGGTCCAGTTCTTCTTCGGCCTTGCCCTCGATCTCGGCGTATTCCCGCAGAGCATCCTCCGTATCTGCGAGGGCGGCTTTCAGTTTCAGAGCCGAGCTGCCGGTCTGGGAGGAATGGGCCTCGTCCACAATAATCGCAAAGTTCCGTCCCGCTACTTTATCCACTTCCTGATAGATGACCGGGAACTTCTGCAAGGTGGTGACGATAATGCGCACGCCGCCGTTGATGGCGTCCCGCAGGTCCTTGGAGGTCTTATCTTCCCCGATGGTCTCGATAGCGCCGAGGGTGTGGTCAAAGCCGGAAATGGTCTCCTGCAGCTGCGCATCCAGCACAGTGCGGTCGGTAACGACGACCACGCTGGAGAACACCGGCTTGTTCTCCTCATTGAACAGCGAGGCCAGCCGGTAAGCCGTCCACGCAATGGAGTTGGACTTGCCGCTTCCGGCGCTGTGCTGGATCAGGTAATTATGCCTGGCTCCGTTCTGCCTGACATCGGCCAGCAGCTTGCGCACCACATCCAGCTGATGATAGCGCGGAAAAATCAGCGTTTTGCCGTCCTTCAGGTTCATAAACTTCTGGACAATGTCCATTATACTGTCCTTCTGAAAGACATTCTCCCACAGATACGCCGTCGGGTAGCCGTTTGGGTTTGCCGGATTGCCCTTGCCGCCGTCGTTTCCGGCTCCGTTGGAGCCCTGGTTAAAGGGCAGGAAATAGGTGTTCTTTCCGGCGAGCTTTGTGGTCATCCAAACCTCGGTGTGATCCACGCAAAAATAGGCCAGGATACGCTTGTTGAACTGGAAGCAAAACTCCCGCGGGTCGCGGTCATACATCCACTGCCGCTTGGCGTCGTCCACTGTTTGACCGGTGTACTGGTTTTTTAATTCAAAAGCGAATACCGGGATGCCATTGAGCACCAGCACCATATCCACGCTCTTTTTTGTATCGGCTGAGAAGTACCACTGGCGATAGCACTCGATGGTGTTTGCCGCCCACTGGGCAGCCGCCGCCTGATTCAGGGCAGACTCCGGCTTAAAATAGCACACCCGAAAACGCAGACCACGGTGCTTGAAGCCGTGGCGCAGGACAGAGAGCAGTCCCTCCGTCTCGCAGGCGGTGTTGAACGCTGTGCAGAACTTTCGCACCGGGTCCACCTGATTGGCGTTTTCAAAACGCGCCCATTCCTTGGGCTGGGTGCGCTGAACGAAGTCAATCAGGGTATTCACATAGAGCCCCTGTTTCGCGTCATAGGTATCTGCGCCCTTGGTATATCCGCCCGCCGGGGAGAGAAAGAAGGATTCTATATCCGCTTCAAAACGCTTTTCGGTTGTGATCATAATTCGTTCCCCTTATGTAAAGTTATCCTCTGTTGTGCTTATTAAAATACACAGCGATAACTGCACAAAACTCTGCCATTGCCTGCTGCTGATAAGCAGGATCGATTTTGTCGCAGCCGTCCAGAAAATCAGACAGTGCCTTCGCTGTGTCCTGTACCTGCTTGACCTGCGAAAAATGGTGCTGCATTTGCGCCTGCTGCTGAATATAGTCATAGTTCCAAATGTTGTAGAATGGATTCATTTATACGACCTCCTTCTTGCCCGTCACATACTCGTAAATCAGGGATTTCTTGTAGTTTCCGATTTCTGTGAGGTATTGCTGTTTCTTAGCAATCAAGGCGTCAATGCCTGTGCACTTTTCGTTGAGGTATTCAGCAATTTCTTCTTGTTCACTTTGTGAAAAAACTATAAAAGGAACATTTGCCAGCTTATCTTTTGTAAAATGCGGGATAGTTGCTTTATTGCATACAACATCGATATACCCTTTTTTGACTAGACATTCAAGTAGATACCGCAAGTATCGTATATTTGATATTCCTTTTGACCGGACAATCATTATGGAGTTTTGAATATATATCGGGACATCGGTGCTCACAGCTATAGCGCACCCACCAGCACCAGCGCCACCCTCAACTACTAACAGGTCTCCATTTTTTACGCAATACTGTTCTTTTTCATCAGGGCTAAACCACATTTTCTTTTTTTCTCCGTTTGATAGGCCTTCGAAATGGACATCTGCTGCACAATAATAGGATTCCAATGTATAATTATCATCTACAGGGGCTGAGCACAGCATCTTCCCGAGAACGATATCAAAATGTAAGCCTACTCGACTGATAGGAATACCAGCTGGAATTTCCCCAATCCATTCAATGCCGCTGTCCTTCATCGGCCTGTCGCCACGGATGCCCTTGGTGACAGCCTGTGTAATGACCGCCTGTTTCAGCTTTTTGTATTCTTCAATGGACGCACGGGTCTTTTCCAATACAGTGTCGATTTCGGCGCACTCCGCATCCAAAAACGCCGCAATGCGCTCCTGCTCGGCATATTCCGGGACAGGAACAGTAATAGATTTCATTTCCTGCCAGCGGGTTGTCCAAAGATCGGCTACAATTCCGTGTCCCCACTTATAAAACTCATCCGCAAACAATGTGGTATGAAAAAGCCAGTTGTAATAGCCGGGATGCATAGCCGTCCTCGGTGTCAAAATGATATTGATTAGGGAAACAGACCCATCTAACGGAGAAATACCACAAGAACCACGACGGTCAGAGCGGCTGTTGATTGCAAAGTCTCCAACCCGCACCAGCTTTCTGTTGTCTCCGTCGTCCGTCTTTGCAGCGGTAGCAAGCTGCGGCAGAATGCCTTGCATTGTCACTGATAACGGCTGATAATCTTTGTCGGAAACCTTTTCATTTCTCTGCGTATATAGGCTTCCAATTTTTGAAAGCTGCCAATCCTGCGGTATGGTTCCAATCCAATCAATCCCGCTATCTCTCATTTTACGCACTGACGCTCACCTCAACGATCTGAGCGACAGCAAAAAATGCATAGCAAAGTACAGGGGTAGCCATATTGCGGATGATCAAATTGGCTTTTCCTTTGATGAGTATGTCATTAGCAACCAATAACACAGCCGTTATAACAACAACGATCCATATTGATGCGATATTGATAATTGCAGGGAAAGAAGTATGCAACAGGGCTAACAATGTAGAGATAATAACGCCGAGCCAAAAAGTGCTCCATATTTCTACAAATTTGCTGTCAGCCTCAACCTTGCTTTCATCTGCCGCCGGCGTGTATATTTTCATACAACGCAGCTCTCCGAAAATATAATAAATGATATTCAAGATTGCCGCCGTAAGCGCAGAGAGAAATCCGCAATATAACGGAAAGACATTATTTCCTGCCGATGTATAGGCGACAAACAGTGTTGCCCACAGTGCTACGGCGACATACAGAATTTTATAAACCAGCTTCAGCCGCTTTTCCCGCAATTCAAACTCAGCCTTAATGTCATCTATCCGATTTTCTTTCTCCAACACTTTTAGCCCTCCTTATGGAACAGTGTGTTCAGGCTGTCGGCAATTTCACGCTCCAGCTTTTGAATCCGCTCCACAATGTCGTCCACCGGCTCCGGCGGCTGATACTCGTAGAAATAGCGGGTCATCGGAATTTCATAGCCCACCTTAGTCTTGCTCTTGTCGATCCAAGCATCCGGGGCGTAGGGCAGGACCTCCCGGGCAAAATAAGCGTCAATGTCCTGCACCAGCGGCACATTTTCGGTGTCCCGCAGGGCGGTGTCCGCCACCGGCTTGCCCCGCTTCATCACGATCTCGCCGTTTTCATCCCGCTGCGGACGCTCCACTACGATTTTGTTGTAGCCGAACTCCTCACTGCCGAAAATCTTGCTCTCGCAGTACACGCCGGACTTGTCCCCATACACGGCATTGTTCCGGTATTCGCCGTAGGCCTGCACGATCAGTTCCCGGCAATGGTCGCTGATGTCGTTGCGCTTGGTGCCGATGGCTTTGCGGCGCTGTTCATAGCAGTGGGACGCGTCAATGAGCTGCACCTTGCCGCAGCGGTAGGCGGGCTTGTCCTTGCACAGCACCCAGATATAGGTGGAAATGCCGGTGTTCATAAACTGGTCGGTGGAAAGCTGGACGATGGCGTCCAGCCAATCGTTTTCCAGGATATACTGGCGGATATTGCTGGGGCCGCTCCCGGCGTCACCGGCAAACAGCGGCGAGCCGTTCTGAATGATCGCCATTTTGCCGCCCGGCGCCAGCTTGGACAGGCCGTTGAGCACAAAAAGCTGCTGGCCGTCGCTGATTTTCGGCAGACCGGGCGCAAAGCGCCCCAGCTCGCCCTTGGCGGCTTCGGCCTCCACCGCCTTCTGTTCTCGCTTCCAGTCGATGCCGAAGGGCGGATTGGAAATGCAGTACCGGAAGGTGAAGCCCGGAAACTGATCGTCGGAGAGCGTATCCCCGAACCGCATATTATTGGGGTCGCCGCCCCGGATCATCATATCCGCCTTTGCAATGGCGAAAGTGGAGGGGTTAAACTCCTGCCCGAAGCAGGTCACCTCCACATCGCTGTTCAGCTCGTGGATGCGCTCCTCCATACAGGAAAGCATCTGCGAGGTACCCATTGTCATGTCGTATACGGTCACATTGCCGTCATCCAGCTTGGCATCGCACAGCAGCAGGTCGGTCATCAGGTAGATGATGTCCCGGCTGGTGAAGTGCGCTCCGGCCTCCTCGCCAAAGGACTCGGAAAAGCGCTTGACGAGATCCTCAAAGATATAGCCGCAGTCCACGGCGCTGATCTTATCCGGGCCGAGGTAGCCTTTGGGGGAGTTGAACTCCTTGATGACCAGATACAGGCTGTTGCACTCCACCATACGGCGGATGATGTTGTCAAAATCGAACTTGGCCAGCACATCCTGCACATTGCCGGAGAACCCGGCCAGATAGTCCCGGAAATTTGCTTCGATGTTGTCCGGGTCAGCCAGCAGGCTCTCAAAAGTAAACCGGCTGGTGTTATAGAACTGATAGCCGGAGGCACGGGTCAGAAAGCCGTCGATAACCGCCAGCTTCTTAACCTTTTCATATTGCTCGATCACCGCATCGTGGGTGGGCAGCAGGCAGTCGTGAAACCGCTTGACCACCGTCATCGGCAGGATCACAAGGCCATATTCGTGGGGCTTGAACGGCCCGCGAAGCACATCCGCCACATTCCAGATCATCGTGGCCTTTTCCTGTATATTTACGCCCACGGCGCTGCTTTTTTCGTTAACCATTGCTTTCTCTCCTCACCCTACTGCCACTTCGACCTTTTTGCCGCTGAAGGCCACGCCGTATTTATAAATCATCCTGACCCCGGCGGTCGTCAGCTCGGTTTCGTATTTCTTCTCGTTGATCTGCTGCAAGGCCGTCTCGGACAGCTTTTTCAGCCTTTCGTCGCTGCAATTCTTCTCCGCTTTCAGCTCAATCAGGATGCCCGGAAGTCCCTTTTGCGTGGGCTTCAGCTGAATATCATAGCGCCCGTCGCCAGATTCCCGGTTGGAGGTCACGAAAGCGCCGCCCAGCAGGGCGCACAGCCCCAGCATAAAGCCGTGGTAGAAGTTCTCCCCGGCGGTATCGAAGGAGCTGACTGACTGGGTCAGCAGCGTTTGGATCTGCGCTTTCAGCCGTGCGTTATCGCCGGAGAAGATGGCCTCCTGAACGGAAATCGCCGTGGACGGCGGGATCAGATTCTCTAACCTCTGCAAAATCTCCTTGTTATACACCAGAGAAATCTCCCGGTTGGGCAGGGAAACCTCGCACATAAAATCGCCGCTGAAGGAGGGCGTGGTTTTCAGCGCCTTCAGATAGCCGGTCACCAGCAGGAAACTGTAAATGGTGGAGGGATTGCTCTTGATCTGCGGATAGATCACGCCGGTGTCGATGAAGGTGGTGAAGGTCTCGCCGTTGACCAGGGAGGTCAGACGGTTATAAATCTCCTCGTCCGCCTGGGCAAGCACTTCCCCGATAATATCGTTACTGCCGGTGGAGACCCAGAAGGGCCTCGGCTCGCACTCGTTGCTGAAGTAGTTGACCACCGACCACGGGTTGAAAATTTCCGTCTTGCCGAAGCGGTAGCCGTCGTACCATTGGCAAATCTCGTCATACTTATCGGCAGCACCGTAGTATTCCGCCATCTCCATCACCTCGTCGGCGGTGAAGCCGAAGTAGGCGCTGTATTTGTTGTCCAGCACGGAGTTGATGGACAGGTTGTTCATCCCGCTGAAAATACTCTCCTTGGCCACCCGCAGAATGCCGGTGAGGAAGCCGAAGGACAGGTGCTGATTATCCTTGAACCCGCCGGAAAACAGGTTCCGCATAAACCGGATGACCTTGTCGTAATAGTCCTTCTGATAGCCCTGCTGGATGGGGGTGTCGTACTCGTCGATGATGATAATAGGCGCAACGGCATAGTGCTTGTGCAGCATAGCGGACAGGTCCAGCAGTGCCGAAGCCAGCTCTACCTCGCTGACCTTGCCGTCTGCCAGCTTTTCATAGGTCTTTTTGCTGTACTCGTCGCACTTATCGCTAACCAGCAGCTCTTTGTGCCGCCGGGTCTCCTTTGCGAAAATATCCCGGATGGCCGCAAAGGTCTCCTCCCAAGTATCAAACTTCACATCCTTGAAGGTCAGGAAGATCACAGGGTACTTGCCCTGATAATCCCGGTACTTCTGGCCGCAGGCCCAGATCTTCTTATCCCGGAAATAGACGGAGGTATCCTTGTCGCTCTTTTCAAAGTAAGTGCGCAGCATATCCATATTCAGCGTCTTGCCGAAACGCCGGGGGCGGGTAAACAGCGTCACCATCGGACGCTCGTCGATGAAATCCTTGATCATCATCGTCTTGTCGATATAATAGTATTCCGACGAGGCAAGGCAGTAGTTGGACACGCCGATGGGCAGGGGCAGCTTCGGCGCGCGCTCCGTCTTGCGAAAAGCGCCCGTCTTGAGCCGCTGATCCGCCGGCTTCTGCGTATCAGCGGGGATCAGCCAACGATTGCCCTGCTTTTTCGCACCGGCGATTCTCCCATTCTTGCAGAGCGTCGCAACTCTCCGCTCCGTTATATTCCAGCGCACTGCTGCCTCTCTTACCGAGATCATTTCAGCCATAGGGGATACCTCCACGCATAAAATCACAAGTACATTATACCCGAAAAAAGAACAATGTCAACAAAGTTCGGAACAATGCCTCCGCAAAACAACATTGTTCTTTTGTGCATAACAAGCAAGCGGAGGCCATCGACCTCCGCTTGCTTGTTACACATATACAATTTCCCGCATCACGACCTCGTTTGCCCGATGTCGGATGCCGTTCATCTTTCGCACCCACGCCATCGAGTCATCGGCTTTCAAGGCCTCCGTCACGCCCTCGGTGTCTGCGTATTGTTCTACCAG
>ENA-OUOU01001723-OUOU01001723.1-human-gut-metagenome-genome-assembly--contig:-NODE-1723-length-11066-cov-3.149033_pt1 | contig 11066 bp, 1 predicted proteins | sample MGYA00237936_ERZ548765 | MGnify/ENA primary metagenome ERZ548765 (study PRJEB26490, sample SAMN05356889) | human gut metagenome | biome: terrestrial biome; feature: human-associated habitat; material...
TCGTCGGCAGCGTCAGATGTGTATAAGAGACAGCTCCACCCACTGGGCAAAGTTTTTCTCCGTGTACAGCTCTTCTCCGTCCGCGTCCTTGAGCGCCAACAGCATTTTTTCCATCTGCTGCCGGTCTGCATCGCTTCCCGCAAGGTACTCCGGCTTTGCTGTCTCGGTGATCTTGCTTTTAAGTGTCGTCGCGCTCTTGCCCGCCTTCGCCAGCCTGTCATATTCTTCCTGCACAGCACCTGCATCCCAGCTGTCCACCGCTTCCACAAGGTCGTCCGTCACGCTGGCGTTATCGCCCTTCAGCTGCTTTTCGGCCAGCTGGTTCACCGCACCGGTCACGCAGTCCACCACATCCCCGCGCTTTCCCTTCGGCAGGCCCAGCACTTCGCTCAGCTGTTCGATCATCTCGTTTTCCAGCTCGTACCGCTTCTGGTCGTTTCCTGCATTCTGCTCTTCAGCAGCCTGCCGCACCCGCACGTCGTACTTTACAAGGCGGCTCTTCAGCTGGCTGTACATTTTGTTTTCCGCAATGGTTCCCGCTTCCACCATAGCGTTCAGCTTCTCCACTGCGGCCTTTGCTTCGTCGCTGTCGCCGCCGGCATAGGCGTTGTACAGCCGGTCATACTGGCCGGTGGCGCTTTGGGGCACAGAATTAAAGCTGAACTGTCCTCCGTGCGCAAGATTTTCAAGGTCACCATAGTAGCCCTTTACCGCTTCTACAATCTTCCGTCCATTGCCGTAGGGTACACCCGCCACTTCAAAGCTGTCCTCCAGCAGCGTCATGCTGCGCTGCATCAGCTTATTGTGGTGCTTTTGCAGCTGTTCTTCGTCCATTTCACTGGTGTCTTTCCGGAACTCCGCAAAAAACTTCTGCACATCTCCGGCCAGATCATTCACCACGCTGATGCTTGCTGCACTCAGCACGTCGTAATCCTTACCGTTCACAGCATTGTCGATCAGACTGTATAACTCACTTCCGTACAAAAAGTTTCCCGCAAAACTTTCTGTGTACAGGCTTGCAAACCGTTTCCACATGCTCTTCACGGTCACATCGCCGTTTTCGTCCTGCTCCCGGTCCCACCGGTGCAAAAGGAAATCTGCGCCAATCTTCATGATCGCAAACACCGCCGTCTGTGCCGCCTGGCTCACAACAGCCCGGTTTCGCTGTGTTTTTGCCCTCTGCAATTCTGCTTTGTTTTCATCGCTCTGGTTCTGCCGGTAGCGTTCCGCCTGTGCCCTGTAATCGCCAATGGCATCCGTCAAAACGCCGTAGTTCTGGAAACGTTGGGTGGTGAACATGGTCAGCTGCTTCAGCATTTCGTTAGGGTTGCGCTGAATGCCCGCCCGCTGCATCACGGTGTAGTTGGGCTGTGTCTGCTCAATCACCTTCTGATAGGTGCGATTCACCGCTTCCCAATAGGCCGGGCTGCCTGTCACCTCCGCGCCTTCAAACTCGGCCGTGTGGTGCTGCACGTATCGCTTGCTGCCTTCCCACAGGGCTGCTACCGTCACTTCGTCCATCCCGTTGATCCAGCCGGTCAGCCAGTTCGGCAGCTTGTCCATGCCCTTTTCCGCCAATGTTTCCTGCTTTCCAATGCTGGCAAGCTCGCCGTTCTGGCTGCCGCGCTTGCGCCAGTCCAGCAGCACGTCTCCGTGTTCTTTGATCTCCGTTTCCAGCGCTGTCCGCGCCTTGGGCGAAAGGTTTTTCACAAAGGGTACCACTGCCGCCATGGTGTCGCCGCCCAGTACGGCCGCTGCTGTGGGCAGGCTTGCCGCCTGCGCAATGGCAACGCCCGGGTTCAGCGTCAGCACTGCGCCTGCATAGTTTCCGCGCAGGTTTCCCAGTACTTTGTTAAAGGTGCTGGGCCGCTTGCGCTGGGTAGTCTGCAGGTCGGTCAGCAGGTCATCGATGTAGCTCACCGCATCCTTGCCCCACTGTTCCTTGATGATGCCGTTCTTCAGGTTTGCAAGCCCTTCCCGCGTCTCCACGCCGCTGTTCAGGATCTTCTGCACGTCCCGGATGGGCGCGGCCAGGCCCGCATACGCCGCCGTGTCCCGCAGGCTGCGCTGCACCACATTTGCGCATTCTTCCAGCAAAATGGGCTGTCCGCTCTTCACGCGGTTCTTCAGGAAACCGCGTCCCTCAATGGTCGCGTCCAGATTCAGGCCGTCGATCTGGGTCGCCAGCACCGATTTATCCACCGCAATGGGGTAGTAGTTTTTCACGGTTGCCCTCTGGTAGCCCACTAGCTGCAGGCTCGTCTCGTTGATGAGCTTCGTGGTGTAGTTGTCGAAGAACTCTTTCATGTCCGCGCACCATGCCCGGTCATAGTCAGTCATGGCCGCTTCCACCGTCTGCAGGATGCTATCCGCTGTCGGGGTCCCGTCCGCATCCGTCAGCATTCCCAGATGTACGGTCTGTCCCTTCTGGTAAGCCTGCTCAATGTCACCCTTGTTGTACAGCTTTGCATCCGGAATCACAAGTCCGCCGTTCATCAGGTGGTTCAGGCTGTCGGTGTTGTGCAGGTGCATGTACAAACTGCACAGATGTGCATGGGTCAGTTTGGCTTTCTTTCCCTTCACATCGGTCAGGCCCACGTCCACAAGGTCTGCGCCCGGGCCTGCAAAGTTCTGCATTTCCTTCACGTGTTCTTTTCCGGTCACGTTGGCAAACAGCTTTTCGCCTTCCACGGTGATCTTCGTCTGCCGGTACTGGCCGTCGTTCAGCATTTGGGCCATCTTTTCCATCTGGCCGTTCTTCGCGTAGCCGCCCAGCATACGGAACACCCGCTCCGCGCCCAGCATATCCAACTGATACTTTGTCAGCAGATTGTGCACGCCGTCCAGCTTTCCGCCGGGGTGGTTGCCCTTGCTGGCATTCACCTCGCTGGCTGCGCCTTCTGCGATTGCGCTCACTTCTTCAGCCTTTGCAAGACTCACCGTCTTGTTTGCATTGCGGATCACATGCAGCGTCGAGCTGGTAATAGCCTTCAGCATCCGCATCTGATCCACCGTCATGGGCAGATAGGTGCGGTTCTCCGTCTCCTTGATGCGTTTGCGCAGCCGTTCCTGCAGTGCCCATGCTTTCTCGCTGTCCGGTAAAACTTCTGCCTCGGCCAGCTGCTCGTGCAGTTTGGTCAGCTTTGTGTCCTTTGTCGTCTGCAGGTCGTCCCGCAGCGTCTGGATCAGGGTATCCACGCCGGTCTGCTTCCATTCTTCGGTCATGGCGTTTGGGCTGTTCTCGCTGCCCGCACTCTGACGGATCCGGTCCTGCAGCCTCGTCAGCTGGTTCACGGCCCGTTCGTTCAGAATGGTCATGTCCGCCAGCTTTGCCACCTGTGCTGCCGCATCGATCAGCCCCGGCTGTACATACTTGTCCTTGCTGGGCCGCAGCAGCATCTGGTTCAGCTGTGCCGCGTTCTGCCGGATGCTGCGTTTCAGCTCGTCCATCTTCCGTGCATCCCGTGCCCGCTGCACTCGCTTTTCCGCTACTGCCTTCGCAACGGCAATGTCTTCGTCCCGCTGTTGGCGCGCCGTTTCAATGGCCAGGGCATTCCGCTGCGCCTGTTTCTGCTCCCATGCGGCCCGCTTACGTTCGTTATCCGCCTCCCATTCCATGATCTCATTTTCCTGCACGATCAGGCTGTATTCTGCCTTGTCCGCGCGCCGCTGCTCTTCCCGTAGCCGCATACTCAGATCTGCATTTTCCTCCCGCAGTTCTCCCATGCGTTCCCGATACCACAGCTTTGCTTCATCCAGCATTTCCTGCCGCTCGGCCTTCAGGCGTTTCACTTCCTGCTTCATTTCCCGCTCATAGCTTTCCCGCAGCACTGTCAGCTTTTCGTTCAGGTTGCCCACATTGGAAACATCCACACCAAAGGTTTCAAGGTTCTGGTCCAGCAGCTTTTCCGCTCTTGCGTTCTGCCGCTGCAGTTCGGTCATCTGCTGTACTTCGGCGTTCTGGTTTGCAGTGCGCCGGTTTTCCTGCATTCTGCGGCCAAACTCCCGCTGCTGTGCTTTCTGTACGCCGCGCAGTTCCTTTGCCACCTCTGCAGCACGTTCTTTGCTGCCTGCTGCGGCTCTTGCCACATCCATATTGTGTCGCTGGATGCCCTCAAAGATAGCCTGCGCGTCAGTCATCTCCGGTGTCGCCATAATGTCACCGATGATCCGGCCCGCCAGTTCGATCTTTGCATCCTCATACTCTGCATCGTCTGCAAACCGGCTCATAGCCGCAGGCTTGATGGCATCGTGCAGGTTCATCAGCACATTCAGCCACTCGGTGCTTTCCATGCTCATTGCACCATCCACACCCGCCTGCTGCGCTGCAGCTTTCCACAATGCCTTTGCACCGTCGCTGGTGCCGTCCACAGCGCGGTTGTCGTTGATCACGCTTTCGTACTGCTGTGCCGGGTTGCCGTCTCGCACGCTTTCGGCCTGCCGCAAGGTCACGCCGTGCCTGCGTGCTTCGGCCACTGCTTCACTCCAGCTGCCGTATGCTTTCACCAGTTCTGCCTTTGCCTGTCCGCTTCTGTTCACGGTATATTCCAGCTTGTGCAGTTCCGGGTATTCGTCCCACAGCTCACTGTTGCGGTAAACTGCCCCGTCCAGAATTTCTCCCGCCAGCGTTTCGGCCAGCGCATTGGCTTTTTCCATGTCCGCACCGTCGGCTTTCAGGTAGTCCACCAGTACCTCGGTCTCCCTCGCAAGCTTGGCCCGGTCCGTCTTACTGCCGTTCGCCTTTGCCCAGCGGCTGGCCAGTCCTTCAATGGCCGTCCGACTCACCTTCACACCCCGTGTCAGCCCAAAGAACTGGCTCAAGGTGTCCAGTGCTGCAGCCTTGTCCGCAATGGTGCGGCTTGCCATCTGCTGGTCGTTCCGTTTTGCATCCCGGTCGGCCTGCTCTGCCAGCTGATAGCGGAACTTTGCAAGGTCGCTTTCTTGTGCCAGTTCACCGGTCTGGTAATATTCCCGGATCTCCCGCACTATGCGGTCAGCATCCACACGTCCGCTGTATTCCTTGCCGGCTGCCACCCGACCATCTGCTGTGGAGATGTCCAGTGTGAACTGCCGTTTCTCGCCGCCCAGCTCCTGCACCATTCGCCAGATCTGTTCCAGCTGCTGCGTGGTGGGTGCTGTGTCTGCCGAGAGATCCACTCCCGGTGCTTCAGCCATCACGCGCACATTGCCGTCCAGCAGAAATTCGTTCAGCGCTTCCGTTCCATTTTTCACCTCTGCCGAACCGAACACGCTCATGATCTCCCGGTGATCGGTATCTCGGGTTCGGTCATTCTGGGCAAAGTCCAGCATCTGGCCGTCCGGCAGAATGTACCCGGCTCGTCTGAAGTCCTCTGTCGTGCCAAACCGTTCTTTTGCCAGTACGCGGCGGTATTCTGCCTTTCCGCCGTGGGCTTCGGCCTTGGCATCATATACCGCCTGTTCTGCTTTGCCTTTTTTTGCGTTCTGCTGCTGCATCCGGGCACCGGCCTCTTTGATCCGGCCGTTCAGCACAGCGCTCTGGTCTTCCAGCTGCGCCATACGGGCATTGTAGTCTTTGCGCTTTGCAAGATAATTCTGGTATTCTTCGCTGTCCCGGTAGGCTTTTGCTTCTGCAGAAAAAATCCCCAGTGCCTTCTTCTTCGCCTCGATCTCTTTCACGGCGTCGCTTCCCAGCCAGGCACTGCGTTCTTCCTTCAGCTCCCGCCGCTGCTCGTCCAGCCGCTGCTGTTCGTCGCGCAGCTTCGTCAGCTCGTCTGCCTCGCTCAACTGATACCGTACATTTTTCTTCAGCGTCCCGTCATTTCCCTTGTTTTCAGCGGCTTCCTGTGCTATACTCTGGTTAGAGATCTTCGACCCGCTTCTCCCCGAATCTTCGGATTCCATGTGGGCTTTGCCGAAGGTCTCCGTAAAGCTCTCCGGCAATCTACTCCTTGAATCTTCGGATTCTACGTGGGTACCACCGGAGGGCTTTATTTTTGTTTCTTTGATGTTAACAATATCATAAAAAATCTCCCGTGTATCCGGTTTGATGGCTGTCAGCACATCTGCCTCATACGCGTTTTCGCCCACGCGGATTTTAATTCTTCCGCGGTTGAAGGCTTCCGCATTTTTGTGATTTGCGGGCTCGCGGTACACCTCATCCGCAGTTGCAATGATTTCATCAAGATTGGCAGCCATGCGCATCTTGTCCGCATACGCTGTGGCATTTTCCCACTGTAATGCCTTTGAATACTTCGACCAGACAAACTCATTGCGTCCATCTTTGCTGTTCAGAATTGTCCAGCCGTTTCTTACAAAGCCATCCGGGAAACGTTCTCTGATTGCCTGCTTGACTACCGATTTCCAGTTTTCCTGCGGGATTCCTTTCAGAATATCCTCGTCGATCTGAATGTAAGTTTCTCCCTCGGCATCTTTCTTGATTTCAAACCTTGTCCCTTCCGCCGCGCCCTTGTTCTCAAGGGCTGCGGCGTTTTCTTTTGCGGCGCGCAGGCTGTCCATAGCCCTCTCCGCATGGGCAAAGTATTCGTCCTGCAGCACCCGCTTTTCTGCCACCGCAAGGCGCTGTGCTTTCAGAGCGGCCTTGTTCTCCGGGTCTCTTGCCAGCACTTCCTTTGCGCGGCTCACGATGTCGCTCAAAAGCTCCTTCACCTTGGTCATCACCTTGTGGATGCTGCCTGCCTTGCCTGCGTTCTTTTCAGCCTGCCCGCGCTGGAACTCCACCCAGCGCTTAAAGCTCGCTTCATCGCTGAAGATGCCGCGCCATGCGTCCGCCACAAGTTCTTCTGCGGCTTCCTCGTAGCTCAGCCCCTGCTGTGCATAGTCGGAAAGCTTCCCCCGGATCATCTCGTCAATGCCTTCAAAGCCCTCGCTCTTTGCCAGAAATTCCAGTGCATGCTGCTGCAGTGCCTGTGCACCCTCTGCATCCAGTGAGTTGTACCAGTGGTAGTCCTCGTGCAGGATCGTACCAAACACATCCTCGGCCCGGTCGCTGAAGAAAATGCGCGCCGTCTCGGTGTCCACATAAGCCCTCACCCGGTCGCTGCCCTGCAGTACCGTTTTCAGCACCGCATCGGTGTTCGTGGCCTTCGCATTCAGTTCGATCAGCTGCGTGCCCACCTCGTTTGCCGTGCGCATCGTTCCCTTATACAGCACCCGGCCGCTGCCGCTGGTGCTTTCCGCCGTCAGCCTTCCGCCAAGGCTTGCGCGCTGCATGTTTCCGGCTTCCAGTTCTCCATGTCCCTGCAGCCATGCCAGCTGCAGCGCTTCCCGTCCACCGTCCTGTGCCAGCACGTAATCGGTGTTCACAGCAAGGCCGCTCATGCCTTGCGCCAGCTCCATAGCCTTGTCAAAGGTGTGCACATCTTCCATCTGTCCCAGCCGGTACAGGCTGCTGGCTGCAGCTGCATACCGCCCGGCATCTCCAATTTCTGTTGGCATGTTCCTGCTGATGGTCGCACTTGCCCCATCCGATACCTGCCATCGGGTCAGCTCATGCTGCACCTCCCGCTGCTTTGTGGTCAGGCTCTGCTGTTCAAGGCCGTAAGTTTCCCGCATCCCGCCAGACTGTTCCGCCGGGCTGCTTTCCACCCTTTCCCCGGTGTTCTCCACGGCAGCTCCGCTCCGGCCCAGCTCACTTTCCGTCTGTGCCTGCTGCGCAGATCCGTCAGCTTCCATTTTTTCTACAATTGCGGCCGTATTTTGTGCTTCAACTGTCGCATTTTCGGTAGCTGCGGCCGGAGCCTGTGCTGCCCGCTGCTGTGTTGTCATTTCCCGCAATACCTGCCGGGTCTTTGCTGCCGTTTCCGGCAGCTCAATACCGTATTCTTCCGCAAAGGCAGCGCGGTTCGCTTCATTGGCCGCATTCGGTGTAAATAGGTTGATGGTCTTGCTCGTAAGCTGCCCATCCTGCACAGCTGCGGCAAGCTGCTGCACAGCCGGGTTTTCGCTCTGTACCATCGGCGCAGTATCCTGCATGGTCGCAAATCCGCTTGTCGTCCCCGTCACTTCCGGCTGCACCGTTTCCTGTGTAGCAGCCGCAGGTTGTCGGGTGCCTGCCGCAGCTTCTTCCGGTGTCTGCTGCATCGCCGTTCCCGGCTCCTGTGCCCGCACTTCGTCCTGCAATGCCTGCCGTGCCCGTTCCATCTGTCCTTCGTAGTATGCCCGCTTCACATTACCCACAATGCTGGCATCGCCGCCGTTCGCCTTTGCAAGCCCTGTGCCCACAGCACCGCCCAAGGCACCGGATGCACCGCCCGTCAGGCCGCTTTCCAGCGCCGTTAAAAAGGTGTCGCTTTTAAACAGGTCTGCCGCCGCTTCGCTGTCGCCCAGCGTCGCATCAATAGCCTTGTCTGCATAGGTCTCCACAAAGGCCTGCATGGCATTGTCCACGCCGCCGGAGATGGCATTTGCCACCGCCGGGTACCGCTGTGCCAGCGTGCCGTCCGCTGCCACGCTGCGCACCATGTCCGCCAGTTTGCCTGCCAGCGTATTCTTTGCGTAGTCACTGCCCATGGTCTTTGCAAGGTCTGCTGCGCCCACACTGTTAATGGCCCAGCCCGCACCAAACTTTGCAAGGCCCCCGGCCAGCGTCTTACCTGCACTTTCGCCCTTTTCAACGCTCTGGCCCATAGCTTCCGCACCGCCCTGCGCACTCAGCACCGGCAGCACCCATGCCGGGTCAATAGCCGCCACCGCAAGGTTCTCGCCCGCACTGCTTACAATGCCCAGCGCCTGCTTTGCAATGGGGCTAAGGCCCGCCTGTGCAGCTGCGGTCAGATCCTGCCCTCGCTTGTACAGCTGGTAACCAAAGCTCTTCTCCGGGTCTACGCTGTCATGCACTTCCGTTCCGGCAATGCGCGCCCGCATGTTGTCGATCTCCTGCTGCGTGTAACCTTTCTCGATCAGCTCTGCATCCGTGTAGGCATCGCTCTGCGTTGTTTGTGCCGCCGGGACACTGGCCATTGCACCGCTGCTCTGTGCCAGCTGCAGCGTGTTGTCCCGTGCTGCATACCGTGTCTTTCCGCCGGTCATCAGGCGCAGCAGCTCCTGCTGCCGGTCGTCGTTCTGTACATCCTGCTGCAGCTGCTTCCAGTTGCTGCTGGTCGCTGCTGCATTCTTTGCGCTCTGTACGCCGGTCTCACCCGCCAGAAAAACCGAGGATGCCACCGTGTCTCCAATACCGCCAATGGTATTGGCCGCGCGCCGCGCTGCACGCTGTCCTGCAGGCAGCGCATCAAAGTCGGCAATGTACTGCCGCGCTTCGCTGATCTCCTTGCGGTTGTATCCCTTTGCCAGCAATTCCGCATCGGTGTAGTCCCGTCTGCCCTCACTCTTTTCCGGCACTGCTGCTCTGGCTGCAACACCGCTCACACTCTGGGGCTGCATGGCGTTGTTTTTCTCGGCATAGCTTTGTCCGCCGGTGCCAATGCGCATCAGCGTCACAAGCTCCCGGTGCTTCGGGTCAGCGTCCATCCACTGGTTCAGCCGGTCAAAGTCTCTAAGATCGTCCGTCGCGTTCAGGTCTTCCGTGTACTGCTTCACCTTCTGCGCAGTCTGTGCATACCAGCCTTCATCTCCGCTGGCAATGCCTGCAATGCGCTGGCGCTCAGTGGGCTGCACCGTTCCCGTCACCTTTGCCGCCGGAGCTGCAGTGCTCTTCGCGTTCAGCCATTCCGGCTGCGCAGTGCTGCTGCGTGTACCTGTACCGCTGTCGGTCACAATGCCGCTTTTGCCCGGATATGCCTGTGTTCTGCCTGTTTCCTGCGGCACTGCCAGCTGCAGCTTGTGGCCGCTGTCCGCGCCCGTCATCTGCGCCAGCACCCGTGCACCAAGGCCCGTGCCGGTGTTCTGCCTTGCAGCCGCAGCCGGGCTGGCAGCATTCTGTCCGCTGCTTTTCGCTTCCCAGCTTTCCCGCGCTTTTGCAATGCGTTCCGGTGTCCACTTGTCCGTAGTGTTTGCTGTTCCCGCAGCTGTACCGGTGCTTGCCGTCCGGTTTGTGGTGCGGCTGTTGTTTTTCGCTTCCCAACTTTCTCTGTCTTTTTTCAGTCTTTCCGGTGTCCATTTGCTCATAACTGCCGGTCTCCTTTATCGTTCCGCTTCCAGAATTTTCATAATGGACGACAGCGTGTTGTCCGTAATGCCGTCTGCAGAAAGTCTGCCCGCAATATCGTCCAGACTGTAACCCCTCGCCTGCATGCCGCGCGCCGTTGCAAGTCCGCTGCGCAGCGGACTGCTGCGGGTGTTTGCCTGCCCACTGGTGCCGTTGCTTCCCGCCGTGCTGTTTTTCAGCCACCCCGCGTCCGTCAGGGTCTGCTGGTAGAAGTCATACAGTGGGTCTGTCTTCTTCATCCCGGAGAATTTTGTTGCCATCGTCTGCAGCTGGCTGTTGGTAAAGCCGGTCGTTCCCGTCTTGCCGCTGCCAGAGCTTGTGTTTCCGCTCTTCGTTCTGCTCGTTCTGCTGCTCCCGCTGCCGGTCGTCCTATAACGGTTATTCAGTGCCAGCTGGTTTGCTGTGTAATTCAGCTGCCGCTGGTTCAGTGTGGGCGAATAGTCAATGCTGCCGGTATCTACGCCCGCCATCTGCAGGTAGTTTTTGGCTGCAGTGTCATTGCCACTTCCTGCCAGACTTGCACCCTGCAGCAGTGCCGCCATCTGATCCTGCTGTACACTGCTCATGCCCTGCCATGTATCCAGCATCGTCTGGTCCAAACCATATTTCGTCAGCACTGCTTTCGCTGCATCATCAAAGCCTGCCTGTTTGTATGCGGTGGCCTGCTGCAGCGCCGCCACCTGATCGCTCAGCTGAGTGCGTGCCAGACTGTCATTGTACTGTTTTTCCTTGAACTCGTTTTCCCACTTCTGCTGGCTGTACCCCTTGTACGCATCGTATCCTTCCATCACCGTGCTGCCAATGCCCTTCACGGCGTTCCACACATTGTTCCAGAAGTCGCTGTTCTCCTGCCGTGCCTGCTGGGTGCGGTCATAAAGGTAATTGCGCCAGTTTGCTGCATTGCTCACGCTGCTGTCATACTCGCCGCGTTCCAGTGCGCGCTGTCCCAGCAGGGTGT
>ENA-OUOU01001724-OUOU01001724.1-human-gut-metagenome-genome-assembly--contig:-NODE-1724-length-11065-cov-3.416985_pt1 | contig 11065 bp, 7 predicted proteins | sample MGYA00237936_ERZ548765 | MGnify/ENA primary metagenome ERZ548765 (study PRJEB26490, sample SAMN05356889) | human gut metagenome | biome: terrestrial biome; feature: human-associated habitat; material...
TATACTCTACATATCCGATGATCTGAACACGTTCATTTGCAAAATGCTCCAGATATCCGGTAAGCTGAAGCGCAGGTCTGTTGATCTCCGCAGTCTTGATCACGATGCCTGACAGGTCGATCTCCGGAGTCAGATTATTAAGCTCCAGTTCCTGTACCATCTTTGTCAACTGTACACCCTTCATACTTTTTTCTCCTTTTCGCTGAAAGTTTGCATTCTCACCACCGTTTTATCAGTACATGGCGGTTACTTGATATCCGCTGTACCAGAGCGTGAGACATCTTATCCTTAATTATACACAATCACGGTTGAAACTGCAATGCAGCATCAGGATTTATGAAAAAATTCATAGACCTGACGGGCGCTTCTGGCATTCATGCTCTCTGTCTGTGCCAGTTCTTCCTCCGATGCATCCCGGATATTTTCCACAGATTTAAATTTACGCAGAAGGGCTTTCCTCCTGGTATCACCGATCCCCGGGATATCATCCAGGATAGAATGGACCTGTTCCCTGCTCCTGAGGGAACGATGGTATTCAATGGCAAACCGATGGGCTTCATCCTGGATCCTGGTGATCAGACGGAAGCCTTCGCCGGATGTGTCAATAGGAATCTCCACATTGTTGAAATACAGGCCTCTCGTCCGATGATGATCATCCTTGACCATACCGCAGACCGGGATGCTTATCCCAAGCTCATTCAGCACCTTCAGAGCGATATTTACCTGCCCTCTTCCACCATCCATCAGGATTAGATCCGGAAGCCTTGCAAAGCTGTCAAATTCTCCGTTACTCTCATGAGTGAACCTTCGGGTCAGAACCTCTTCCATGCTGGCATAATCGTTGGGTCCCTGTACCCATTTGATCTTGAACTTACGGTAATCACTGCGTTTGGGACGGCCTTTTTCATAAACCACCATGGATCCCACAGACTCAAAGCCACTGATATTGGAAATATCGTAAGCTTCCATGCGCACCACGTTTTTCAGTCCCAGCCATTCTTCCACCTCGTGAACAGCTCCGATGGTTCGTCCTTCCTCCCGCCTGATCCGTTCTCTGTCCTTGGCAAGTACCATACGGGCATTTTCCAGGGCAAGTTCTACCAGCTTTTCCTTGGTTCCCTTCTTCGGGACCCGGATGTGTACCTTCTGCTTTCTTCTTCCTGACAACCACTCCTCGATGATATCTGCATCTTCAATCTCACTTTGCAGCATGATCTCAGATGGGATAAATGGCGTTCCCGCATAAAACTGTTTCAGAAAGCTGGAAAGGACCTGCGCCTTTGTATCACCTTTTGCCACACGGAGATAAAAATGATCTCTGCCGATCAGCCTGCCATCCCGGATAAAAAACACCTGGACAACCGCATCCTGATCCCTGAGGTCTTCACTGTCATCCATGGCTACTGCAATGATGTCCCTGTCTTCCTGCCCGTAGCCGGTGATCTTCTGCCGTTCCCCGATCTTCCGGATACTGCTGATCAGGTCCCGGTATTCCATAGCATCTTCGTAGCGCATTTCCTCCGAAGCTTTCTGCATTTTTTCCATCAGCTCACTAATAGCGTCCTGAAAATCTCCATTCAGAAATTTGATCACCTTATTGATATTCTTCCGGTATTCTTCCTGGCTGACATATCCCTGGCAGGGTGCCTTACACTGCTTCATATGATAGTACAGACAGGGCCGGTCCTTTCCGGTATCTCTCGGAAGACTACGGTTGCAGGAGCGTACCTGATACAGCTTCCGCACCAGTTCGATCACGTCCTTTACTGCTCCGCCACTTGTATAGGGACCAAAATATTTTGCCTTGTCCTTTTTCATTCTCCTGGCAAAAAGCACTCTCGGGTATGGCTCATGAACTGTCACCTTAATAAACGGATAGCTCTTGTCATCTTTGAGCATGGTATTATATTTCGGACGATGTTCCTTGATAAGATTACACTCCAGCACAAGGGCTTCCAGCTCCGAATCCGTAATAATGTACTCAAATCTGGTAATATGTGTAACCATCCGTTCAATCTTGGCACCTTTATTACGACTGCTCTGGAAATACTGGCGCACACGATTCTTAAGGCTTATGGCTTTTCCCACATAGATGATCTCGTCTTTCTCGCCATGCATGATATAAACTCCCGGTTTTGCCGGAAGTTTTTTTAATTCTTCCTCGATTATGAACATAATTATTCTCCTGTTTTACCATTACGGTAATAAGAAAACCGGGATTTCTCCCGGTTTTCCGATGATCTGTTTTATGCCTGTGATCCCGGCTTTTCTTCTGTTTCTGTATGATCGGTATCTGTCGCCTGAACAGTTTCTTCTGTTTTCTCCGGTGTCTGTGGAACCTCTGTCAGGTTCTGCCCTGACATCTCAGGTCTGAGCTTGGCTGCTTCTGTTTCCACTGTTGTGACATCTTCCGCATTTTTCACAGTGTCCTGTTTATTGGACACTTCTTTTTCATCTTCGGAAAGGACCAGATCATCCAGATTCTCCGGGATGTCCATTCCCTGCTGCACCGCACGGAGTATCTTCATAAATTCCTTGCCGGTGATGGTTTCCTTACGAATGAGATATTCCGCGATCTTATCCATCTCTTTTCTGTGGCTTCCAAGAATCCTCTTGGCCTCCTCATAAGAATGATGGAGAAGTTTCATAACTTCATGGTCGATCTCTGTTGCGGTATCATCGCCACAGTTTAAGACTGCTCTTCCGCTTAAGTACTGATCTTCCTGTGTTGCCAGTCCCATCAGTCCGAATTTCTCAGACATACCGTACTGTGTGATCATGGCTCTGGCCACCTTGGTAGCCTGCTCAATATCATTGGCAGCACCTGTAGTGACTGTGTCAAAAACGATCTCCTCTGCAGCACGTCCGCCAAGATAGCCTACCAGCATAGCTTCCAGCTCTTTCTTGGTGTTGAGATATTTTTCTTCCTCAGGTACCTGCATAACGTAACCCAGTGCTCCCATGGTACGGGGTACGATGGTGATCTTCTGTACAGGCTCCGCATCCTTCTGGAGTGCATTTACCAGTGCGTGTCCGACTTCATGGTAGGATACGATCCGGCATTCCTGTTTGCTTAAGATACGATCCTTCTTCTCTTTTCCCACCAGAACTACCTCTACGGATTCTTCCAGGTCCTTCTGTGATACAGCTTTACGTCCCTTCTTGACTGCAAGGATCGCAGCCTCATTGATCATATTGGCAAGATCAGAGCCTACCGCACCGGAAGTTGCAAGTGCAACAGCTTCAAAATCAACGGTGTCATCCAGAAGCACGTTCTTGGCATGTACCTTCAGGATATCCACCCTTCCTTTAAGATCCGGTCTGTCAACGATCACACGTCTGTCAAAACGTCCCGGACGGAGAAGAGCCGGATCAAGAACCTCCGGTCTGTTGGTCGCAGCAAGGATCAGAAGTCCCTTGGATGTATCAAAGCCATCCATCTCCGCAAGCAGCTGGTTCAATGTCTGCTCACGCTCATCATTTCCGCCGCCATAGCGGGAATCACGGCTTTTACCAATGGCATCGATCTCATCGATAAATACGATACACGGAGCATTCTTCTTGGCTTCCTCGAAAAGGTCACGGACACGTGAGGCACCCACGCCCACAAACATCTCCACAAATTCCGAGCCGGAAAGAGAGAAGAACGGTACCTGCGCTTCACCTGCAACTGCCTTGGCAAGTAATGTCTTACCGGTTCCCGGAGGGCCTACAAGAAGTGCGCCCTTAGGCAGCTTGGCTCCGATGGCTGTGTATTTTCCGGGGTTATGAAGAAAATCCACAACTTCCTGGAGAGATTCCTTGGCTTCATCCTGACCTGCCACATCCTTAAAGGAAACGCCCGTTTCCTGCTGCACATATGCCTTGGCTTTGCTCTTGCCTACGCCCATGCCCATGATCCCGCCGCCTTTGTTCATGCGGCGCATGGAAAACATCAGAAGTCCGAACAGAAGCAATGTCGGCAGAACCACGCTCAGGATCATTGCAACAAATTCACCAAAAACATCCGGCGGATCGGTCTCAAACTTGATTCCCTTTCCTTCCAGTCTCTTGGTAAGTGCTGTACTGTCTTCGGTCTTCGTGGTGTAATAGCTCATATCCTCGTACTTGGAATTCTTTTTCTTGGGTACGATCGTCAATGTACTGGACTGGATCGTTACTTCCTTAACCTGGTCCTTATCCACCATATCGATAAATTTATCATAGGAGATCTCACTGCTGTTATCCTTCAGCATGTTGGTAAACAACGCAAAACACACCAGTGTGACCAGGAGGCATATCAGAAAAGCCAGAATCGACTGATGATTCTTACCTGACCCCTGCCTGGGATCTTTGTTATCAGGTCGCTTCCCGTCCTGATCATTATTCAGTTGATTATTCATTTTTTTCCTCCTCTTGTCATTTCTTTATTATAAAGAGAAAAACCATATAAATCAACTGCGAGATTACAAAAATACCATCGAAAAAACACCGCATTGGATATTGCCAGTGAACGTAAAGTTGTAGTATACTGTTCCCAGTGAATTGGAAAATTAAAGAGGAGAGGAAATCAGACAAATGAAAATAGGTTTTGATAATGACAAATATCTGAAAATGCAGTCAGAACACATCCGTGAAAGAATCGGTCAGTTCGGCAACAAGCTTTATCTTGAATTCGGCGGCAAACTGTTTGACGACTACCATGCATCCCGTGTTCTTCCGGGTTTTGAACCGGACAGCAAGCTCCGCATGCTGATGCAGCTTTCTGATCAGGCGGAGATCGTTATTGTTATCAGTGCCAATGACATTGACAAGAATAAAATACGTGGCGATCTTGGAATCACCTATGACGAAGATGTGCTCCGTCTTATGGATGAGTTTTCAAGCCGTGGCCTGTATGTGGGAAGCGTATGCATCACACAGTACTCCGGCCAGGAAAGTGCCGATCTCTTCAAAAAACGTCTGGAGAAACTGGGAATCCGTGTCTACAAGCTTTACCTGATCCCCGGCTATCCAAGCAACACTTCCTTTATTGTAAGTGACGAGGGTTATGGAAAGAATGATTATATTGAAACTACCAGACCTCTGGTCGTGATCACAGCACCGGGACCAGGAAGTGGAAAGATGGCGACCTGCCTTTCCCAGCTTTACCACGAATACAAACGAGGAGTAAAAGCCGGCTATGCAAAATTTGAGACCTTCCCGATCTGGAATCTTCCTCTGAAACATCCGGTAAACCTTGCCTACGAAGCTGCCACTGCGGATCTGAACGATGTCAACATGATCGACCCGTTCCATCTGGAGGCTTACGGCAAAACTACCGTCAACTACAACCGTGACGTAGAAGTTTTCCCTGTTGTACAGGCCATGTTTGAGAAGATCATGGGCAGCTGCCCTTATAAATCTCCGACAGATATGGGTGTCAACATGGCAGGTAACTGCATCGTTGACGATGAAGTATGCCAGGAGGCTTCCCGCCAGGAGATCATCCGCCGTTATTATAAGAGCATGAACGCTCTGGTTTCCGGCTCCGGCACAGAGAATGAGGTACGTAAGATCGAGCTTCTTCTCCAGCAGGCTCATGCAGAGATCACTGACCGTAAGGTTGTTCCGGCTGCCCTCGAAAAAGAAAAAGCAACCAATGGCCCTGCCGCCGCTATGGAACTTCCTGACGGAAAGATCGTATGCGGAAAAACCTCCGATCTTCTCGGCGCATCCGCTGCTCTTCTTCTCAATGCCCTGAAAGAGCTGGCAGGAATCGATCACGAGCTTCATGTGATCTCTCCGGATGCCATCCATCCGATCCAGCAGCTGAAGACCAAATATCTTGGAAGCAAAAATCCACGTCTTCACATTGATGAGATTCTGATCGCCCTTTCCATGAGTGCCGCAACCAGCGATGCCGCACGCCTTGCCCTGGAACAGATCCCGAATCTCCGTAGATGCCAGGCTCATACTTCCGTAATGCTTTCCGATGTGGATGTGATCAGCTTCCGTAAGCTTGGTGTTGAGCTTACCTGCGAAGCCAAGGCTGAGAAAAAGAAAGAATATCAGAAAGTCTGATCTTATAAACACCAAAATCCCCTGTGCCGGATCTACGTACAAACGCCGAACCGTACAGGGGATTTTTTTGAGGGAATCTATAATCAATCAACTTGCCGATATTTTCCTATTTAATTCATCCTATCTTTCTGATAGACAATACCACCTGTTGTAAATTTCACAACACTTCCGTTTTCGACCATATGAAAATAAGGTTCACCTTTCTGTTCTCCTGAAAATATTTTCTCAATTCCGTCACAATATATATTTATAATTTCTGGAGATAACGCATACTTTTTATAACAGTCTTTTTCTTTTTCGCAGACATGAGCAGGAAAAACGCTGCTTACTTTTTTTCTGATTTTCTTCAATTTTAAAAGGCTTTCATAGTATACACGCAAAGAAGCAGATGGGGCAAGCGGACTTTTTCCAGGATTCAAATGTCCCCACACTTCCCAGGTGAGCATGATATCTCCTGTAAAAAGCCATCCTTTCTTCTCCTCAAACAATGCAATACACCCCAGGGTATGACTGGGAACTTCCAGAACTTTAAGTTTTTTATCTCCCAGATCAAAGATATCCCCATCCCTGACTGTACAGATTTTTCTTGCCGGTCCGGGATTCCACATTTCAAACGAAAATCCCTCTTTTTCAGGAATTTCAAAGAACATGAGCTCAGACATTTCTCTCAGCTCCTGGTCTACGATCTGATGGGAAAAAGGTTCGTCATACCTTCCCACACATACTTCTTCAAATTGATAATTTCCTGAATTATGATCCACATGAGCATGAGTATTTACAACAATCAGAGATTTTTCTCCACAAAGTTTCAAAACTTCTTCTTTTAAATCGGTAAGTCCCAGTCCCGTATCCAGAAGAAGAGCTCTTTCTGTTCCATTTATCACATACATAACCGTCTTATCTATTTCATTGATCGCCCACAGATCTTTTTCCAACGGAATGATCCTGAATAACTGCATCTTCATTCCTCCTTTATTTTACAGCTCCCATTGTCAGTCCGCTTGTAATATATTTTTGTGCACAGATGTAAAGGATAATTGTGGGAATAATACACAAGGTAAGTCCTGCAATAAACAGATTCCACTGTGTGCTGGTAGCACTTCTGAACATGAAAAGATTTACCGTCAGCGGTCTCAGTTCACTGTCTCCAATGAGAATACTGGGAAGCAGAAAGTCATTCCAGGACCACATAAAAAACAATACACCAATGGTAACCGTTGCTGGTTTAACAAGTGGAAATACGATCTGCGTCATAATTCGAAAAACTCCACATCCATCTATTGCGGCTGCTTCTTCCAGCTCCCGAGGTACATTTTTCAAAAATCCCGTAAACGTCAGAATTCCAAACGCACAGAAGAATCCAATATCAAGAATGATAATTCCTCCAAGGGAATTGGTAAGATTGGTATTTGTAGCAAGTACAGAAATAGGAATCATAACTGCATGAAACGGCACGATCTGTCCGAAAACAAAATACAGATACAGATTCTGTGAGATTTTCCCACGAAGATGTGAGATTCCGAAAGCACCGGCAAACGATACGAACAGCCCTCCCAGCATAGCTCCCAATGTAATCACAACAGAATTTTTTAATGCAACTAAAAAATTCATGCTTTCCATGGCATTTTTAAAATTATCAAGATATAAAGACTTTGGTAATGCCAGAAAATCAGCCGCAATTTCCGGACTTGTTTTAATTGAATTCATAACGATCCACAATACCGGTAAAATAAAAATAAAGCCTAATATAAACATTGCTGCGGTACCTGCAATTTTCTTTTTCCATGTCATTATGACTGCACCTCTCTTTTTCTAGTAATATTAAGCTGAATCAAGGAAATTGCTGCTATGATCAAAAACAGGATCACCGATTTCGCACAGCCATACCCCATATTAAAAGTTCCAAATGCGTCATCATAAATATTCATGGCGATCGTCTGTGTTGTTTTTGAAGGTCCGCCGCCGGTTAAAGCGTAGTTAATATCAAATGCTTTAAATGCATTTGCAATAGATACAAACAGATTGATCGTAATCGTTGGCATCAGAAGCGGAAGCTGGATTTTTATAATACGATTCAGTCCCACACATCCGTCAATGCATGCCGCTTCCATCACATCAAGAGGAATCGACTGCAAACCTGTGATGTAAAGGATCATCAAAAATCCCAGGCCCTGCCACACGGTAACCACTGATACCGCCGCAAATGCTGCCGTTGAACTCCCGAACCAGCTAAACCCTGTTACTGCTTCCGAATGTAAAAGTTCTCCAATTATTGGCGTTACTTTCTGAAAAATAAATGTCCACGCCAGGGCGATCATAACTCCACTGATAATATTCGGAATAAAAAAGAACGCCCGGATCACTGGCTTACCGAAAATATGTGTATTCAACGCCAGAGCTATAAAAAAAGCCAGTACATTGGTCAGAACAATCGTAACCACTGCAAGTTTAAACGTCAAAAACATAGATTGTATAAAATCTCTATCATGAACCAAATCGACAAAGTTTTTTATTCCGATCCAGTTATGCGTTCCTTTGATCAGATTCCAACTGAAAAACGAATTCGGGATCGTTCCAAAAATTAACGGTCCTGCCAGCGCAAAAGTATAAATACACAGTGCCGGCAGCACAAGAAGGAAATAATATTTTTTCTGTTTTCTGTATAAAATGTCCGACATGTTTCCTACCCCCGTATATAGCAGGCGGACTTTTAAAAGTCCGCCTGTTTTCCTGTGTGTTTATTCTTCTGCAAGCTTTTTAAATCCTTCATCAAGAGCATCCAGGGTCTGATCTTCATCGGTTATTCCTGCAAAATATCCCTGAACATCATCGCCCAGAACATCGCTTGCTCCGCTTGGAAGCTGATTCCACAAAGTACTTCTGACCTTTCCTGCATCCATATACGCTTTCAGATCTTTATAATAATCCTTACTTGCAATTTCATCATCTGCTTCAATGTCCATGCAAGCCATAAAGCCGCCGTAGCTGTTGGTCACTGTTTTCAGCCAGTCCCCGCCATCTCCGATATAATCAAGCACTTCCAGGGCTTCATCCAAGTGTTCCCCGTTTGCGTTGGCCACGATCGCATCTGTTGCACATGCCACAACTTCTGCATCATCTGCGTTATCACTTACTGGAACTGCAAAAAATCCGATGGGAAGATCCTGTGTTACACTTCCTACAGAAATCGTTGCCGCATCTGAAAGAAAGATCATTGCTGCTTCCTGGTTTGCAAATGCATAAAATCCTGTGGCCGCATCCGAATCCATATAATTCTGTCCGGAATTTTCTTTCATAAGATCCATAAAATCAAAGACTCTGTCTACGCCATCCACCTTAAAGCTCCCTTCTCCCTTATTCATGGAATCCAGCCAGCTGTCGATCTTATCTTTTCCACCAAGTACTCCTCCGAATAAGGAGCAGAATTCCTGACTTACTGTCCAGTTATCTTTATAAATAGCGGTAAATGGTGTAATATTCGCAGCCTGAAGTTTTTCACAGACTGCTTTCATCTCATCAAAAGTTTCCGGCACTTTTTCAATTCCTGCTTTTTTAAAAAGATCTTTATTATAAAGTACACCCCACCATTCATACATCTGTGGAAATCCCCACACTTTGCCATCATAAGTAACTGCTTCTTTTGCATTGTCATAAAGTTTGTCCACAAACTCATGATCGCTTACGTCTGCCAGCAGCCCGTTCTGTGCAAAATCATATACCTGAGAATAAGAACTTACTTCAAAAAGATCCGGCAGATCTTTTGCCGCTGTCTTTGCTCCAAGATACTGGTTATAATCTCCGGACTGCATCTCCACAGATAATTTTATATTATCATGAGTCTGATTAAACCCTTCCGCTGCTTTATTGTAAATATCCGCAGCTCCGGAAGTCCACACTGCCATCTTGATCTCAACTACATCGTCTACATTTTTCAGATTACTTTTTGCGTAAACCGGCATCACTGTTCCAACAAGCCCCATTGCCATGAGCGCTGCCATTGCGCACGCTGTCACCTTTCTTCTCTTCATTTGCAAACCCTCCGTTCTTTTTTGATGAACTCATTATATTATAATTTTTAATATCAAAACAGTGCACACTTCTTGACATTATGTGTCACTTTTCATAATATGTATTGGTTTTTTTTACTCATCATTATATAATAATACCGAAAGGAGGGGTAAGAATTGTTTTCTATTACTGCAAAATTTAAAGAACACTCTATAAAATTTCGAATTCTTGTCATCGTTCTTCCAGTTGTGATTCTCAGTTATATCATTTTATTATCTTCTTTTTATATGATTTATGTAAAAGAATCCCGTAACAATATTCTTCTGGAACATGAAGAGAATACTCTGTCTATCGCAAAAAATACAGCCAGTTATTTTTCCTCACTGAACTCCAACATTGATCTGCTGCTTTACGGAACAGAAATTCAGTCTCTGATCCATTCCTATGCAGATAAAAAGCTCAGTCCGGAAGAAGTTCAGTCCCAGTGTAACACCCTTTTCTCCACATATCTTTTAGGTGCTCAGTCTAAAATTCAACGGGTTTATATTGTTCTGACCGATAATGGGATCATTTCCAATCAGACTATTTATAATTCCACCCTGGAACAACAGGAGCAAAAACTGGAGCAGCTCAGTGAGTATCTAAAACAACCAAAGGGAACTCTCTGTTATTACTATTCTCCAAAGGAACCTTATACCATCACTGCTGCCAAAAATATTTTTGACATTCAGAAACCGGAAAAGAAGATCGGTATTTTACTGACTGAGATCAATATCCGGTTTATGGAGGATATGATCACGGAGCATCAGGATTCTGAATATAGTTATTATTCCCTTTTTCAAAATAGTGACCTGGTATATACAACTTCCCCCTATGCCCCATCCGTCACAGCCAGCATGAATATGAATTATCACTCCCACAGGGGGAATAGTAATTTTTATGCCATCCGCTATTCTGTAAACGATTTCTTACAAATCGGAGGGCTTCTCAACACAACCGGCGCATTTCATTCGAT
>ENA-OUOU01001725-OUOU01001725.1-human-gut-metagenome-genome-assembly--contig:-NODE-1725-length-11062-cov-26.462796_pt1 | contig 11062 bp, 7 predicted proteins | sample MGYA00237936_ERZ548765 | MGnify/ENA primary metagenome ERZ548765 (study PRJEB26490, sample SAMN05356889) | human gut metagenome | biome: terrestrial biome; feature: human-associated habitat; material...
TGGCACGATAGGTCTTGGTAACACCAGAATAACAGATCATCACACCCACCACGAAGAGCGAAATGCCGATGATGGCAGTGGCAAGCGTCTCGTATTTGCCATGCCCATAATCATGGTCTTTATCCTTCGGCTTATTGCCCAGTTTTACGAATACCAGCACCACTACGTCGGTGGCGAAATCGGTGAGCGAATGGATGGCATCGGCTATCATGGCGGCAGAATGCCCCAAGATGCCTGCGGCAAACTTCAGCACAAGCAACAGCACATTGATGATGCTGCCTGCTATAGTCACCTTGTAAACTTCTCTCAATCTCTGTTTTTCATCCATCATAACATTCATGTTTTTGTATAATTGGGCGGCAAAGATAGCTTATTTTTGTGAAAACGGAAAAGATAAGAGATTAAAAAAGATAAAAAAATCATGTATTATCTGAGTTACCTACTCGTTCAGGTCTCTCGGCTTGCCTTCCAGGCTCTGGTCGGCAATCTGTTTCTGGTCCTTGGCAAGATAATGCTTGCTGCTGTCGATGGCAATGAACACGCCGTCGCTTATGCCTCTGACTCCCTTCTGTGGGGCAAAGGTTACGATGCGGCTGTCGAACTCGCCGATATAGTCGAGACAGCCTGTGGCAGCATCCATCCACCACACATTCTTCCTATCGCCCGACACCTTGCCAAGGTCTATCTTCATGGGCACACAGTTGTAGTTGTACACCATCAGGTAATCCTTGCCACGGGTGGCAAGCAGACGGTTGTAGCGTTCGCCATTCCTGCCCACAATGATGCTCTGGTCGGGCACCCGCTCGAAATAAGGCATGGTGAGCATCAGGTTCTTGAGATGCTTCATCTGATTGAAGCCAGGGTCATCAAGAGCCTGATACCAAGTTTTCTCCGAGCCGCTGATGCCATAACTCGTGGGATAGCCAGGCTTCAGCATCTGCATGATGGCATTATGGCCGTAAGTATGACCGCAGGAGCCAGCAAACACACTCCAGTAGGCATAGCGTCGCACATCGTAGTCCTGCCATCGTCCCTCACGCGGGTCGTGCAGCCCCTTGGGAATATCCTCGTAGACAGGCTCGGCATCCAGCACGGGCTTCATGGGCTTATAGGCCCAGGTAGAGTCCACATACATCCAGTTGTCCTCCTCAGTATTGTCGGGTATGGGATAGTCTTTATTGCCCATACGTTGCCCATACTTGCGATGTCCACTCTGAAAAGCATGGAAGTCTATCCACGGAGCTTTGCTCCACCATTTGGCAGACGTATAGCGTCCACGGGGATGATACGTCATCAGATGGTTGTGGTCGATGCTCTTGATGGAGCTTGCCAACGATTCCCATACCTCGGGATGAATGTCGCCCTGTATGTCGCCACCCATCACCCAGATGATGTTGGGCGAGTCCTTGTATCGGTTGGCCAGGAAACTGCCGTAAGCCTTGGCTTGGCGTGCATTGATATTGCCAGCCTTCACCTGTGAGCCCCATATAGTCACCATACCGATATAGATGCCGTTCTGCTCAGCCAGTTTGATGATATAATCCATGTGATCCCAATAGCTGTACACACCATCGGGATCGGCCTTCGTCAAGTCCCATCCAGCTGGCAGCGAGGGCTGTCCGTAGATGTTGTAGGCAGGGGTTCCGTTCATCACCTGCACCAAGACAGTGTTGAAGCCTGCCGCACGGCATTTCTGAAGGTAATACTGTGCTTCCGAACGGTCGAGACGTTCGGGCAACAGCCAGCCCGTATCGCCCAGAAGGAAGAACGGCTGTCCGTTCTCAAACTGCAGATAGCGATGATCAGCAGACACCATCAGTCTACCATGACTCCAGGGCTTTACATGGGTTGCGGCATGGACTGTGGCAGTGAGTAGGCAGACCACAGTCATGATGGTCAAGGTCTTGAATGTTTTCTTCATTGTTTTTGTAGCTTTAAGTCTTCTTAGACTTATAACGCAAAAAAAGGCTGGTTATTGTGATTCTGCGTGCGTAGATTTCTTGCGGACTGCCATCATGATGCAGACGAGCAAGACGAGGAAGGCAACAAGAAGGCTCAACATCTGGGTTGTCGAGATAAAATCACGAAGGAAACTCTTATCTTTTGAAGATGCTACGAACCGCAAACCAGGCATGAACAAAGAGCGTAGTGAGCAGCCCGTAATGGGTGCGCATCACCTCGAAGCGCTCGCGAAGAGAAGCACGATGGTTCTGCACCGACATACCTCCATCGAGATAATGGGTGATGACAGCACCCACATTGCGCAATGGCAGATGGCGACTCGCTGCCTCCTTCATGATACGGATGCACCAGTCGACATCGGCTGAATAACGATAGCTGAGATTGTAATGGATGGCTTTCGCCAAGTCGGTACGGGCATAGAATGACTGATGGCAAACCAACATACCCCAACGAAACGAACGCCAAGACAGGTGAGCAGGTGGCTGCAAACGTCGATGATGCAGAAAGCGCCCTGTTGCATCTACGATGTCGGTGTCGCCATAAAGCACTCCAGGCAATGTCTCACCCTCGCCCACACAGCCTGCCACATACTCCAATGTCTCGCCTGAAGGAAACACGTCGCCTGCATTGAGAAACACTAAATAGTCGCCCGTGGCACGGTCTATCGACTTATTCATCGCATCGTAGAGTCCTCGGTCGGGCTCCGACACGACAACGATGTCGTGGGCATTCTCGCCCTTGCTTATCTTGTGCTGGTAGGCTCTTACCATGGACAGGGTCTTGTCGGAAGAACCTCCGTCCATGATGATGTGCTCGATGTTGCAATAGGTTTGTTTCTTCACGCTGTCGAGGGTTCGCTGCAGCACCCGTTCTGCGTTATAGGTACAGGTAATGATGGTGAACTTGATCATATATGGTAGTTTTTATAGGCCATCGCCTGATTGTAGACTTCGATGTACTTGAGTGCCACGACGTGCTGCGAATAGCTGGACGACACCTTGTGCAGACAGTTGCTGCGCACCTCGTCGGCATCGGCTTCGAAGAGCACCCAGTGGATTCCTTCCGCCAGATCGGCTGCATCACGATAGCCTGCCACATAACCGTTCTTGCGATGATCTATCATCTCGGGAATGCCGCCTACCTTGAAACCTACGCTGGGCACGCCGCAAGCCATCGCCTCCATGATGGTATTGGGGAGATTCTCGGAAAGCGAGGGAAGCACAAAGACGTCTGCCGAACGATAAATATCGGCGATGCGACGGTCGTCGCTCACGTATCCCAACGAGATGGACGGGAAGGGCAACTTGCCCTCCAGTTCCTCGCTATGGCCGCCAAGGATGGCGACACAGGTATTATCGCGCATCTCGGGATATTTGTCTGCCAGCTGCTGACAAGCCTCCATAAGATAATTCATACCCTTGTAGGGATTGGTGGCCCGCTGGGCTATGAAGAGGATGATGCGCTTGTCGGCTGGCAGGATGGCACGGGTGCGGGCTTCCTGACGATCGGCTGGACAATATACTCGGGAGTCGATGGGATTGGGGATGCTTACCACTTTCTGACCGGAGAGCAGCAGACTCGACTTCGCCTCGCCTGCCAGCCACTTGCTGCAAGCCACAAAGAGGAGGTTGTTCTGCCTGTAGAGATTCTGCTTGCGGCGCCACACCTTGGCTGCCAAATCGCCCCAAAAGCCTCCCGAGGGCAGATACTTGCACTTCGTGCAACCGCTGTGGAACTTGTTGCACCCCATGGTGAGATGGCACAGCGAGGTGGCTGGCCACATGTCGTGCATGGTCCATACTACGGGTTTCCCACTCTTGAGTATCTTGCGGATGGAACCCAACGAGAGCATGCCCTGATTGATCCAGTGCAGATGGATGATGTCGGCCTCCCTGAACTCAGGCAAGCCCGTTATGTCGTAACCCGAATTGGCGATGTCGATGTCGAAGAGATGAAGCTTGGAGAAGCGCATGTGCCAGAAGATGCACCAACGCTCCCACAGGAAATGCCACTGCCCGAAGATGGAACGGGGCATTTGAGCCACTGTGATCGACTCTGTCTCCTTATCGCGCACCAACATCTTGGCCTTAACTCCATTGTTGTTAAGGGCATCCATCAGACGGTTGGCTGCTACTGCGGCGCCACCGGTCTGCTCGCTTGTATTTACTATGAGTACTCGCATCGTTTGCTTGTTTTTAATATTCGACTGCATGCTTGCCCGGCTCGACACGGCAGGACGTATGCAATCTTACACATGTGCAAAGGTAATGCTATTTGGGGAAAACACAAAACAAAAGACACTACAAAATGATAAGTGTCACTAAAAAAAACACGCTGCAACTCTCAACGAGCTGCAGCGTATCATTATGTTTAACTTTTAAATTTCTAATCCAAAGGCAATCTCACGATCCCCTTTGTTATCTGTTAAACAATCTACCTTAAAACCTAATAACTAAAAACCTAAATCTATTACTACTAACCTAAACAATCTATTAACCTTTTGACGATGCAAAGGTACAACATTTTTTGCTATATCTCCAAACATTTTGAAAGGAAAATGATAGATTTTAGTGTTTATTTGATGTAAATCAATCAGATGTGCCCGAACACAACACATTTTAAGCATCCATTAACGGTCGTTAAACTTTCACTATGAGAACCGTGGCATAAGCCGATATTCCTTCCATTCTGCCCGTGAAACCCAACTTCTCGGTAGTGGTTGCCTTGATGGAGATGTTGTCCTCGTCGGTGTTCATCACTTCTGCCAGGCAGGCTTTCATGGCTGGCACATGAGGATTGAGTTTAGGGCGCTCTGCACACACCGTGGCATCGATGTTGCCCACCTGATAACCCTTGGTGGCTATCAGTCCGATGGTCTTGCGAAGCAATATCTTGGAATCGACATTCAGCGTCTCGGCCGAAGTGTCAGGGAAATGATAGCCGATATCGCGCATATTGGCTGCTCCCAAGAGTGCGTCACAAATGGCATGTATCAGCACATCAGCATCGCTGTGCCCCAACAAGCCCAACTCGTAATTTAGTTTGATGCCGCCAAGCCAAAGCTCGCGCCCTGCCACCAACTTGTGGACATCATAGCCGAATCCTACTCGAATATTCATCATTTTGGGGTTTATCTTCTCTTGAACAGGTCCTTGATGCCGTCCATATCAAAGGTGAGCGAAAAGCGCAACGTCTGGTCGAGCGGATTGCTCTTGGCGGTGGCTACTACATAACCGGCATCGAGCTGGAACACACTCATCTTGAAACCGGCACCGACGGTAAAGTACTTGCGGTTGCCCTTGTTCTCGGCTTCGTGATGATAGCCTGCACGGAGCGAGAACTTTTCATTATAGGTGTACTCTGCTCCTACGCCATAGTAAATCTCCTGCAACTCTTCCTTGAATCCGCCTGGCGCATCGCCGAAACTCTTGAAAATGCCTCGGATAGCTGAAATATCATTATACTCGCGATGCACGCGGTCTTCGTATTCTGAATTGTCCTCGCCCTCTTCCTGCTTGGGAACGGTAGGTACCAACAGCTTGTTGGCATCGGCTGCAATGGTGAGGCGGTTGTACTCGTCGATAGGAATCATCAGCGAGGCACCCAATCGGAGGTTGGCTGGCAAGAACTCGCTGTACTCATTGCCGCTAAACTTGATCTTACTACCGATGTTGGAAATGTTGAGACCGATACCCAACTGGCACTCACGCTGGCCGATGTTGATATAGTTCTGATAATAGGCTGCAATATCGGCAGCGAAGGCGGAAGCGGGAGAATTGTCCTCGCGCTCATCAAAACGCATGTCGGAATAAATCCAGCGCAAAGCGGCAGAGAGTGAGAATGTCTCGCTCAGCATCAGCGAGTAAGCTACATCGAGCGACATCTCGTAAGGATTGATAGTGGTTCCTTCTCCCGACTCGGCTCCCTCGTAAGAGGTGTAGACTTTACCCAGATTGAAATAGCGCAACGAACTCGACACGGCGCTGTGGTCGCCAATGCGGTAATAGCCTGCCAAATAGGCAAGATTCATATCGTTGACCAACGAGCGAAGCCAAGGTGTGAAGTTGAGCGCCACTCCTGCACGCGAGATACAGAAAGGATATTTGGCGGGGTTCCAGTACTGAGAGTTGACATCAGGGTCGGTTGCCGCACCCACGTCTCCCAGACCGCCGCCACGGGCATCAGGAGCTATGGTCTGCGAAACGACCGCATAGTTGACTGGATTGAAAAGATCCTTCTTTTCTTGAGCACTCGCCTGCAGAGAGAGCTGCACCAGGAGCACCGCCAGTAATATTCTGAATGCTTTGTTCATATCTTCTTTGTGGTTTATTATTCTGTTGCCTAAAATAAAACGCAGAAGCAGCCTTTTTATTTTGCCGTGCGCCTTATTTGTTGTTAATATCCTCTTATTTTCTCAACTTTCGCTGGGTTCTGAAGTTATAGAAGTTCTGTTATTGTTTTATCGCCTGTCTTATCTGTTGCTGATGACAATGAGCTTCTTCGTCTTCGACACATAGCTGCTGCCTTCCGACGACACTTTGACGCGATAGAGATAGACGCCCGTCTGCAGGGGGCGGCCACCATCTACCGACAAATCCCAGTCGACCGTATAATTGCCCGTAGCCGACACTCCGCTCTCGGCATGACGCCACATCTGTCTGCCTGCCGCATCGAAGAGTTCGATGACTACATCCATGTTGCTCTCCATACGGTCATGACTGATGATGAACGTGGTGGAAGTACGGGTTGGATTGTTGGTCACGCCGATGTTGAAGAGCTGCGGACGCAAACCTTTCACCACGTTGAAGTGAAGCACGGCTGTAGAGCTGTTGTTCTGAATGTCCCATGCGCGGAACTGCAGTCTGTGAGGTCCTTCCTCCAACTCGGGAATACTATAAAAGGTGGAGCCACTGGTATAGGTTCCGAAATCGTAGCTGAAGTTGTTGTTGAGCGTATAGGTCTTCGCCATGTCGCCATCGATGACGAGCTGAAGGTCGTGACCTATTCCGCTGCCGGCTGCATTGATGCCGTCCTTATCCTTGATCTCTGCCACAAAATAAGGCGTGCTGTTCACATTTCCACCATCAACAAACGAAGGCGAGTTGAGATAGCAATAGATGGAAGGGCCTACCGAATCGTTCTTTGCCTCGGCACTTCCTCCCACAATAAACTGGTCGCAGGAGCCATTGGCTCTGATGGTCTTATCGGTATTCAGGGCATAGAGATTGATCATTCCCTGACCATCGGCATAGTTGATGTCCTTGGGCACGGCAAACGTCAGCTCGAAACTGCTGTTGCGAATGCTGTCGGAACCATGATAGAGCGTCTTGGTGCGGTCTAAATACTTGAACGCCACCTCTGCGCCGTCATTGCTGGTGTTGTTCAGCTTACAGGTTATCTCTTCCTTAGTGTCGCGCACCGTTGCTGTCACCACACCATTGAATCCTTCTACTCCTGCCACATGTCCTTTCATCTTGATCACAGATCCTGCCTTGACCGTAGGCATCGTTCCTGAACCGACAGCCACGCCGTCAATCTCGTCGACCACAACCTGAGCTGTAGGAAGATTGAGCGACAGGGCTGGATCGCCCAACAGCGAATACTGCAGGTGGTTCTCGGTATTGTCCTGTTCGGGACTCGTCTTGTTGGGGTCTTCCCGGGTAGGGGTCGGATAACGGTTGGTTCCCAACATCACATCGTTCTGCGCCAGTCGGTGAGCCTCGCCTAAAGCAATGGGCTTGCCGTCCTGCAGGGAGAGCACACGCTTCATGAAAGCATGGTTGATGTATTTGTTGGCGGATGTGAAAACGGTACGGGCCGTTCCATAGAAAGCTACGGCTCCGCCCTTCTCGTTGAGCACGGCTGCCTCGCCTATTGTTTCCGTTACGCCGTCGAAAGCCATAATGTCGCAGGCTGCTGTCACCCACAATGGCAGATTGGAGGTGCGCGACTCGCTAAAATCGCTCAGTCCAAGTACTGACTCATGCGAGATGAGGGTGGCGTTGCCATGCCCTCCATAGTCCATGACCAAGGCTCCGTTGGCCTGTTGCTGACGGATGATCTTGCTCACCTCTGGATATGTATTGCCAGTGGCTGAACTCTCACGGGTATAGGCGTCCCACATCACTTTCTTGATCAGGAAATTGGGATAATCCCTGCCCACGCTATTGGCCACAGAGTCGACATCCTTCATGTGAATATTGTCATTTCCATCGTCACCCATGAACATGATGGTGTTCTGCCAGGCTCCACCATTCTGATTCTTGCTGTAATTGATGGTCTTGTCGACCATGATCTTCGCCTCGGCTACTGTGGTTACCGGGAATCGGCCCACGCCAACGTCCTGCAGCTCACGTCGTGCGTCGGAACCTGCACCTTCGGCCAGGATGCCCATCCAGCTGTCACCTGCATAGCAGACTGTCTCGCTAAATGAGTTCTCGCTCTCATAGACGAGAAGGTAATCGTCTGGATCAAACCGCTTGCAGTCGGCTGTGAGCATGCGGTTGTCCCAAACGCAGTCGCCAAAGAGCAACAGATACTTAGGCATGTCGGCCTCTGTCGCAGCTCTGTCCTGCAACATTCTGAGATAGCGACGATAGGCATTGGCATCGGGTGTGCCACTCGAGAACTCATTGTACAGTTGGTCGGCGGCAACTATATTCACCCGCATACCGTCATGACTCTCATGAAATTCTTTAAGGCGCTGTGCCTGCTTGAGTAGTGTCCTTGAGGCAGGAATGATAATAACCAAATCGGCTTGTCCATCAGCATGGAGGTCCTGATTGGTAATATTCTTCACATAAGTGGCTGTAGGATGCTTTCCCGACAGAGGCGACAGCGGAATCGCCTTCTCCCAAGCCATCGACACATAGTCAAGACGGGCTGTCTCACCGCTCACATTCTGAATGGTGATCGTATCTTTGCCACCATCGACTTTCAGATTGTCGAGCAGATAAGTGCCTGAATCCTGCCCTGCCTTGCAATAATCCAGAATAGGAACATTCAAGGTACCTATGTCCTTGCCGTTGAGTTGAATACGAATTTGATTTGTTCCACCAGCCGAGACATTGACGGTAAGGCGTCCTTTCTGACTGCCAGTGGTGTTGGTGATCACTACCTGCTGACTGCCGCCCACGCTGATGGGCGTTGGGTCGAAGAGATTTCTACCACCATTATACCAGCTGTAGCCATCGACCTCGTAAAGCGAATGATAGTCATCGGGCGACGGATAGAAAGAGGAAACAAAGGCTGCCGAGTCGACCGTGGCAGGCTCCTCGTCGCTCTGGGTAATAAAATAATAACCGTAATCGGAATAAGGATTGCGTCGGCGGACAGTCGATGAGTTGGACGTCCAGCTGACAGGACCCTTGGCATAAAACAGATGTTTTCCGCCTACGACACACTGGGGCACTTCCTTCAAATCATCGGTGCGGGCCAGGTCGTTGGCATAAAGAGCCTCGTTCTGCAGATTGCCGCCATAGCCATAAATCTTCACCTTATTGATATTGGAGAAGCCTGCCTGACGAACCGTGGCATCGGTAAGCTGGTAAACACCTGAAGAGCTGACTCTTATCTTTGCCCACTTGCCCGAGGCAAGTAAAGAATGTTCGGCATAGATGTCGGCTGCCGAGGCATAAGCCTTGTCGTTCTTGCGTTGGCGCAGCACGCTGTTCTTCACAGCCTTTGCCTTGACATCGAGCATGAAACTCACCAGCATCTGATATTTATTGTTGCGGAAAACCAATGGACAGAAGGAAGCCACAAGATATCCTTTCCTTCTGCTCACGGAGATATTCTGACTAAGAGGCACCTGCGAAGGCAGGGCTGCACCGGATATGCGATTGTAGTTGGCCACATCGCTCACGGTCATATCCATATATTCTGGATATTTCACCGAGACGGTGTAGACGGAGTCCTGATAGTTTTCGGGCAAAGGAATGGAATAGAGAAAATGTGGCAACACAGAGTCGACCTTGACCTCGTCGGCTGTCAAGTTAAAAAACCGCTGCTGTGCCTTTGCCGGCAGAGCAAGAACCAGCAAGGCTATCCACACGAAAAATATCCTAACTCTTTTATTCGTCATATCTTGGAATAACAAACTTGTTTCTTATGAGGCGGAAGATAAATTCCACCGCCCTGTTCTGTAAACCCGTACAGTTCTTTCGAGTGGCTTGTTAAAAGCACTTACTCAGAAAACCTTACGAACAGCTTTCATCGGGTTGTTTGCAAATGTAACTACTTGCAATTGAAGTCGAGCACCTTCCAGTCTTCAAGATAACCTTCGAGATGGTCGTCAATGCTGACAGGTCCACAACCGGTAGGACAGCCTGTATAGAGCAAGTCGCCCGTCTTCAGCGTGAAGTACTGACTGATATAAGAGATAATCTCGTCCACCTTGTAGAACATATCGCTGGAGCAACCTTCCTGTACTGTCTTGCCATTGATGTCGAGATGGAAATGAATGGCCTGTATGTCGCGAAACTTCTGCACATCCATCCATGTACCTATCGCCGCCGAACCATCGAAGCCCTTGGCAAGTTCCCATGGCTGGCCAGCCTCACGCAGCCTCTTCTGCATCTCACGGGCTGTGAAGTCGATTCCTACCGTCACCGCATCATAATATCTGTGGGCGAAGCGCTGCGGGATGGTCTTTCCCAACCTGCAGATGCGAACCACCAACTCTGTCTCGTACTCTATACGTCCCAGATGATCAGGGATGAAGAATGGTTTTCCATCCTTCAGCAACGCCGAGTCGGCTTTGGTGAAAATGACAGGTCTCTCTGGTTTAGATAACGTGTCATGTAGCGATTTATTGTGTTCGGCATAGTTCATGCCTATGGCAAATATCTTCATAACTTCTTAAACTTCTATAACTTCTGAACTTGCTAAAGTTCAATAAAAAAGAAATGGGAGTTAGAAGCAAAGCGTAAGCCTTGACTCCATAACTCCCTGATATTCTAATTTAACTATAAGTCAAATTAATCTTGCCATGCCAAGCATTTCGTCCGCAACAGCAGATTACTCAGCAGCAAGAGTGAAGCGCTTGTAAGCAACGATCTTGAGATCCTTGCTCTGAGAAGCGAGGTACTGAGCAACAGTC
>ENA-OUOU01001730-OUOU01001730.1-human-gut-metagenome-genome-assembly--contig:-NODE-1730-length-11054-cov-14.291936_pt1 | contig 11054 bp, 6 predicted proteins | sample MGYA00237936_ERZ548765 | MGnify/ENA primary metagenome ERZ548765 (study PRJEB26490, sample SAMN05356889) | human gut metagenome | biome: terrestrial biome; feature: human-associated habitat; material...
AGGAGCTTGCCCGGGGCGGGCAGGTGTACTACCTGCACAACCGGGTGGACAACATTGAAGCCTGCGCCGCCCATGTCAGCCAGATGGTGCCGGGTGCGCGGGTGGGCATCGCCCACGGCAAGATGACCGAGGAAGAGCTGAACCCCGTATGGCAGCACCTGCTGAACGGCGAGATCGACATTCTGGTCTGCACCACCCTTATTGAGACCGGCATTGATGTGCGCAACTGCAACACCCTCATCATTGAGGATGCCGACCGCATGGGTCTGGCACAGCTGTACCAGATCCGTGGGCGGGTGGGGCGCTCCGGCCGCAAGGCCTACGCCTACTTCACCTTCCGCCGGGACAAGACCCTGACCGATATCGCCCAGAAGCGGCTTTCCGCCATCCGGGAGTTCACCGCTTTCGGCTCGGGCTTCCGCATCGCCATGCGGGATCTGCAGATTCGCGGCGCAGGCAGTCTGCTGGGGCACAGCCAGCACGGCCACATGGAAGCCGTGGGCTACGACCTCTACGTTAAAATGCTGGGACAGGCCATTGCCCGAGCGCGAGGTGAGCCCGTCCAGCGGGACAAGAGCGATTGCCTTGTAGACCTGCGGGTGGACGCCTTTATCCCGGAAAAGTATATCCCGGACGGCGCGGGCCGCATCGAAGCCTACAAGCGCATTGCCGCCATCCAGACCCCGGAGGACGCCGCCGATGTGCTGGACGAGCTCATCGACCGCTACGGCGACCCGCCGCCCTCGGTGAGCGATCTGGTCAATGTTTCCCTTGTCCGCGTGCAGGCCGCTGCCGTGGGCGTGTACGAGGTGACCCAGAAGAAGGATACGCTCGTGCTGAATCTGGAAACGCTGGGCCTTGCCATGATACGCGGCCTGCTGCAAGCTTTTAATGGCCGTGTCACCGCTGGGGCGGGCACAAAGCCCTATCTCTCGGTGGTATTACAGCCGGACGAAAAGCCGCTGGAACTGCTGCAAAACATCCTGAAAGCTATGGCAGATATCCTGACCGGCACAGAACGCGAAAAAGCTCCCCAAACAGGGGAAGCTGGCACGCGCAAACGTGACTGAGAGGGTTTTATAAAAACAAATAAGGAGCAAAACGCATGAAAAAGAAACTGCTTGCGCTGGTATGCGCACTTGCACTGACCGTCAGCCTTGTGGGCTGCGCACTCTCCACCCCGGACACCGTGGGCAAGATCGGCGATTTTGAGGTGACCAGCGGCCTGTACCTGCTGGCGCAGTACGATGCCTACCAGCAGGCTGCACAGCTGGCGGACTCTGAGCAGGACACCAGCAAGGTGAATTCCTTCCTCAAGGCCACCATCACCACCGATGCCGACACCGGCGAGACCGCCGTGGTAAAGGACTATGTGGCGCAAAAGACCCTTGAGACCTTGCAGACCCTTGCCGCTGTGGATGCCCGCTTTACTGAACTGGGCGGTGAGCTGACCGAGGAGCAGAAGTCCGCCGCCGACAGCTACGCCCAGCAGCTGATGGATAACTACGGCGATGCCTACACTGCCAACGGCATCGGGCTGGAGACTTTGAAGCTGTTCCAGCAGCTGCAGTACAAGCAGGTCCTGCTGCTGGATCTTGTCTACGGCAAGGACGGCGAGACCCCTGTGGAGGACGGCGAGCTGACCGAGCATCTGGACAGCACCATGTACGAGATCGGCTTTATCACCGTGCCCCTGTACAACACCAGCACCTTCGCCTTTGCCAGCGATGACCAGAAGGCCGAGATGCTCTCCCTTGCCCAGAAGGCTGCGGACAGCTACAACGCCGCCGCCCCGGAGGACGCCTCCAGCCAGATGGCCGCCTTTAACAGCATCGCAAGCAGCGCACTGACCGATATTTGCGCCGTGCTGGATGCAGAGGTTCCCTCCACCAGCACCCTGCAGACCGACCTGCTGGGCGAGAGCGACCTGACCGACGCCTTTACGCAGGAGGGTGCCGCCGATACCCTGCGCGGCCTTGCCTACGGACAGGCAGCTGCCATCCAGTACACCGGCTACGCCATGATGCTGGCCGTCCGTCTGGACCCGCTGAGTGTTTCCACGCTGGACGCTCTGCGCAGCCAGATTTTGAGCGACATGAAGGGCGAGGAGCTGAACGATGCCCTTGCCGCCTACGGTGCCCAGCTGGACAGCACCCTGAGCAGCTCTGCCATGAGCAAGCTGCCCGCCGCCAAGATCGTGAACGCCAACAGCGCAAACAGCTAATAACTGCATAAAAATTGCAAAAACGGGTTCGAGATTTTTCCTGACCCCGTTTTTTATAGCGCTATAAAACAGACCCGGCAGGCCTTTTGGGCTTGCCGGGTCTGTTTTTGATTGGAGCAGTGAGGCAGGGACACAGCACTGTCAGGCCTTACTTCTCGTTCTCATAGCTGAAGACAGCGTAGGGGTAGAAGATGTTGGCGTCCAGATAGCCTGCCCAGCGGCCGGGCTTACGGGTGTAGTAGCCGATGGGGATATCGCCCCGGATGACGCCCTTGACCAGGATCAGCATGTGGCGGAGGTACTCCACGCTGAAGGGGTTCAGGTTCTCCCAGTGGCCCGTCAGCAGCTCATAGTCCACATCCTCGTTCCGCAGCAGCACCTCTGCCATGAAGTGCTCCAGACCCGGCAGATAGGTGTCGGTGGCAGCCTCCATCATGAACAGATCGCCGGAGCCAACAGCGTCACCGGTAAAGATGTAGTCCTTGTAGAAGAACACCACAGAGCCCTTGGTGTGGCCCGGCACATCCACCACTTCCAGCTCCTCAGAGCCGATGCGGACCGTGTCGCCGTCCACGATGTTCACCAGCTTCAGGTCCTCGGCGGTGAGGCCGAAGAACTTCTGCATGCTGGAGAGCAGGCCCTCCTGGTCATCGGGGTGGATGTAGGTGCGGCGGACCTTGCCGGACTTCAGCAGGGAGGGAATGCCCAGAATGTGGTCGCCGTGCTTGTGGGTCAGCAGGATATCCAGCTCTGCGTCAGGGTTGGTCAGCACGTTCTCCCGCAGGTAGGCGTAGAGGTCTGCTGCGCCGGAGCCGCCCATGGCGGTGTCAATGATCAGGGCTTCCTTGCCCAGATCCATTACCCACAGGGTGTCCATGCCAAAGTCCATGACACGGGTGATGTTGTACTTCACCGGGTAGTGGCTGAACATCATGTTGGGGTTCAGCTTGCCGTGCTGGGTCCGGGTCAGGGACTGGGTAAACATCCAGTTATAGGGAGTGCCGATGCTGTACACACGCTCCCATACCTTGTGGGGCTCCGGCATGGAACCGGCGGTAAAGCCCTCGTACTTCACGCAGGAGCAGCCGGCATCCTTCAGGGCCTGCACAGCCTTGGCAGTCTCGGCCTCCGGCATCTCCGGGTCATCCTTGCAGTGGTAGGCCCACACAGGGGTGTTCTTGATGGCCTCAAAGGCACCGGGGACGGTGTACCACTGGGCAGGCACCATGCCGCACATGGGGATGGCTGCGGCAAAGTAGTAGGGGTAGCTCAGGATCATGTTCCAGACACCGGTGCCGCCCATGGACATACCCTCGATGTAAATGCGGTCCGGGTCAATGCGGTGGGCAGCCACATAGCTGTCGATGGCAGACTTCAGGGCCGTAACGGTGTCCGGGTCGGTCCAGTTCTTGCCGGGGCACTGGGGTGCAAACAGGTAGGTGGGGTTCTTCCGGATCATTTCGTCAGAAATGTAGAAGGTAGCACCGTCGTTGGCGGTAAGCTGGGTGCCGTTGGGACCTACGCCGTCCTCGCCGTGGAGGAAAACGATCAGGGGCAGGCGCCCCTTTAGGGTCGGGGCGTAACGGCGGGGATTGTAGGCGTAGTACTCCACCCCGGCAGCACTGCCCGCCTTAAAACGCTTGGCCAGCTCTGCCCGGTCGGGGCTGTCCACCTTGACCAGACAATTCTGGTCGGCGTCCGCTGCAAAGGCAATGCCGCTGGTACCCAGCACACTGGCAACAGCCGCAAAGGCAGCAGTGTTACGCATAAAATCACGTCTGCTCAGTTCCATAGTTTCTTCTCCTTTTGGGGCCAAAAAATAAATACGGATTGTGAATACTGTACGAAACTTCCTCACCATATAAGATGAGAGCTGTCACTAATATATTAATATATCAAAAAAGTGCTGTCAAGAATGTGTCAAAATCTTTGGAGAAGGCTCTAAGCCAGGCTGTCGGGGTTTGTCAAAAATGACGAAAATCATCCTACCAAAAACCACCGTCCATCCCGGACGGCGGTGCAAAGTACCAGTGGTAATGCGACCACAGCCCGGGGCGTTTGTATACCGGGGTGAGCACGATTTCAAATGGCCTCCGCGTGCGCTCTAGCCATCTTCAGCGGAAAATATATTTTTATATTTGCAATTCTGGAAAATCTGCGGATTTTCCAGAATTGCCTTCTCACGGGAGGGATTGCAACGGCAGACGGCATTTCCTGCAACAGCTCCTTTTGTGAAAATGCGTTTGGAGCGCTCCGCAGAACGCGCCAAAGGCGCTTTATTTTACCACCCTTGCAAACTCTGCGGCAAGGGCGGCGTTCACCGAACGGACGGCGTTGGCGTCCGGCTTGATGGCGGTGCGGTCGTAGGTAAACAGGCCGTTCACCTCGTCCTCCACGTCGGTCAGCTGGGTGTATACCAGCGCCGAAAGCCCCTTTTGCAGCTGCGGCAGCACCGCGCCCAGCTGCATTTTTTTGTACCGGGCGGTCAGCTCCTCCCGGCTTTTGGCTGTGCCGTAGCCGTAGGTCTTGCGGGGCGGCTCGTGCCCCGGCATGGGCCATGCAATGCCGCCGTACTCGCTCAGCGCCACGGTGCGGGTCTGCGGGCGCACCCGCAGGGGGTAGAAGTAGTTGTGCAGGGAGTATACATCCCCGCCGCCCTGATCGTACCAGCCGCTGGCTTCGTCCACAAGACGGGTATCGTCCAGCGTGCGGATGGTCTGCACTGCCCCGGCGGCATCGTACTGTCCCCAGCCCTCGTTGAAGGGCACCCAGCAGCCCACGCAGGGGTGGCAGCGCAGCGCCTGTACCGTATCTTCCAGCTCCCGGCGGTATTCTTCCCGGCTGCTTTCGCTGCCCCGGCTCAGCAGTCCCCACAGGGGCGCTTTGTCCGGCAGGCGGCGCATAAGCGGCTGCAAAACATTGGTCAGGTAGGTGACGAACCACAGGTTATACTTACTGCCGCCGTTGACCATATCCTGCCAGACCACAAGTCCCAGCTTGTCGCAGTGGTAGTACCAGCGCTGCGGCTCGATCTTTGCGTGCTTGCGCAGCAGGTTGTAGCCCAGCGCCTTTACCTCGCTCAGCTCCCGTTCCACCGCCGCATCCGAGGGCGGGGTGTACAGTCCCTCCGGCCAGTAGCCCTGATCCAGCAGGCCGTTGAGCAGGATAGGCTTGTCGTTCAGGCAGAAGCGCAGCACACCCCTTGCGTCCGGTGTGCAGCTCCACTTGCGCAGGGCAAAGTAGCTGTGCACGGTATCGAACTGCTCTTCCTCTCCCTGCGTGGTGCCCACGGTCAGGTCATACAAAAAGGGCGTGTCCGGGCTCCATGGGAAGAAATACTCGTCCGCAATATGCAGCGTCACTTCACCGTCTTGGCCGGTCTCATCGCTGCCCCAGTCCTCGGCAATGGTCACGCCCCCGGCGCGCACTACCGCCCACAGATTCACCGCGCCGCCGGGTGCAGAGGTATGGGCTTTCACGGTCACGGTGCGGGCATCGTAGTCCGGCGTAACGGTGAGAGACTGGATGTAGTTTTCCGGCACACGCTCCAGCCAGACCGTCTGCCAGATGCCGCTCTGCGCGGGGTAGAACATCCCGCCGGGCTGCAAAGTCTGCTTGCCCCGCGCCTGTGTGCCGTGGCCGGTGGGGTCCTGCACCGCCACCCACAGGCTGTTGCGGCCGGTGCCGTTGAGCTGCGCGGTGATATCCAGCGTAAAGGGCCAGTAGCCGCCCCGGTGGCCGCCCACCAGATGGCCGTTCACCTGCACGGCACAGGCGTAGTCCACTGCGCCGAAATGCAGCAGCACCCTGCCGCCCGTCCCGGCGGGCGGCGCAAAATATCGGTGGTAGTGCAGCCACTGCCCGGGCTGCACTGTGCGTCCCACCCCGGAGGCGCGGCACTCCGGCGCGTAGGGCACTAAGATCTCGCCATCCCAGCCCGCCGGGCGCTGTGCCGAGGCGGTGATGGCGTACTGCCACAGGCCGTTCAGGTTCTCGTAGCTGTCCCGGCGCATGGCCGGGCGGGGATATTCCGTCAGAGGGTGCATACACTCACCAGCCTTTTTTCTCGTTTGCTCCATTCTAGCACAGCCCGGGGCATTTGTATACCGTGAAGCGGACGATTTTAAATGGCCGCCGCGTGCGCTTTGGCCATCTTCAGCGGAAAATTATTTTTATATTTGCAATTCTGGAAAATCTGCGGATTTTCCAGAATTGCTTCTTCATGGGAGTAAAAAAGAGCCGCCGCACGGCGGCATGGCTGTGCGGCGGCTTTGTGAGAAAGCTGGAAATTGTTTAGTTCTCTGCCAGATTACCGGTATAAAGCTGGTAATACTTGCCCTTTTTGGCGATCAGCTCGTCGTGGCTGCCGCGCTCGATGATGCGGCCCTGCTCCAGCACCACGATGCAGTCTGCATTGCGGACGGTGGACAGGCGGTGCGCGATGACAAAGCTGGTGCGGCCGTACATCAGGCCGTCCATGCCGCGCTGCACCAGCGCCTCGGTGCGGGTATCGATGGAGGAGGTCGCCTCGTCCAGGATCAGCACCGGCGGGTCCGCCACGGCTGCGCGGGCAATGGCCAGCAGCTGGCGCTGTCCCTGCGAGAGGTTGGCGCCATCGCCGGTCAGCATGGTGTTGTAGCCCTCCGGCAGGCGCTTGATAAAGCCATCTGCGTTGGCCAGACGGGCGGCGGCGATGCACTCTTCATCGGTGGCCTCCAGCCGTCCGTAGCGGATGTTCTCCATCACCGTGCCGGTGAACAGGTGGGTGTCCTGCAGCACGATGCCCAGCGAGCGGCGCAGATCAGCCTTTTTGATCTTATGAATGTTGATGCCGTCATAGCGGATCTTGCCATCCTGAATATCGTAGAAGCGGTTGATCAGGTTGGTAATGGTAGTCTTGCCTGCACCGGTGGAGCCGACAAAGGCGATCTTCTGCCCCGGACGGCCGTACAGGTTGATGTCATGCAGCACCGTTTTTTCCGGCACATAGCCAAAGTCCACGTCCGTAAAGGTAATATCGCCCGCCAGCTTGTGGTAGGTAACGGTGCCGTCGTGGTGGGGGTGCTTCCACGCCCACAGGCCGGTGCGCTCGGCAGTTTCCTCCAGCTGGTCGTTGCGGTCGTACTTGGCGTTTACCAGCGTCACATAGCCCTCGTCGGTCTCGCTGGGCTCGTCCATCATCTTGAAGATGCGCTCCGCACCAGCCAGTGCCATGATGACGCTGTTGGCCTGCATGGACACCTGACTGATGGGCATATTGAAGCCCTTGTTCAGGCTGAGGAAGGCCACCACGGTACCAAGGGTCATGCCGCCAACGCCGCCCACAGCCATGGCTGCACCAGTCAGTGCGCAGATGGCATAGCTGATGTTGCCCAGCTGGGCGTTGACCGGCATCATGATGTTGGAGAAGGCATTGGCCTGCTTGGCGCTTTCCTTCAGCTGGTTGTTCAACTCACGGAAGCCGGCAAGGGTCTGCTGTTCGTGAGTGAACACCTTGACCACCTTCTGGCCCTCCATCATCTCCTCGATGTAGCCGTTCACCTTGCCCAGATCCCGCTGCTGCTGGATGAAATACTTGGAGGAGCTTTTTGCGATCTGCTTGGAGCAGAACAGCATCAGCGCCACCATGAGCATGGTAACGATGGTCAGCTGCCAGCTGAGCATGCACATACTGAAGAACACCGACACAATCGTGATGACGCTGGACACCAGCTGCGGGATGCTCTGGCTGAGCATCTGGCGCAGGGTATCCACGTCGTTGGTGTACACGGACATGATATCGCCGTGGGGATGGGTGTCAAAATACCGGATGGGCAGGCTTTCCATGTGGGTGAACAGCTTGGTACGCAGATTGCGCAGCGTGCCCTGCGTCACGTTGACCATAATGCGGGCGTTGGCCCATGCGGCCAGAATACCCACAAAGTAGATGCAGCACATCCGTACCAATGCACCGGCCAGTGGTGCAAAGCTGGGGTTCTGCTGGCGGGTCATGGGCACGATGTAATCGTCCATCAAGGTCTGCAAGAACAGGCTGGCCTGCACATTGGCCAGCGCGCTGACCACGATGCAGACAAGCACAAGGATGCAGTGGGGCAGATAGTTGCGGAACACCTCATCCATGATGCGCTTCAGCAGCTTGCCCGGGTTTTCCACCTTGGGGCGCGGCCCCCGTGCGCCCCGCGGGCCGGGGCCATGTACTTCTTTTACTGCCATTACTGCGCACCTCCCTGCTTGTCAAAATCGCCGCCGCCCTGCGTCTGGCTGTTGTAGACCTCCTGATAGATGGCGTTGGTCGCCAGCAGCTCTGCGTGGGTGCCCAGACCGTTGATCTGGCCGTTCTCCAGCACCAGAATGCGGTCTGCATCCTGCACCGAGGAAATGCGCTGCGCAATGATGATCTTGGTCGTGCCGGGGATCTCCTCCCGGAAGGCCTTGCGGATCTTGGCATCGGTCGCGGTATCCACGGCACTGGTGGAGTCGTCCAAAATCAGCACCTTGGGCTTGCGCAGCAGGGCGCGGGCGATGGTCAGGCGCTGCTTCTGGCCGCCGGACACGTTGGAGCCGCCCTGCTCGATCCATGTATTGTACTTATCCGGGAAGCGCTGGATGAACTCATCCGCGCAGGCCAGCTTTGCCATGCGGATGCACTCTTCCTCGGTGGCGTTGGCATCGCCCCAGCGCAGGTTATCCAGAATAGTGCCGCTGAACAGCACGTTCTTCTGCAGCACCATGGAGACCTCGCGGCGCAGAACATCAAGGTTATAGTCCCGCACGTCCACGCCGCCCACCCGCACGGTACCGCTCTCGGCATCGTACAGGCGGGGGATCAGCTGCACCAGACTGGACTTTGCACTGCCGGTGCCGCCGATGATGCCCAGCGTCTCGCCGGGCTGGATGGTAAAGCTGATATCGTTCAGCACCGGCTGACCGCTGCCGTGCTTATACTTGAAGGTAACGTGGTCGAACTGGATGCTGCCGTCTGCCACCTGCTGCACCGGCTGCTTTGCCGGGGGCAGGTCGGTGTGCTCGTCCAGCACCTCCACGATACGCTTGGCAGAAGCGGCGGACATGGCGATCATGACAAAGGCCGTGCTCAGCATCATCAGTGCCATAAGGATGTTCATGATATAGCCGAACAGGGCGTTCAGCTGGCCGGTGGTAATAGCACCGTGCAGCACATATTTTGCGCCGAACCAGCTCAGCGCGATGTTGCAGCCGTACACCGCCACCAGCATGGCGGGGTTATTGAAGCTCAGGCGGCTTTCGGCGTTGACGAACTGCTTGTACAGGCTCTCGCAGGCGGCAGTGTATTTTTCGTTTTCGAAGCTCTCGCGCACGAAGCTCTTGACCACGCGGATGGCAGAGACATTCTCCTGCACCGAGGCGTTGAGGTTATCGTAGTTCTTGAACACACGGTCAAAGATGTGGAAGGTAGGGATCATGATGGCAGCCAGCACCGCCACCAGAAAGGCCACCGCCACCACGAACACCAGCGACAGCGGGCCACCGATGACCACGGCCATGAACATGGCAAACACCAGATGCACCGGGGCGCGCACGCACATGCGCAAAATCATCTGGAAGGCGTTCTGCACGTTGGTCACGTCGGTGGTCATGCGGGTAACAAGACCTGCCGTGGAGAATTTGTCGATGTTGGAAAAAGAATAATGCTGGATATTTTCATACATGGCATCGCGCAGATTTCCGGCAAAGCCGGTGGATGCCTCGGCGGCGTACTTGCCCGCCAGCACGCCCAGCACCAGCGCAATGGCTGCCACCAGAAAGGTAAGCAGGCCGTAGCGGATGATGGCGTTCATATCGCCCTTTTCAATGCCCTGATCGATGATAAAGGCCATGATGGTGGGCAGCAGCACATCCATAATGGCTTCCAGCGCAGCAAAGAGCGGTGTCTTGATCGAGGCGGCTTTATACTCGCCCAGATGCGACACAAGCTTTTTGATCATCTGAATTTCCCTCCCATTGAAGTTATTTGTTTGGTACAAAACAATTTTATACAAAACGATCTGAATGTCAATAGCTTTCGAAAAATGTTCATAATTGCTAATTTATCAAGTCCTTTTTCGGCGCTTTGACGGAAAAGATCGTTATTTCAGTGCTTCCCGCAGCTTGTTCAGCAGCCGCAGCAGTTCTGCGTTCTCCTCCTCGGTCAGCAGTCCGGCCACATAATCGTCGGTCTGGTGGAAGGAAAGCAGGGTCTTTTCGTGCCGTTGGATGCCCTCCTCGGTCAAAACCAGCTGCTTGAGCCGGGCGTCCTGCGGCACGCTCAGCCGCTGGATGTAGCCCTTGCGCTCCATCAGCTGCAAAATGTTCGTCACCGTGGAGCGGGTGATGGAAAACTCCCGCTCGATGTCCCGCTGGAACACCGGCTCGTCCCGGTGGCGGTAAAGATACTCGATGATCCACCCGTGCATGGGGGTGGTCTGCTCTACCCCGTTGGCGCGGGAAAACTGGTTCAGCCTGCGGAAGATCAGGTTATCCACCCGGTGCAGCTGGGCGGGGATGACCTGCGGCCCTTCCCACGGCGGGTCCAGCTTGCAGGGCTCTTCAATAGGGTGCTGTGTACACATAATGGTTTCCTCTATTCAAGTTGTTCGATGTGAAACTGTTTGATACGATACATATATTACTCATATCCCCACTCAATGTCAAGGGGCGGGGCGCAAAAAAGGCCGCTGCGGAAAATTTTCCGCAGCAGCCTTGGTTTTTATGGATACGGGATACGCTTACAGCTTTTTGCCGGTCAGCAGCTCATAGGCCTCCAGATACTTGGCAATGGTCTTGTCAATGACATCCTGCGGCAGGTCGTAGT
>ENA-OUOU01001731-OUOU01001731.1-human-gut-metagenome-genome-assembly--contig:-NODE-1731-length-11053-cov-16.598927_pt1 | contig 11053 bp, 9 predicted proteins | sample MGYA00237936_ERZ548765 | MGnify/ENA primary metagenome ERZ548765 (study PRJEB26490, sample SAMN05356889) | human gut metagenome | biome: terrestrial biome; feature: human-associated habitat; material...
ATCCGCAATCATTATAATGATATGCTGGTAGAGTTGAAGCAGAATTCCACCGACAGTTATATGAACGTCCGCTTCCGTGTCTATGACGATGGAGTAGGATTGCGCTATGAGTTCCCTCAGAAAGGCAGTCTCAACTACTTCACCATCAAGGAAGAGCGTACGGAGTTTGTCATGACCGGTGATCATACCGCCTGGTGGATTCCTGGTGATTACGATACCCAGGAGTATGAATATACCAAGAGCCGTCTGTCGGGCATCCGTCCAGCTTTGCATGCTGCTGTCAGCAGCAATCTCTCACAGACTGTCTTTTCTGATACCGGTGTACAGACCTCACTCCAGTTGAAGACAGATGATGGTATCTACATCAACCTGCATGAGGCAGCTTTGGTGGATTATCCAGCCATGCATCTGAACCTGGATGACAAGACCATGACCTTTACCTCTTGGCTCACCCCTGATGCCCAGGGAATGAAGGGATATATGCAGACTCCGTTCAAGAGCCCTTGGCGTACGATGGTCATTACAGATGATGCCCGCAAGGTATTGTCTTCCAACCTGATTCTCAATCTCAATGAGCCTTGCAAGATCAAGGATACCTCCTGGATTCATCCTGTGAAGTACGTAGGTGTATGGTGGGAGATGATTTCCGGTAAGGGTGAGTGGGCTTATACCCATGATTATCCTACCGTGAAGTTGGATGGAACCGATTATGTACATGCCAAGCCATCGGGCAAGCATTCTGCCAACAATGCCAATGTACGCCGTTACATTGACTTTGCCGCAGCCCATGGTTTCGATGCTGTCCTGGTAGAAGGATGGAATATCGGTTGGGAAGACTGGAGTGGCTATATGAAGGAAAAGGTATTCGATTTCCTGACTCCATATCCTGATTTCGACATCAAGGCACTCAATGAGTATGCACATTCCAAGGGAGTGAAGCTCATCATGCATCATGAAACCTCTTCTTCTGTGATGAACTATGAGAAGTATATGGACAGAGCTTACCAGTTGATGAAGGATTATGGCTACGATGCTGTAAAGAGCGGTTATGTGGGCAACATCATCCCTCGTGGCGAGCATCACTACAGTCAGTTGGAAATCAATCACTATCTGCATGCCGTAACCCGTGCTGCCGATTATCACATCATGGTAAATGCCCATGAGGCTGTGCGTCCTACCGGTCTCTGCCGCACTTATCCTAACCTGATTGGCAACGAGAGTGCTCGCGGAACAGAATATCAGGCTTTCGGAGGTACCAAACCGGGACATACCGCCATCTTGCCTTTCACCCGTTTGCAGGGTGGTCCGATGGATTATACACCGGGTATCTTTGAAATGGATTGCGCCAATGGTTCTCATTGCAACTCTACCATCTGCGGTCAGTTGGCACTTTATGTAACGATGTACAGTCCATTGCAGATGGCTGCCGATTTCCCAGAGAATTACGAGAAGCACATGGATGCCTTCCAGTTCATCAAGGATGTGGCTGTAGATTGGGACAAGTCTATCTATCTGGAGGCTGAACCAATGGAGTATATCACCGCAGCCCGTAAGGCAAAGGGCTCTGATAACTGGTTCATAGGTGGTGTTACGGGCATGAAGGCTCATCAGTCTACCGTTAAGCTCGATTTCCTCGACAAGGGCAAGAAGTATGTGGCTACCATCTATCAGGATGCAAAGAATGCCAACTACAAGACCAATCCTCAGGCTTATGTCATCACCAAGAAGACTGTGACCAGCAAGTCAGTCTTGAAGTTGAACTCCGTAGCAGGTGGTGGTTTCGCAATTAGCATTCTTGCGCAATAAAAAGCAGGATTTTGAGTTGTTATGAAAGAAATTTTTCTTGAATTAATAATGATGCTCATGAAAAGAATGAATAAAATGCTGTTGGTTGCTGCCTTGGCGGCAACCACACTTTCTGCTCAGGCAGAACAGAAAAAGGGACCGGCTTGGTTGAGTGATGCACTTTTCTATCAGATTTATCCATCTTCCTATATGGATACTGATGGCAACGGTATTGGCGATCTTCCCGGTATCACTTCCAAGTTGGATTACATCAAGTCTCTGGGTGTGAACGCCCTCTGGCTCAATCCAATCTTTGAGTCGGGATGGTTTGATGGTGGCTATGATGTCATCGATTTCTACAAGGTGGATCCTCGATTCGGTACCAATACCGATTTGGTTACTTTGGTCAATGAGGCCCATAAGCGTGGCATCAAGGTTTGTCTCGACCTGGTGGCAGGACATTCCAGCACCAAGTGTGCCTGGTTTAAGGAGTCTTCCGAGAAAGATCCTAACCAGCGTTACAGCGACTATTATATCTGGATGAATGATATCCCTGAGAGTGAGAAGAAAGAAATAGAAGCTCGTCATCAGGAGGCAAGTCCGGAGTCTAGTACCCGAGGCAGATATGTGGAGGCTAATGCACCTCGTGCCAAGTATTATGAGAAGAATTTCTTCGAGTGCCAGCCTGCCTTGAACTATGGCTTTGCTCATCCAGATCCAAATCATCCTTGGGAGCAGAGCGTAGATGCTCCAGGCCCGCAGGCTGTTCGCAGGGAGATACGTAACATCATGGCTTTCTGGTTTGATAAGGGCGTTGATGGATTCCGAGTAGATATGGCGTCATCGCTCATCAAGAACGATCCCGACAAGAAGGAGGTTTCCAAACTCTGGAATGAGATGCGTGCCTGGAAGGACAAGAACTATCCTGAGACCGTCCTGATTTCAGAATGGGCTAATCCGCAGCAAGCCATCCCTGCCGGTTTCAACATAGATTTCTACATCCATTTCGGTCTCAAGGGCTATGCTTCTCTGTTCTTCGACCGCAAGACTCCTTGGGGCAAGTGGGAGCAGAGCTACCAGAACTGCTATTTCGACAAGCAGGGCAAGGGTTCGCTCAAGGAATTTAGCGAGAACTATACAAAGGCATACAATGCTACCAAGAATCTCGGCTACATCGCTGTTCCATCTGCCAACCACGATTACCAGCGTCCTAACATCGGCACCCGCAATACGCCAGACCAGCTGAAGGTGGCGATGACCTTCTTCCTCACCATGCCAGGTATTCCATTTATCTATTATGGTGATGAGATTGGTATGAAGTATCAGATGAATCTCCCAAACAAGGAGGGTAGCAATGAGCGCTCTGGTACCCGTACTCCGATGCAGTGGACCAAGGGCAAGAATGCCGGCTTCTCTACGAGTGCACCCGATAAGCTCTACTTCCCTGTAGATACGGAAAACGGAAAGTTGACCGTTGAAGCTCAGCAGGGAGATCAGAATTCTCTGTTGTCATATACCCGTAAGCTGACTGCTTTGCGTCATTCTGCCAAGGCTCTTGACAATGAGGGAGATTGGAAGCTCTTGAACCAGAAAGGTCAGGAATATCCGATGGTATATGAGCGCACTTTGGGTGAAGAGAAGTATGTTGTTGTCGTTAATCCTGGTGCCAAGGCAGCCTCTCTCAACATCAGTTCTGTCGGCGGCAAGGCAGTTTCTGTTCTTTCTACAGGCAAGGTTGTATATAAATCAGGCAAGAAGACCGATGCTATCAAAGCTTCAGGCATTAGTGCCGCTGTATTCAAGGTGGCTAAGTAACCTGTGAACATGATTATTGCTAGCTTTATTAAATATCAGAATCCGCATGGCTCTCTGGGCTGTGCGGATTTTTTATACCGATTTTTCTTTTTAATAACTAAAGATATTTAAATATTTAACCCTATATTTGGTGATAAATAAAGAAATAACTATATTTGCAGCATGATTACGGAATATGGTATAGAGGCAAAGTCTAATTCTGAGATTATATCAGAATTGGGAGGACGATGCTATACATATAAACATAAAATTTTAAAGCTATGAATATGAGGAGATTTATATTTTTTCTGATTGTCTGCGAGTTCTTTTCTTTGGCATGTATTGCTGCAAATAAGACAATAAAAGGACATATTGTAGATGAATTTGGTAAGAACGTTGAATTCGCTAGCGTATATGTAGATAGTATATATGCGGTATCTGACAAGGAAGGAAATTTCTCTCTGGTGGTGCCCGATGGTATGAAACAGGAACTTGTGATTAGTCATATCAGTTATCAGACCAGTAAAATTCCTTATGATGTATATAGCAAAAAGACTTCGCTGCAACTTACGTTGAAAGAAAAGACTTGTGATTTGTCAGATATAACAGTCGTTTCCGGTAAAAAGCAGGAAAGCATTCTTGGAAAGGGAGTTCGGGCACCAGGTGATGTTGCATTTCATAACGTTAGAAGCACGAAATATGAAACGGGACCCTTATTTGTTGTAAATAAAGACTATTATGTGAAAACTGCCAAGTTGCGAGTACAAAAATGTACTTTTGCTTCATGCACAATTCGTTTAATCATTTATGAAGTAAAGGGAACAAAGTTTGTGCCTGTACAGCATCGACCTTTGTACGTCCGATTATCCGAAATTTCAGATAAGAAGGATTTATCTGTTTGGATAGAAGAGCCGTTGAAGCTGGAGCGCAATCATAAATATTATATAGGTGTAGCTGTTATGGCAAGTAGCGGTAATGGTGAAATTCATTTTCCTGCTTATTTCAAGAAGGGCTGCGTAAGAAATCTGTGTACAGATAGGAAAAAGAATTTGCCAGTAACCTTGGGCGTTTCTCTTTATGGTATATCCGCAAAGCATCTTCGGTAAGTCTCCCCCACACGCTTACTTTTCTGTTCGTATGGGGGAACGATGTGTTTGGAACTTTATGCATTTTGCCTGTTTTTACTCCTTTATCTCTTTCATGTTTGCAGGATTATAGGGAGTCAACTGCTTCATCTCCTGCTCTGTTGATTCAGGTAAGGCAGGAATCTTGTTTCTGTTGCAGAAATCGGTAATGGCGGCAGCTGATTCTTTGGGAGTAGAAGAATCCGGTTTGATGGATTGCTTCTTTTCTACATACTCCTTTTCCGTGATATATAGTTCGGTAATCACATGGATGAGTTGCTGCTGCTTGTCTTTCTTATGAGAGAAAAGATAGCTGTTGTCAGATTTCTGGAAGAGCAGGTCCTTGAAGGAATAGTAATCTTCAGGACTTATCTGATAGGTTTCCACCACATGGTCGTAGATATCTGTCTGGGTATAACCGAAAAGCTGGTGTGTCAGATTCTTGTAGGTAGGAAGCTGGTTGATTTCTATCTGACAGATGTTCCGGCTGCTGTCCGTTTGAATACTGCCTATTGTCTGCTGATTAAGCTGAATGAGTTGAGTACCCAGAGAATCTTTCAGCTGATATTTCTTTCGATATTGCTCAATAAGTGTCTTCTCTTCCGGCCAAGGTCGGAAGGTTCCTTTGTCGCTGACCATGAATGCTCGCTTTTTGTCTTCGGAAACGAGTCGGCTGTTGTGAAGATTTCTTTTGGAATAGGCATTGAGATCCGTCTTTCCATTCTTCAGGTTGATGTAATACTCCACGATGCCGTCGTTGAAGTATTTCATTACAGAGTCGTTGGTCTGGTAACTGCGATAATATCCCTTAAGTCTGATGAAGTGAGGACGGTTTCCTGTTACGTTCACATCCTCCAGTTTCTGTATTTTGGTAATATGTCCAGGCATCTTCTCTTCCTTGTTCTGCGCTATGAGACTGGTAGGAAGGAAGAGGAGAAGCACAAATAGATATTTCATATAATGATGATGTTTCATATTGATGATGCTTTAAAAAGAATACTTAATGATGTGTTTATATGAGCTGTTGCTTCTACAGGGAGGCTGCGCAGTTCTTCCTCAACCACATCCCGAAGAAGCGGTCGTAGATGATATAGTTGCCGTTGTACTTGTAGATGAATTCTCTATTGATCAGCGTCTTGAGAGCAAGACTCACGCTGCTGGCAGCAGGCAAGTTGTGGCGGCTGATGAAATCCTGCGAAAGAATGGAGGTGACAGCTTTATCCTGAGCAATGGCAGATAGAAGGGCAGCCTGATTGTCTGTAAGGGAATCGTAGTAATTCACGAATGCCACTTCCTGCTCGTTCACCAATTCCAGGGTTACATCATCAATTTCCGCTGTCGTAATTTCCTTTCCGTTCTGATAGAGTCGGTTCAGAATATCCTGAATATACCAGGTTTGACCATCCACCTTATTATATAGATAGGCAAAGGTGTCATGATCCATGGTCTGATTCCGGGTTCCCATCCATCTGTTGGCAAAATGATGATACTCATCCTGGTTGATGAGAGGAAGATTGAGAATTTGCGAACTCTGATAGAATGGGCGCTTTGCCGACAGGAACATGTCGGTCATCATGTGCTGCTTGCTGCCCGCAAAGATGAAATATACATTCGGCAAGAACTGGATGTAGGAGCGCAGCAGGGCCTCTGTGCCATCTTCGGGATATTCTGCTATCTGCTGGAACTCATCGATAGCAATATAGATTCGTTTTTCCGATTGTTTCAGATACTCGAAGATATGTTTGAGAGAATCTTCGCGCTGGCTTGGTGAAACCGTAATCGAGAACGTAGGGATTCCCGTCATCTCATCAAACGACATCGTAGGCTTGTAGCCGGCAAAGAAAGTGGTAATCTTGCGCATGGCAGTTTGTGAGAAAGTATCAACCTTCCCGATAACCGTCTTTGCCAATAATTGGATGAATTGGCTCAGATTTCTTGTGGCATTGATGTCGAGATAGAAACAATGCGTTTCAGGCTCCTGCTTGCAGATGTTCTCAAAGACATGGTGTATGAGTCCCGTCTTTCCGATGCGGCGAGGAGAGATGAGGACGATGTTGCGCTCATTCTGCAAAGCCTTCATGATGACTTCCGTCTCTTTCTTGCGGTCGCAGAAGTATTCTGCTCCCTTATATCCGTAGATAACAAATGGGTTATTCAGCTGTTCCATAATGTTTTATATCTATTCCATATTTTGTGTTACATGTTTTATGAAATGCAAAGATACTACTTTTTATGTAACTATCGCCACTTCTTTTCCTAATAATTTTTAAAACTTGCATTTTGACAGTGCTTATCCATCAAAATTACTGCGCAGAAGAAATAAATCTCAATCTGTAAATCTCTTGTCGGGTATTGCGATAGTGAAAGGCTGGAAGGAAGAACCCCCAAGAGAAAGGTTCGGTTCTGATGCATCACCCATAAAGAAAAGGCGGTAAATACGAAAAATGTATTTGCCGCCTTTTTCTCCTAGTTTCAGATGATTGTATCTGATATTTCTTGATAGATTAAATCTGTTATTCCTTAATTGATTAAATCTGGTATTTCTTTGTGAGATTTCTCAATTTTTCGGCAATATCTTCCAGGAATACACGCTCCTTGAGCTTGTGACTGTTGCCAACCATAGCATTGAGGGAGAAGGCATTGAGCATCCAGCTTCTGGCACTTCCTTCCTCGAAGCAGTCACCATACTCAATGTAATAGCGGTATCCGCTGCCACAGCAGATGCTGATTTCAAACAGTTCCTCGATGGAATGGAGGTTGTTGATGAAGGTACGGCGAGAGAGTTCCGTTCCTTCGCTGAGATCAGAATCCTTCCAATTGCTTCGGATTTCCTTTAAGGTGATGCCGCCCCTTTTTCTAGCCCGATGGATGGTTTCCACGAGCCAGACATATTTGTTCAATTGATTGATAGCCATATTCTGTTTCTTTAATTTGGTACAAAGATAATGGAAAAGTAGGAAAATATGTTGCACAAGATAGATTTATTTCATGCAAATTTCAATTATTTCATCGTTTTATGAAAATAAAACGAACCTGTGCAGCCAATTTTCATATTTTATTTGTAATTTTGCCATGTCATTCAGAGTTTTGCTATTCTATTCATGCAGCACTAAGATTAGAGGAATTTCTGATATGGCATAATCCTAGGCAGCTTTTTGCAGTTTGGGTGTTTGTAGAATATAAATTATAGTGTTGCGAAGTTTTAATTAAGTAAAAGAAGATTATGGAAAAAAAACGTTTTTTTGAACCATGGATTCCTGAAAAGTATAATGAGGGTATCAATGGCAAGAAGATTTTGGTTTTTGGTGCCAGTTATTACTGTAAAGAAGTAAATTGTCCTTATTATAAGGACTGCACAAGTGTAGAAAAGAAGGATAGTAGTTTATATGATAAACGTTGTCCATCGTATATTGCTAGCAATCGTTGTTTGCATGATGAGCCATCATATACTACAGGTGAGGCTAGAGCGTATTCGAATTTTGCTCGTCTGTTTTCCCCATATGTAAAAGAAGGTGAGAATATTTGGGACTATCTTGCTTTTACAAATTATGTTCAATTTTTCTTGCCATGTAGAAAGGGTGATTCTGGAAAGGTAAATTCTGCTCGAACTCTACCAAAGCATTTATCTCCTCGAGATTTTGATGCATTCATTGAGGTTATTCAAGAGCAAAAACCTGACGTCGAAGTTATTTGGGGAACAGTTATTGATAAGCCTATAAGAGATAGACAAAATAATCAGTTTATTTACGATCTGGATGAGTGTTTTGATAATACTGAAGGATATATTTGTCATATGAATATTCCAAATGTAGACCATGATATAGCATTGTTTAGTTGTTACCATCCAAGTTCTAAATCTTGGAATGAAAGTTTTGAAGATGCTGCTAGATATTTGGATGTTCTTTTAAAGAGATAAATAATTTTCTTTGTACTCATAAGTTAGGTCTTTAGAACTTTATAAGGACCTAGCTTTGAGTTATAATACGAGAATATATAAAGTTGGATTTCATAACAACCAAGCATCAATCTCATGAAAGAAATCGCATTTGATTCTTTGCTGCTGATAGCTGCTGACGATGTTAGTCAGCAAGCTATCAATCAGCTTCGCTCAGATGGAATATATTCCATCGAGGACCGTTCTTGCACACTTATCAATATGGTAGTGGTATCTACTGCCGAAGGAGCAGAACATGTTCATCAGGTATTGGAGAACCACGAACGTGCCAGAAAGAATGTAGTCGTAAAAATGACTCCGGAACTCAGCATCAAGGATGAATCTGATATCGACTCTATCTTGTCTTTTCAGCAAAATCCAGGCTGTAATCCATACATGGAATTGAAGCACTTCTTGCAAGTGTACCATGAGAATGTGGAGATTCATGGGATGGTAGGCTTTGATTTCAGAAGTTTCTCCGATATCATCAGAGGAAAGAATGTGGTATCTGTCTATTCGTATGAATATCAAGACGACATAGCTGAGGCTATCTGCCACCTAAAGTCTGTTAATCTAAAAGACAATGGCAAATATCTTCTGTCGTTTACAGTAGGTAAGTATGATGAGAAGGCTCTATCCAGGCATTTGGCTTCTCTCAATGAATACATGGATGCTTTCCCCGAAGAGAGCAGCCTCTACTGGACATACAGAGAAGCAACTCCGCAAAAAGTAACTTTGTTTGCTTCTATATCTTCAGAGCAATAAAAATATGAAATGCCTCAACCATACTGGGCGAAATCTGTTATTATTAGGTTAAAACTGTAAGTAAGTAAACGATTTCATACAATTATAATAAGGAATCGTGTGGTTATTGCTTTTCTTTTTGTATCTTTGCAGCCGTTTGGCAATTGTGAGTACCAAATCATACATAAAGGAAAAAAGAATATCTAATAATAAATAAAAAGTAATGACTACACTTACAATTTCTATTATTGTCGTTTTCGTGCTCGGCTATGCACTCATAGCTACCGAAAGCTTGACTAAGGTTAACAAGGCTGCGATAGCCCTGTTGATGTTGGTAGGTTGTTGGACCCTCTACATGATGGATCCAATGCAGTATCTCCAGTTGATGCACCCTGATTATACAGGCGGCGCTGCTGGGATGGTGGAGAAGGTGACCGGAATCATCCAGGAACATCTGGGCGATACTGCCACAACACTCTTCTTCCTGATGGGTGCGATGACCATCGTGGAAATCGTTGACCAGAACGGCGGATTCAACTGGGTTCGCAAGGTGATGAAGACCAAGTCGAAGCGTGCGCTCCTCTGGCGTATCGCTATCCTTACCTTCTTCCTCTCTGCCATCCTCGACAATCTGACCACCAGTATCGTGATGATCATGATTCTCCGAAAGCTCGTCACCGACCACAAGGATCGCATGGTTTATGCATCCCTCGTCATCATCGCAGCCAATTCGGGTGGTGCCTTCTCGCCAATCGGTGACGTTACCACCATCATGCTCTGGAACAAGGGATTGATTACTGCAGCCGGCGTTATCGCCGAAATCTTCATCCCATCTGTGGTTTCCATGGTGATTCCAGCCCTCATCCTTCAGACTATGTTGAAGGGCGAACTCGTGATGCCTGAGGTTTCTGCCCAGCAGAATGCATCGGTCAGCGATTTCACCGAAGGTCAGCGCAAGGCTGTGTTCTGGTTGGGAGTAGGCGGTTTGATTTTCGTTCCTATCTTCAAGAGTATCACCCACTTACCTCCATTCGTAGGAATCCTCCTGGTATTGGGCGTTCTCTGGACTGCTACCGAAGTTTTCTATCGCGGTTTGCATCGTGGAGCTGATGCCGAGGGCACTCAGAAGCGAGTAACCAAGTTGCTTTCTCGTGTTGATATGAGTACCATCCTCTTCTTCCTCGGTATCCTGATGGCAGTATCCTGCCTGGCTGAGATTGGCGTATTGACCGCTTTGGGTCAGGGCTTGAACGTCGTATTCGATGGCAACCATTACCTGGTTACTGGTATCATCGGTGTGCTTTCAAGTATTGTTGACAATGTGCCTCTGGTAGCCGGATGTATGGGAATGTATCCTGTGGCAGCCGCTGGCGATATGGCTGTGGATGGTGTCTTCTGGCAGTTGCTCGCCTACTGTGCCGGTGTAGGAGGTTCAATGCTGATTATCGGTAGTGCTGCTGGTGTGGTAGTAATGGGCTTGGAGAAGATTACCTTCGGCTGGTATATGAAGCACATCTCCTGGATTGCTTTCGTAGGTTACATCGCAGGTATCGTTTGCTACTGGTTCATCCGCACCTTCCTTTATGCTATCTAAAGGATAAGTGTTTTCAGATGTAGGCTCCACACGCCCTGAAAGGGCAGAAGCTCTTAGCCCAGGGCAACACCCTGGGTA
>ENA-OUOU01001735-OUOU01001735.1-human-gut-metagenome-genome-assembly--contig:-NODE-1735-length-11029-cov-4.974667_pt1 | contig 11029 bp, 8 predicted proteins | sample MGYA00237936_ERZ548765 | MGnify/ENA primary metagenome ERZ548765 (study PRJEB26490, sample SAMN05356889) | human gut metagenome | biome: terrestrial biome; feature: human-associated habitat; material...
ATGCAAAGAAGGCCACTTAATGTGGCCTTCGTCTTGCATAGGACTGTAGAGCAGCAAACGTAACGCCCGCCCGTCTCCGACCGACGGTCGAGTGGACTATTTTGCGGCACCGGGGATGCCGTGGGAGGTTTTGGCGGTTTTGGCTCCGTTTACGATGGCGGTTTGCAAAGCCCTTACGGCGAGCATGCCCAGCAGGTCTAGGGGAACGGCGGCGCTTGCCTGGGCGCCCAGTTTGCCGCTGGCGAGGGTGTAGATGGTGTCGCCGTCGTTGGTGGTGTGCGTGGGACGGATGGCGTGTGCGTAGGCGTCTGCGGCCATCTGGGAGACCTTGGTGGCTTGTGCCTTAGTGAGTTCCACGTTGGTGACGATGCAGCTGATGGTGGTGTTGGTGCGGTCGAGCGGCATCTGCATGGATCCGGCGGCGGCAAAGGCTGCGAGTTCCATGTCGACGATTTGGTCGCTATCGGCTGCGGCGCGCATACCGGCGACCCACTCGCCGGTGAAGGGGTCGACAACGTTGCCGCAGGCGTTGACCGAGACCACGGCGCCCACCTTGATGGGGCCGAGCGCCAAAGCGGCAGCGCCAAGGCCGGCCTTCATGCAGGTGGCAGGTCCCATGAGCTTACCTACGGTGGCGCCGGTGCCGGCGCCCACGTTGCCCTGCTCGAGCGAGGCAGGGGTGTGGTCGAGCGCCTCGCGCACGGCGGCGATGCCGGCCTCAATGTCGGGGCGAACGGCGGGGTTACCAAAGGCGAGGTCGAAGATACAGCTGGAGCACACGATAGGCACCTGCGTGGGGCCGACGGGAAGGCCGATGCCGCGGCTCTCAAGCTCGCGAGCGACGCCGCTTGCAGCCTCGAGGCCAAAGGCCGATCCACCCGAAAGGCAGACGGCGTGGACCTTGTCCACGGTGTTCTCGGGTCGCAGCAGGTCGGTTTCGCGCGATGCTGGAGCACCGCCGCGAACGTCAACGCCGCCGGTGGCACCCTCGGGCGCCACGATTACGGTGCAGCCGGTGCCGGCCTCCTCGTCCGTATAGTTGCCAAAGCAAAAGCCATCGACATTGCAAACATCGATGGCTTCGAGCAGTGTGTCCATGTTTTCTCCTATCGGTTTTCCGCCGGGCCTTATGCCCGGTCGGGATCCGTACGGTACGGCAAAATTGTAGGCGCTGGGGGATAACCAGCGCCAGATGCAATTACGAGAGTTTTTGAATCGCGCGTGCGACGCGAGCGATGGGCAAGCCCACCACGTTGTAGAAGTCACCCGAAATATCGTGCACAAGCATGCGGCCGCCTGTGCCTTGGATGCCGTAGGCCCCGGCCTTGTCCATGGGTTCGCCGGAGGCAACATAGCGCTCGATCTGCTCTTCGGTAAGCTCATAGAACGTCACGTCGGTCACATCGACAAACGACAGGCTCTCGGCGGCATGCGGAGCTGTAGCGTCGCCGGCTTTAACGATGCAGACGCCGGTTGCGACCTGGTGCGTGCGGCCCGAAAGCTCGCGGAGCATGGTGCGCGCCTCGTCCTCGGTTGCCGGCTTGCCCAGAATCTTGCCATCGAAGGTGACAATAGTATCGGCCGCGACCGTCAGCTCATTGGGCTCGGCATGTTCGGCGGCAACGGCGGCGGCTTTGGCGCGTGCTAAGCGTTCAACGAGCGTAAGCGGGGCCTCGCCATCAAAAGGCGTTTCGTCGATATCTGCGGGAATCACGCGAATGTCATAGCCCGCCTCGCGCATCAACTCGATGCGGCGCGGTGATTGCGAAGCCAAAATCATAGCTGAATGCCCTCGGCGACCTTCTCGACGGCCTTGTCGCCGGCGAGCGTGCGCAGCAGCTCAAGCGCAAAGGGGAGCGACTGTGCCATGCCGCTGGCGGTGATGATGTTGCCGTCGTGCGTGACCTTCTCGCCGGTATAGGCGCCTTCGGGGAAGCTTTTCTCAAAGCCAGGGAAGCATGTGGCGTGGCGCCCCTCGAGCAGGTCGAGCTCGCCCAGGATAAACGGGGCGGCGCAGATGGCGGCAACGTGCTTGGTCGCGGCGAACTCGCAGACCACGTCGCAGACGCGCTGATCGGCACGCAGGTTGGTGGCACCGGGCAAGCCGCCGGGCAGCACGACGCAGTCGTACTCGTCAAAGTTGATCTCATCAAAGAGCGCATCGCAGGTCACGGGGATCTGCAGCGAGCTTACGACCTCACGCGTGGGCATGATCGAGACGAGCGTGGCACGCACGCCGCCGCGACGCATGACATCGACCATGGTCAAGCATTCAATAGTTTCAAAGCCATCGGCGGCGAGAACGGCAACGCTGGGCATGAGGGTTCCTTTCATAGGCGGCATACAATTAGCCGTCTTATACCCCGAAGACCTCCGCTTGCCACGCTCGATTTCTCAATGATTTATCTGAGCAATGATTGAGTGACTAGTTGCGCCTAAGGTGGACGACGGTCTCGCAGTGGAAGGTTTGCGGGAACAGGTCGACTGGCGTGATCTTTACGGGGGAGAAGGTGCCTTCTTCGACAAAGCGTTTGAGATCGCGCGCCAGGGTGGCCGGGTCGCAGCTCACGTAGGCGACATCGCGCGCACTCGTGCTGGCGATAAGGTCGATCGCCTCGGGGGCGAGGCCTGCGCGCGGCGGGTCGACCACCAAGACGTCGGCATCCTGGTCGGGGAACTCGCGCACCGCGTCTCCGCCAATGACGTCGACGTTATCGAGCTTGTTGATCTCCAGGTTACGGCGCAGGTCGCGCACGGCGGGGCCGTAGGCCTCGACGGCGGCGACAAAGTCGCAGCGGCGGGCGAGCGGCAGGGTAAAGGTGCCGGCACCGCAGTACAGGTCCACGGCAAGCTCGTCTTCCTGCGGGTCGAGCGCTTCCATGACAAGATCGATCAAAATCTCGGCACCCTTGGTGTTGACCTGGAAAAAAGACGGGGCAGACAAGCGCATCTGACCCTCGGCGATATTCTCGGTCCATGAGCCCTCTCCGGCGAGCATTTCGACCTTGGAGACACGGCGGGCCTTCTTTTCGCCCTTGCTCATCACGCGCACGATGCTCGTGGGATGAGCGGCGTCCGCCAGCACGCGGGAGACCTGCGAGCGCGGAAAAGAGCCTGTAGGCGTCCAGAGTGCGACCTCGAGTGCCTTGGTACGGCGCGATGCACGAATGCCCACGCGTTCGAGTCCCAAGTCATGGCTGCCGCTTAGATAGTTGAGTGCGCCGACGACCGATTTGAGCGCCTTCGGGAAGCGCTTATCGAACAGCGGGCACGCATCGACGGTCACGATTTTGCTGGGGTCGACACCGTGCATGCCAAGGCGCACGCGACCGTTGACGACGGTCGGTTCGAGCTCGATTTTATTGCGGTAGCCCCAGTCGTCCTTGGTGTGGCAGATGGGCTGTACCAACTCATCGACCTGCTCAGGAGCGAACTTGCCGATGCGCTCGAGCGTGGAGCGCAGGTTTTGCTCCTTGGCGGCAAGCTGTGCCGTGCGTGAGAGATTGCCCCACGAACAACCGCCGCAGATGCCAACGAAGGGGCAGGGGGGCTGAATGCGATCGGGGCTCGGCTCCAGAATCTCGGTCGTGCGGGCGCGCATGAACGACTTGCCGTCCTGTACGACCTCGGCCTCGACGGTGTCGCCTGCCACGGCGCCCTGCACAAAGACGGCCTTGCCGTTGTCGGCGTGCGCCAGCCCGTCTGCGCCGTAGGTCATCGATTCTATAGTGAGCTTCATATCCCTGCCTGTCATTCGTGTTGTTGTTCGCACCATGGTAGCAGGGAAAAGCGCCCCGCATCCGAGGCTTTCCTCAAATGCGGGGCGCTTCTACAAACTGCTTCTACAAACGACTATTTCGTCTTGCCGGTAATGAGCGTCTTAAGACCCAGGCCGATCAGGCCCAGGCCCATGCGCACACGACCGGGGCGATGGCGCTCGATGGCCTTGGTCTTGCCGGCGGGCTTATCGCGACGGGCGCTCGTCTCGGGTGCGGGCTTGGTGACCTGCGGCTCGGGCTGAGGTACAGGTGCGGGCTCGGGCTCAATGACGGTCGCCTGGACCTTTTGGACCTTGGGTGCTTCCGGCTGCGGCTCGGGCTCGGGGGCGGGTTTCGCCTCAATGACGGGCTCGGGCGCGGCCTCGGCGTTGCGATAGGCGCGCTCCAGCAGAGCTTCCTGCGAGTTGAAGGGTTTCTCACCCTCTGCACGCTCTACGGGGACCCAGGTGCCGTCGCTCGTGAGGCTGCGGGCCTTCACGTTGTCGCGCAGCTGCATGCCCATGTACTCGTGTACTAGGGCGCGGCAGGTGGGGTCGAGCACGGGGAAGGCGATCTCCACGCGGTGCTCGGTGTTGCGCGTCATCATGTCGGCCGAGCTCAGGTAAATCATGTCCGAGTCCACGCCAAAAGCGTAAACACGGGCGTGCTCCAAAAAGCGTCCGACGATGGAGCGGACATGCACGTTCTCGGTCTTGCCCGGAACACCGGGCTTGAGGCACGAGATGCCGCGGATGATCATGTCCACGCGGACTCCGGCGCACGATGCCTCGGCGATCTTGTCGATAACCTCGCGGTCGGTGAGCGAGTTGAGTTTAAAGAACACGCGGGCGGGCTCGCCAGCGAGAGCGCGCTGAATCTCGCGATCCAGACCGCGCATGATGAGCGGCTTGAGGCCTACGGGCGCCACGCCCAGGAAGCGGTAATCGCCGCGCAGGTTGCCCAGCGACAGGTTGCGGAAGAACAGGTTGGCGTCCTCGCCGATGCCGGGGTGGGCGGTCATGAGCATAAAGTCGCTGTAGAGTTTGGCCGTCTTCTCGTTAAAGTTGCCGGTGCCCAGCAGCGTCAGGCGCGTTAGCGCCATGCCCTCGCGATAGGTGAGCTGGCAGATCTTGGAGTGGCACTTAAAGCCCTCGGAGCCGTAGATGACGGTGCAGCCGGCCTCTTCCAGGCGCTCGGCCCACTCGATGTTGTTCTGCTCGTCAAAGCGCGCGCGGAGCTCCATGAGCACCGTGACTTCTTTGCCGTTCTCGGCGGCATCGATCAGTGACTCGCACAGGCGGCTCTGCTTGGCCACGCGGTAGAGCGTGATGCGCAGCGAGATGCACTCGGGGTCATAGGCGGCCTCGTGCACCAGATCCAGGAACGGATTCATGGCCTCGTAAGGGTAAAAGAGCAGCTTGTCGTGCTGCAGCACCTGCTCGCGGATGGAGCGGGTCATATCGATGGTGGGGTTGGGCTGCGGCTTAAACGGCGTAAAGAGCAGCTCGTTGCGCAGGTGCTCGGGAATCTTACCCTCAATGCCAAAGACGTAGCCCAGGTCGAGCGGGATATCGCAGGTAAAGACAGAGCGGCGCGAAAGCTCGAGCGCCTTGCGGATGGTCTTGAGCGTCGCCTTCTCGAGCGATCCCGAGACCGCGAGCACTACCGGCTGCAGACGCAGGCGCTTCTTGAGGATGCGCTTCATGTGCTGGCGGTAGTCCTCTTCCTCTTCGACGCCCTCGCCGTCCGGATCGATGTCGGCGTTGCGGGTGACGCGGATGAGCGCGCGGTCGAGTGGCTTGTAGGAGCCAAAGCAGCTGTCCAGGCAGGCGAGGATGACGTCCTCGAGCAAGATGTAGGAGTAAGTGCCGGTGGGCGAGGGGATCTCGACCACGCGGTTCATCGAGGCGGGAATCTCGATAAGGCCCAGCAAGCTCTCCTCGTCGGTGACGCCGTCCAGGCCACAAGCCAGATAGAGTGCGCCGTTGCGCAGGTTGGGGAAGGGATGGCGCGGGTCAATGACCAACGGCGAGATGACCGGCGACACGTAGGCCTGGAAGTAGCGGGTTACAAAGGTGCGCTCCTCGGGCGTAAGCGAATCGATGCGGGCGCGGTGAACGCCCAAGGTGTCGAGCTTGCCCTCGATGCTCTTAAAGATGGACTCCCATCGGGTAAGGAGCCCGGGCATTTCGGCCATGACAGCATCGACCTGTTCGGAGGCGGTCATATTGCTCTTGTTGTCGACAGGTTGTTTTTTGAGCTCTGCCAGATCGGACAGGCCGCCCACGCGCACCATGAGAAACTCGTCGAGGTTAGACTCGAAAATCGACACGAACTTTAGACGCTCGAACAGCGGAACGGTCTCATCGAAGGCTTCGTCAAGCACGCGGTTGTCAAAGCGCAGCCAGCTAAGCTCTCGGTTTTGCGTGTACGAGAAGTCGCGCGGCGGTTTGCGCAGCTTTGCGGCGGCTTGCTTCTTTTCGATTTTGCTCGGCATATGCATCTGTCCGTTCAGTCCCCACAGAGGACGGTAGCCTAACACTTTTCACTATTGTCTCAATTTAGTCGACCGCTGGCACGGACGTATCGCGTGAACGGTATCTTTACCTACTTCTTACGCTGACGAGTCATAGGACTGACGCCCTGCTCGTCTGCAAGCGGTCTATATCCTCACTCAACTGGTGAGTATGTGTGAATAAGAATGATAGGTAGCTGAATATCATCGAATACAGACAGAAACACGAACAAGCGTCATTTATATACATAAAACCGATTTAGCTATGCAATTCTGAATCAAAAGTTTAGAGACGCAATCGCAAATGGTTTTTAAGAAAAAAGAGCGTTTACCTTAGAAAAGTTACTTTAGAACGCCGAAGTACATCATGGGGGAATCACATGCGATATACCGTTCATCGCACTTTGTTGACCGTTCGGGGGCGAGGTGGAATTGCGGGTGATTTTTGGATATAACTAGAGCTGTCAGCAAGCAGCGTCCCATATGGAGGGGCGCTGATACATTCGGCCAGTAAGGCCCGAAAGAAAGGTAGGAGGCCATGACGAAAGGTCTGCACGTGCCTTCCGAGATCGGCAAGCTCAGGAAGGTCTGCCTGCACCGTCCCGGCGACGAGCTCCTCAACCTGCCGCCCGACGAGCTCGAGCGACTCCTGTTCGACGACGTCCCGTTCCTGGAGGTCGCGCAGCAGGAGCACGACACCTTCGCCCAGATCCTGAGGGACCAGGGCGTGGAGGTCCTCTATCTCGAGAACCTCGTCGCCGAGGTGTTCGACCAGGTCCCCGGCGCCCGCGCCGAGTTCACCGACCAGTACATCGCCGAGGCCGGCATCCGCGGCCAGCACATGCCGCAGATCGTCCGCGAGAAGCTGGACTCCATCGAGGACAACCTCGAGTTCGTCAAGAAGACCATGGCCGGCATGACCAAGGCCGAGATCGACATGCCCCTCACGGCGTCCACGACCCTCGACTCCCTGGTCAACTCCGAGTCCGAGTCCGACCTGATCATCGACCCGATGCCCAACCTCTACTTCACCCGCGACCCGTTCGCGGTCGTCGGCGAGGGCGTCAACCTCAACCGCATGTACTCGGTCACCCGCAACCGCGAGACCCTGTACGGCAAGTACGTCTTCAAGTACCACCCCGACTACAAGGACGTCTCGCTGTACTTCCGCCGCGACTGCCAGTTCCACACCGAGGGCGGCGACGTGCTGAACATCAACGAGAAGACCCTCGCCGTCGGCATCTCCCAGCGCACCCAGGCCGCCGCGATCGACGTCATGGCCCAGAACATCTTCTGGAACTCCGACTCCAAGGTCGAGCGCATCCTGGCCTTCGACATCCCGGTCTCGCGCGCCTTCATGCACCTCGACACGGTCTTCACCCAGATCGACGTCGATAAGTTCACGATCCACCCCGCCATCATGGGCACCCTGCGCGTCTACGAGCTGACCGCCGGCAAGAACCCGGGCGACGTGAACATCCGCCTGATCGAGGACACCCTCGAGCACGTCCTGGAGGACGCCACCGGCGTCGACCAGGTCAAGCTGATCCCCTGCGGCGGCGGCGACCCGATCGCGGCCTCCCGCGAGCAGTGGAACGACGGCTCCAACACCCTGTGCGTCGAGCCCGGCAAGATCTGCGTCTACGCCCGCAACACCGTCACCAACGACGTGCTGTACAAGGAGGGCCTGGACCTTCTCGTCGTGCCCTCCGCCGAGCTCTCCCGCGGCCGCGGCGGCCCGCGCTGCATGAGCATGCCCTTCTGGCGCGAGGACCTCTAAGTCTTTCCGTTTCCGGTGCGGTCCCCCTACAACCGCACCGGTTTCGCCCGTCAAACGGGCAACACTAATTACTTACGTAATTCATTTCTTCGAAAGGAAACGAACCATGGGTGTTAACCTCTCCGGCCGTAGCTTCCTCAAGCTCCTCGACCTCACCACCGAGGAGATCGAGTACCTGCTCAAGCTCTCCAAGAACTTCAAGGACATGAAGCGCGCTGGCGTTCCGCACCGCTATCTCGAGGGCAAGAACATCGTTCTGCTCTTCCAGAAGACCTCCACTCGTACCCGCTGCGCCTTCGAGGTCGGCGGCATGGATCTGGGCATGGGCGTCACCTACCTCGATCCCGGTTCGTCGCAGATGGGCAAGAAGGAGTCCATCGAGGACACCGCCCGCGTTCTCGGCCGCATGTATGACGGCATCGAGTTCCGTGGCTTTGCCCAGGACGATGTCGAGGAGCTCGCTGCTAAGTCCGGCGTGCCCGTGTGGAACGGCCTGACCACTGAGTGGCATCCCACCCAGATGCTCGCCGACATCCTGACCGTCCAGGAGAACTTCAACTACGACATCAAGGGCAAGACCCTCGTCTTCATGGGCGACTGCAAGAACAATGTCGCTCGCTCCCTCATGGTTGTCTGCTCCAAGCTCGGCATGAACTTCGTGGCCTGCGGCCCCGAGGAGTGCATGCCCGCTGACGACGTCATCGAGGCCTGCAAGCCCATCGCCGAGGCCAACGGCTGCACCATCAAGCTGACCACCGACGTCAAGGACGGCGTCACCGGTGCCGACGTTATCTACACCGACGTGTGGGTCTCCATGGGCGAGCCCGACGAGGTCTGGGCCGAGCGCATCGCTCAGCTCACCCCGTATCGTGTCACCTCCGAGGTCATGGCTATGGCCAACCCGGGTGCCATCTTCCTGCACTGCCTGCCCAGCTTCCACGACACCAACACCACCATTGGCGCCGAGAAGTGCGAGCAGTTCGGCATCACCGAGCAGGAGGTCACCGACGAGGTCTTCGAGAGCCCCGCTTCCAAGGTCTTCGACGAGGCCGAGAACCGCATGCACACCATCAAGGCCGTCATGTACGCCACGCTCAAGTAAGAGCATCTAGCATCTCGCTCGGGGTGTATTGCTGCACACCCCGAGCAGTTTTATCTGGTAATAATCTCGCATCAAGCGGCAGGCACGGCACGGAAGAGCCGCTTCTGGCGAGATCAGTAAATGATTTATGAAGGGGGGATGAGAACTATGACTGAGACCGCTAAGAAAAAGCGCGGTATGCCTTCATCGTTCACCATTCTTCTTGCTCTGCTGGCAATTGTCGCAGTGATTACCGTTATCGTCTCCGGCACGTCCGGCGGCGCGGTTACTGCCGCCCGTCTGAGCGATTTCTGCACCGCCCCGATCCTGGGCTTCGCTGACGCTCTGCCCGTCTGCCTCTTCGTTATGATCCTGGGCGGCTTCCTCGGCATGATGACCGAGACCGGCGCCCTGGACAACGGCATCGCCGTTCTGGTGCAGAAGCTTAAGGGCAACGAGATTATGCTCATTCCCGTGCTGATGCTCATCTTCTCCCTCGGTGGTACCACCTATGGTATGTGCGAGGAGACCGTTCCCTTCTACGCCCTGCTCGCCGCTACCATGATGGCTGCTGGCTTCGACCCCATGGTCGGTGCCGCTACCGTCCTGCTCGGCGCTGGCTGCGGCTGCCTGGGCTCCACGGTTAACCCGTTCGCCGTCGGCGCTGCCGTCGACGCTCTGACCGGCGTTGGCATTGAGGTCAACCAGTCCATCATCATCGGCCTCGGTGCCGTCCTGTGGATTGTCACTACCGCTATGTCCATCGTCTTTGTGATGAACTATGCCAAGAAGGTCAAGGCTGACAAGGGTTCCACCGTCCTGTCGATGCAGGAGCTCAAGGACGCCGAAGAGGCTCACGGCAAGGCTGCTTCCGAGGTCCACAAGGAGGTCAAGCTCACCGGTCGTCAGAAGGGTGTTCTGATCGCCTTCGCCTTCACCTTCGTCGTCATGATCGTCGGCTTCATTCCGCTGGCCGACCTCAACGAGGGCGTCGCCAACTTCTTCGATGCTGGCGCTGTCTACGACGCCGACGGTAACGCCGTCGTCCAGGGCTGGTCTGCCCTGATCACCGGCCTGCCCATTGGCCAGTGGTACTTCGACGAGGCTTCCACCTGGTTCTTCCTCATGGCTGTCCTGATCGGTATCATCGGTGGCCTGTCCGAGAAGCAGATTGTGAACACCTTCATTACCGGCGCTGCCGACATGATGTCCGTTGTCCTCGTCATCGCTCTCGCCCGCGGTATCTCCGTCCTCATGGCTAACACCGGCCTCGACGTCTACGTCCTCGACGCCGCCGCCAATGCCCTGGCTGGCCTGTCCGGCGTGATCTTCGCTCCCATGAGCTTCCTGGTCTACTTCGGCCTGTCCTTCCTGATCCCCTCGACCTCCGGTATGGCCACCGTCTCCATGCCCATCATGGGACCGCTGGCTGTTAAGCTCGGCTTCTCGCCCGAGGTCATGGTCATGATCTTCTCCGCCGCCATCGGTGTCGTGAACCTGTTCACCCCGACCTCCGGCGCCATCATGGGCGGTCTCGCCCTGGCCAAGATCGAGTGGACGACCTGGCTCAAGTTTGCCCTTAAGCTCATCGTCGCGCTCTCCGTCGTCTGCGCCGTCATCCTGACCGTCGCCTGCGTGCTGCTCTAAGTACCCAACGGGTACCCCACGGAAACCTTGACGATCCTATAGAGGATCACCTGGTCATCGTCTGTCCGGTGGGGTAAACCCACCGGTAGACTCCTACCTTTAGCCCCCTTCCGTTCCGTGCGCGGGAGGGGGCGCACTTATGTTGCGCGGTTCTACGAACCGCGCAACCAGTCGACGCTGCGCGCCGCCCAGGGCGACAATTTGTCATTCAAAAGGCAAGGCATGACCAGAAGGTCTATGCCTTGCCT
>ENA-OUOU01001743-OUOU01001743.1-human-gut-metagenome-genome-assembly--contig:-NODE-1743-length-11010-cov-11.982656_pt1 | contig 11010 bp, 9 predicted proteins | sample MGYA00237936_ERZ548765 | MGnify/ENA primary metagenome ERZ548765 (study PRJEB26490, sample SAMN05356889) | human gut metagenome | biome: terrestrial biome; feature: human-associated habitat; material...
TCTCCATCAGCTCAAAGGGGTCGCGGGCTTCGCGGTCCATCTTGTTGATGAAGGTAAAAATGGGGATATGGCGCAGGGTGCACACCTTGAACAGCTTGATGGTCTGCGCCTCAACGCCCTTTGCAGCGTCGATGACCATGACGGCAGAGTCTGCCGCCATCAGGGTGCGGTAGGTATCCTCCGAGAAGTCCTGATGGCCGGGGGTGTCCAGAATGTTCACGCACTTACCGGCGTAGTTGAACTGCAGCACCGAAGAGGTGACCGAGATACCACGCTGCTTTTCAATGTCCATCCAGTCGGACACGGCGTGCTTGGCGCTCTGCTTGCCCTTGACGGAGCCAGCCTGATTGATGGCTCCACCGTACAGCAGCAGCTTTTCGGTAAGGGTGGTCTTACCTGCGTCGGGGTGGCTGATGATGGCGAACGTCCTGCGGCGTTCGATCTCTTCACGATTTGTCATAGATCGTAGTTTCTCCTATAAAAATTGCCTTTGCAAGGCAGAGAATAAATGGCAGACAGATGGTGTCTTACATGGGAGCCTCCATCCTGCTTTCTGAGAAAACCCTCTCCGGCCTGATGTCAGCCGCGACTGAGAGGGTTCCTGTTTTTACACATACGCACCTTATTCTATACGAAAACGCGTGATAATGCAAGGGTTTTCGTTATTTTTTCAGGATCAGGCAGGGCAGAGGGGCAGTTTCGGCCCAATTGGCAAAATCACACACCAGAACGGTGAAACTTTTCAGTGGAAGTGCCCGCAGAAAACGCAGCACCGCCTGTTTTTCGTCCGAGCCGATGACCGCCCCGCTGTACAGGATGGCGCTCACGACGCCGCCGGGGCGCACCGCCTGCAGCGCCGCCTGCAAGGCGGGGATGCTGCTCTGCGCGGTGGAGAATACCGCATGGTCCGCCCCCGGCAGCCAGCCAAAGTTGAACATGACTGCATCGGCGGTGCCGGGCTGCACATACTGTAATAAGTCGGCGTGGCTGCCGCAGACAAGGCTGTACCGGTCGGCGGGCACATTTGCCTGTTCCAGCCGGGTGCGGGTGGAGCGGATGGCTTCGGGCTGCACGTCAAAAGCCAGCACCCGCCCGGCGGGGGCGGTCAGATTGCACAGGAAGGCGGTGTCGCCGCCGTTGCCGCAGGTGGCATCCACGCACAGCTGCGGGTGCACCAGCCGGGCTGCTAAAAAGTCCTGCACAAATTTTACTGCCGTTAAGTCCGGGGTGCGGCGGCGCACCAGCTGCCCGCCCTCGGCGGCAAAGCCGAATTTGCCCCAGAAAGCAAGCTCGGCGGCGTTTTCCGGCAGCGGGGCGGTAAAAACCGTGGCGGCTTCCCGGTCATAGCCGCCAAAGCTGCGCAATACTTCTTTTAACAGGTAGGAGCCGTAGCCCTTGCGCCGCCACCGGGGCAGGATGCACAGGGCGGCAAGCCGTGCGCCCTTGGGGGCGGCAGAGAGGGTGCATTCTCCGATGCAGTCCTTTTCTTTATACAGGGCAAACCCCTGTTCAGTGCGGTGCAGTTCCATAAAAAGCTCCTCCTTGACGGGTCGATGTTCTTCCCTTACAATAGCAAGCGGAAACGCTGCTGTCAAGGGCGGAAAAACAGGACCGCATTTCACATATTCTTCACGGCGCAAGCGATTGATTTTCACATTTGACAGTTACAATAGGGACAGTTCAAAGGAACAGATGTCCCTGCGGACCGGCCTTTGAGGGAAGGATGTAGTAACATGGAAAACGAGAACAAGTGGGAATACGATTATTCCGCTTCCAATAACGAGACCGGCTACCCCAACGTGGGCAGCAGCGGCATGAACACGGCGAACCAGTATAACGAGCCGGAAGCACAGCCTGCACACCCGGCCGATACCGCCCCGGCAGATGGCGGCAGCGTGCCGCCCACCCCGCCGGAGCAGCCGCAGTACAGCGCCCCGGCGCAGCCGGAAAAGCCCCGCCGCAAGAAGAAGTTCAATGGCAAAAAGCTGGCACGCAGCGCCGTGGCGCTGGTGCTGGCAGCAGCCATGGGCTTTGCGGGCGGCTTTGTGGGTGCAAAATACGGCGGCGGCAGCAAGGTGGTCATCCAGCAGGTGGAGCGCCCGGCCAGCTCTGACAGCAGCACCGACAGCACCGGCAATTCCATCAGCGCCACCAGCGGCACCGGCCTGAGCACCGCACAGGTAGCCGAGATGGTCAGCCCCAGCGTGGTGGTCATCACCACCGAGCAGGTGGTCTACTCTCAGTGGTCCTGGTACGGCCAGAGTCAGGTGGAGAGCGGCGCAGGCAGCGGCGTCATCATCAGCTCGGATGGCTATATCCTCACCTGCGCCCATGTGGTGAGCGGTGCTTCCAACATCACCGTGAGCATCGGCGACAAGGATTACCCCGCTACGCTGGTGGGCGAGGATACCACTAGTGATATCGCCGTGGTAAAGGTCGATGCTACCGGCCTGACCCCCGCCACCGTGGGCGACAGCGACAACCTGAAGGTGGGCGAAAGCGTCATGGCCGTGGGCAACCCCTTGGGTGAGCTGGGCGGCACCGTGACCAGCGGCATTGTCAGCGCCCTGAACCGCAGCGTCAGCATTCAGGGTTCCAGCTCTGTCAACACCATGTCCCTGATCCAGATGGATGCCTCCGTCAGCCCCGGCAACTCCGGCGGCGGTCTGTTCAACATGAACGGCGAGCTGGTGGGCATCGTCAATGCAAAGTCCTCCGACAGCGATGCCGAGGGTCTGGGCTTTGCCATCCCGGTAAATGACGCCGTCAAGGTGGCGCAGGAGCTGCTGGAAAACGGCTATGTGACCGGCCGTCCCTATCTGGGCATCAGCTACTATGCCGTGACCGACGCCCAGACCGCCGCCCAGCTGGGCGTGAACGCCTACGGTGTCTACATCGTGGAAGTGGTCAAGGGCGGCCCTGCCGACAAGGCGGGCTTGCAGGCCGGTGACCGCATTGTGAGCGTGGACGGCAGCGAGGTGGCCACCCAGAGCGACCTTGGCACCCTGATGCAGAACCACAAGGCCGGTGACACCATTGAGATCACCGTTGCGCGCGGCGGCCAGATGCAGACCGTTAACGTCACCCTTGGCGAAAAGGGCGCAGATAATAGCTGAAAAATAGCATAAAGAAAGCGAGAGCCGGTGGCTTGTAAGCCGCCGGCTCTCGTTCTGGTTTAAGGATATAAAAAAGAGAATGTCAAAAATTATTTCTTTCTTAAATATTTAAGAAAGGCAAGAATGCCGAATAGGTAAAAACCATATTGCAGACACTGCATCACAACAGAAAGAGCCAAAAATGTGTTTACCATGCAAAAACTCCTTTAATAAGAAACACTGCCACTGATTGGTTTAGATGCATGTGAACGAAGTTTGACATTAGTTTGAGGAACAACCCATTCAAAGTAAGCGCTGCACGAAGTGGAATAAGAAACATCACCAGTTGACGGTGAATTTTTGGATACCGAAACAGGAGCGATATCAATAGAACTCAAGTTGACAGAACTGCGTTCGCAGGCACTGCCACTTGCTTCAAGAATAGTACTCCGAAGGTCGTCTGCTATTCCGGTGATGGTGATCTCAATGCAAACTGTACCAATAACGCCATCCTGAAACCAAACAGTGAGCTCGTCTGTTGCGGTTCGGCTGAAATTAATACGCATAATTTCTCGTGGCGTGATGATTTGCTCCGAAAGTTCAGAGCTGAAAGAACTGTTCAACTGAGTAATATCATTATTGCTGTATTCAGTGTGGTGGGTGATTTGAATATTTTGAAGGTCAGAAATAAGTTTTTCAACATCAGAAATCTTCAATTGAGACTGATCGCAGTCGATTTGATCCAAAGCAAAAGGAATCCCATTTGCCTGATACCAAGCGTTCATTTCAGAAATAAAGCTGGTTGGTTCAAGTTCAACGAGATCATTATCCGCAGCTGATGCAGCAATGGTGGGAAGAGCGCACAATGCCGTAATGGATGCGCCGGTACCAAGGATTTTAAGAAAGCTTTTTCTAGTCAACGTTTTCATTGTATACTCCTATCATTATTGAATAAATATGCGAATCAGTATACGAGGCATCGGGTTCATCTCCTTAAGATAGAAGTGGGGCTTTTCTGACTTCAGAATAGCAAAGTGAAATGTATTTGTCAAGCATATTCTTTCACGAATAGTATTTACAACGAATAAGTTTGTGGATATAATCAAAATACCAATACCGGAATTGGAGAAAATGCCATGGGGGTTTCTGAAAATTTAAAGCGCGGCGTGACCGAGATCGTTCTGCTTGCCCTTTTGAGCCAACAGGATATGTATGGCTATGAGATGGCGCAGGCGATGCGGGAGCGGAGCCACGAAAAGTTTACACTGCTGGAAACCTCAATGTATCCGACCCTGTACCGATTGCAGGACAACGGGTATATTTCGGCTCGGGAAGAGCTGGTGGGCAAACGCCGCAAGCGTACTTACTACCATCTGGAACCTGCCGGGCGGGCATATTTCCAAAAGATCTTTGCGGAGTATATGACGGTTCAGCAGGGCGTGCAGGAAATTCTGACCAGCTGTCAGGAAGAGGTGACAGATATTGAACCGTGAGAAGGAACAGGCAGAGCAGAAGCTTTGCCGCCGCTATTGCCGGGAGCTGCGCCGTGCACTGGTTTGTGTGCCGGAGCTGCGGGAACGAACGCTGGCGCAGATAACGGAATCCATGGAGGAATATCTGGACGAGCATCCCACAGCGGATTATCAGGAGCTTGTGCGGGTGTTTGGCACACCTGCGCAGGCTGCCGAAAATGTGCTGAACGAGATGGACGCAAAGCAGGTGCAGCAGCTCCTGAAAAAGTACCAGTGGCGCAGGGTGCTGGCAATCGTTCTGGCAGGGCTTCTGATTGCCTGTGCGATTTATCTGATAGCGTATGGAGCATTCTATCTGTACAGCCACTTTATTGTAGACTCTTTCTTTTGGGAAAGCTCTGCGGTTGAGATAGATGGTTCCTTACCGCCAACGATGGCAAAGTAAAACGGAGAATGATATTGTATGATGAAATTCATTAAAAAGCGAGTTTTGGCCGTTGTTTCGTTATTTCTTGTACTAACGCTCCTGCCTGTATTGCCCAAAACAATGGCTGTATCTCAGGGAAAAATGATTTCCCAGACTAGAGAGCAGCTTGACGCGGAACGATACATAGTCACAACCCTTTATGATACAACAATGGCACGCTCCAACAAGACCGGTGCAAAATCAACCGACTATTACTACAAAGGTTCCTGCGTATGGACGCTTACGGTTTACGGAGCGTTTTATTACGATGGAAAGACCTCTGCCTGTACAGGTGATTCCGTAACATATAGCACTTCAAGTGGATGGAGCTGTAATAGTGCCAGCAGTTCGCACAGCGGCTCATCTGCTACGGCGCATGGGACATTTACGGGTGCAAAAACGGTGTCTGACAGTGTTTCCATTTCCTGCGATTCCAAAGGTAACCTTTCCTGACGGAGTATTTATAACAGCATAGGCAACGAGGGCAGATGGCGTGTATCCCATCTGCCCTCAATTTTTTTACACCGCACCCAAAATGGTAGCGCTGTACGGCGCAAGGGCGGCTTCGCTTGTAAAAATGCGGCTGGGGCCGCGCCACAGGCTGGAAGAAGTGCCGTCGCTCAGCAGCTTCCACTGCCCGGCGGGCAGGGAGACGGTGCAGGCGGTTTCGGTGGGGTTATAAAAGACGCACAAAGCGCTCCACGCCGCGCCGTCGCCCCAGACGGCGGGCAGCGTCCAGCCCACCAGCGGCTGTTCCAGCGCAAAGAACTGCAAGGCCTCCGGGGCGTGACGGTCGGTGCTGCCCAGCCGGGGAAAGGCGGCCCGCAGCGCCAGAAGCCCCCGGTAGTAGTCCACAAGGGCGTGGTACTGCTCGGCACGGTTCCAGTCCAGCCGGTTCAGGGCGGGAGAGGAGCGGTAGCTGTTCCCTACCCCCTTTTTGGTGCGGGCAAACTCCTCGCCTGCCTGCATGAAGGGCAGGCCGAAGCTGGTCAGGTAGATGCCCGCCGCCAGCCGGTTCTGCGCCAGTGCCACGGTGTCCCGGGCGGTGAACTCCGGCTTTTCGTACCGGACGCAGAGCAGCTTGTCCCACAGGGTAAAGTTGTCGTGGGCGGAAACATAGCTCACGATCTGGCTGGGCGCGTGGGGCGGCAGACGGTCGCTGCGGCACCATGCCGCCACCGCTGCGCCGATATCCCAGAAGCTGCCGGGCTTGCCCTCCACATAGCCCGGCTCCCGGGCATCGAAGCAGCCGCCCTTGATGGCGTCCCGGGTGTCGTCACAGAAGATGCCCACCCGCTCGTTGAGCATGGCAAGGTTCGCCTTGTTGGCCTCGTACCGGTGCAGCTGGCTGGCACCGCCCTGCCACGGCTCGCCGTACAGCAGGATGTCCCGCCCGCCGGGCAGGCTGTCCAGCGCAGCGCGCACCGCGTTGATGCTCTCGGCGTCGTATAAGCCCATCAGGTCGAACCGGAAGCCGTCGATGTGGTACTCCTTCGCCCAGTAGAGGATGGAGTCGATGAGGTACCGCCGCGCCATGGGGCGCTCGCTGGCAAACTCGTTGCCGCAGCCGCTGCCGTTGGAAAAGCTGCCGTCCGGGTTTTGCCGGAAAAAGTAGTACGGCACGGTATTGTTCAGGGGGTTCTCGGTGCGGTAGGTGTGGTTATACACCACGTCCATCACCACCCCGATGCCCGCCGCATGGAGGGCGGCGATCATCTCGCGGCACTCCCGGATGCGCACCTCGCCCCGGGTGGGGTCGGTGGAGTAGCTGCCCTCCGGCACGTTGAAGTTGGTGGGGTCGTAGCCCCAGTTATACTGCCGCAGTAAAGGTTTTGCCTCGTCCACGCTGCCAAAATCAAAAATAGGCATCAGCTGGACGTATTTTACCCCCAACCGCTTGAGGTAGTTCAGGCAGGTGGGGTGGATGCCATCGCCGTGCAGGGTGGTGCCCTGCTGGGTGAATGCCATATATTTGCCCCGCCACGCCGGGCGCACCCCGCTGGCGGCATCCTGCGAAAAGTCCCGCACGCTCACCTCCCACACGGCGCGCTGCGCCGGGGGGATATTGGGGCGCACATCCCGCTCCCACCCGGAGGGCGCGGTGCGGGCAAGGTCTACGATCATGCTGCGGACGCCGTTTACCCCCGCCGCCCGGGCGTAGGGGTCGCCGGTCTCGCGGGTGATGCCGTCCACGGTGACGGCAAAGGTATAGTAGCGGCCGTGCTGCTCCCCGGGCAGCCAGACGCTCCACACCCCCTGCGCGCCGCGCACAAGGGGCTTTGTGCCCAGCACGGCACCGCCGTCTCCCTTGTGGTATAAGGTCACAGTGACCGCCTCGGCGGTGGGGGCCCACAGCCGAAGACAGGTGCCGCCGGGGGTGTAGTCCGGCCCAAGGGGGCCGGTATAGTAGTTTTCGCGGTGGAAGGGTACGTTTTCAAACAGTGTTTTCCACTGGGCAGGCGTTTTTGCAGCCATGGTCAGCTTCATTCCTTCTTAAAAGATTCGTTATATTCAGTGTATCGGACAACAGGCTTTTTTTCAAGAGGAAATCGACGTTTACAGTGGAAATCAATCTTCCTAAGAACGGCTTTGCGCTATGTCGGAAACCTTGCCGCCACCTCTGAAGCCGTCCCCTTGGGGAAGGTGGCATCGCCGTAGGCGATGACGGAAGGGGTGCTTCCCCCGCCGCGCGGCTGTTTCCACAGGAAACCAGCGCGGCAGCTGCCGTTTGCCGTCATGACCCCTCCCCGTGAAAATGGGGTTCAGAAACGCCCGCAGGCGTTTCTGAACCCCGAAATTTAAAATTATTTTTCCGCTGAACATGGCCAGAGCGCAAGCGGAGGCCATTCAAAATCGTCTCACTCCAGATACATCCGCCGCAGCCGCATCAGGCGGGCGGGGGTCAGGCCGTATTCGGCTTCTAGATAGCTCTCGGCGCTGCCGTAGTCCTGCCGGATGGTGCGCAGCACAAAGGGCGCAATCTCCGGGTCTACCCCGGCGGAAGTCTGCCAGCGCATCCGCTGCGCCGGGTCGGCGGCGATCTCCGCCGCATGGTCAGCCATGGCCTTTTCGATCTCGGCGGCGCGGCAGAGGTTGGTGCGGGCGTAATCCGCGCAGATGGTCTCGTCCGAGGCACCCAGCGCCAGCAGGATCAGCATGGCGGCTACGCCGGTGCGGTCCTTGCCCGCCGTGCAGTGGAACAGGATGGGCGTCTCGCCGGCTTCCAGCGCACGGAACAGCTCTTTGAAGGCCTTGTTGCCGGTGAGCATCTGCCGGTACATCAGCTGGGTGAGACTCATCCCGGCGGGGGCGCTCTGCACCAGCCGCTGGATGTCGTTGGGAGAAAAATCGATCTCCTGCCCGGTGGCGTCCCGCAGGCCGCAGATCTGCACCAGCCGTGCGCCGTCCGGCACATAGTCCGGCAGCTTGGCGGCCTCTGCGCCGCTGCGCAGGTCAAGGATGAGCCGCAGCCCCAGCCCGTCCAGCCGGGCGCGGTCGGCTTCGGTGGTCAGCCGCCCGGTGGGGAAGCCCCGGTAGATCTGCCCCCACTTTACGGTCTTGCCCTCGTCGGCGCGGTAGCCGCCCAGCTCCCGGAAGTTGTTGCCGCCTGTAAAGGGCAGCTGGGTGCCCGGGACGGGATGCTCCGGGGCAGCCTTGGCGGCGGCGCTGGAAAGCACCGGTGCGGTGTAGAAGGGCTTTGCGGGCCGTCCCCGGCGGGGCGGCAGGCTGGCGGTGCTGCCCAGAACCTCCAGCAGGTAGCTGCGCAGCAGGTCGATATAGGCAGAGCTGGTGTCCCGCCGCTGCACCAGCGAGACGCACAGCGGGGGCATATCCTCCAGCAGCACGTCCCGCACCCGGTCCAGCTCCCGGCGGGCGCCGGGCTCGTAGCGGGTCAGGCAGGTGCACAGCTGCTCCTGCACCAGATAGTAGGCCTGATAAAAGCTGGGGCCGATCTCGGCGTTGGGTGCAAAGCCCGCCCGGGCGCAGGCCGCCCACAGCGGGCTGAACAGATCCTGCCGCAGGCTGGGCAGCAGCACCCGCTGCCCGCGCAGCTCTGCCAGCGGGATGCGCTCCTTTTCCCAGAAGGGGTGTCCCCGGGGCACCAGCAGGCAGGCGGGGTCTGCCCGCAGGGTGGTGCGCGCCAGCACCGGCGCGGCGCAGCCAAGGTCGATGACCAGACCCGCGTCCAGCTCGCCCTGCTCCACCCCATCGGCCACGGCGTCGTTGTCCAGCAGGCGGAACCGCATCTCCACATGGGGGTACTGCTGCCGGAACTTGTCCAGCTGCGTTTCCAGCCCGGGCAGATAGTCCGGTACCAGTGCCACGCTGATGCCGATGCGCACCGGCTGGGCAGACTGGATCTCTGCCCGCAGGGCGGCCTGCATCTGCTGGAACTGCTCCACCACCGGGGCGGCATGGCGCTGCAGGCTCATGCCACGGTCGGTGAGCGCCAGCTTGTGGTGGGCGCTGATGAACAGCGGCCCGCACATTTCGGCTTCCAGCGCAGAGATGCTCTGGCGCAGCGCCTGCCGCGACAGGAACAGCCGCTGTGCGGCGCGGGTGTAATTCATTTCTTCGCACAGGGTCAAAAAGTAGTGCAGCTGGCGGATATCCATGGTCTCCTCCCGGGAAAGTTTGTTCTGGAAAAAGAATACCGCTTTTTCGGCGGAATGTAAAGAGAGGACAGCAAAATGGGGTCAACCCTCTCAGTCTGCCCCCGCTGGTCGCAGCTTATTAGTGCTGACCGACAGATGCGTAAAAGCTCCCCCTGAGAGGAACGACTTCCCCCGCTCCGGGGGAAGATGTCACCGCAGGTGACAAAAGGGGGAATCTGGCATCGCGTAGCGATGACTGAGAGGGTTCTTCCCCTTCAAAAAAGGAACACCGGAACGCCCGCAGGTGTTCCGGTGCCCCGAAGTTTAAATAAGGAAAATCAGATCAGGCTCAGAGCCTCTTCATCAGCCACCAGAATGAAGTCCGGGTGCAGCTGCAGAATGCTTGCGGGCACCTCGGGGGTGACGGGACCGAAGAAAGCCTTTTTGACGATCTCGGCCTTGCCTGCGCCGTTGACCACCATCAGCACCTTGCGTGCCTGCATGATGGTGCGGATGCCCATGGTGTAAGCCTGCTTGGGCACCAGATCCTCGTTGCCGTCAAAGAAGCGCTTGTTGGCCTCGATGGTGGCGGGGGTCAGGTCCACGCAGTGGGTCTCCAGCTCAAAGGCCTCGCCCGGCTCGTTGAAGCCGATGTGGCCGTTGTGGCCCAGGCCCAGCAGCTGCAGGTCAACGCCGCCGGCAAGCAGAATGGAAGCCTCGTAGGCATCGCATGCGGCCTGAGCATCGGGGTTGGCGCCATTGGGCACATGCGTGTTCTCGGGGCGCACGTTAATCTTGCTGAACAGGTGCTTCTGCATGAAGTAGTGATAGCTCTGCTCATGGTCGGCAGGCAGGCCGCGGTATTCGTCTAGGTTGAACGTTGCAACGCGCGAGAAGTCGATATCCTCGGCTTCGTGGCGCTTAGCGATTTCGGCATAGAGGCCCTCAGGCGTGGAGCCGGTGGCCAAGCCCAACACGCAGCCAGGTTTTTCCTCGACCAGGTCGACAATCATGTCGGCGGCGGCTTCGCTCATTTCCTGATAGTCTTTGGTCACGAAAATCTGCATGAACGCATCCTTCTCTTCGTTGTATTTTGCGACTATTCATAATACATGCTCACGCGGCAATTTCCAGGTGCGGCGAGAAAGCAACAGAAGCCTTAGGGCGTTCGCGAGGCGGAACGCGCGACGGCCAAGGGGCGCAACGCGCGATACCAAATAAAACAGCGAACGCGAGACGAAACATGCGCGCAACGAAACCCAACTGACGCCCACGACAGTCGCCTAAAGACACACCGAGAAACTCGACAGTCCGAGCAGGCTGACCCCACCAAACAAACCAGTCCCGCCGAGCACGATGGCGAACCCGCATGACCAGCTGGC
>ENA-OUOU01001754-OUOU01001754.1-human-gut-metagenome-genome-assembly--contig:-NODE-1754-length-10958-cov-2.491241_pt1 | contig 10958 bp, 6 predicted proteins | sample MGYA00237936_ERZ548765 | MGnify/ENA primary metagenome ERZ548765 (study PRJEB26490, sample SAMN05356889) | human gut metagenome | biome: terrestrial biome; feature: human-associated habitat; material...
GGACAGAGGCGAGAATGCAGCAAAAAATGGAATAAGGCGGGACGGAAGTGAGAATGTGGCGGAAAATGGAAATAAGGCGGGACGGAAGTGAAAATGTGACAGAAAAGGAAATAGGGCGGGACGGAGGGGGGAATGCGGGATAAAATTGAAACAAGTCGGAAACAGGTTGGCGAAGAAGATTTGTAACAAATGGCGGGTGGGAAAGGGGAGTTGGACGGGAGGGAACGGCAGAAAATGCCTGAAAACAGGAGGAAAGAAGGGGAGAGAGCACTGTCATAATTCTGTAATAAATTTTGCGGAAAACACTTGACAGAGATGTGACGGAAGTGTTACAATATAGTCGAGGTCAAGAACCGATACAAGCCTGTGAGTTCTTGACGGACGTGGCGCAGCCGAGCCGGGGGAACCGGATCGGGCGCGAAGGCGAAAGCAGCCCCGGTTGTTCACAGCTTGACGGGGAGGATTGTTTCAGAATTGTAACAGATGCTGAGACAAATGCTTTACAATTTTGTGCATCTGTGCTATGATAGTGCAGGATTCACAAGGCTTGGTTCCAAAAATTTTCGAAAGGGGAAAACCACAATGAAAAAGACTCTTGCGATCGTGCTTGCACTGGCTATGGTGCTTTGCATGATCCCCGCGGCCTTTGCTGCGACCACCCAGGTGATCACGGATAAGAACTACAACATTACGGTTGTTGATGCGGAATCCAATACGAAGCTGGGCGAGGCTAGCAACGCGAATTCTGTTACCGCTAAGTACGACTATGAAGCCATCAAGACTGTTGTCACCGGTAAGTTCACTGAGGACAAGAAGATGGCTCTTGTTAAAGTTAATGGCTTTGAATCTTTCAGCGATATCACTTCTGTTACCGTTGATGGTAAGGATCTGAAGGTCAACGAGCTCGCTGCTTACTACAGCCAGGTTGGCTTCAATGGCAACACGGTCACCTTCCCTGTTGAGCTGACCAAGGCCGGCTATACCGATTCTTACCTCATCACCGTCAAGGGTAAGATTGGCGCTGTGGAGACCACTGAGACCGCTAAGGTTTCCGTGACCCTGAAGAACAGTGCCGACTACAAGAACGCCAAGACCGCTGTCATCAAGTCCATCTCCAGCAACCAGAAGGAAATGGATGCCTACATCGTTGGCTCCAAGATCTACCTGGATCTGGTTGAGAGCGACAAGGCGACCGGCCTGAACGGCAAGACCGTCGACATCACCTTCGGCGATGAGAACGGCGCTAACTTCACCAAGGTGACCTGGGCTTCCGATCCGGCGAAGGTTCTGAAGCTCGTCAAGGAAGTTAAGCTTGACAAGTCCACCGCTACCTACTACACCGCTCCCGAAAACCTGGACAAGACCACTAAGCTGTCCTTCAAGCTCGAGACCGCTGATGCGATCTACGAGACCAAGGAGTACAGCGTTGTGATCCGCACCGACGTCAAGGAAGCTGATCCCAAGGGCATCTACTTTGCTGAGTCCACCAAGACCATCAAGGTCGGCGAGTCCTACACTCCCGTCGTGATGGGTGTTGAGACCGGCAAGAAGGTTAAGGCTGAGATCGAATATGGCACCGCTTATGGTTCTACTGTGAAGGTCAATGCTCAGTACATTGATCTGGAAGACAAGAAGACCGTTATCGGTACTCAGGAAGGCGTTGCTTACATCACCGCTTCTTACACCACCAACAATGGTGTGAAGTACACCGCTTCTTCCATGAAGATCGTCGTTGCTGGTGAGGCTGAGGTTGCTCCCGCCGGCACCACCACCTACTACGTCACCTGCCGTAACCTGAACGTCCGCAAGGGCGCCGGCACTTCCTATGCGAAGGCTGGCATGCTGCACCGCGGCGACAAGGTTGAGGTTGTGTCCATCTCCAAGAACTGGGCCAAGCTCGCCAACGGCACCTACGTTTCCGCCAAGTACATCGCGAAGTAATTGGTGCAAGCGCCGGAACCAAGCTGTGAATAAGGAGACCTCCCGCAGAAATGCGGGGGGTCTTTCTTTTTGCTTTGCAGCGACACTCAAAGCAGCAAAGCTGTACTGAAAGTATGTATTTGGAAAGAAATATATACCAAAAGAATCTTATCAACAACTCAAAGTAGCAAACGAATACTTGTAGTGTAGATTCAAAGAAAAAACGCGCTAAAGATGTACTGAAAGAATTATATAGCTACTATGAGTATTGTTGACAAAAGACTGATATACTGCTGAAAGGTTCAACATACTACTTATAGTACATATTGAGAGCAATGCAGTACACTGAAAGTATTATATCTATACTGAAAGTAGCGCGAAATATTTCAAACAAAAATGACCCCCGCCTTTGCGCTGAAACAGCAGAAAAGGCGGGGGTTCGTTGTAAACGATCAATCGGGGCGGATCATCGTGACCTGAACTTTTTCGTTTTTGACGTCCAGCGCGTGAATCCAAACCGTGATGACGTCGCCGACGGAGAGCTTCGCGCCCTCGGCAAACTGCGACTTATGCAGCAGCACATTGCCGCCCGCGTAGCCGATGTCCACAAACACGCCGTAGGGCATGAGGTCGCGAACCGTGGCGTTGTAGCGCTGACCGACCGCCAGATCGCGGAAGTTTTCCACGACCATCGGGCGCTGGGAGAACAGGTTGGTGGGATCGGCCCACGCCCAGCCGCTCTTGGCGGGGGCGGCAGGCTTTTTCGCGGGAGAAACCGGCTTTTTTTCCGTGGGAGCGGCGGTGCGGCGGGCTAAAATGTCGCCCACCGGTTCAGCCAGCTCGCACTGGTAGGAATCGCCGCAGGTGTTCTGCGAAAGAATGCGCACCTGCGCGGTGAGACCGTGGAACTCCAAAGCCTTGTGGCCGCTCAGGCGCTTGGCGGAAACCGTGCCGAGCAGGCCGTTTTCGCTCTCGCACTTGACCGCCTTGGCAGCGGTGGTGCCGGTGAAACGCATCGCGACCACTTTGCCCAGCGGGGAATCGGCTTCGGGCGCGGATTCCTCCGCAGCGGGAACCGTTTCGACGGCAGGGGTTTCCTCAGGGGCGCTGCAAGGCGTCTCAGGGACGTTTTCAGCGGGGAGGGAGTCCTGCTCAGGCGCTGCGGCGGGAGCCTCGGCGGGGGCGTCAGGCGCCTCTACGAGCGAGAGCTGATAGCCTTCGCCGGTGCGGCTCTTTCCGTCCACGCGGACGAGCACCACCTGCCCCAGCAGATCCTTGGGCGTGCGCCCGCCCAGCTTGGCGCGGGAAACCGTGCCGACCGCGTCCGTGCCGTCAATGCGGCCGCGCACGCCGCGGCTGGCGGTGCGCTCCGTGGGCAGGAAGGTGCAGAGCGCCCCTGCCTGAAGCTCCGCTGCGGGGGCTTTTTCAGCAGGCTCGGGTTCGACGGGCTGCGCTGCTTCCTTCGGCGCGGGATCCGGCTCTTTCTGAACCGGAGTCTTCGCAGGCTCGACAGGCGCGGGCTCCGCAGGAAGCGCAGCGCTCTCTGCCGGAATCTCGGCAGGCTGCGCATCGAAGGACTCTTCCTCATCGTCCTCGGCGGTGAGCAGATCCTCCGCGCTGATGGCGTTGGGGTTGAGCCAGCTGTTGTCCGGCTTGCAGAGGATGCGCGCGTTGGTGTACGCCCAGGGCAGCAGCAGGATGGTCTCCGGGACGTAAAAGCCGTCGCGGCGGGAGAGCACCAGCGCAAAATCCGGAGGGGAGATGTAGTCCGCGGAAAGATAGATGGGCATCAGAAACTGAATCTGCCCTTCGTAGCAGATGCGCTTGCCGCCGACATATTCCACTCCGGCGGGGCGATACTGCGGCACGACGTATTTGTAGTCGCGCTGGGCGAGCATGCAGGCGGTCTTGATGCTGTTGTGGAGCATCTGCGCCAGCGACCAGGACGGAACCGGCTGGCCGGACTGCGTGACGGTGTATTTGCGCGGAATGCGTCCGCGGCGGATGCCGTCGTCGATGATGTGCTCCAGCTTGGACTGCGTAAAGTCGATGGTCAGCGTCGGGTCGTACACAATGTCGCTCACCTTGCGGTAGAAGGACGCGGTGCCGGGGCCGGGATCGATATCGCGCTGCGCAAAGCCGTAGGTCTTGACCAGCGTGATCTTGCTGTCCACAAATTTGGGATTGTTGCAGGTGAAAATGCCGTCCTCACGCAGGCCGGAAACCTCGCCCGTCAGATAGAGATCCTGCGCATAGCGCGTCAGCAGGCCGGTGTTGAAATAACAATACCGCTTGTCCTGCGAAAAGACGATCTTGCCGTAGTTGTCGGAGTACGGGGTTTTGTATTCCAGCATGAGCTTGGCAAAGGTATGGCGAAGATAGGATTCCAGAATCTGATACTTGGTGGAGCGGCGCAGCAGCGCGGGGTTTTCCTCGCTGCGGGGGAAGCTCCACTGCTCACCGGGGAGCAGAACCTCGTGCAGCGCACAGATGAAATCATTGGCTTGCGCAAAGTTCCTGAAATTCAGATACCCGATATGATAAGAGGAAACGATGCCGAAAACGGCAGGCCGCGCGCCGACATAGACGCTGGACCATTTGCCGCCGGCCTGCTGGCAGACGTAGGCGAGAATCTGCTGATTCTGCCGGTCGTACAGGCCGGTAAAGACCGACTTGGCGAGAATCGCCTTGGCAGAGCGGGGAGCGGAAGAGGAGACGGAAACCGTGCCCTGCCCGTCGCAGGCGTAGTATTCCAGGCATCCGTCCTCCAACTGACGCTGAACCGTGTTGTGGATGAGCTGCTTGTCCTGGGCGGTTACATCGCGCCCGAGAAGATCCGAAAGCTTGCTGTAAAAGATGCTTTCGTTGATGTAACCGAACCCGAACAGTCCGGTCTTGGCCATAGATTCACTTCCTTTCGGAAAAAAAGATAAAGGAAAAAACGCCCCGCGGGCGCACGGAAAAACACGTGCCGTCCGCACGGCGCACGCAATACAAAGGTATGGTGTGCAGCGCTTTCCTTTTCATGCATTATTATATAGTAAAGCGGCTTTCAAGTCAAACAAAGCGCGGATTTGGGCGGAGTTTTTACTTGACAAGCCCATGCATCTCCTTCATAATGAAACTGTACCTTGCAGAGGTTGCGGTGTTCCGCGTACCCTGCCGCAGCGGATGGCGCAGCATCCATAGAAAGCGGCAGCGGGAAGGAGAGCATCGCCGAAAGCGGGCGGCCTGCGCGGCTGATTGCTTGGGGGCGCGGAGTACGTCCGCGCAACTGTCACCGGGGTGGTTTCATCCGGTGGGGCGCTGTTCGAGGGCAGGAACGAAGCCAGGTTTCCCGCAGAAGGGAGTTCTTTCTCGGGAGGGTTTTCTTGCATCAGAGGCGCTCGTGTTTGAAACGGGCGCTTTTTTGCGGCGTTTTTGCGCGGCGAATCATAGACGGCAGGGCATGAAAAACTAAGCGAGCGGTTCCCATGTTGTTGTGCGGAACCGGGAAGGGAGAAATAGCGGATTATGGCAGAAAAGAGAGTGATTTTTACCGGCAGCGCGACCGCAATGGTCACACCGTTTACGGACGGAGGGTTGAACCTCAAGGCGCTGGATCGCCTGGTGGACTATCAGCTGGCGGGCGGCACGGACGCGCTGGTGGTGTGCGGCACGACCGGCGAGCCTTCGACCATGGATATTTCGGAAGAGGCGGTGGTCATCAGCCGCACGGTGGAGCGCGTGGCGGGGCGTATTCCCGTCATCGCGGGCGCGGGCAGCAACGATACGGCCTTTGCCATCCGTTCGGCCAAGCAGGCCAAAAACCTGGGCGCGGACGCGCTTCTTCTGGTGACGCCTTATTACAACAAGACCTCCCAGCAGGGCCTGATCCGTCACTTTACCGCCATTGCGGATGCGACCGATCTGCCCATCATTCTGTACAACATCCCAGGCAGAACGGGTCTGAATATGCAGCCCTCGACGCTGCGGGAGCTGTCCAAGCACGAAAATATCGTCGGCGTTAAGGAGGCCTCCGGCAACCTGGAGCAGATCACGGAGGTCGCCTACACCTGCCCGGAGCTTGCGCTCTATTCCGGCAACGATGACCAGGTGATCCCGATGCTGGCGCTGGGCGGGCGCGGCGTCATTTCCGTGGCGTCCAACCTGATGCCCCGCAAGGTGCACGACATGGTCCGTCTGTGGATGGAGGGCGATCAGGCCGCCAGCCGCGCGCTCCAGTTCGAGCTCTATCCGCTCATCAAGGCGCTGTTCTGCGAGGTCAACCCCATCCCGGTCAAGACCGCGCTCAACGATATGGGCTTTGACTGCGGCGGGCTGCGCCTGCCCCTGATCGAGATGCAGGAGAACAATCACGCTCGCCTGCGCGAGGAAATGAAGAAAATGGGCCTTCTGTAAGAAGCGCTTTTCTAAAGAGACGAGAAGGAGGAACAGAATATGGTTTCGATCCTGATCAACGGCGCGTGCGGCAAGATGGGCCGCATGCTCACCGAAACCGCCGCGCAGCACGGTGTGTCGGTCGCGGCGGGTATCGACCGCTATGCGGCGGGCGCTAAAGCGTATTATCCTCTATATGAAAAGCTGGAGGACTGCACTCAAACCGCAGACGTGATGGTGGATTTTTCTCGTCCGGACGCGCTGGATGGACTGCTGGAATTCTGCCTGAAGCACAAGATGGGCCTTGTGCTGGCCACGACCGGCTATGAGGAGGCAGATCTTGCCGCCATCCGCGAGGCCGCGAAGAGGATCCCGATCTTCAAAACCGCCAATATGTCGCTCGGCATCAACGTGATGCTCGACCTCGTGCGCAAGGCCGCCGTCGCTCTGCCGGAGTTCGATATCGAGATCATCGAAAAGCACCACAATGCCAAGGTAGACGCGCCCTCCGGCACCGCGCTGCTGATTGCAGATGCGATGAAGGAGGTCTGCCTGACGGACAAGGAATATGTATTCGGCCGCCACACCAAGACCCAGCGCCGCCGCCGTGAGGAGATCGGCATCCACGCCGTGCGCGGCGGAACCGTCACGGGCGAGCATGAGGTGGATTTCTTCGGTGACGACGAGGTTGTCACCATCACCCATTCCGCCGCGTCCCGCAAGATCTTCGCGCTGGGCGCGCTCAAGGCCGCAGAATATCTCGTCGGCCGCAAGCCCGGCCTCTATGATATGCAGGACGTGCTGCTGGCGCAGTCCGGCGTGACGAACCTGATGGCGGATGAAAAGCAAAACCTGTTCACCCTGCGCGGTATTGCGCTGGATCAGCCGGGCAAGGTATTCGGCGCGCTGGCGCAGGCTGATGTCAACGTCGATATGATCTCCCAGACGCCGCCTGTTGCGGGGAAGATCGACCTGTCCATCACGGTTTCCGACGAAGCGGTTGAAAAGGCGGAGCAGGTATTTGCGGCGCTGGGCATTGCTCCCGAAATCGACAGCGGCATCGCCAAGGTCGTCATCGAGGGCAGCGGCATGGAGCGCCAGACCGGCATCGCCTCCGGCGTGTTCGGCACGCTGGCCGAAGCAGGCGTCTATCCGCGCCTGATCTCTACGTCCGAAACCAAGATTGGTCTGATCGTCGCTGCGGACGAGATGCACAAAGCCGTGTCCGCCCTGCGCATCAAGTACGCACTCTGAGATTCTTGATAGGGTTGGAGCCGTTTTTCTGACATTTGGGCAGGAAAACGGCTTTTTTTGAACCATATGACCTTGTGCGCGCAGCAGGATGCTGATAGACTGAGAGCAAAAAGGGGAGGACGGACATGAAGCGGAAAACCAAACGAGAAACCATTGGCTGGGTCATCGCGCTGGCTGCCGTGCCTTTTGTCGCTTTCGTTGCGGTGTCGATTTGGGCTTATGGGTATTCTTATCGCTACAAGGAGTTTAAGGACGATTTGGCGCGGGATTTTGCCTACGCGCAGGCCAACGATTGCTTGACGGCCACGGAAAACGGCGTTTCCACGCGCCTGACGAGCCGCAACTCCGATTACATTTGGCGGGAGATCGCCGAGGGCGAGTTTGCTGGGTACAAAGAGGACGCGATGGAAGAGCCCGTGATTGAGCTGGATTTCGGCAACGGCAGCCGCCTGCGGATTTGCGCTGCGCCGGATGCAGATCCGGACACCAGAAGCGTCAGCGTCCGTTTGGAAAGAGAAGGCGAGGTGCGCAGCATCCGCGTCAATGGGGTGCGGCTGCTCAATATCGAGCGCCTCATCAGCGTGCAGTGGGGCAATGAATCCGCCTGAAAATCTCGTTCAGTATAGTGCAAAAGAGCGGCTGTTCCGGGGAAAATCGGAACAGCCGCTCTTTTTGTAAAACAGCCCCCCCTCGCTGGGCGAGCAGTTTCATTGCCAAGATCATCCCTTTAGTGAAAAACTACCGGAATATTCAGCATCAAATTCTGAGAGTCGGTAGAAAAGATAATTGGAGAACAGGCCAAACATTAACCGGAGGAAGACCATCAGGGTGAATGGATGGCAATGGGAAATATCTGACCTGTTCATGAGCAGCAAAACGATCTTGTGAAGAGATCAGATCGTGTCAGCGTGGCGTGAGGCGCAGTCAGCAACGGAAGGTTTCGCCTGGATAGTGGAAAACCACCGGCTTTTCCGGTGGTTCGTTTTGCATGGGGAAAAGAAGCGGTTATTTGCGCAGAGCGCGTCCGGCCCGCGCGTTTTCGACGGTTTTGCCACGCACAGCCAGCTTACCGTCCAGCACCACAAAGTCCACGCCGTCCGGCGGAACATCCGGCGCACCGCGATCGACATGCATGGCGTTGTCGCGGATTGCCTTGGGATCAAACACCACGAGGTCTGCATCTGCGCCGACTGCCATGCGGCCTTTGCGGTCAAAGCCCATCACCTGTGCGGGCAGCAGTGTGCAGCGCCGCACCGCGTCGCAGAGGTTCAGGTTGGCCTGCGTGCGAACCATGCGGAAGAACGCAGGGAACGTGCCTGCGATCTGCGGATGCCCCTCGCCGGGGTTGTAGGGCGCGGTGTCGGAGGAGGGCATGGTGTAGCGCCGCGTGAAGGCAATCGGGATGGACGCATCCGCGCCGGTGATGCGGATGACGGTTTCCTTGGGAAGGTGAGCGCGCATCTCGTGGTAAAGCCGATCATTTAGGCGCTGTCCGGCGTATTTGCCTGTTGCCACCAGCAGGTCGGGCAGCAGGTCTTTGTGCGCAAAGACATAGCTTTCGCGGAAGCATTCTGAACCGATGGTGGTTGCCCAGTCCACATACATGCCGCTGTCCGCCCAGATGTCCAAGCCCTCGGCGCGGGCTTTGTCCAGCATTTGCAGCGATTCTTCCATCACGCATTCGCCGTATTGATAGACCAGATGGCTCACCAGCACGCGCACGCCGGTATCGTGGGCGACCTGAATCACGTCCGCCAGAGAGCTGAGGTCGTAATCATCCCTCATGCGGGTGTCCACCGTGATGAGACGGCCGAACTCCTTCGCCACGCGCGCCAGGGCGTAGACTTCCTTGAGCGCCGTGCCGGGCGTGTAGCCCAGTCCGAAGGAAATGCCTACCGCGCCCTGTTCCAGCGCCTGACGCGCCAGCTCGCAGGTGCGTGCAATCTGCTCGTCGGTGGCGGGGGTGTAGATGTCCGTTGCGCCCGCCATGCGGCGCAGCGTCGAGCCGCCGATCAACTCCGCGTGATGGAAGGGATAGCCCTGATCCATCTTGCGGAAGAATTCCGCCACGTCGGGCACGGAAAGACCGCAGTTGCCGCTGACCATGGTCGTCACCCCCTGAAGCAGCGAAAGCCGCGCACAGGCCTCGTGGTCGGGATAGGCGGTCACGTTGTCCACATGGCCGTGGACGTCGATAAAGCCGGGGCAAACCACATGCCCCGCTGCGTTCAACTGCATTTCCGCCTCGAGCGGAGTGTCGGAAAGCGCCGCGATGCGGCCGTTCTCTACGCCCACCGAAGCGATGCGGGCGGTTTCGATTTCCGGGTCGATCACCAGCCCGTTGTTGATACAAAGCGTATACATGGGGGAAAAGCTCCTTTTTTAAGACATGCGTTGCCCCCGCAGAAAACCGGAAAGGCGCTTTCTGCGGGGGCGCTTTTTACGGAAATCAGGACTGCTTGAAGGCGTTCCAGATCTCGTTCATCTGCTCGGTGGCTTCGGGGGAGATATCCTCCATGAACTCGATATTGCCCAGGATGTCGTCCGGGATGTTGACGGCCTTGTTGTTCAGGAATTCCTCCGGCAGGTACTGCGTAGCGGCGGAGTTGCAGTTGATGTACTGCGTGAAGACCGACGCGCGGGCGCTGACCTCCGGATCGCACATGTAGTTCATGAACCGCAGCGCGGCGTCCTCATGCGGGGGATTGGACGGCATGAACAGCGAGTCAATGCCGAAGCCCATTCCCTCTTCCGGGTAGCACACGGCGAAATCCGGACGCTCGGAGAGCACGGCGGAAACCTGAGAGGTGAAGACATAGCCGATGGTGCACTCACCGGAGATCAGCTTTTCATGGGGCGTATCGCCGTCCAGCGCACGGATGTTGGGCTTGAGCTTCATCAGTTTTTCACCGGCCGCTGCGATGACGTCGGGGTCTTCCGTGTTGAGCGAGTAGCCCATGGACTTCATCGTCATGCCGATGATGTTGCGCATGTGATCCATCACGACCAGCTGATCCTTCAGGCTTTCATCCCACAGGTCGGCGTAGCAGGTGATGGGCTTTTCCACCAGAGCGGGGTCGTACACAATGGTCTGCACACCGGCGCCGTAGGGTACGGTGTAGGCATCCTCGGGGTCAAAGAACTGGCCCTGATAGATGGGGTTCACATTGCCCAGATTGCTCAGCTTGGTCTTGTCCAGCTTAGCCACCAGACCCTCGGAGATGGCGGTTTCCACAATGTAGTCGTCGGCGATCACCAGATCGTAATCGCCGCCCTTGGCCGCCTCCAGCTTGGCCAGCATGGTCTCATCAGTATCAAAGCTGGAGTAGTTGATCTGAATGCCGGTCTCGGCGGTGAAGCCGTCCAGCACCTCCTGGGGGAACATACCCTCCCAGGTGTACAGG